>ENA-OPAO01000045-OPAO01000045.1-human-gut-metagenome-genome-assembly--contig:-NODE-45-length-110837-cov-5.713861_pt1 | contig 110837 bp, 66 predicted proteins | sample MGYA00241054_ERZ501424 | MGnify/ENA primary metagenome ERZ501424 (study PRJEB25962, sample SAMEA2042623) | human gut metagenome | biome: human gut; feature: human-associated habitat; material: faeces...
TCCTCAAATAACACCCCTGTCACGATCACTTCCGATACGCCACTGTCCAAAAGTCTGCCTGCCGCTTTCGACACTTCCAAAAAAAGAGCTTCTCTGTCTCCCGTTTCCGAAATATTTTGAATCTTATCATAATCATAATCCGTCAAAAGACAAAGTTCCGTCACATTCGGCGTCACGATATCCGCTCTTTTAACAAGCTGTTTCATCTCTTTCTGAAATAACCCGTCAAAAACAGAAAATCGTTTTCCGTTATCTCCGAGCACCGGGTCTACAAGAAGAAATGTGCCTTCTTTGTGAAACAGATCGAGAAAGTGATTCACTTCCCCGATCTGTCTGTGGTCTGACATAAACCCTGTAACGATCCCGTCAAACTGCGCGCCTGATTTCTTCCATTCTTCGGTAATCATCCCCATCTGCTCTGTAAGATCCTGAAAAAAATAACTTTCAAACCCTGTCTGTGCACTCAAAACGGCTGTCGGAAGAGGACACGGCTGCACCCCCATCGCCGACAATACCGAGATTGCGGCTGTCAGCGAACATCTTCCGAAGCCTGCCAGATCATTTAGAACCGCTACTTTCCCTGCCATGTTTTCTCTCCCTCCGAAATAGGTTTCATTACGATTGCGGAATGACGCCCCATATTGATGACGATCTCTCCGTTTTCTACAATGAACTCGTCATACTCTGTCGTATATCCTTCCTCATATGTATACATAAGCCTTTCCATCCTGCCTTGCTTCGGAACTCCCGCAAACCAGACCGGAACTGTCAGCTCTTTTAAATCTTTACTGTTGTTTAAGATAACAATGATCTGCTCATCTTCCTGAAATCTTGCGTATGCAAGTACGTTTCTTTCCGCATAGAGCAGCTTGATCGACCCTTTCCTAAGCGGTTTTTCCTGTTTATGGATTCGGATCATCTCTTTATGAAACGCGAGCAGTTCTTTATTCTCCCTGCCCCACGGATATGTGCGCCTGTTGTCCGGATCTGTAAATCCGCATACTCCCGCCTCGTCTCCGTAATAAACGGTCGGCGCTCCGACCCATGTCATCTGAACCGTAACCGCTTCACGCATAACGGCATAGTTAACGCCTTCTTTCGCAGCTTTCGCACCGACATGTTCGGCGCGTCCTACGATGTGATTCGTCCTTGTCAGGAAACGGGAGTGATCGTGATTGGACAGCTCGTTCATCGCGACCTGCAAAGAAGGAGTGAGCATACTTGCCATAAAATGGCGCATTCCGCCTATGAAGTTGTCTGCATTTCCCCACAGGTCTGTTCTTCGCTCGTCACTGTGTTTTTCCATTCCGGTCAAAAACCACGTCAAAGGTTCCATAAACGCGTCATAATTCATAACGCTGTCCCATTCGTCCCCCTGCAGCCATTCTCCCGGATCGCCGTAATGCTCTGCCAGGATCAAAGCTTCGGGATTTGCCTCTTTTACTTCTTTGCGAAAACGCTTCCAAAACATATGGTTATATTCGTTGCTACACCCTAAATCCGCCGCAACGTCAAGTCTCCATCCATCCGCATTATACGGAGGCGAAACCCATTTCTTTCCTATATCCATAATATATTGCTCAAGTTCCGGGGAATCCTCATAAGAAAGTTTCGGCAGCGTATCATGTCCCCACCATCCGTCATAACTTTTATTGTAAGGCCACGCCTCTTTTCTTTCATCATGAAAACGGAAAAACTTCCGGTACGGACTTTCCCCGCTCACATATGCCCCTTTTGGATATTCCGGCTGCTGTTCGTAGATCCGCTCCCTGTCAATCCATTTGTTAAACGATCCGCAATGATTAAATACGCCGTCGAGAATCACACGCATCCCTCTTTTGTGCATCTCCTCCACAAGCCTTGCAAACAGCTCGTTGCTCGCTTCAAGATTGCGGATATCGCCTGTTCGCTTCTGATATTTTGTAGCGCCTGTATTATCTTTCGCTCCTTTAGGAAGCGTCTCTCCGCCGTCCGAGACGATCTTTCCATAATGTGGATCGATATAATCATAATCCTGAATGTCATATTTATGATTTGACGGAGAAACGAAAAGAGGATTAAAATATACAACCTCAACGCCGAGATCCTGAAGATAATCCAGTTTATCCATGACGCCCTGAAGATCTCCTCCGTAAAAATTACGGATATCCATCGCCGCCGGAACTTTACTCCAGTCTTTGATCTTTACGCTCGGAGCGCCGATATAAATATATTCCCCGTCCTCCACGTCATTTGTCGGATCGCCGTTACAAAACCGATCCACAAAAATCTGATACATAACCGCGCCTTTTGCCCACTCGGGAGTAGAAAATCCCGGAACGATCATAAACGCATAAAAATCTTCTCTCTGATCGGAAACGCCGCACCTGCTGAAATAACATATCTGATCTCCGCTTTTTACTTCAAACAGATAACTGAACGGAACATCACTTAGCTGCCATTCTATCTCATAGAAATCGAATTCGCCTTCCGAAACAATCTTCCACATCGGATACGACGAATTGCCGGTCAAAATATGGACTTCTTCCACATCGTTGTGAGCCGTGCGAAACCGAATCTTGATCTTTTCGTTTTCCTTCGGTTCTGCAGGGATGACATAATCCTGCGTACCGTCACAGAATAGTGCCTCTCTGTTCATATATTACCCCTCCTCCGACACTCCGTCCTCAAACAATGCCTCAAACTCGCTTCGTGTGATCTTCTCTTTTTCAAGCAGAAGTTTTGCGCACGCCTCAAGAACATCATGGTATTCTTCAAGAATAGAACGGGCTTTGGCATAGCATTCGTCAATAATACGTTTTACTTCCTCGTCGATCGTTCCCGCGATCTTTTCTCCGTATCCTCTTGACGTATGCCCGAAGTCGCGTCCGATAAACACTTCGTCACTGTCATTGTCGTAGTTGATCAATCCGAGGCGTTCGGACATACCAAACTTTGTAATCATTGATTTTGCGATCGCAGTCGCCTGTTTGATATCCTGCGAAGCGCCTGTCGTAATATCGTCAAATATTTCTTCTTCAGCTACACGACCGCCTAAGGAAACCGTAATTTCCTGAAGCATCTGCCCTTTTGTATTAAACATTTCGTCTTTCTCCGGAAGAGGCATCGTATATCCCCCTGCCCCGCCGGTCGGAATGATAGACACACTGTATACAGGTCCTACATCCGGAAGAACGTGGAACAAAATCGCATGTCCCGCCTCATGGTAAGCCGTAATCTTTCTCTCTTTTTCAGATACGATGCGGCTCTTTTTCTCCGCTCCGATGCCTACTTTTACAAACGCATGACGGATATCTTTCTGTTGGATAAACATTCTGTTATCCTTTGCAGCTATGATCGCAGCTTCATTCAGCAGGTTTTCAAGATCCGCCCCTGTAAATCCTGCCGTCGTCTGAGCGATCTGTTTCAGATCCACATCTTCCGCCAACGGTTTGTTTTTCGCATGAACTTTCAGGATCTCCTCTCTGCCGCCGACATCCGGCCGGCCTACAAGTACGTTTCTGTCGAAACGTCCTGGTCTTAATATTGCCGGGTCAAGGATATCTTTTCTGTTCGTCGCAGCCATCACGATAATTCCCTCGTTGACGCCGAATCCGTCCATCTCAACGAGAAGCTGATTCAACGTCTGCTCTCTTTCATCATGACCGCCGCCAAGTCCGCTGCCTCTTCGTCTTGCCACAGCGTCGATCTCATCAATAAAAATAATACACGGAGCATTTTTCTTCGCATCCTGAAAAAGGTCACGCACGCGAGATGCGCCGACACCTACGAACATTTCCACAAAATCCGAACCCGAAATACTGAAAAACGGCACTCCCGCCTCTCCTGCAACAGCTTTTGCAAGAAGTGTTTTTCCTGTTCCCGGAGGTCCTTCCAACAAAACGCCTTTCGGAATACGAGCGCCTACCTGCACATATTTTTTCGGCGCTTTCAAAAAATCGACGATCTCCGCAAGTTCTTCTTTCTCTTCCTGTAGTCCCGCTACATTTGCAAACGTCACCTTTATCTCGTCATGATTTGTCATGCGGGCGCGGTTTTTTCCGAAGTTCATCGCTTTTGCATTCGCCCCGTTTCCCTGACGGTTCATAAGAAAGAAAAGCAGCATGATCCCGCCAAGCGTGATCACGGTCGGAAGAAGAACGGAAGAAAGCATCGACGTTTCCGGAATTGCGGATACCTGATATAAAACTTCGTTTTTATCAAGCAGTTTCTCTACTTTTTCCACATTCGACACATTGACCGAACGGTTCTCATCTGTATCTTTCAGAGCAAACACTACCGTACCTGTCGGAACTGCCTTATTCTGATCGATATATACTTCTGTTACATTTTCTGCCTCAACCTGCTTAACAAACTCTGTGTATGTCATCTCCTGTCGATGCATCTGCATCCGGTTTGCCATCCAGAGCGCGCCAAAAACGATCACCATAAATATAATGATCGTAAATCCATTCACACTTCTGTAATTTCTGTTATTATCCAAAACTGATCCTCCTGATTATTCCACGCCTTCCACTACGCCGATATACGGAAGGTTTCTATATTTTTGGGCGTAATCAAGCCCATATCCCACAACAAATTCATCCGGGATCTCAAATCCGCAGTAATCAACCTTTACATCTTTCACTCTGCGGTCCGGCTTATCCAAAAGCGTACACAGGCGCATACTTGCCGGATTTCTCTTTTTCAGCACATCGATCAGGTAATACAGTGTATTCCCGGAATCAATGATATCTTCCACAATAAGCACTTCTTTATTCTCGATCGACTCATCCAGATCTTTCGCTATACGAACAACTCCGCTCGAAGCCGTTCCGTCTCCGTAACTTCCGACACACATAAAATCCATAGAAACCGGCACGGTAATCCGCTTAGCCAGCTCACACATAAAAAATACGCCGCCCTTTAACACACAGATCAAATGAATTTGTTTTCCTGCGTAATCTTCACTGATCTGTCTTCCGAGTTCCCTGATCCTCTCGTCAACTTTCTCTTCCGAAATCATCTCTCTGATCGTTTCTGCCATCTTTTTCTTCCTCCGTAATCTTTATCTCAACAATATTTTTTGTCTTTTCTGTCACTTTGTACGCTCTGCTCATCCTGTATCCCGGTATCCACACAATATGGCTTCCGTCTGCGACAAGAAGCATCCTGTCTCTTTCTTCCTTCGGGATCTTCTCGTTGATAAACCATGCTTTCAGTTTCTGACGTCTCCCCTGATCATCGATCACGAGATAATCGCCGCTCTGCCTTGTCCGTACGCAAAGACCGCATTTAATTATATCATAATCAATCCATTTCGTGTAACTTTTTTGCGGGATTTCTTCTGCCTGCAAAATGTCTCCGTTTTCCACAAAACGCAGTTCCAACTTTCCGGCGGCGTCTGACTCCGGCGCCGCTTTTCCCGTTTCCGCCCTGCTTTGTGTTTGCCTTATGATCTCTATCCCGTCATATGTCCTCTTCGCCGCAACGCCTCCCGGCAGATCGATCTGTTTTCCCACCTGCCGGTCAAACAATTCCGAAACCGACTGAAGGTGGGCAGACGTCAGATCTTTCTGTCCTCCGCGCACTTTACCGATACATTTTTGCAGAAGCAGTTTTCTCACTGCCGGAAAACTTTGAAAAAAGCTCTCTTTTTCTATGACAAGTTCTATCGGCGATTCCTTCTGTTCTTGGTCCTTTTTTCTCACGCTGACGCAGGTTTTCCACAACTGCCGCACGCTGTAATCGAGATATTCACATATTTCTTCCGCCTGACGGGATAACGATTCCAGATGTTTCACCGTCTGATCGTTTACTTCGTTTTCCAATACCGGCAGCACTTTATGCCGGATCCGGTTGCGTGTATAATCGTCCTCCTCATTCGTTGCGTCGACGCGCCAGACGATTCCTCTCTCCCGCAGATAAGACTCGATTCTGTCTCTTGTAAGTGAAAGAAGCGGTCTGATCCGGTTGTCCCTGACAGGCACGATCCCGCAAAGGCCGCGTATTCCTGTTCCTCTTGCTATATTAAGCAGAACCGTCTCCGCCTGATCGTCTCTGTGATGCGCGGTTGCGATCTTCGTTCCTCCGTTTTCGGCACACATTTGTTCAAATGCTTCTCTTCGTACTTCCCTTCCCGCTTCCTCACAAGATTGTTTCCGTTTTTCAGCGATTAATTCCACTTCTTTTCGGAAAACACGACACTCCACTCCAAGTTCGCCGCAAAGCTTCTTTACATACTCCTCGTCCGCATCCGCAGCCGCTCCGCGCAGGCAGTGGTTCACATGGCACACTTTTACCTCGAAACCGAACTTTTCCCGCAAACTGCAGAGCGTCAAAAGCAGGCATACCGAATCCGCTCCGCCCGATACGCCTGCTATCACAACATCTCCATGTTCGATCATATGAAATTGTACGATCAATTCCTCTATTAATTTTTCTGTTTCTCTTCCTGCTTTTTCCATCATAAGTATACTATACCAAATCCGTGTTTTTATGTATGAAGCGCCGCGCAATACACAGCTTTTCACTATACGCATACTATACCGAATCCATCCGCGCCTGTAAAGTATTCCTGTCACATATTTCCCACATTCCCACAACGATCACCGTCATATCATCGGCAGGCTCTCTGCCTGTCCACGCCAGGACCTGTTCCAGGATATGATGCGCCATTTCTTTCGGATTGACTATAGCGCTTCCCTGAATGATCGTTTCAAGCAATATATCCTGCTCTCCTACCGGAAGGGCGTCAAGAATCCCGTCCGTAACCATGATCACAAAGTCTCCGTCCTCAAGTTTTCTCCTGACAGAATCAATCTCTATATGATGGACAACCCCGATCGGCAGACTCGTAGAACTTAGATGCTCCACACAGTCTTTTTTCTTAATAAATGTCGAGGAAGCTCCTGCTTTTACGATCTCGCATTCTCCCGAATACAGATCAAACACACTGAGATCCACAGTCGAATAATGAATCTCCTCCCGCCCTGTCGCCAGCGTTGTATTGATCATCTGAACGGCGGCTTTTTCCGGGAATCCCGCGGCAAGCAATTCTTCCAAAAGCTCGATCACAAGCGTGCTCTCCTTACATGCCGTCTCACCTGCGCCCATCCCGTCAGAAAGAGCCGCCGCCTTCTTTCCTCCCGGCAGTTCCATGAGTGTAAAATTATCTCCCGATATTTTCGCACATCCTTTCCCGATCTTGGCAGTACCTGACAGCGTATAGTACGACGGTCCCTCTCTGCATACGATCGTCATATAACGGAATCCGACTACCTGCGGACTTCCATGTGCAAGGACAAAACGTCTTCCCGCTGCTTCTGATACGGCCTGAACGACTTCTTTTGCCGTCCCTTTCTCTTTGCCTGTACTTCGTACTGTCACATGTACTTCAAACTTTCCTTCGCCATTTAAGAACAAATATGTATACAAAACTCGCATTCCACATTTTCTAAGCGCCCCTGCTATCCTCTTTTCCATGCGCTCATCCGTAAAAATACTTTTTTCCAATTCCCGCACTGTCTGTTTCATAATATCGGCAAAAAGATCCATCTGAAACGCACACCCTTCCCTGCTTCGCGCCAGACGGTTTGTCCATATGATCGTTTGTCTCGCATCCCTGAAACCTTCCAGCATCTCCCGCAAAAATCTCGGAGCTTTCTCGCATCTTTGCATCAGTTTTCTCTTTGTCTCTACGTTTAATTCATTTCCATAATGATCGACCGCCGAGAGCACGTCATATCCCATCTGGTACGTATGAACAAAGTTCTCTCCCCAGCACCACGCGTTCTTTTCACATTTTTTGCAGACCCTTTCTTTCACCCGGTCAAACATCCCGTCAATATCGGCTCCCGAAAACTCTTCTTTGTGTGCCTCTAACTCTAAAAATGTATGGGAAAGCTGTTTGAGCGAACTTGCATATTTTTCAATCTGTTCTACATAAGGACTTCCCTGCAAAGCCTGTCCTTCTTTCATTGTATATCCCCTTTCTTACAATCTGACTTTCCCGTCTTAATGTAACACGGTATTTTCTTAAGCGGCATCACCGAAAATGCCAAGAGTCATATTCCGGAATTACAGACAGCCGTCAATGTCTTGAACAGACCCGGACTTCAACTCGCCGCCGTCAATAAAAAAACTCCGGGAAATCTTCCCCGGAGTTATCTTTCGTACATGCCTGTCTGGCTTTTTTGCTCTGTTTGTTTTTCGTCTTATTTATTTTTATTCGACGGTTTAAAAATAATCTCATTCGGATTCACAAGTCCTAATTTATCTTCTGCCGTCTCTTTTATATACTCGTCTGTCTGAACATACTTTTCGTATTCTTTCACTTCTTCCGAGCGCTTCTCTTCCTCTTTGATCTGCGCCGCCAGTTCCTCTTCCTGAGCCTTATACGCGTTGTTCTTTGCATAAAGCTTTACCGCGCCCACCGCAAGTACGCCTGATAAAAACACAAGAACCGTACAAATCATCAAAACGCTTTTCTTATAACTGTGCAGATGTGCCGATCTTCTGCGTCCGGCATTCCTTCTGTCCGCCGTTCTTTTCTTCTTGCCGTTCATTTATCTCACCCTGTTCATCTTTCTTTACACTCCCCAGTGTTAAGTAATATTGTATCTTCTTTTCTGACTCATTTCAAGACTTATTTTCTATTTTCTTTCCTTGCTTTTCTGCACGATTTTTCCGTTTTTTCCTTTTTTCCGCATCTTTCGGCACATAGTTTCACAATCTTTCTGATCCCCGCATGCCCTGCCGCCGCTCCGCACAGCATCCCAAACACAAAAAACCAGCGGATGCTCCCGTATGTTGTGTCATACATTTTCCGAAAAATATAGATGCTCGCAGCAAGCCAGTAAATAAAATCCTCCAGACTGACCGCCCAGCCGCTGTGAGGAACAAGCTTCCGAAAACAAACAAGTACATGATAAGCTGCCGCCGCTTCGACTCCCGCCAGCGCCGCATACAGAAAGATTCCGGCTTCTGCTCCGATCCCGGGTATCATATCCTACTTAAACAGCTTCGTCAGAAAGCTGTCCCCCTGTTTCGCCTGCGGCGTTACGCTTGAATAAGCAATACTGTCAATATTGCCCGACAGATCTACCTCGCCTTTTTCCACGGTCAGTCTGTTGACATGAAGATCCGTGCCTTTCACCATGAGCATCCCCTGCTCTGTTTCAAGAAGTATCTCGTTTAGATCAAAAGACAGTACGTCAAGCACCCCTGTCACCGTACTCGTCTTTCTGTTATTTACAACTAATTTATGCGCCTTCGCAATACGCTGTTCTTCCATGAAAACTCCCTCCCGCCTCCGAACTTTTTACAGCATGGTTATATATATGAGAGGTTGTTTTCATTTATGCTTTTCTTTTCTCTTTCTCTACAAATACCGGAACAATTCCTCTGCTTTTTCCTTCTTCGTCGTATCTTCCAGCTTCAGCACTTCCGCTTTCACTTCTCTTGTTCCGAAATAGATCTCGATCACATCGCCCGGTTTTACCTGCACAGATGCTTTTGCCGGTTTTCCGTTGACGGAAACGCGCCCTGCATCACATGCTTCATTTGCTACAGTCCGCCTCTTAATAAGGCGGGATACTTTTAAAAATTTATCAAGCCGCATTTTTCTCTCCTTCAATAATGTCCGGACCCGCCTCTGTTTTCAGTAAAAACAGAAGCAACAAGGCACTTACGATGATACCCGTAAGTGCCTTTTTATCTGCCCGTTCAAACGAATTGATTAATTGATAGCGTCTTTAAGAGCTTTTCCTGCTTTAAATTTCGGAGCTTTGCAAGCCTCGATCTTCATTGTCTTTCCTGTCTGCGGGTTTCTTCCCTCTCTTGCAGCTCTTTCACTCACTTCAAATGTACCAAAGCCTACAAGCTGAACCTTCTCGCCTTTTTTAAGTTCTTCGGTAACAACATCAACAAAAGCTTTCAGCGCTTTTTCAGAATCTTTTTTTGAAATGTCAGCGCTCTCTGCGATTGCTGTAATCAATTCTGTCTTGTTCATAGGTAAATCCTCCTCTTAATTGTACCACAATACATGTTATTCATTTTAAAGGGGAAGATTCCGAACGCACACGGATTTCCACCTTTAAATATTGTTATATCGGGTTTACACAGCTTTGTCAAGATTTTTCACCATTTCCATTATGGCTTTTCCCATTTCGTCGGATTTTACATCCGCATCTGTCAGAGAAGTACCTTTCACGCCGTAGTAGAATTTCACTTTTGGCTCTGTTCCCGAAGGTCTTACGCATACCCACGCTCCGTCAGGCAGCTCATAGTAAAGTACATTTGAATTCGGAAGTCCTGTAGCCGTAACTTCTCCGATCTCCATATCCCGAATCGTATCCGCCTGATAATCTCTCACTTTAAGTACTTTATATCCTGCGATTTCTTTCGGAGGCTCGCTTCTTAATGTGGCAAGGATCTGACGAATCTTCTCGAGTCCTTCGATTCCTTTCATTGTGATAGACTGGATGTCGTCTTTGTAATATCCGTAACGCTCATACATCTCGATCATCGCATCCCACAACGTCATCCCTTTTGTGCGGTAATATGCGGCAGCTTCACACAGAGCCATCGTAGCGACGATCGCATCTTTATCTCTTGCATGTGTTCCGATCAGACATCCGTAACTTTCCTCAAATCCAAACAGATACTCTCCTTTTCCTTTTGTCTCGAATCCGAGAATCTGCTGTCCGATATACTTAAATCCTGTCAGACACTCGATCAATCCGACATTATAATGCTCTGCGATCGCATCCGCCATATTGGAAGTCACGATCGTCTTGATAAGATATCCGTCTTCAGGCAGACCTTTTAATTCTTTTCTCTGTCCGATCTCGTAATCCGCAAGAAGGCATCCCGACATATTTCCGGTCAGATCATGATATACTCCGTCTTTATCTTTCACACGCACGCCGAGCCTGTCCGCATCCGGATCTGTCGCAAGAACGATATCCGCATCGATCTCTTTCGCCAGTTTTAATCCGAGTTCAAACGCCTCTTCGGCTTCCGGGTTCGGATAGGAAACTGTCGGGAAGTCTCCGTCCGGCAGTTCCTGTTCTTTTACGACATATACGTTCTCAAAACCAAGCTCTTTCAAAATACGGCGAGCCGGAATGTTTCCCGTTCCGTGAAGCGGCGTATACACGATCTTAAGATCTTTGCCCGCTGCTTCGATCGCATCTTTATGAAGCACCTGCTTTTTCAGTTCCGCAATATAAGCATCGTCAACTTCCGCGCCGATCACTTCGTAAAGTCCGGCCGCTTTCGCATCCTCTTCCGTCATCGTCTTCATTGTTGTGTAATCTTCCACAGCCTTCACTTCGTCCATAATTCCTTTATCGTGCGGAGGCGTGATCTGCGCGCCGTCTTCCCAGTATACTTTATAGCCGTTATACTCCGGCGGATTATGGCTTGCCGTAATATTGATGCCTGCGATACATCCGAGTTTTCTCACCGCATAAGATAACTCCGGCGTCGGGCGCAGCGATTCAAATATATATGCTTTGATCCCGTTTGCAGCCAGACAACATGCAGCCTCTTTGGCAAATTCCGTGGACATATGACGGGAATCATACGCAATCGCAACGCCTTTTCCCTGACCGTCGTTTTTCATGATATAGTTTGCCAGTCCCTGTGTAGCTTTGCGTACTGTATAAATATTCATACGGTTTGTTCCCGCGCCGATGATGCCTCTCAGTCCTGCAGTACCGAACTCCAGATCCATGTAAAATCGTTCCTTTATTTCATTTTCATCCTCTTTGATACTTTCAAGCTCCGCTCTCGTATCTTCATCAAAGTATGAATTAGAAATCCATTCTTCATACCTCGCCTTGTAGTCCATATTTCTACCTCCTAAACTAATATAAATTTTATATCCGCCCCTATATGCCCGATATGTTTTATTATACAACAATTATTTATAAATTCAAAGGAAATATCCGACTAAGGAACTCATATTTCTCTTCTGTCTGACGGATGCATATCTGTAGCTTTTCTACATTCTTTTCCGAGAGGTGCGCCTTATTCGACCGGTAATAGCTGCCCGCGATCTTTTTAAACTTTCCGGGATATGCAAGACTCAGCGCCGCAAACTCTTTCTCCCTTTCCGACAAAGGACGTACTTCTTCATATGCTTCCAATATTTTTTGTCCTGTTTTTTGTTTCCATTGATTTTTTTCCATTGCTTTTCTTAAAAAATAACAGAAATCTTTTATCTGTATATCCGTATGCATATGTTCAAAATCAGTTACGGCAATATCGTCTCTGAGCATGATCAGATTATGATAATTATAATCTCCGTGTACGACGCTCCCTTTTGATACGCTCTCTTCAAAAAGCTTTCTGCAGCCGGAAGTTTCCATCCTGGCGAGAATATCGTCCGCCGTACGGTACATTTTTTCAAAATTTTCCAAAAACAAAATTTCAAAATCATTTTTAACAGGTCTGGAACGAATAAATGAACGGATCTTTTTTAATTCCCTGTTATATCTTCGCACCTCTTCCACCGGATTTTTTCCCTGTGCATCCGCTCCGGGCCGGATTTTTACAGCCAGTTTTTCCATATCTTTATGCAAAACGGCAAGTTTTGCCGCCGCCCGTACAACGTCCTGTTCCTGACGAACGTCGCACTCTCTTCCCTGATACCATTTTTTCAGCATATAAAAAGCTCCTTCCCGGGAAGCGGCTCGAAGTTCGCCTTCTTTCGTAAAGACAGGTGTGTCAACTTTTACATTTCCACATCTTTCTATTTCACTTAGAGCGTCATATAAAAAAAGGGCGCGCCGCTCTGACAGTTTTGTCTCTTTGAGCAGCATCGGCCTTTCTTTCGTATCGTAATCGCCCGCCGCGCCAAAAGGAACACTACGGGATTGCAAGCAGTCGCCAAAGTCTCCGACACGCCCGGACTTTAGCTCGCTGCCTATACAAAAAAACGCACCCCTTATCCGCCGGGTGCTTTTCACTTCTATATCATACTTTTCCAAAACTTCCAGTTCATATTCTTCTCTCATAACTGCCCCCTGTTTTCTACATTATAGCTCTCTCTAATGTATGAACGGCAGAGGGCAATTATAACCTTCCTTTTCTTTTTCCGATTAGACAGTTTTATTCCTTTGAGATATTTTTTTCTTTACATAGTTGCATAATATTTTCTTATCATTTTTTTCCGGATTATCTATCACATACTCCAAAAGCTCGCTTAACATCCTTCCTATCTCTACGCCGGGTCTCATGCCAAGATTCATCAGATCCCGTCCGCTTACAGCGAGCTGCCTGAGAGTAACGCATTCATCCTTTATGATCGCTTCCTGATAGAACTTTCTCATCGCCACTATATTCTCAATCTTTTCCCGCCTTCTGTAAGAACTTTGCGCTTTCGCATCTGCCATGCGCACTGCCAGATAATACGGAAACAGATCAACGCCGATCCGATTCATTGCTCGGCGCACGTTTGCCGGCGTCGCCTCTGTGCGGTAATCATGAAAACATACGAGACGCGTCACTTTTTTGATCGTGTCATTATCAAATTTTAAACGCTGCATCACGTCCCTGGCGATCGCTTCGCTCACCAGCGCATGTCCTTTAAAATGATCTCTTCCGTTTTCATCCGTTGTTTTTCTCGCCGGTTTTCCCATATCATGAAACAGCATCGTAAGACGCAGTATCTTATCACGCTTTACATACTTTAATGCATGGAGCGTGTGCTGTGCCACATCATATTTATGATGGGGAGTATTCTGCTCCACTCCCGCCATAGCATCCCACTCCGGCAGAATGATCCTCGTGATCCCAAGTTCATACGCATCTTGTATCCGTTCCGGATGAGCCGACACAAGAAGCTTTACAAGCTCTGCCTGAATGCGCTCTGCACTGATATTTTCCAGTGTAGGGGCAAGTTCCCTGACCGCCTCAGCCGTTTCCTCTTCTATCGGGAAATTAAGCTGAGCGGAAAAACGCACCGCCCGCAAAATGCGAAGAGCATCTTCTGAAAAACGTTCTCTCGGATCTCCCACACACCGGATCAAATGATGGTTTAAATCCTGCATTCCTCCGAACACATCTACAAGGCGCACTTCATCATTATATGCCATTGCATTGATCGTAAAATCTCTGCGGCGCAGATCTTCCTCTAATCGGTTTGTAAACAAAACCTCTTTCGGATGGCGGCTGTCTTCATACGCCCCGTCTATTCTGTATGTCGTAACTTCATAACCGTCTCTTCCAAGCAGCACGGTAACCGTTCCATGTTCAATCCCCGTATCCACTGTCCGCCTGAAAAGCTTCTTCACTTCCTCCGGGCGCGCGGAAGTTGTAATATCCCAGTCCTTCGGTCTGCGCGCAAGGATCGAATCGCGCACGCAGCCTCCCACAGCATACGCTTCATAGCCGTGAAGCTGCAAATTTTTTATAATCATCATCACTTTTCGCGGTAATGCTATCTTCATGAAAATTCCACCTCTGAAATAACCTTTTTATCTCTTTACACTCATTTATGATCATCTGATCTAGTTATCATTTAGACTAAATGTTCCAGCAATTTGGCTTCCCTGCTGTGACAACTTAATATTATAACCTGCTTTTTCTGCCGGCTCAACCATTTTATGACAGATTCAAGCCTTTTATCGTCATAAAACGCAAACGCATCATCTAAAATAACCGGCATCGGTTCTTCCAAAAGCATTTCCGACGCTGCCATTCTTATTGAAAAATAAATCTGTTCCAACGTTCCTTCGCTCAACCGGTCCACAGATATGCGATCCATACCGTTCCATGCCGAAATTCCCGCGCCTTTTTGTATATTTACACTTCGATATTTTCCGTCTGTGATTTCCGAAAAAATTTCTGAAGCCCGGGCGTTTATCTTATGCGAAATCACATCAGACGTTTCCTTTGCAGTCCGCACAAGAATCTCTTCTGCCATTACAAGCGCCTCTCTTTGCTCTCTCAGCCTTTTTCCGGCGTCGCTTTCTTTCACATCTCCACATTGCTCCCGCACATTTTGACAACGCAGCTCTTTTTCCTTCCATTCCAAACGCAGATGCTCCATCTGCCACTCCAGCTGCTGTTTTTGTTTCTTCTTTCTCTCGTCGTCTTTATCGGAATTATTATAAGGCACATCACGGGCGTCCTCTTTTTTTCGCTTTCCTGATTTTTTTCCCGCTTCATAACCTCCTGCCGCAAGAGCGCACACGCCGATCACAAAAGCAAAAACGCCGATCCATGCAAACGGTGCGGAAGGCACTGCCGACTGTTCCGCCATAAATCTGCTCCATAAAAGTCCTGCCGCGCCGGTAAAAAGACCTCCAAGCCCTGCCGCAATAAAATATTTACTTCTGCTCTCCTTCGTCCCTTCATCAGATCTCTTATTAAAATCAGACTCTTTTTCTTTTTCCTGATTTTTTATCGTTTTCTCAAGCAGCTCCCATTCTTGTTTTCTCTCTTCATACTCTCTTTGGATCTCATCCATATCCTGCTCCAAATACTCGCATTCCTGAAGCATTTTCTGTATTTTCCGTTCTTCTTTATCCGCTTCTTCCCGGATGAACCGATCTGTCTTTTTTCTTTTTTCTCTCAATATCTGCACTGCGCCGCTTAGATCAAGTTCTGTTCCCCCCGTCTCATAATAATTCGCCGCATAATTTTCCAGCGCATCGGACAAAGCCTCCCCCGGTCTGCTTTTCAACTGTCCGACCGAAACCGTACTGTCAAACAACTCCGCAGTCAATCCGCCCAGAAGCATTTCCAAATCCCCATGCTCCACCGACAATTCTTCTCCGTCATCCTCACAGATCAGAGCCGCCGACTTAGAATTTTTAACCCCTGTTCCGAATGTACGTTCAAGACGAAAATGTCTCCCTCCGCAGTCAAACCGCATGACACCGGCATACCTGCCGCCGCTGCGCGGCTCATACTTTGTAAAATCATCTTTCGCCGCCGCTCTTCCTCTTCCCCGCTCCAAACCAAACAGCATCGCTTTCACAAACGCATGAAGCGTCGTCTTTCCAAACTCATTTTCTCCGCTGATGACCTGTACTCCATCCCTAAAATAAAAATGTTTCTCCGACAATTTTCCGAAATTTTTAACATAAAGTTCTCTGATTACCATTTTCTCTATCCCCTGTTTCCCGTCAAAAGCGCTTCCACGCCTTCACAAAGCGCACAATACTCAACACTTCCCTCTTCACAACCTGCAAATTTCTCGATATATCTGCCAAGAAGAGTCTCCTTGTTCTCTGCATAAAGCTTTTCAAAATCATATGCCGGAATTGTCTCGTCCAAAATCTCCAACACGCATCCTTCCTCCGCCAAATGATTCACTTCAAAGGCAATATCGGGATCTCTTTTTCCCGCAAGAGTAATTTTGTAAATATTTTCATTTCCATACTCATTTATAAGTTGCTTTACCCTTTTTCTTATACTTCCTTCCGTATCGCTTCTTTCTACTTCGACAGAACTGTGGATATACTCTCTCCCCGCAAACGGTATCCACTGAATCGCCGCTTTTCCGTCTTTGAGCTCCCCTTTTACATATCCATGCTGCCCGACGTCGTTTTGGTCGATCGGTTCAAGCGCTCCCGCATAAATCATCTTATCTTTTTGCAAAGCCTGCGGTTTATGAATATGTCCCAGGGCGATATATGAAAATCCGGAACGACTCAGCTTCTTTTTATCAAACGGAATATGCCTGTCATCACCTCCGTGAGCCAACAGAATTTCATTCTTTTCAATGCCTGCTGCAGCCACATCGTCATAAAGCGGCTGACAAATTTCCCGTTCATAGTAACTGAGTCCATACACCGCTGTTTCCAATTCCGGAAAATCGACATATTCCAATTTCTTCCCGAACAAAGGATATACATTATCACTCCACTCAAATGAACGATAATTAGAATCCTTCCGCAGATGATCATGATTGCCCGCTATGAGCACAACTTTAGTAGCTGTCAGTTCTGAAAAAAGATAATTGACCTCTTTTAGCTCTCTTATAAGAGGCTGCCTGTGGAAAAGATCTCCGGCAATAAGAAGAAGGTCGGTTCTCTCATCTTCACATACCCCAAGTATTTTCTCAAATGACTCCCACAATTCTCTTCCTCTGCTTTGACTATACACAGCCGCCTCCGGCTGCGCTCCGAGATGTACGTCTGCTATATGAATAAATTTCACGCCCGCTCCCCTTTCAACAATGCTGTTTTCTTCCGGCTGCCACGAACCCGGGCAGGCCCGGACTTTCGCTCGCCGCTATTGCAATAAAAGGACGCCACACAACTGTCGCGCCCTCATGATATACTTTATAATTTTATTCTATATTTATTTCGATGTATTTTTTACGTCTTACACCGCAAAACGTAATTACAGCTCACAGTTATTTACTGTTCTCGGGAACGGAATCACATCGCGGATATTCGACATTCCCGTCAAATACATCACGCATCTTTCAAATCCTAATCCGAAACCTGCATGACGCGTAGAACCGTATTTTCTAAGATCAAGATAAAAGCCATAATCTTTTTCATCAAGACCAAGTTCGTTCATGCGAGCCAGGAGTTTCTCATAATCATCTTCTCTCTGACTTCCTCCGATGATTTCCCCGATACCCGGAACAAGACAATCAACTGCCGCAACCGTCTTGCCGTCATCATTTTGTTTCATATAAAACGCTTTGATTTCTTTCGGGTAATCTGTAACAAATACAGGACGCTTATACACCTGCTCTGTCAAATAACGTTCATGCTCTGTCTGAAGATCACATCCCCAAGAAACCTTATACTCAAACTTATCGTTGTTCTTCTCCAGTATCTCGATCGCCTCTGTGTAAGTAACACGGGCGAAATCAGAATTCGCAACATTATTCAGTCTCTCCAGAAGTCCTTTATCAACGAAAGAATTAAAGAAATTCATCTCTTCCGGCGCGTTTTCAAGAACATAATTGATGACATATTTCAGCATAGACTCTGCCAGATCCATATCGTCTTCAAGATCTGCAAACGCGATCTCCGGTTCGATCATCCAAAACTCTGCCGCATGACGGGTTGTGTTTGAATTCTCCGCGCGGAATGTCGGACCGAATGTATAAATACTTCTAAACGCCTGCGCATATGTCTCTCCGTTCAACTGACCGCTTACCGTAAGGCTCGTCTCTTTTCCGAAGAAATCTTTTGTATAATCTACTGTACCATCCTCATTTTTCGGGATCTGATCCATATCAAGAGTCGTAACACGGAACATCTCGCCCGCGCCTTCACAGTCGCTTCCTGTGATCAGCGGCGTATGTACATACACAAACCCTCTCTCCTGGAAGAACTTATGAATCGCATACGCTGCCAGAGAACGCACACGGAATACAGCCTGAAATGTATTCGTTCTCGGACGCAGATGAGAGATCGTTCTCAAATACTCAAACGTATGACGTTTCTTCTGCAGCGGATAATCCGAAGCCGACGCTCCCTCGATCTGCACTTCATCCGCCTGAATCTCAAACGGCTGTTTTGCCTGCGGAGTAGCGACAAGCGTTCCTTTCACAATAATCGCAGCTCCGACGTTCAGTTTAGAAACTTCCGCAAAGTTCTCCATCTCATCATGATATACAATCTGAAGCGGCTCAAAATAAGAACCGTCATTTACTACAATGAAACCAAATGTCTTTGAATCTCTGAGACTACGAACCCAGCCTCCTATCGTTACTTTTTTGCCAAGATATGATTCTCTGTCTTTAAATAATTCCCGAATCGTTGTCAATTCCATATCAGATAACTCCTTCAATCAAATTTCACCGACGCTTTCGCGGCAATAACAGTTCTATTATAACACTTTATTTTCCATATGTCCTGCAAGCCACTCAAATAAATCGTCATATACCTGTTCCCGGTCTGATTCGTTTAAAATCTCGTGACGATCGCCGGTATAGAGCTGCAAAGATACGTCTCTTATCCCTGCCGCCCTGTATTTTTCATATATTTTACGAACGCCTTTTCCGAAGTTTCCCACCGGATCTTCCGAACCTGCCGCAAACAAAATCGGCAGATTCTTCGGAATCATATAGACGCCCTCTTTTCTCTGCATGCTGATCATTCCCGAAAACATGCTGTAATATGCATTTACCGTGAAAACAAATGAGCAGAGCGGGTCGGATACATAAGCGTCCAAATGTTCTCTGTCACTTGTGACCCAGTCGGCTCTTGTCCTCGCCGGTTTGAATTTTCGATTAAAATTTCCCACAACTAAATGATCCACAAAATGACTTCTGTAATGCCAGCCGCGCACAGCCGCCATCAGCCTGCATAAGCGCTTCCCGAACACAAGCGTCGCCCTTTTATGATCGGCAACCGCTCCCATAATGATCGCCCCGCTCAATCCCTTGCCGTACATCTGAATATACTGACGCAAAAGCGAAGACCCCATACTGTGTCCGAGCATAAAATACGGAACGTTCGGATATTTCTTCATCGTCCTCTGGCGAAGTGTATGAATATCGCCTATAACGCATGCATTTCCGTATTTTTCACTGAAAAAACCATATTCTGATTTCGCCTGTACCGACTTCCCGTGTCCAAGGTGATCATTCCCTACGACATAGAAACCCTTGTCGCATAAAAATTCGGCAAATTCATCATATCGCTTGATATACTCCACCATTCCGTGGCAGATCTGCAATACTGCTTTTACCTCGCCCTCCGGTTTCCATTCTATCGTATGAATCTCTGTATTACCGTCTTTTGATGGGAAATAAAACTCATCTCTCATGTCACTGATGCTTCCTTACCTGTCATCTAATTTTATATAATCGCGGTATGGCGCGAGCGGCTTATACGCCGGACGTATGATCTTATCCACATTTTTAAGCTCTTCCAGCCTGTGCGCGCTCCATCCTACAATACGCGCCGCCGCAAAAATCGGTGTGTACAATGCCGGCGGAAGATCGAGCATACTGTAGACAAGTCCGCTGTAAAAATCAACGTTTGCATTAACGCCCTTATACATCTTTCTCTTTTCTCCGATGATCTCAGGCGCAAGGTGCTCTACTTTTTCATAAAGACCGTATTCTGCCTCATGGCCTTTTTCCTTCGCAAGCTTTTTCACAAACCCTTTGAATATATCCGCTCGCGGATCGGAGATCGAATAAACGGCATGTCCCATACCGTAGATCAATCCTTTCCTGTCGAACGCTTTTTTATCAAGAAGCGCTTCCAGATATGCCCGGATCTGATCTTCGTCTTCCCAGTCTGTCAAAACAGACTTCATATCCTCGAACATCTGAGTCACTTTGATGTTCGCGCCGCCGTGCTTCGGTCCTTTCAAAGATGCCATCGCAGCCGCGATCGTAGAATATGTATCCGTTCCCGATGACGTAACAACGTGAGTCGTAAAAGTCGAGTTGTTTCCGCCGCCGTGATCCATGTGAAGCACAAGAGCCATATCCAGGATCTCTGCCTCAAGTTTCGTATATTTACGATCCTCGCGGAGCATCATCAAAATATTTTCCGCTGTGGACAGTTCCGCTTTCGGCGCATAGATATAGAGATCCTCTCCTCTGCGGTAATTATACGCATGGTATCCGTATACCATCAGCATCGGAAACTGACTGATGAGGTTCAGACACTGACGGAGAACATTCGGAATACTCGTATCATCCGCTTTCTCGTCATAAGAATAAAGCTGCAGGATACTTCTCGTAATGCTGTTCATCATATCGCGGCTCGGCGCTTTCATGATGACGTCACGCACGAAGTTCGGAGGAAGCATACGGCGCTCTGCGATCATATTCTGAAACTCTTCCAACTGTGCTTTATTCGGAAGTTCACCGAACAGAAGCAAGTATGCCGTCTCCTCAAATCCCGGATGATCCGCCTCGAGAAATCCTCTGACAAGATCTTTGATATTATAACCTCTGTAATACAGATTCCCCTCACACGGTACAGACTTTCCGTCTACGATTTTTGATGCGCACACATCGGAAATGTTCGTAAGTCCGGCAAGCACGCCCTTTCCATTCAGGTCGCGGAGACCTCTTTTCACTTCATACTTCGTGTATAATTCCTTCTCGATCGCATTATTCTGCTCGCACTTAAGAGCAAGTTCTTCAATCTTCGGAGTAATATCAAAAAATATGCTGTCTATATTTTTTGCCATACAACTTCCTCCTTTTTATTTTGGTATATTTGTTTATTATACTAAAAATAAAAAAATTATACAATAAACTGTCTATTAAATATTTATGAATAGACAGTTCAGCCATCCAGATGTCCGCGAAACATAAAACATGCTTGCATGTTTTTATAAGCGGGCATCTGGATGAGGTGAGCGCCCGGTTATGAGGAAAACTGTGGCGGTAGCCACGATAAGCACGCAGTGCGGTTTTCCGAATGGCGCGGGCTGAACTGTTTTATTCAGCACGTAATCATTTTTTTCTCAGGTCACAAAAATAATTCGCAAGCTGTGCAAACTCCGCAAGCGTCAAAGCTTCGCCCCTCACGCTCGCCCCTTTTCCGAGTTTTTCTATCGCCCCTTCAATCTCCTCTTTTGAAAAATCAATCTCAGGGGAGTTTTTCAAGCCGTTCGCCAATGTTTTTCTCCGCTGATTAAAAGATGCGCGGATCACCCGAAACATCAGCTTTTCATCCCGCACTTCGACAGGCGGATGTTCGTGCCTTTCTAAACGTATCACCGCCGACCCTACTTTCGGTCTGGGCATAAAACAGTTGGGCGGAACATTTGCCACAATATACGGTTTGGCATAATACTGCACCGCAAGAGACAATGCGCCGTAGTCTTTTGTTCCCGGACCGACCTGCATCCGATCCGCCACTTCTTTCTGTACCATGACCGTAATACTTTTTATCGGAACATGATTTTCAAACAGCCCCATAATGATCGGCGTAGTAATATAATAGGGCAGATTTGCAACAACTTTGATCGGTCTGCCCTCATTCTCTTCTTCTACCAGCTTTCTGATATCAACTTTGAGCACGTCTTCGTTGATCACACGTACATTGTCATAGCCGTCAAGCGTATCTTCCAAAATCGGGATCAAAGCTCTGTCGATCTCTACTGCGATTACTTTTCCTGCCGCACATGACAGATACTGGGTCATCGTTCCTATTCCCGGACCGATCTCAAGTACGAGATCGTCTTTCCCGATCTGCGCCGCACGGATGATCTTATCTAAAACATGTGTATCGATCAAAAAATTCTGTCCGAATTTCTTTTGAAAAATAAAATTATATTTTTGAAGCACCGCAATCGTATTCTGCGGATTGCCAAGCGTTGGTTCTTTCATACGTTTCCTTCCCAAATCTGTTTTTTCAGAAGTTCCGTGCGGCTTATCATTCTTTGGCTTTTCCCCCGCACCTTTTCTTTTTCTCTAAAATCCGTTTTTCTCTAAAGTCCGTTTTTCTCTAAAGTCCGTTTTTCTCTAAAGTCCGTATAACTTCCGTGCGTTTTCCTCCGTCTGTAACACGACAACTTCTGCCGCAGCTCCTTTTAGTGCCGCGATCTCTTCCGCCACATACGGAAGGTAAAGCGAACTGTTTCGCTTTCCTCTATATGGAACAGGCGCAAGGTACGGACAATCCGTTTCCAGTACGATCGACTCCAAAGGAATCTCCTGAACGACCTGTTTTAGTTTCTTTGCATTCTTAAAAGTTACCACTCCGCCGATTCCGATATAATACCCCATTTTCACATACTCTTTTGCCATCTCCGCCGAGTATGAATAACAGTGTATCACGCCGCGCAGCCCCGACGCATATTCTTTCATAATCTCCATCGTATCTGCGGCAGCCTCCCTGCTGTGGATAATGACCGGTTTCTCTTTTTTTCGCGCAAGATCGAGCTGTCTGATAAACCATTCTTTTTGAAGATCATGATTTTCCTTATCCCAATAATAATCCAGACCGATTTCTCCGACCGCCTTGATCTTTTCTTTATCAAGAAGACGTTCCATCCTTGCAAACTGAGTTTCGTCAAGACTTCCGACTTCGTCGGGATGAACGCCGATCGCCCCGTACACAAACGGATACTCTTCTGTCAGTTTTACGATCTTATCCCATGACAGGATTGTAGAACCTGCATCCATTATCATGCCGATTCCCGCATCCTGCATCTTCCCCAGGATTTCCTCCCGGTCCTCATCAAACTGCTCATCATCATAATGAGCATGTGTATCGATTATCATCTTTTCAGAATCCTTTCTCTCTTATTTATCCTGACAACACTGCCGGTCTTTCTCGCTTGAGCCTTGTACACACACGTTTAAGAGAAATCTTTCAAACTCCCGTCTGTTCCACACTTCCGGCGTCGGATAAAGCGGATTTGCCTCTTTTTCCGCCCATTTTGCAATCTGCTTTACATCCGCTTTTCGGATCATCTCCGGATATAGCGGAATCTGCATCTTCACTTTCAGTTCTTCGATCCATCCGATAAACGCATCTGCCTTCACACTGTCAGACTCCTGCGGTGTCGTAAGTCTGCACACATCACTTAATTCCGCCAGTTTCTTACATGCCGCGTCTCCATATGCCCGCATCACATAAGGAAGAAAAATCGCCATCGCCAGTCCATGAGGCGTTCCATACAATCCGCCGACCGCATGGCCGATCGCATGAACATATCCGACTCCTCCTCTTGTAAATGCCCGTCCTGCATAAAACGCCGCCTGCTGCATCTTCTGTCTCGCTTCGATATTGCTTCCGTTTTCATATACTTTCAGCAGATTTTCATAGATCAGTCTGACAGCTTTCCTGCACAATTCCCGCTCTGTATCACTGTTATATTTATCATTTGTATACGCTTCCACCGCATGACACAAAGCATCCATCCCCGTCATAGCGGTAACTTCCGGCGGCAGTCCCAGCGTCAGTTCGGGATCGAGCACCGCATACTTTGGCATAAGCCGCAGATCATTGATCGCCGCCTTATGGTGCGTCGCTGTATCCGTAATAACTGCCGATATCGTCGTTTCCGAGCCGGATCCTGCCGTTGTGGGAACTGCAAACAACATCGGAATCTGCTTGACAACCCGAAACAATCCCTGCATCTGCCTTATCTGTCTGTTCGGTCTTGCGATACACGCTCCAACCGCTTTCGCACAGTCAAGAGGCGCTCCTCCGCCCAGCGCAAGCATACAGTCACACCTATTTTCCAGAAACACTTTCACCGCATCTTCCACATTTTCATCGGTAGGATTTTGTTCTACCTTATTGTAGATGACATACAAAAGTCCCTGTTCTTCCATCTCTTCAAGCACTCCGTCAAGAAGCCCTCGCCCGATCAGAGTAGGACCTGTAACGATAAGCGCCTTTTTTAACCCTCTCCGTTTGATCGCCGCAGGAAGGTGGCGGACCGCTCCCGCTCCCTTCATCAATTTCGGCGTCCGCCACGGGATAGTGGAAATTCCGGCCTTCATAACTGATTGAAACATTCTGCAATACATTTTTTTGACGCTTTTCTTTGTCGTCATATATACGCATCCCCTTATTAAATTCACATCATCATACACGCATCATTATCGCGCACAAATATTTATACTTAAAATAAAACTCTTTTCTTTCTCCCCATTATCTTTTCACAAAATACTCTTCATACCATACGAGGAAAGTATAGATTGTCCACACTTTTCTCCAGTTATCCGAATTGCCCCCTACATACTCGTCAAAAATAGCCCGTATCTCTTCAACATGAAAGAATTTTTCCGCGATATCGCTCGCAAAAAGTCTTCTCACGTCCGCATTATACCGATCATCCGCCATCCAGATGCGAATCGGCACAATAAATCCGAGTTTCTTGCGAAATGCAATTTCTTCCGGAAGCACTTTTGCAGCCGCTGTACGAAGAGCGACTTTATTCTGTTCTTCATTTACCTTGTACTCCGACGGCATTCTTGATGCAATGTCAAAGATTCTTCTGTCCGTCAGCGGCATTCTTATCTCAAGTCCCGCTGCCAGGCTCATCTTATCTACATTGAGATAAATATCGCCTTCAAGCCAGATCTGAATATCTACATCAGACATTTTAGTCAGAGGATCAAGACCTTCCGTTTCCTCGTAAATCCCCCGCGCAAGCTCGATCGGAAGTACGTCCGGATCGTATTTTTTCAAAATCCGCTTCTTCTCGTCCTCTTTCATAATATTTGTATTTCCGACATAAAATGTCTTTAAATTCTCCCCGTATCTTTCTGCGTTGCGATACATATTATATCCGCCGAAAAATTCATCTGCGCCTTCACCTGAATAACAGATTTTCGTATGCTTTGCGGTTTCTCTGCACGCGATGGCAAACGCGATCGCCGACGCGTCTCCAAGCGGCTGTTCCATATTGTACATCACATACGGGACAACAGCGAAATATTCCTCCGGAGTGATCCGACATCGAAGATTTTTTCTTCCCAAAATATCAGCCGTCTGTTTCGCCAGACCCGATTCGTCAAAGCGTTCCTCGTCATATCCGCACGAATCTGTCGTCTCTACGTCCGACATTGCCAAAACGTAAGACGAATCGACGCCGCCTGATAAAAATGACTCCGCATACTCTTCTTTTGTTTTTACTTCCGGCATGATCTCGCCTATCGTCGTATGGATCTCATCTGCCCACTGCTCCAGTGTACGGCTATTGTCCGGATGAAACTGAGGCATCCAATAACGCTCTATCGTAAGCTTTCCGTTCTGCCATACAAGATACCGGCCCGGAAGCAGCTTTTTCAGACCGCGGAAAAATGTATTTTCGCCCGCCACATAAGTAAGGCTTAAATAAAGCTGAAGCATCTCTTCGTTTAGTTCTTTTACAAATCCCGGCTGTTCCATAATCTTTCGGATCGTTGTTCCGTAAAGCAGTTTTCCGTCCGCCGTTTCGTAATAATAAAACGGTTTTGTTCCGAACTGATCTCTTAAGCAAAACAGTTTCTCTTCCGCTTCATCCCACAGGGCAAAGGCAAACATCCCGTGCATGTGGTCTGCCATCTCATTTCCCCATGTTTCATATGCCTTCACAAGGATCTGTTCCTCACGCTCTTCCCTTGTCAGATCAAGAGGAATATCCAGTCTTTCGCAAAGTTCTTCCCAGTTTCTTATATGACCTCTGTATTCTTTTACTTTTATCATCTGTTTCCACTCCCAACTTTACGCCGCCCATATTGCAGGGGCATATCGGCTTTTATCAACTCTTTTGTTACACGGCTATTATAAACGAAAGCCTGTCATGTTACAAGACCGGCGCATACACCGCTTTCGTCCTTTCTCCTTCTCCTTGAAGTTCCACTTCCGGAAAGCTTTGAATGTATTGCTTAAATTGTGAATAACCATAATCTCTCACTTTAAAATCCGCGAATTTCAGTCTGATCCGGTTGCCCAAAGCGCTCAATGGGATTCCTGATTCCCCGCTTGCTTCGATCTGATACAAAATATATTCTTCTACCATTTCTTTTCTGCTCTTATCTTCATTGAGCGCTACAGATACTTTTGTTCCCTCCTGAATGAGCATTAAACGCGGAAGCGTTTCCAAAAATTTGGACAAAAGACTATAACCATAGCGGCGGACATCAAAATCAGGATACAGCTTGACAAGCCTGCTCCCGACTTCGCCAAGTCCCGTCTCTCTGTCATTGTTTTTATTCTCCGTAATAATCTTAACGACCGCTTCTTCCACTTGTTCTTTCGTAGCCGAAATCATTTTTTTCGATTCTTTTCCACTTACAGTATGGAAAACGGTTTTTTCCTCCCGCTCGGAAACGCCCATCATATTATCTTCCAAAAGAAGTTCCAGTTCCGTAAAGATCTCGCATGCCTTACGAAACGGCAGGGGCGTTTTCGCCTCTCCCATTCCGATCACACGCTTCCCGCTCTCCCGCAGCCTGCTTGCAAGCCTTGTAAAATCACTGTCGCTTGAAACAAGACAGAAACCCTCGAGTTCGCTCGCATACAGCATATCCATCGCGTCAATGATCATTGCCGAGTCAGTTGCATTTTTTCCGTAAGTATAACTGAACTGCTGGATCGGAGTGATAGAGTTCTGCAAAAGTTCTTCCTTCCACCCCGCGCTGTTCGGACGGGTCCAGTCTCCGTAGATCCTTTTATATGTTACATTTCCGTATTTCGACAGTTCATCTAAGATCGGTTTAATATATTTTGCGGACACATTATCCGCATCAATTAAAAGCGCGAATCTTTCTTCCATTCTCTGTATACCTCCCCACTCATATTTTTCCACGTAAATGTTCCCTTTTCATAAACCATATAGCTGTGGGAAGAACCTTCTTTCGGAATCGAAACCGATCCCGGGTTCAAATACATATACTCATTTCCGTTCTCATCCGCTATTTTCTCACAGGCAGGCACATGCGTATGCCCGTTCAGCAAAATGTCTCCGTTCTTCAGCGGAGGCATACACTGAGGATTGTGCACATGTCCGTGGGATGCAAAAACCACGCCTGTATCCTCAAGCTGCAGTACACAATAATCTGCCATGACCGGAAACTCTAAAACCATCTGGTCTACATCGGCTTCACAGTTTCCCCTCACACAGAGCAGTTCCTCTTTGACTTCATTCAACATCCGTATCACTTCTTTCGGCGCGTAACCTTTCGGCAGATCATTGCGGGGCCCATGATATAAAAGATCTCCTAAAAGAAGGAGTCTGTCCGCTTTTTCTCTTCGATACGCCTCAAGCATCTGTCCACAATACACAGCCGAACCATGTATATCTGACGCGATCATCCATTTCATACTTTTTCTCCACATATTTAGATTTGACAGGTTTTAAACTATGCAAAATATCTCTCCTGTCCTTTTATTTTTATCATTTTAACATAATGGTTCTGTTTTTGTAAATCCGCCCTCTTATCAGACAGACTGCACCCTCCTGTCAGATAATGCGCATTACATATATCACAAAAATACTGTATGCTTCACAGAAGTTTCTCTTGTCGTTTCTTTTATACATTGCCGATCATAATTTCCACAGACGGTATGCCTGCTCAACTGCTTCTTCCATGTTTTTCTCCGCATTTTCCCGTTTCATCGCCTCTTCAAGAAGCGCCGGCTCTCTCAATATCGGAAAAAACGCGTCGATTCCCTGCTCATTGCATGCTCCGGCATCACGCGCAGCCGCTCCGGCAAATGCAATGACCGGTTTTCCATATTTCTTCGCAAGCTTTGCAATCCCGATCGGCGCTTTTCCCATAGCGGTCTGTCCGTCCATGCGCCCTTCTCCGGTAATCACGAGATCGGAATCCGCGATTTTTTGCTCCAAACCTGTTTCTTTTATTACAATCTGAATCCCGGATTCCAACTGTGCATTCATAAACGTAAGAAATGCAAATCCCAAACCGCCTGCAGCCCCTGCTCCGGGATACATCGGATCTGCTTTCGGAATCTTTTTCTTCGCCAATGCAGCATAAGAAGCAAGGAGGCGATCTAATCTTTCAACCATCTCTTCATCCGCGCCTTTCTGCGGACCGTACACTGCGCTTGCTCCCGTCTCTCCGCACAGTACATTTGTTACGTCACAGGCAATCTTAAATTTACATTTTCTAAGCTCGGGAATCACATTGTCATCTGTGATCTCCGCCAGTTCCTCCAGCCCCCGCGCTCCCGGCAGAATCTGTTCCCCGTTTTCTTTCAACAGGCCAAAACCCAAAGCCTGCAGCATCCCCGCACCTCCGTCGTTCGTCGCGCTTCCTCCGATCCCGACAATAAACTTTCTGCATCCGTTTTTCACAGCGTCTTTTATCACTTCTCCTACACCGTAAGTTGTCGTATACAGCGGATTTCGTTCTTTTTCTGAAAGAAGAGTCAGCCCTGCCGCTCCCGCAATCTCTATGACCGCAGTTTTCTCTCCTGTTTTTCCTCCCGCATTTTCGACCACACCATACTCACACACGACCGCTTTCCCGATCGGTCCGGTTACGGATACTTTCCGCATCGTTCCGTTCATACCGGAAACGAGCGCTTCCACCGTCCCTTCGCCCCCGTCTGCCAATGGTCCGACATAAACTTTTGCTTCAGGATCAACTTTATGAATCCCCTTTGCGGCGGCTTCTCCCGCCTGTACCGAAGTCATGCTCCCTTTAAATGAATCAATCGCCGCCACAATTTTCATAATTCTGTCCATTCCTTTCCATTTTACTCATATAAAAAGCATTATAAAAACAAAAGGCAGACTGTCACATCCACCTCTTAATTTTTTCCCTCTATTCCTTTTCGATTAAATATTTTTCTACTGCTTCCAGAAAAACTTTTGCCCGTTCCATACGGTATCCTGCCAGTTCTTTTAAGCTGCTTTCCACAAAACAACACCTTCCTCTCTGACATTCTTTTAGATATCTATTGAACTGAAATCAATCTCCAGATCATCATAGATTCCGGCTTTGACAGCCTCGGAGAAGGTATATTCTGCGGTATCGTCGGACTCAAACGAATAAACCATGATCCTGTTTTTCTCCGGATCAACAATCCAGTATTCACGAACTCCGGCAGTACGGTATTTGAATAATTTGGTATAGTAGTCTATTCGCCTGCTGCCCGGAGAGACGATCTCAATGATCCAGTCCGGCGTGCCTGTGCAGCCTTTGTCTGTGAGCTTGTCGGGATTGCATATAACGCTTATATCCGGCTCGACATAGTTTTTATCATCTGCATTTAGAAATACGGCAAATGGGGCGATATCGACCTCGCAGGAGCCGCCTTTATCCTTAATATAGTTATTGATGATGGTTGAAAGCTCCAGTGTGATCCGCTGATGCCTCCGCGTGGATGGTGCCATCATATACATCTGACCGTCAATCAGTTCCGCCCGCTGTCCGTCCGGCAGGGCATAGATATCATCAATGGTATACTCTTTGTTCTGTTGCAGTAATGGCATGGTAACACATCCTTTCATGGTGAGAGTGTTGACAGTTACATAGAGGTTATACATAATCGTGTTCCATTCGCTCGTCAATGGCTTTTATTTTCCCTCGTGTGGTTCAAAATCAACAACCAGATTATATCCCATAACGGAGAGAATTTTCTCTGCATCCTCAAAACCAAAATTTTTTTTGTTTAATATTTTTGTAAGTCCTTGTGGTTTGATGTTCATTTTATCAGCAATCTCGCGTTGAGATATTTTACTTTCGAGCATGAGCTTTTTTATTTCAATAACAATCTGCTCATTATCTTTATATAGTATTGACATTACAGCACCCCCATTCTATGTAGAATAGAGGTCAGCCACCCTGCAACACGGTTGTTCTGATAGGAGCATATCATACCCAGATCAAGATTACAATTCTATGCTTCCACTTTGATGATTCTTGTATAGTATTACATAGTCCCATGCACAAAAACGCCCTGCCCTCCCCTCGGGATAGAGTGCTTCTATTTTCCAATTTGATACTTTTGGGGGAGCTTTTCTTGATTTCCTGTTTTCACTGTGATATACTACAATCCGTTACAAACCCGAAAAACAAGGTCTTACAAGGGTTTCGCCGATTTCCGGCGTAAGCCAAATACCTACGGTATTTGACTCTCGCGACATTCGCCAAATGGATGTGCAAGCACCTCCACATGGCTCATTGTTTCGCGTAAAATGAATCGTGTGTTCGTGACCTTCCACACGTAAAACAAAACTAAAGGAGAATTGAAAAATGAAAACAACTCAACAAAGCAAAGTGCTTTTCATGGCACAGGCGGCGATGATCGCCGCAATCTACGTCGTACTGACTATGCTCGGCGCATCTTTTGCATTCGGAGAAGTGCAGATCCGCTTTTCGGAAGCGCTGACAATTCTGCCCGCAATCACACCTGCGGGAATTCCCGGAGTATTTTTAGGATGTCTTATCAGCAACATATTAGGCGGAGCAATCTTGCCGGATATTATTTTCGGAAGCATCGCCACATTGATCGGAGCTTTATTTACATGGCAGCTTCGCAATAAAAGCAAATATTTAGCGCCGGTTCCTCCGATCATCGCAAACGCGCTCATCGTTCCGTTTATTTTAAAATACGGTTATGCAGTTCCTCTTCCGATCCCGTTTATGATGCTGACAGTAGGTCTGGGGGAAGTGATCTCCTGCGGAGTTCTCGGAATGATACTGTACACAGCACTGAACAAATATAAAGGGGTTTTATTTAAACCTTCCATATCATAAAATATTCTAAAACATGCGGCAGTTCAGCTTGCGTTATTCGCAAAACTCATTTGCAAAACGCACTCCGCGCTTATTGCGGCCAAACATCTGAAGTGCTTAACATACGATACAAAAAATATCCGTGAGATACGTTTTTCGCATCCCACGGATATTTTTTATCACTTATATTTACCTTTCCGGTATGCGCCGCGCCAATCAACTTCCTGAGCAAAGATCTCCTTTTATCATCTGATGTATCCGATAAATGTGTTTCCGCCTGCTTCTGTCATATTTTCCATTTCGCTCATGCCGACTGTATATGATTCTCCTGTACTCGGATCTACATATGTGATATCCGTCATCGTATATCCTGTCAAAAGCACCGCATGTGCCGATTCCAATATCGCGATCATCGGACACCCGCGATTGATCACATACAACATCTGATCGAGAGAACAGCCTGTCAGATCAAGCCGCTGTGCATGATACTGTTCCATATAACGCTCACACGCATCAAGAGAACTTTCTCCTTCTTCACATTGAAACTTACCTGCTTCTGTTGAATAAACAAGATCCCGGTTTCCTTTCTCCCATACATATTTTTGCTCGGAAGAAATTACAACTCCTGAAACCTGCTCTGCCTTTTGAACCGCATACCCTGCTTTGTTATAGACAGCCGCCAGTTCTCCCATGCCGTAAACATAATATTTTTCTTCTTTCTCTTTCCCTTTCAGCTCAATCGTCAGCGTTTTTTTGCCCGGCTGATATATCGGTTTTTCATTCTGTTTTTGTTTCTTTTTCACTCCGTCCGCAAATGTAAAACGCATCTGTTTTCCTGTGTTTTCCGATACATATGTTTCAAAAACAATCTTCGACTCTTTACGTTCCTCATTATTCGTAACATATTCCTGCTTTGTGGAATTATATGTTTCTCCGTCTTTTATAACGCGGTTAAAAGTCAGCAGATTCCCGTCGATGAGCACATCCGTCGTATAAATACTTTGTTCTGTAAAATTATACTGCGCAGCTTCTTTATTCTTAGAGTTTCTGATCTGCACTTCGTACATCGGCGTGATCTCTTCGCCTGATACCGTGATTCCTGTATCGGCAGGATTTACCTTTCCATATATAAAATCTCCGTTGATAAACCCAAGAGGGCGCAGGTTTTCCCCATCTTCCGCTTTGATCGTATAATCCTCTCCGCTCTTTAAGTTCATTATATGAAGCGTCGCGGACTTATCTTTTTTCCCTCCGGTCTGATACACCATAAGATGACCGTCATCTGAAACAGCATACCGTTCGTCAGTAAGATTCTCCGCAAGCACTTTCTTCTCATCTTTCTTCAGATCGATCCGATATAAAGTTCCGTCTGCAAGAACGTGCAGAAGGGAAGTGCTCTGATTATAATATACCATCTTACCAAGCTCATCTTCTGCGATGGCAAACGATTTCGCACTTGTAATAAACGCCTTTTCCTCAATCTTATTTTCAGCCGCATCATAATAATAAATGCCGACGCCGACCTCGCCTTCGTGGCTGCCGCGCACCATATATCCGTAAACGGCAAACGTAATATTATTTTTATTATCAATGCCGATCACACGCACCGCATGCTGATCATTCTCTCCCCGCGTATCTCTGCCTTCCTGATCTGACATGGAAAATACTTTTGTCAGATTTCCTTTTTTCGACTCATACAGCCATAATTCTCCGGCCTGCACAAACGCGGCGGAAGTCTGGTCTTTATTGATCTCATAGGAAATATCCTTCGGAATAATGCCAAGTATGATTCCGTTTTCATCAAAATCACTTTCTCTTCCGTCAAATACTTGTTCCATATTCCGGTTATAATCGAGCAAATAGATCGTATCTACGAGAAATCTCACCCGGAAAAACTCTTTCACGTTATAGATGCTTTCCGCTCCGTCTTCGTCCGTACAGGAAACTTTATATTTTGCGAGTATAGAAGTATATACCGTATTACTTTCTTTTATATCCCACTCCACATCTCCGATCACCGAGGGCTTCATATCTCCCCATTGTATATGCGTAATATCTGAATGAATATTTACCGTTTGATATGTCGTATTATCGCTCTTTTCATCCGGCTCTAAATATGCCGTAAGTTCCTCTGTCGCTTCTTTATTCAACGCTTTTGTATGAAAATCTTTTGCAAATGCAAGACACTGATCAGTCGTAACTTCTTCCGGTCGTACAATGCGGGTATAATATCCCGCCGTCTTTCCATTTTGAGACAGCGGCGTATCAAGCGTCACTTTCAAAACAGCCTCCGGCTCTTCCGATGACAAGATCCCTTTCAGGTCCAGTTCTGCCTGCGAAGTTTCTTTCACTATATCCGCTTTTCCTTCTGCATGTTTCTTCGTTCCGTCAAGCGAATATACCTCATATTTAAGTTTATCGATCTTATTTCCGTATTTTTCTACTTTTACAGTCAATGAACCGTCGCTTTTAAGCGGAGTGATCGTATCACGTACAGCAGGTATCTCCATCTTGTTTACATAACCAAAAAGCGGATTCACTTCTGTTTCTCCGACATAAAAAGAAATCTCAGGCAGAGATGCAGCCCCCATGTCGGCCGCCTCATCCGATACATCTTTGTTGATCACAAGACTTGAAATAATGACCGCGGCACAAAAAACAACGATCAAAATACCTGCTTTCATTATTTTTTTCTTCATTCTTTGTAATTCTCCCCTTTATCTGCCAACAATCTCCCCAACGTCGGCTCTATCTGCAAAAAACGTTCACATTTTTCAATCGCTGTTCCCGCGCTTTTTTTCGTAACTCTTTTCTCATCCGCTCTGACCGCCCGAAGCAAAATATTTTTCGGAGTGTGCTCCATATCGATAAACTCAAGTACCTGTGTATCATATCCCGCAGCTTCTAAATATTTTGCTCTCAATCCGTCCGTCACAAGCGCCGCAAACCTCTCCCTCAAAAGCCCGTAATCCATGATCGGGTTCAGACATCCGTCATAACACTGCGCCTTATCCGCTTTCGCGAATTGTCCGTTCACTTCGTGCTGACAGCACGGAACCGATAATATAACTTTGGCATTCCAACCGATCGCTTTTGCAAGCGCATAATCTGTCGCCGTATCACATGCATGAAGCGTCACGACGACATCCACCTCGTTCACTCCTTCATAATCCGCAATATCTCCTACGAGAAAATGCAGTTTCTCATACCCATATTTTTTTGCAAGTCCGCTACACCGGAGAATCACATCTTCCTTCAGGTCGAGTCCGATCACATGAATGTCAAACCCTTTCAGTTCTTTTAAATAATAATACATCGCAAACGTAAGGTATGATTTTCCACAGCCGAAATCGAGAATTGTCAATTCACGTCCTTTGTCAAGCTGTGGAAGGATATCTTCTATAAATTCAAGAAAACGGTTGATCTGGCGAAACTTATCCGTTTTCGTCCGAACGATCTTCCCTTCTTCTGTCATAACTCCGAGATCATTTAAAAACGGAACAAAAGTCCCTTCTTCTAATATATAGCGTTTCTTCCTGTCATGTGAAAGCTCTGCCGGAGGCGCCGCGCTTTTCCGGTTTTTCCGCTTGATCGAAACTTTTCCTTTCTTGCTCACAAGAACCGTATATTCCGCCGGAACAGTCTCGATCTGCATCTGCCGGAAATTTTCCATATGACCTGCCAGTATTTCCGCCGCATCTTTGCAGTTTATGTTTTCATGAAACGCCTGCGTCTTCGTAAACTTTTCTACCTGAAACATGAAATCGCCGTTTTTCTCAAGAGGACGGACTTTCGCTTTCACGACGCCGTCCTTCGTCCTCGGATTGCTGAGCACCGCACGGATAAATTCTCTGTTTAAAACTTGTTTCAGCAACTCAAAAATTTCTTTCATCTTCCAACCTCTGCCCGTATTCGCTTTCAATGATCTAACCGCGATCCTCCACAAGAAATCCCTTATTTCTCAACATATCCTCAATCAGATCCAATGTCTCTTCGCTGTCAGCTTCCACCTTATGGTAATGATAATCCGAAGTAATATTTTTCAGCGGACTCGACTTTCCGTTCTGAATATCATCCATAAATTCCGTCACTTTTCTGCGGGATGTAATGTTGATCTCAGCTTCCATATGTCCGTAAACTCTGTGGTTGACCATCACATTGCGCACGATCCCGCCCAGATCGATGATCCCTGTCAGCTCTTCTTCAACCTGCGCATCTGTATGCTTCACTTTGAACACACGGCTTACTGCCGCCGACTCATTGATAATATATCCCCTGTTCGTAGAGATGATATCATATCCGGCTGCCCGTATAAGCGCTATGTCCTGCACGATCACCTGACGGCTTACGTCATATGCCGCCGCCAAAACTTTCCCCGCAACAGGCGTCGTGCTGTTTCTGATCTGATCTACAATCTGTTTTCTTCTGTCAGAGCCTGTCATCTGACATCCTCCTTAACAGGATGCAGGTTTTTCATCGAAATGTCAAGTATCGGAGAAGAATGTGTTAAAGCTCCGCTTGAAATATAATCAACGCCAAGATCTGTCAGACGTGCAATATTCTCTTTCGTTACATTTCCCGAACATTCCGTTTCAGCTCTTCCGTCAATGATTTTGATTGCTTCCTGCATCTCTTCTGTCGTCATATTGTCAAGCATGATAATATCTGCGCCTGCCTCTACGGCCTCTTTTACCATGTCGAGAGTTTCCACTTCAATCTCAATCTTGCGGACAAACGGCGCATATTCCTTCGCCATTTTTACAGCCTGTGCAACTCCTCCTGCCGCTCCGATGTGATTATCCTTCAGCAAAACTCCGTCAGACAGATTATATCTGTGATTATATCCGCCTCCTGTCGTAACTGCATACTTCTCAAAAATACGCATATTCGGCGTCGTTTTCCTCGTATCTAAAAGTTTCGTTTTCGTACCTTCCAGAAGTTTTGCCACAGAATGTGTATATGTTGCGATCCCGCTCATTCTTTGCAGATAATTAAGAGCCACACGCTCGCCGGAAAGAAGCACTCTGATATCACCCTTCACTTTTCCCATAAGCTGTCCTGATTTTACCTCATCTCCGTCCTTACAGTAAAGCTCTGTTTTCGTATTTTCATCTAAAAGTTCAAACACCCTTGAAAATACATCCAGTCCCGCAATAATCCCGTCCTCTTTGCAGATCAGGTCAACCTCTCCCGGAACGGCTTCTTTCATCACTGCGTTTGTACTGACATCTTCACTTGAAATATCTTCTTTTAATGCCTCCATGATCAAATGATCGGCCTGTAATTTCATTGTAATTTTATTCACGTTTCCTCTCCTTTTTTCGTTCTCTCCCGCCTGCTTTGCGGCGGTATCCGTTTTTTCTCTTCCGATCTTCTGAGCAGCCCTCTTTGCGAACACAAGACTTTCCAACAAAGAATTGCTTGCCAGACGATTTGCTCCGTGAACTCCGTTGCAGCTCGTCTCTCCTGCTGCAAACAGCCGTTCCATAGAGGTCTGACTGTCGCTGTCCACCCAGATGCCTCCCATAAAATAATGCTGAGCCGGAACAACCGGAATCGGCTCTTTCGTCACATCGTACCCTTCTTCTTTACAACGTCTGTATATATTCGGAAAATGACTCAATATCGACTCTGTTCCGATATTCTCCATAGACAGCCACACATGATCTGTTCCGTCTTTTTCCATCTGTTCGCGAATCGCTTTCGTAACGACATCCCGCGGAAGCAATTCATTTACAAAACGATTTCCCTCTTTATCAAGCAGAACAGCTCCTTCGCCCCGCACTGATTCCGAAATCAGAAATCTTCGCCCCGGCTTCTTAGAATAAAGCGTTGTCGGATGAATCTGAACATAATCGGTATGTTCCAGTCTGATTCCGTGTTTTTTCGCAATTTCAAGAGCATCCCCCGTCAAATGCGGAAAATTTGTGGAATGACGGTACAATCCTCCGATTCCGCCGCTTGCAACGATCGTATACGCTGAGCGAACTGCCCGGCTCGTTCCGTCTTGTTCCTGCATGACAACGCCTCTGCATACTCCGCCTTCCTCTATAATATCCGTCATCGTCGTATATTCAAAAATCTCTACATTGTCAAGCTCTTTCACCCGAGCCAAAAGTTTTCCCGTAATTTCTTTTCCTGTAATATCCTCATGAAATAAAATCCTCGGACTTGAATGCGCCCCTTCTCTTGTATACTCATATGTACGAGAAATATCACTGTCACCGATCACATCATCACTATGCTCTGTCCTGCGTTCAAATTCAACGCCGTACCCGATCAGTTCCCTGATGATCTCCTGCGAACTGCGGATCATAATATCGACCGATTCTTTTCGGTTCTCATAATGCCCCGCACGCATCGTATCTTCAAAATAACTGTCATAATCACTTTCATCGCGCAAAACGCAGATTCCGCCCTGTGCCAAAAATGAATCGCTGCTCTCCAGATCCGCTTTGGTAATCATCATAATTTTAAAATCCCGCGGCAGATTCAATGCCGCAAATAATCCTGCGACTCCTGTTCCGACAATGACCACATCGACCTGATCTTGTTTTTCTTTTATTTTTTCCATATCCACTTCCCTTAGCGCCCCTAATCTTACCTTACTATTCCTTAATTATATCTTTCATTTTCACCTGTTATTTTGCCAGATCAAGCATCTTTTCCAACGGTTTCTTTGATTCGGCACGAAGAGCTTCGTCCATCTGAACTTCATTTTCACCTGTTCTCAAAACATGAGCGATCTTTTCCAGAGTGATCATTTTCATATCTTCACAGACCGGTTCTGTTTTTGTAAAATAGAACTTTTTATTCGGATATCTTTTTTCAAGCTCATATCTCACACCGTTTTCCGTGCAGATGATAAATTCCTCAGCGTCGCTCTTCCCCGCACGATCAATAATGCCGGACGTGCTTCCGATATAATCCGAAAGATCAAGAAGCGACTGCGGACATTCAGGATGCGTCAGCACTTCCGCTTCCGGATGCTCCGCTTTCGCCTGCTTTAACTCCTCTATCTTTACCGTCTCGTGAATCGGACAATATCCTTCGTTGTATACAAAATTCTTCTCCGGCGTCTGCTCCGCCACAAAATGCGCCAGATTTCTATCCGGAATAAAGAAAATGTTTTTGTTAGGAAGTGCCTTTACAATCCGAACCGCATTTGCCGAAGTTACGCATACATCCGATAATCTTTTCAGTTCTGCCGTTGAATTAATATAGCAGACAACCGCAAGATCATCATACTTCTTCCGCATCGCACGGATCGTCTCCTCATCTGCCATATGCGCCATCGCACAGTCCGCTTTTGCATCCGGCATAAGAACCGTCTTCTGGGGATTCAGCACTTTCGCACTTTCGCCCATAAACGAAACGCCGCAGAACACAATCGTCTGCTCCTCCAACTCTACCGCCACCTTGCTCAGGTAAAAAGAATCGCCGATATAATCTGCAATTTCCTGAACTTCCGGTCTTACATAATAATGCGCCAGTATGACCGCGTTTTTTTCCTTCTTCAACTGTTCGATCTCTTCTCTAATCGTCATTCGTATACCCTTTCCCGCATGAAATCCATACGCCTTTGTTTCTGTCGTGATGCTCATTATAACACTTGAGTTTACAAATGACAAGACAGTTGTGCCGCTCGCCTTTTTCTGCCCGGTATATTGATAATTTCTTTATTCTTCTACATACATCCGATTATATATGTCAAGGATATAATCCTTAGATTAATTTTACTCCTTATCATTCGTAATCTTTAATCGGAAGTCCGTGCTTCGCTCTTATCTCATCCAATCCCATCTGTATCCTTTCATCCGGATCATTGTCAAGACTAAGCAATAGAGAAATGTCATCTACCCGGCCATTGCCGGACAGCAATTCCGGGGCATAACCCCACACTTCAATAGCTGCACCTCCAAAATCTTCAAACTCCCTCTTTGATATGATGTATTCCACAGGGATTGTCGATGCCATTCTTGAGGATACAGCAATCCCCCTATCTAATTCTTTCGCCCCCACCATCGATATAGAAGAAAGCGCTTTTACACCGCTTTGAAGAAATTGCGATCTTGATAATCCTGACAGCTTATCGTTCACATATATGATACGCTTTACCGGAGATTTCATCCTACAGTACGCTTTCCTTAAGAATTCCGGTTTGTCAAACTGATGAAGAATACACTTATTTGTACCTTCATTTTTTGTTGCAATGAGTCCCGATTCAGTCAAATCTCTGATTGCTCTGCTGCAGGTTGCTTTTGAAAGTCCAAGTTTTTTTGCCAACTCTGTCTGATTTACATTTTCATTTCGTCCGATATAGTAATATAAGTAAAGAAATACAAGCTGTGTACCTGGCGCCATAGTTTCCTCTACCCGGAAAACAGGCGCACATTTTTCATAAAAAAAGCAGCCCCAAAAAGGCAGATAAATCTGCTGTGTTTCAGCTATGAAAGGAATTCTGTTTTCTACCAAATTTCGACGCTGTTGTGCAGTAAGACCGTCTAAATACAGTGCGCACGGCTCAGTACATAAACTACAAAAATTAGCAAACTGCTTTTTCAAAGACGGAAGACGCCAAAAATCATTATTCGGCGACAACAATACACATCTGTGTTCATCCCATGATAAAAGCCAAATGTTGTAATTATCCCGGATATAAACCGGCATATGCTCTAAGTATTCATATGGTGTAACCATAATGTTTTCACCCAATATTGATTTCAGAAACTCAAACATATCTCCCCTCCTTTTGAATCTTTCTATAAGTTTCACTATATTTTGATTATATCAGTATTAATGAAACAATACAACTTTCAATGAAACATTCATTAAACTTCCTTGTAACTGTAGTATTGAATGTTTTGCTGATAAATATGAATAAAAACAAAAAAATCCCGAAAAACATTAGTCTTTCGGAATCTCTCAAGAGGCGCAGACCGGATTTGAACCGGTGAATCAGGGTGTTGCAGACCCACGCCTTACCACTTGGCTACTGCGCCTTATTCATATATATACTACACATAGTAAAATAATATGCATAGTTTTATCATTCTTTTCACAACAATACTTCTGTTGTCCGAATGATAAATGACCCCGACGGGAATCGAACCCGTGTTACCGCCGTGAAAGGGCGATGTCTTAACCGCTTGACCACGGGGCCATTGTTTTCTAGTTCTGTAGCAGAACCGTTTTTAATACTATCATATAACTTTTATAATTGCAAGTCTTTTTTTCTTATTCTGTCAAATTTTTTCTGTACATTTTTTCTGTAAAGTGAATTGTAAAAGTAAATTCCACTTATTTCTACCCTTTTCCATTGCAAAAATAACAACACATACAAAAGGGGATATAACCGAAATCATATCCCCCTGCAAGTTTTAATATTTCACATTATGAAACTTAAACTACTGTTTTATTTTTTTCTTTTAACTCTGACTACAGAAACTCCTGCCATCAGCGCTGCGGCCATAAGCATCATCATGAACAACGCTGTTAACGGTGTCGCGTCACCTGTCTGCACTGCGCCCGGTTTCACTTCCGGTGTTGCCGGTTTCTCCGAAGCCTGTCCTTCTTTTGTCTTTACTTTCACAGAAGCTGCCGCAGATTTATTTCCTGCTTTGTCAAATGCCACAACTTTGATCGTATACTCTGTATTTGGAGCAAGTTTTACAATCTCTGCCGTAAGAACATCACTGTTCACAGTATCGATTGATTTTCCATTTACAAAGATTTCATATCCAGCCACTCCTACATTGTCTTTGGATGCTTTCCACTCGATCTTAACTGTTGTGTCTGTCGTTTCTGTTGCTTTCAGATCAGACGGTACTGTAGGTGCTTCTTTATCGCTCGGCTGCGGATCCGGTTTTTCCGATTTCTCAACCAATGCTTTTTCAGCATTTTCAAACGTTCCTCTCAAGTCGGCAAATTCATTGGCAGAAACATTTGTCAGATCACGTTCAAGAAGCGCTTTCAAATTATCGTATGCTTCTTTGTATGGCTTATATGTTTCTTCCGTATATTTTGACTCATCTTTCAACTGAATTCCTTCTATATACGCTTTCAACTCAGCTTCGTTCGCTCTGAGAACAAGAGCTTTGATTGCTTCATCAAGAGTTTTCACAGCCTCTTTCATCTGCGCTTCGTCTCCACTGCTAAGAGCTTTTTCCGCTTTTGCTATCTCTGCCCCTAAGTTCGCATAACTATCTTTTGTATAAGTATCTTTCTTCTCTTCAAGCCCTTTTGCCGAAGCGATCAGCTCACTAAGCTGTTTTTCTGTTTCATCCGGAACTTCTATCGTCTCCAAGCCTTTTCTTGCCGCCTTCAGCTCTTCAACTGCCTGTGCAAATTCATCCGGATGAGCCTGCGGTTCTTTAGCAATCAATGCATCCAGTTCCGCCTTTTCTGCCGCAAATTTATCCCATGATTCTTTTGTATACACTTCATATGGATTCTTTGTAGCATCGATCAGATTCTGCGCAGACTCTGATTCAAGAACCGCCATTTCCATATTGGTCGGATCATATACGAGAGCCGCCTTTGCCGCTTCCAGATCTGCAAGTACTTTTTCTACATCTGCAATCGATGTGTTCTCTGCATTTTCTGCCGATGCCGCCGTCTCAACTGCATTCAATGCCGCCTTGTACGGGCGCCATGTTCTTGCCGTATAATCTTTTGCAGCTTCATCTTTTATCGCTTCTTTCAAAGCAGCCTCAAGCAATGATATATCGCCTTTTAATTTTTCTTTGTCGTTATCTGCAACTTTCGCGTTCTTGATTGCCTGAACTGCACGGTCTACACTGCCCTGACCTGCTCCGGCGCTTTCAGTTACTGCTTTACCTGTCTCAACAGCCGCCTTGTATGCCTCCACACTGTCTTTTGTCCATTTGGATGTGTCAAGTGTTTTCGCCTCTTCGATCAACGCATTCAACTCTGCTTTGTCAACCGAAACCGACTCTGTTTTTGTAATAAACATTTCTGTAAGACCAAGTTTTGTGTTTTTCCACTCGATCTTAATATCAAGAAGAACTTTATCTGAAGGCAGAACATATTCGTTCACTGTCTGTGTCAATGTTCCGACTTTTTGCCATTCTCCTGCTTTATCCAATGTTCTTACGCTTACGTCTGCTTTTGAAACAGCGTCCGCTCTCTGAATAATCTTGATCATGTTGCGCTCGTTGTTATCTGACACATGATAAACAAGAGAACCGCTCTCTTCTGCCGGAATGAACGCTGTTGCAAGATTCATATCTGACATATAAGAGAATTTGCCGTTTTGTGTATCGAGACATGAGCTTTCATATGTCGGATCGTTTTTGCTCGGAACATACGCTCCGTCGTTGATCTCAAGCTCGCTGAAGCGAACCCACTTGTCAGAACCGACTTTTGTTCTTGTCACCTCGAATTTCAGGTAACGTGCATCTTTGTTAATATTTGTTACTTCTTTTGTATTGTAAGAAGTTTCATGATTCGGAAGCACCGCTCCGATCTCATCTGTATTATCCGCTTCTCCTTTGTTAGGTCCGTCCTGTGAGCCGAGAGTCATGATTTCTTCCCATGTCTTTCCGTCTGTAGATACAGAGAATTTACCATGTCTGATATAGTCATGCTCGCTATCCTCGCAGACAGCTTTGAACTTATCGAAGTGGATTGTCTGTCCGAGATCGTATACGAACCAAACGCCTTCGTTCTGTGATGTCTGATAAACAGCCTCCGTTGCTCTGTTTCCGTCGAACGCTTTCTCAGGATCTGTGATCGTATAATTGCTGCTCTGTGAATGCAGTGATTTTCCTTTGAACTCTACCGTATTTACAACAAATTGTTTCAAATTGAATTTCACATCATCATTCGTCTTGTTGATCAATCTGATATATCTTGCATCTCCCGGTTTATTCGCATCATATGTTGTCCACTCATATGCATTGAGAGACGTTTCAAGGGTAAGCTTGTCTGCATTTTCAAGATTCTTCTGAATATCTTTAATCTCATGAATGCGGTCTAATTTTAAGCCGATATACTGATCTTTCTTTAAAGTAATATCATTCTTAGCTTCGATTTCAGCGCTTTCATCCAACAGATTTGCTCTGTATTCTTTGTAAGCGTCTACGTTTGTGTAAACTTTCGAGTTAAACCATACTTTAGAGTCAACGTCAAATTCTCTGATTGCAAACCAGTTTTTCTGTGTCGCATTATTCTTGATACGAACATACTGCGCCTGAATATCTTTGTCAGATACATCGATCTCTATCGTATGTTTGTTTTCAAATGTTGCAATCTTTGTCCATTTCTGACCGTCAGCCGACCACTCCAGATCACAATTTTGCATATAATCCCCATCGCTCTCAGTTCTTCCCTGAACAATCTTGATCTTTCCAAGCGTGATCTTCTCGGACAGCTTCACTCCAAAATAATCTCCTGCGATCATAGAGTCACCGTTTGTAGCATCTCCCTGTCTTACATTGTAATGTACGCTTGTGCCTTCATCACCGTCGATTGCATTATTTTCGTTTCCATTATTGTAAACAGTCCAACCTTCTGTTGTACGGATCACTTCTTTTGTAAACGTATCTGCCGCTCCCGGCTGCAAGTCTACTTTGAACTCACGCATAGAAGGCCATTTATTAGATCCTCCGACTCTCGAGCACTCATAACGAACTGCCGTAACGTTCTCGATTTCAAGTCCTGCCACATCAACTTTCGCAGCATATGGACCATATTCTTTTCCAGATTCTAATTCTTTCCATTCATCAGAACCTTCTGCCTGATATTTCAGTTTTGCGTATCCGAATGTATCATCCGGTTTCTCTTTTCCTGCGCCGTTTTCGATGTGTACGCCGTAAATCTTCGTCGGTTTACTGAAGTTCACCTGATAATACTGTCCGACACCTTCTGCTCCGTTGTACCATGCATATGTGCCGCTGTTGCCGTCAATAATATCTGCCGGTTTCCCGCTCTGCCATGTCTTAAAGCTTGCCTCTGCCGTAATCTCTAACGGTCTTTCAGCATCGCCTGCCACATAGTCGTTCATCGGATCTGACAATGCCGCTTCCAATGTTTTCGCCAACGGAATCAAATGTGTAGATCCCGGAGTTACGACTGCCGGAGACGCATTGTACATCGCTTTTGTATATGTCTGGGATGAAGCATAACTTCCCGAGCCTGACGTATACAGGTCAAATGCAGTTCCCATATCCTTTTTCTGCATTGCATCCTGTGCCTGTGCAAAAGAACGGATTGCCGTACAGAGATCTTTCAAAGAGTTTGTAAACGGAAGGATTTCTGCTTTCATTGCCTCGTTTGTGCTCTTTGCATGGAAACCGTCGCAAGCTTCAATGATTGTTGTCATCTCTGCCACAAGCTGCGTTGTTGTTGCCTCTTCTACGTTTCCTGCTGCAAGCTGTGTCTTATAAGTATTGATCAGACCCTGAATTTCTTCTGACTCCGGCAATACAAGTCCGTGTCCGTTCGGTTCCGGGTTAGACATATGTTTCGCAAGTGTATGAAGCTCTTCAGATGCATTTTCATCAATATACGCAAATGAATCCGCCCAGCTCTTATCCATATCAAATCCTGCGATATTCCAGCTATAATCCGCAACTGCGAAGATTGCCGGTTTTGATACTTCCGATTCCTGCATCGGGTTTGTCACCGCTCCTGCAAGATCTTCCGGATTTACATCCGTTTTAAGCTGCACACCTTTACCCATCATAAGACGTCCATGATTAATGTCGTTTACAGGCCAGTTGAGCCAGAATAGTGGGGCACGACGTTTCTGACCGTCTGTCGTTCTATAGGATCTGAAGTGATCGAGTGTTGCCTGCTCGATCGGTTTACATACTGCTTCTCCTGTCCAGAAGATCTTGATATCTTCCGGGAATCCTTTGTCATACTCATTCAGCTCTGCATAATTGCCGCCTGTACCGCCTGACTGCCAGGAATGGTTATATCCTGCCGGACAGAATACGGTGTCATATACATCGCCTTTTTCTTTTGCCCATTCGGATACTTTTGTCATCATGTTGATCACGATTGTTCTCGGAAGACTTCCGACGTCGTCGCCGAGCACTCCGAACTGACGCACGCCTGCATCGTACAACTGATCAAACTTGTTCAGAAGCGCCTGAATCTCCTGATCCGCCTGCGCCTGATTAAATCCTCCCATAAACGGGTGGGCTGTCCAAACAAAACGGCACTTAGAATCGTTTCCGACTTTTACCATTTCCTTGATCTTTGCCAGTTCTTCTTCCGGGTATAAATCACGCCATTTTCCTTTGTGATACTCATCGTCTTTCGGAGCAAAGATATAAGACGTCATCTTATAATCTCCGCCGAATCTCATAAGAGACATTCTGTCCTCATTCGACCACGGAAGTCCGTAATATCCTTCGATAAATCCACGGATATTTACATCTGCATAATCTCTCATCTCAAAGTTGCGGATCGTAGTTCCGTCCATCTGATTGAAGATATGCTTCAAAGATGTGATGCCGTAAAATACCGCATCTGTATCTAATCCGAGGATTACGATCTCATCCTTATTAGATGCGAGAAAATAAGAACCGTGATGGTCAAACAAAGATTTATCTACTTTGTAATGCTCCTTCACATATTTATCTACATATCCGTCAGAACCGTAGATACCTGCGAGGATATTCGTCTTGCCGTCAACTTTTTTATCTGTAACGGCAGCGCTCTCACTCTTGCCTTTGATCGAAAGAACTTCTGTCATTCGATTCTTTGTCACATCATCAATGCCGGATTCGTAAACAATGTTCACATCCTTAATAATGAATCCCCCATCCTGATAAGTCATCTCATGGGGAGTCGGGTAGATCTGATATTCCACCCCTGAAACTTCTGCAGTCTGCACTGCGTCAGCTTCTTCTGCCTGTACGGTCAACGCCGACGGTGCAGCCGATGTAAGTACAACTGCTGCCGCAAGCAGACCTGCCCACAAGCCTCTTACTGTTTTCATTCTTTTTCTCATACATTTCCCTCTTTTTCTAGTTACTATAGTTGCCCACTATTCCTATTTTCTTATGATATCGCACTTTACATTTCAGTTATTTGCACTTTTTAGCAACCCGTTTGTAATTTATGATAGTTTTCTTTGTATGAGATTTTCTTTTTTGTGCACTATGCTCAGTTTGTTTTTTCCTATTTGTATATATTAACCAATTTATCCTCATTTCTCATAATAAAAACAGAAATCATCAAAAGCAGCAAAAAGTTCCGCAGATGCCAAAACATCCGCGGAACTTTCGCTTAAACAACTTTATTTTCTATTTTGATGATTTTACTTCCACGTTCTTTTTCTCACAACTATAACTGCTGCGCCTGCCGCAAATACGAACAGGAACAAAGCGAACGGAACTGTCTCATCACCTGTCTTCGGAGGTGTCTTGCCATCCTCCTGCTTCGACGGTGTCTGTGGATTTTGCGGTTCTTGAGGTGTCTGACCGCCGTCTTTTGTTACTGTTACCTTCACAGTATCGGTTACTGTTACCGCGTCTGCTCCGCTTCCCTGTGTTGCCGTTACAGTCAGCGTTGCCGTTCCTTTTGCAACCGCCTTAACGTTTCCGTCCTTATCTACCGTTGCAATCTTGTCATCAGAAGACGCCCATGCAAACGTTACGTCTTGCACATCAGCCGGTGTGGTCGTTGCTGTTGCCTTTGCTGTCTCGCCGACTTTCAGTTCTTTTTTATCAACTGACGCTTTCACGCTTTCAAGTACCGGTTTCTCCGGTTCAGGATCTGTTCCGCCGTCTTTTATTACCGTTACATCCACAGTATCGGTTACTGTTACGCTTCCCTGTGTTGCCGTTACAGTCAGCGTTGCTTTTCCTTCTGCAACCGCCTTAACGTTTCCGTCCTTATCTACTGTTGCAACGTCCTCTTTATCTGAGCTCCATGCAAGTGTTACATCTTCTGCATTTTCCGGCGTGATCTTCGCTGTTGCCTTTGTTGTCTCGCCGACTTTCAAATTCGCTTTCTTAACTGACGCTTTCACGCTTTCAAGTACCGGTTTCTCCGGTTCAGGATCTGTTCCGCCGTCTTTTATTACCGTTACATCCACAGTATCGGTTACTGTTACGCTTCCCTGTGTTGCCGTTACAGTCAGCGTTGCTTTTCCTTCTGCAACCGCCTTAACGTTTCCGTCCTTATCTACTGTTGCAACGTCCTCTTTATCTGAGCTCCATGCAAGTGTTACATCTTCTGCATTTTCCGGCGTGATCTTCGCTGTTGCCTTTGTTGTCTCGCCGACTTTCAAATTCGCTTTCTTAACTGACGCTTTCACGCTTTCAAGTACCGGTTTTTCCGGCTCTTCCGGTCTATCCGGACGGATGATCGCTCCGCCGTCTTTCGCACCGTAAGCCTCGAACTCGACGATATGATCAGACGTACCCTGATTATTTTCTCTTCCGTTTACATAGACACGGATGTAGCGAGCTGTTACAGGTTCACTGTTTTCTGCGTTCCACATCTCTTTGCCTGCTTCCGTCTCGACATAAAACTCTTCTGTACCTGCACCCAGTTTATGCACGTTATTCTTGTCGGAATTATATACTGTTGTCGTTTTACCTTCCGCAAAGTTTTCGTCTGTACTTAACTGAATGACTGTCGGACCGTATTTTCTTGAACCATCCCAGTATCTTGTCATATGGATCTTGTTCAGTTCATACTCGTCTCCGAGGTCGAACTGCACGTAACGGGAATGGTTCTGGTTATTGCTTGTATCTGTCAGCTCCAGATAATTCGCCTTACTCTTCACGCCGTCGTTTACCATTCTAAACGGTCTGTCTGACTTTTCTGCCACTGCCGCTTTGTCAGTCGCATCATAAGCAGTAACTTTTACTTTCGAATTGTTCTTTGCAAGAACAACATTTTCTTCTGTATCGATCAGATCTTTCACTTCATCATATGCAAGTGATTTGTCGAGAACTGTAATATAAGAAACTTCGTCTTTTGTCAGTCCCGTTGCGAATGTCGTTTCGCCTTTTGCGATCTCCGGATTTGCTTTATCTTCGCTGTATGTGGAAGCAACTACTTTTCCGTCAAGGTAAAGTTTGATCATTCCGTTAATTTCTTTCACAGCGGAGAACTGATGCTCTTTACCATCAGCTACGATTCCTTTTGTCTCGCTTGTGAAGCTGTCGTTTGTTTTATCAACTGTCTTCTGATCATATTTTGATGTGATCTTCATGTCGTTAAACTCAAACGTCAAATATCCTTCACTGTCAATGCCGACTTTATAAGCGCCTTTTTGCTCTGCAAGTACCACATCTTTTGAAGCAGTCTTGATCTTACCTGTTACGGTAAATCCGCCGTGTCCGTCGACAGAGTACTTCTCTTTTGTCGATACAGCTCCGTCTTTCAGATCACCGCTGATCACTCCTGTTATGATGCCGTCTTTAAACACATCATTCTGTGCGCTTACTTTTGAAGTATTTCCGACAGTATCTTTCACGCCGTCTACACTTACCTTCACTGCCTGAGCATCTTTCAGTTCCTTATCCAAAGTCAGTTTCACTGTACGTCTGTCAGCTTTCAGCTCTGCCTTTGTCACTTCGTATCCGGCTACTTTAAACATTCCCGCTTCCGGTGTACGAAGCGTCTCATCAAATTCAACTTCTACTTCTTTACCGTTTCCTTCTACAGAAAGGATTTTCGCAGGAGTTTCATCTTTCTCACCAAACTGCAGGATCAAAACTTCCTTCGGTGCAAGAGTATATGTCACTTTATCGCCGTATTTAAGCGCTTTGTCTGTCTGATGTTTCTGATCTCCTACAACAACCTTTCCGTAAACAGTTCCGAGATCTTCTCCGACGCCGATCAGTCTGTCATAAGTCACTTCATAACTTTGTGCTTCATTCTTCGGATTTCTGATCGAGAGAATTCCCTCTTTTCCGTTCCAGCAGGAATATCCGTAAACATTTCCGTCATTCGGTTTTCCGCCGAACATCTGTGATTTCTGAAGAATGTCGAAATTGTCTTCGATCCATTTTGCCGCTTCCGCGTTGATCTGCCATTTATCGTCGTCAAACATGGAGTAGCTGTAATAATACTCCCAGAATGCCGTTCCTCTCGTTCCGAGCATATACAGGTGATTTCTCAGCTCATCATCTGTATATTCGATATCCGGTCTATTATAAGCATCGTTTGCGGTTAAGCCGTAAACCGGGTCATGGTTATAAAAATACTTGTTCGGAAGCTGCCACTCTCTTTCATTTAAGAAGTTATAATAAGCGTTGTCACGGTATGTAAGCATCGCTTCTTCATCCGTTGCATTAAAGCTATCCGTATAACCTGTATCTCCCGTATTCTGCATCCATACGCTGTTCACCCACTGAACGTGCCACGGGCTCGGGTTTGTGTAAGAAGTCATATTAAGCCAAAGGTCTTTTCCCGCTCTGTTGGCGCGCATATCTTCAAAAATATCCGTCCATCTCTCGTATGTCTCTGAAATCGTATAGAGCGGATTACCTGTTACATAATATTCGGACTTCTCTGTCGATGGCTCTAAGAGCATTCCATCCAGTTTCCAGTAGTTGATATCAAACTTATCCTGATACTCACAGAAAATATCTTTATTCAGCTTCGTCAAATATCTTGCATCGGAAATATTAATATCACTTCCCGACTGTCTGTTTACAGATCCCAAATTATTGTTTGCAATCCACTGAGCTATCTGCGTTTGTGTTCCATATCCGCCTCTCGGTCCAAGCCACAGTCCGAAATTCGATGCAAGCTGATTCACCTGCAGACTGGAGTTGTAAAGCTCATTCGGGAACTTATCGTTGAAATCCCAGAAAGAGCTGTAGTTAATCCATCCATCGTCTACAACATAAGAATCAAGAGGAGATACCCCATACTGTGTGAATCCTTTCTCGATCTCGAAGAAACTCTTCTGAATAATCTCATCTGTAATATTCTTCATGTTGTCGTACCATGAGTTGTACTGCTGACGGAAATCCGTATCTGTCGCGATCGTCTCGATATATTCATAGAAATCGCTCTGTGTCACGCTGTAATCTCTGCTTCGGGCAGCTCCTACGACAGCGTCCCACGTCGTCATCTTTCCGTCTTCGTTCCCTTCGTTATACTCAAACTTATCATCGGATTTCAATGATTTTCCATAGTAGTAACGGATAAAGGAATTAGAATTTTTAATTTTGTTCTCTGTCTCCGGGAACTCACATCCCCAGTACATCGCGCCTACATAGTACGGCTGTCCAAGCTCCAGATAATCGCCTTTCATTCCGCCCATGTCAGGATTGTTTGCCATCGTGTCACTGATCGACCAATATTCCTTAGCTTTCAAATCATCCTGACTGATCTGCATATTTTCCAAGTCGATATAATCGATTTTCGCTTTTTCTGCCTGTCCTTCCCCAACAGAAATATCGAGGCGCTTTCTCATGAAAGAATCTCCGTCTTTCATCGTGATCACTTCTTTGATCGTGTAATCTACACCTCTTACTTTCTTCGGCTCAAACGTAAACGTCAGTGTTTTCACTCCGTCTTTTTCCGTAAGTTGAGGTTCGTCCTGCACCTTCATTTCACTCGTCTTAAGCTGTGTCGCGTTATCCACTACAGGGAACGTCGCTGTATCTTCAAAGAAGTCAAATTCCGAACAGCAGGCTACGTCTTTACTTACATTTGAACCTGACGGATCATAACAGTCAACAAACTCGATACGAACATACCGTGCTGTAACTTTCTCTTTCAGATTTACATATGTTTCTTTTTTATTATCAAAAGAACCTTCGCCAACCAGTTTTGCACCTTCTGTTGTTTTCAGAGCATCGATGTTCTCTCCTGTATAGATTTTATAACCTTTTACATGTCCGCTCACTGTCGGAGTTCCTTGAGCATCTACTCTCTGCTGGTAGCGAAGAGACTGGAACGACTTCTCTGAACCAAAGTCGACATAAATATTATGCGGATATTTTTGCTCATCTTGCGTTCCGCTATTATATTTGGAATGATAATATGTATTATTATCTCCGTCGAACATCTTGTTTGCATCTCCGCCATTCGGCGCTTCATTCTCTGCAACGCTGTCCGCCGTTGCTGTCCATCCCTTTGCATCTAACTTCTGCGTAGGCGCTACGAATCCGCTGTTTTCCCCTTCGGAATTATTGTCAAGCGTGTTGATTATAAACTCTTCACTGCCCGCCTGCGGTGTGAACACAGTCGGAGTCGTTCCGGTACGATAGTTTGTAATCTCTTTTGTTGACAATACTTTTTCCGGACTCACACTGAACGTTCTTGTCAAATATTCGTTTCCGAAAACATAAGAACCGTCAGTCTTTTTAAGAGTTACGACACCGCTTTTCTTCTCGGGTGTCTGCCCCTGTTCTGCAGCAACATCTTCTGCATGAACTGTCTGAGCCATAAACGGAAGAGCTCCGCCGGTTGTCAGCGATACCGCGAGAACCGCAGCCATTCCCTTATGGAACATTCTCTTTTTCATAAACTTCTCTCCTTCTTCTTAAAATATAATGTACGAATGTGCTCACCACATTACTCCCATCATCTTCTAATGATAACACGTCACTCCCGAAATAATATTTACACTTTTTATTACTTATTTTATATTTTTCTTTTTTTACCTCTGTTTTTTTGTATAATATATCTGTTTTTACTTTATTTTCATTAATTTTTTTCACATATACATTATCTGATCGAGTTGACAAAAGAAAATATCTTTCATTTTATACAAAAGATGCCTAACCGCAAATGCGGCCGGCATCTTCATAAAATCTGTCTTATATTAATGAATCATACTATTCTTTGTCCGTAATTTCTCCGTGAATTTCCTGAAGTGATTTCACTTCTTTGCTTCCATGTTTCTTCACTGCAAGAATTCCGTTTGCGGCAGCTTTCGCAGCAGCCATTGTCGTCATATACGGAACTTTCTTTTTGATCGCAGCTTTTCTCAAATAGCTGTCGTCATTCTTACTTTCTTTTCCTGACGGTGTATTCACGATCATGTCAACTTTTCCGTTCGTGATCACATCGAGCATATTCGGACGGCCTTCCTGAAGCTTGTTGATCTTCTCCGCTTCGATTCCGTTCTCTTTAAGCAGGCTGCAAGTATGGTCTGACGCAATGATCTTGAATCCCGCTTTTGCAAAATCAGCCGCAACTTCCACAACTTCCGGCTTATCACGATTGCTTACGGAGATCAGCACCGTACCTTCAAGCGGAAGCTTTGTCTGTGTTGCTTCCTGAGCCTTGTAAAATGCTTCGCCGAAAGATTTGGACAATCCGAGCACTTCTCCTGTAGATCTCATCTCCGGTCCGAGCAGCGGGTCTACTTCCGGGAACATATTGAACGGGAATACCGCTTCTTTCACTCCGTAGTACGGAATGTTCTGCTCTTTTAACGCCGGAACCGGTGAAGGTCTTCCTGTCAGTTCACTTGTCACAATGTCGATGGCAAGCGGAACCATACGGATATTACATACTTTTGATACAAGCGGCACTGTTCTTGACGCACGAGGGTTCGCCTCCAGCACGTACACTTTTCCGTTTTCGATCGCATACTGCATGTTCATAAGACCTTTCACATGCATCTCTTCTGCGATTTTTCTCGTATATTCTTTGATCGTCTTTACATTTTCTTCTGAAATATTTTTAGAAGGAATAATACATGCCGAGTCTCCGGAATGTACTCCCGCAAGCTCGATATGTTCCATAACCGCCGGAACAAACGCATGTGTGCCGTCGCTGATCGCATCTGCTTCACATTCTGTTGCATGTCCGAGGAAACGGTCGATCAAAATCGGACGGTCAGGTGTCACACCGACTGCCGCTTTCATATATCCTACCATGCTTTCTGCGTCATATACGACTTCCATACCACGGCCGCCAAGTACATAAGACGGACGCACCATAACCGGATAACCGATCTTCTCGGCAATTTCAAGAGCATCGTCCACCGTAACAGCCATTCCCGACTCAGGCATCGGAATCTCAAGCTTATCCATCATTTCACGGAACAGATCGCGGTCTTCCGCCAGATCGATAACAGACGGAGCCGTACCTAAGATCTTCACGCCGTTTCTTTCCAGATCTGCCGCAAGGTTCAGCGGAGTCTGTCCTCCGAACTGCGCGATCACTCCGACCGGTTTTTCCTTCTTATAAATGCTCAGTACATCTTCCAGTGTAAGCGGCTCAAAATACAGCTTATCAGATGTATCATAGTCTGTAGATACCGTTTCAGGGTTACAGTTGACAATGATCGTCTCGAAACCAAGCTTTTTCAAAGCAAGAGACGCATGTACACAGCAATAGTCAAACTCGATTCCCTGTCCGATACGGTTCGGACCTCCGCCTAAGATCATGATCTTCGGTTTCTCTTCACTGATCGGGTTTTTGTCCGTTCCGTTATATGTCGAATAGTAATATGCGCTGTCCTGCGTTCCGCTTACATGAACGCCTTCCCATGTTTCCTCAACGCCGAGGCTGATTCTCTTATTGCGGATTTCATCCTCATCCACTTCAAGAATCTGGCTTAAATATTTATCAGAGAATCCGTCTTTTTTCGCCGCGATAAGAGCATTGTCTTCCGGCAGACCTCCCTTAAACGCAAGCAGAGCCTCTTCCTCTTCTACCAACTCTTTCATCTGCTCAAGGAAATAGTGTTTTACTTTTGTCAGTTCATGGATCTCTTCTACAGAAGCTCCTTTTCTCAGCGCTTCGTAGATAACAAAGTAACGCTCGCTTGTCGCATACCGCAAACTCTTGAGAAGCTCTTCTTTTGTCTTTCCGTCAAAATCTTTCGCATGACCGAGTCCGTATCTTCCTGTCTCCAAAGAACGGATCGCTTTCTGGAACGCTTCTTTGAAGTTCTTACCGATGCTCATTACTTCGCCTACCGCACGCATCTGTGTTCCGAGCTTGTCTTCCACGCCTTTGAATTTCTCAAATGCCCAGCGCGCGAACTTGATCACAACATAATCTCCGTCAGGAACGTATTTATCCAATGTACCGTACTTTCCGCACGGAATATCTTTCAGCGTCATGCCTGTCGCAAGCATTGCGGATACAAGCGCGATCGGGAATCCTGTCGCTTTCGATGCAAGCGCCGAGGAACGAGACGTTCTCGGGTTGATCTCGATAATGATATCTCTGTCTGTCTTCGGATCATGCGCCCACTGTACGTTACAGCCGCCGATCACCTTAACAGAATCTACTACTTTATGAGATTTTTCCTGCAGACGCTGCTGAACTTCTTCTGAGATCGTAAGCATCGGAGCGGAGCAGAAAGAATCTCCTGTATGAACGCCGAGCGGATCGATATTTTCGATAAAGCATACAGTGATCATATTGCCCTCTGCGTCGCGGACAACTTCAAGTTCCAGTTCTTCCCATCCCAAGATAGATTCTTCTACAAGAACCTGACCTACAAGACTTGCCTGAAGACCTCTGGCGCATACTGTTTTCAATTCATCTACATTATATACAAGACCGCCGCCTGCGCCGCCCATCGTATAAGCAGGACGAAGAACTACCGGATATCCAAGCTTCTCCGCAATCGCAAGAGCCTCGTCTACAGAATATGCAACCTCGCTTCGAGCCATCTCTATACCGAGCTGATTCATCGTGTGCTTAAATTCGATTCTGTCTTCTCCTCGCTCGATCGCATCGACCTGTACGCCGATAACTTCTACGTTATATTTCTCCAAAACGCCCGCCTGCGCCAGTTCTGAGCATAAATTAAGACCGGACTGTCCACCGAGATTCGGCAGTAATGCATCAGGTCTTTCTTTTTTTATGATTTGTTCTATTCTGTCAACATTCAAAGGTTCAATATAAGTAACGTCAGCAATCTCCGGATCCGTCATGATTGTCGCCGGGTTTGAATTCACCAATACAATCTCGTATCCTAAATTTCTCAATGCTTTACAAGCCTGTGTTCCGGAATAATCGAATTCACAAGCCTGTCCGATAATGATCGGGCCGGAGCCGATGATAAGTACCTTGTGGATATCATTTCTTTTTGCCATCTTTCTTCCTCCTGTATTGTCCCATGTTCTCATTTCATTTTCTCAATCGAATATTATACAATAAATTAAGTTTTCCGACAATCCTTAATTTTCACTTTTCTCTCTATATTTTCCTATATTTTTATCTTGTATTCTCATCGGCTTTTCATTTTTTACATTTTTTCCGACTTCCGGCTTTTTAACTTTTCATATTTCTATAAGTTTTCACAGCTTTAACTGTCCGGTTTTTTACATTTTTACAGTTTTTCATCCTACTTCCGCTTTGATTTTTTACATTTTCACGGTTTTACTACTGCTGCAGCCTGCTTAAAACAGAATATCCTATCGTTCCTTTCGGCATATCTACTCCGAAGTTCTCTGCTACAGTCGCCCCTATCACCGCAAACGTCTCTGCTTCCGGGAGCGGACCTCCCGCCTGCATTCTTTTGCTGTATGCAAGGAAAGGAACATACTCTCTCGTATGATCCGTTCCCTTGTATGTCGGATCATTCCCGTGATCTGCGGTCAGGATCAATAGATCATCCTGAGAAAGACATTCCAGCAAAACGCCGAGTTTCTCATCAAACTTTTCGATCTCTTTGCCATACCCTTCTACATTTCTCCGATGCCCCCATAATGCGTCAAAATCAACAAGGTTTACAAAACACAGTCCCGTAAATTCCTCTTTGCACACACCGATCGTCTGTTCCATCCCATGGACGGAACTTTCCGAATGATATGCTTTCGTAATCCCTTCCCCGCAGAAAATATCATGAATCTTTCCCACGCCGATCACATCATTTCCCGCATCTTTCAGAGCATTTAAAACAGTGGGCGCCGGAGGCTTCAACGCGTAGTCTCTCCGATTGCTCGTCCTTTTAAACTCACCTTTTTTCATTCCGATATACGGTCTTGCGATTACCCGTCCTACGCGCCATTCATCTTTCATCGTGATCTGCCTTGCAGTCTCACAGCACCGATACAGTTCTTCCAGATCGAACGTCTCTTCATTTCCGCAGATCTGCATAACCGAATCTGCCGACGTATACACGATCATAGCTCCCGTACGAATCTCTTCCTCGCCCAGCTCTTCTATAATCTCAGTACCGCTCGCGCTTTTATTTCCGATCACCTTTTTCCCACACTGTTTCTCCAGTTCCTCGATCAATTCTGCCGGAAATCCATGTTCCGTAAAAGTCCGAAACGGCTTTTCCGTTTTAATCCCCATCATCTCCCAGTGTCCGGTCATTGTATCTTTTCCGTTGCTCGCTTCCCGCATCCGCATGAAACGCCCCTCGGGAGACTCGACGCCTTTCATATCTCCACCGCACTTTAAGTTCAGAAACCCAAGCCTGCGAAGATTCGGAATATTCAAAGTTTTTGTTTTCTCCAAAATATGTCCGAACGTATCCGCGCCTTCATCTGCGAACCGAGCCGCATCCGGCATCGCCCCGATCCCGAGAGAGTCAAGAACGATCACAAATATTCTTTTGTATGCTCCCATTATCCCATCTCCCTGTACAACACTCTTATATCTTGCCCTTATTCCCAATAAATCAATACTGTATCCACTTTATTCTTATGAACAGTCTCCCCATTTATACCGCAATTTGTAATTACTATACTGATGATAATCCAGATATTTCTCCTTTTGAAGTCTTCCGATAACAATGTAAGGCATCACATTCTGAGTCCGTGCATAACTACAGATTGCTTCAAATGTAAAGTCTCCTTTTTGTATAAAACTTGCATAACTCTCCGGTGACAAAAGTCTATCTCTCGCAAAAAGATCTGCTGCCGTCTCCTTATCCACATCACTCCCGTCATCTATAAATTTAATACTTTTACCTATATCTCCATTTACAATATGTCCCAGTTCATGAAATAAAGAAAACCAAAAAATATCCGCAAACGCTCCCCTTATCGTCAAAACCATTTGATACACCCCATCGCTCCGCCGAAAAATATACCCTTGCACAGGCGCTCCTCTAAAATTTTTCACAACAGAAAAATCTATGCCATATTCTCCCAATACAGTTTTCAAATGATTTTGAAAATCCACATTCTTCTGACACATAACATTTTTTATTTTACCTATCAATTCGTTTATATGCTTTACTTCAAACTTTGTTGAAACATTTTGATTATTCTCCAAAATTTGACACAAACGAATCCATGCCCCCAACACATTTCTATTTACCGATAAGTTTCCGGACATCCGAAATGCTCCCCCGGGAATTATTTCATTTAAATTTACCAAATTACTAATCTGCAGAATTTTACGAAGAGAAAGTATCGAATCATCTTTATTTTCACGACTAGACATCATGCCTTTTTCTCTAAAGTATTTCACAATTTCTTTTAAGTCTTCCCTCACGATACGCTCTTCTTCCGTAATCGTCTGTAATTCATTTGCTTCCAAAAGTTCCGCCTCATAATTTGCCTGAAGATTCAGCCAAAAAGACTTTGGTACTCCGATTGCATACTCTAATCCTCTGGCAAAGTTTGCAGATATCCCTTTCTTTCCGGCAATAACATTGCTTACGTAAGCCGGAGAAACGCCTGCACTCGACGCCAGTTCACTCTGTGTGATTCCACGTTCTTCCAAGACGTCTGCAATCGTTTCTCCCGGGTGAATTATTAAATCACGGGATATACCAATTTTCTTTGCTGCCATGATAATCACTCACTCCTTCCACTTCTATTTCCGTACAAATCATAACCGTATCCTGTTCGGCATTCGGCTCGATAATCAATCTTACATTTGCCGCTACATGCAACGAATATCGAATACTTTCGCATCCTTCTAACTGTTCAGGCTTTCCTAATCCCAATTTCAAAAAATCTCCAAAACATTCCGCCGCTTTTAGTCTGTCCATATGCTTTTTTATTGTTTTCACCCACTCAAAAGGCAGTTTTTTTTGCATCTTTTTATAATCTTTAAAGTATTTTTCAACTTTTGCATTCGCATATGTTATTTCCACTCAATACATCACCCTCACATTAACCTTTTGGTTAATTCATTATGTCATGTTTTCTTTTTCTTGTCAATCGTTCCTACAGATACTCCGCCCCAAACCCAAACGGCAAAAGTTCTTCCAACCGAAGGATTCTATACTTTTCCCTGCCTGATGCCAATATCACCTTGAACTTCTTCGGATCGCAAAATTCTGCCATAACCTGACGGCACACTCCGCAAGGCGGCGTACATACTGTTTCTGAAATATCTTTTCCACCGATGATGCAAATTGCGCGAAACTTCCTTTCTCCTTCGCTCACCGCCTTAAAAAACGCAGTTCTCTCCGCACAATTTGTCGGTGAAAATGCAGAATTTTCTATATTGCATCCGGTATAGATCCTGCCGCTTTCAGCCAAAAGAGCCGCGCCTACTTTAAATCCCGAGTAGGGACTGTATGAATACGCCAGTTGTGCAGTCGCTGTCTCAATTAACTTTGCGATCATTCCCTGCGATAATTCCATTTCACAAGTTCCTTCCGCCGGGTTTTCTCCTGACATATTGTTTACATCTGCCGAATCAATTCCTTCTTCGGTTTTCACGATTTTTACAATGCGGCTCGTTCCGAGTCTGTCTGCCCCAAGCTCCAGAAACTTTTCCGCATCTTCCATCGAGGAAATGCCGCCCGCCGCTTTCATCTTCACGTTACCTCCGATATGATCCGCAAACAGGCTGATATCGTCAAAAGTCGCGCCTGCTTTTGAAAAACCTGTGGACGTTTTAATATAATCCGCTCCCGAACGAGTGACGATCTCACACATTTTCACTTTTTCTTCATCTGTCAAAAGACATGTTTCTATGATCACTTTAAGAACTTTACTGCCGCACGCATTTTTCAGAATGCGGATTTCTTCTTCGATCTGATCGTATTTTCTGTCTTTCAGCCAACCGATATTGATAACCATATCGATCTCATCCGCTCCGTTTGCGATCGCATCTTTTGTCTCAAATTCCTTTACGGCAGTCGTCTCGTAACCGTTCGGGAAACCGATCACAGTACAAATCGGAACTCTTCCGCCTACATATTCCGCCGCTTGCTTCACATAACTTGGAGGAATACAGACTGACGCCGTATCATATTTCACCGCATCATCACATACCTGACGAATCTCATCCCACACAGCTTCCTGCGACAGCAATGTATGATCCACATGCCGCAAAATTTCTTTTTCATTCATATCCTTCATTTGCCCGTTTATTTCCTCTCTTTATTTTCCGCATTTATTTTCTTTCATTTATTTTTCCGTTCTTCGGAAATCAATCTGCGGACCGCGTCCACTGCCACCCGGATCGCCATGTCCGTATCGTGCACTACCGGGTTCTCAAGTCCTGCTTTCTCACGTTCCTGATTCGCGATCACAAGAAAACACGAGCCGACCCGCACCCCGAGGCTGCTCGCCACAACAAACAGAGCCGCCGATTCCATTTCCGAGGCAAGACAGCCGAGTTGTTTCCACGCCTCCCACTTATGAAGCAGATCGTAGCCTACCGGCTTTCTCTCCGGTTCATGCTGACCGTAAAACGAATCTTTGCACTGTACAACTCCCGTATGGAACGGATATCCTTTTGATTTAGCAGCTTTCACAAGCACATTCGTCACTGTCAGATCGGGCACTGCCGGAAATTCGATCGGCGCATACTCCCTGCTCGTTCCTTCCATCCTGATCGCCCCTGTTGCCACAACGATATCTCCGCTTTTCACATCTGTCTGCATTCCGCCGCAAGTTCCGATCCTGATAAACGTATCCGCACCGCACCTATAAAGTTCTTCCATTGCAATAGCCGCCGACGGTCCTCCTATTCCCGTAGATGTAACGCTTACCTTCACTTGATCGAGCGTTCCTGTATATGTCACATACTCTCTGTTATCTGCAATCAACACCGGGTTATCTAAATATTGCGCGATCTTCACACATCTTTTCGGATCTCCGGGCATAATGACGTACTTCCCGATTTCCCCTTTTGCAGTTTGTATATGATACTGTCTGTTCGGATCTTCCGAATAATTTTTCATCTGCTGTTCCTCCTCACTTTGCCGGTAAAAACAAAACCGCCGCAAAACAGACAGGCTATTTTAAAAATCCCCCCATCTATTTTGCGGCAGTTTGCTCTGCATTTTTTACCTTTTATATAATAGTGAACCGCCCGTCGGCTAAAGCCAATAGGTTTTCGGTTTCAAGTCAGAAGCTGCCTGACACATTAATACTCAAATACTGCCACACCATAGGCCGGAAGCGGGTATGCGATCGAATACGCCTGACCGTCGCATTCCTTTTTCACAGGTTTGTAAGTAAGCGGACGTTTTTCCCCTTTTCCTCCGTACTTTTCCTCATCACTGTTCAAAACAAGCTTCAGCGTTTTCCTCGTCGGAACGCCGACTCTGTAATCTTCTCTTTCCATAGGAGTAAAGTTGCAGACGAAAAGCAAATTCTTTTCTTTATTCTTAGAATGTCTTACAAAGCTGTAAATACTTCTGAAAATATCATCCGCATTGATCCACTCAAATCCCGCCGGATCATTGTCCATTTCATAAAGAGCTTTATTGTTTTTATACAAATGAAGCAGATCCCGATACCAGTTCTGAATATCTCTGTGCTCAGGTTCGGCGAGCAAAAACCAATCGATCTCCCTCTTTTCGCTCCATTCTCTAAGCTGTGCAAATTCCTGACCCATGAACAGAAGTTTCTTTCCCGGATGGCCCATCATAAACGCATAGCCTGCTTTTAAGTTGGCAAATTTATCGAACCCAAGTCCCGGCATTTTATTGATCATCGAACACTTCAGATGAACAACTTCGTCATGCGACAACACAAGAATATAATTTTCACTGTATGCATACTGCATCGCAAACGTCATCATATGATGTGCATTTTTACGGAAATACGGATCAAGTTTCATGTACTCCGTAAAATCGTGCATCCATCCCATATTCCATTTCAGGCTGAAACCAAGACCGTCGTCTTCGGGCGATCCTGTCACCTTCGGCCATGCCGTCGATTCTTCCGCGATCATCACAGCCCCTTTGTTCCGTCCCAGAACAACCGAGTTCAGATGTTTAAAGAAATCGATCGCCTCAAGGTTCTCGTTGCCTCCGTATTTGTTCGCAACCCACTGTCCGTCCTGTTTTCCGTAATCGAGATAGAGCATCGACGCAACAGCGTCCACACGGAGTCCGTCCACATGGAAATATTCGATCCAGAATAATGCGTTTGCAATCAGGAAGTTGCGTACTTCCGCTTTTCCGTAATCAAATACTTTCGTTCCCCAATCCGGATGTTCTCCGAGTCTGGGATCTGCATACTCGAATGTCGGAGTTCCGTCAAAATCAGCAAGCCCGTGAGCATCTTTCGGAAAATGCGCCGGAACCCAGTCAAGAATCACTCCTATATTGTTTTTATGCAGAAGGTCAACCAGATATGCAAAATCTTCAGGACTTCCGTATCTTGAAGTCGGCGCATAATATCCCGTAACCTGATATCCCCACGAACCGTCAAACGGATGCTCCGCAATGCCCATCAGTTCTACATGAGTGTATCCCATCTCTTTTACATATTTTACGATCGCCTCGGCGAACTCTCTGTATGTGTAGAATCCTTCATCTTCCCTTCCCGGGTGACGCATCCACGAACCCATATGAACTTCATAGATCGACATCGGATTCTTCTTATGATTCCATGTCTTCCGCGCTTTCATCCATGCGTCGTCCGTCCATCTTATACGGGAAAGATCTGTGATACGAGACGCCGTTCCCGGACGAAGCTCCGCATAATTTGCAAACGGATCTGCCTTATAAAGAAGCTCGCCTTTCTGCGTCTCAATACAGAACTTATAGAGCTGTCCTTCTTTCGCTTCCGGTACAAACTTCACATAAATACCGAGAGGCTCCTGACGCTCCATTCTGTCTCTTTCCAAATTCCAGTCATTAAATTCCCCGACTACAGACACATTCTTCGCATTCGGCGCCCATACCGCGAAATAAACGCCCTCCGTTTTGTCGTTCACTACTTTATGTGCGCCTAATTTTTTATAGATCTCATAATGGTTTCCCTGACCAAACAGGTAATGATCCAATTCTCCTATCTCATAGGCATGTTCATTCGCTTTCATACTTGCCGCATCCGCCGCAGTGTTTTTCGCCGGACTGTTCGCCCTGTTCCGGCTTGCGCCGCCTGACGCCTTTTTCACCGCACTGCCCGCCATACCGCCGGCTGCATGATTCACGATGCCTTTGCCTGCACTTTTTGCCGCGTTTCTGCCCGCACCTTTTCTCCTTGCCATAAAAGCCCACCTCGCCGTTTCCTCATAATAAAATATCGAAGCGTTTCTGCCCGCTTCCGTGATAGTTTCATTATACTTGATTCCGTCCAAAAAATAAAGAGAAACAGACAGCTCTTTCCTGCCCGTTTCTCTTGCATTTTGTCTATTTATCCACACATTTTAAATTATAGTCTATTATCGTGTTTCTTTATATATTAAAATCTTTTTCAGAGAGAATAATACGGTCTGACTCGTCTGTATTTCTTCCGAAAACTTTCCGCATCAATTTCTTCGCGGACGCCTTCTGGGAATGACGGATCGCGTCATCCATAACTTCTTTCACTTCCGCAACCGTCACAAAATGATCTTCTCTTTGCAGAGAATCAATTTTACTATACAGCGCAAGAATTCCCATCTCGTCAATGTGATATCCGTTTTCTTTCGCATACGTCTGACCGAACGTAACAAGCTCATCGTTGATGAAAATCGGCACTTCCAGTCTTGATGTGAATTTTTTCCTGAATTCTCTGTTCGATGACAACAGTCTGTCAAGCGGCTTTCTCTGCTCTTCCAAGACGATCAGCATCTCGCCTGTATCCTGCTCCATCGCTTTATTAAGACGCGCAACTGTCTTTTCATTCATTTTGGACGCTTTCTCAATGATCAGAGCGCCGCCGTAAAGTTTTTCGACAATATCGCTGATCTTCTTCTTATTCAGCGAATCTCCTGTCACGATCGCAACCTTGCCCTGGCGGATGTCTCTTTGCTTCTGGATCGCTTTCACGACGTCAACGGCAAGAACCGTTTTTCCGTTGCCTTTATTTCCAATGATAAGCAAGTTGCCCGTTCTCGAAGTACCTTTTCTGTTTGTACAGTTTTTATCCTGCTCAAGCACATCGACAAGCTGTTCGCTCATTCCGCGCACCGGAACAAAGTAAGAAAACAGTTTCTTTTGCTCCTCTGTAAGTCCGGCTCTCGTTCCGATACCGCTTTGCATCTCAAGGTCATATCTTCCATGTACGACAAAACCGGTATCCATCGACAATGCATCCGAGATCTCATCGAGCGGAAGCGGCGCAGTCTTACCTGTCGCGATCAGCTTCGCAGTCTCTTTACGGCTAAGCGGTGTCGTTGCCGACATGATGTCGATCGGCTCGTCATCATCAGGAATTTCCCTGTCGTCATCCTCTCCCGAATAATCAGGATTTACTGTGAACTCATCCTCAATGTCCTGAATCTCTTCCGCGTCATCTTCCCCGAAGAAATACTCATCATCCGCATCATCCGCGTTTCCTTCCGCCTCTTCGATCACTTCATCCGATTCTTCATAGTAATCCTCTTCCGGTTCTTCGATCACTTCGTCTGATTCTTCATAGTAATCTTCCTCCGGTTCTTCGATCACTTCTTCTGATTCTTCGTAGTAATCTTCCTCCGGCTCTTCAATCACTTCGTCTGATTCTTCGTAGTAATCTTCTTCCGGCTCTTCGATCACTTCTTCTGATTCTTCGTAGTAATCTTCTTCCGGTTCTTCGATCACTTCGTCCGCTTCTTCATAATAATCTTCCTCCGGCTCTTCGATCACTTCGTCTGATTCTTCGTAGTAATCTTCCTCCGGTTCTTCGATCACTTCGTCCGCTTCTTCATAGTAATCTTCTTCCGGTTCTTCGATCACTTCTTCTGATTCCTCATAGTAGTCTTCTTCAAAGTAATCGTCATCTAAATCTTCCTCGAGCTCCTCGTCGAAATCTTCGTCAAAGTCATCATCAAAATCATCGTCGATTCTAAGATCCTCCGCAACCTGACCCATGTTTTCGCTTGGTTCTTCTTTTCTCTTAAGATATACTCCTGTAGGTTCTTTCTTTTCTTCTTCCGGCGGGATAATCCCCTCAATTTCATCAATCATACGTTGAATATCCGGCGGTAAAATCGGTGTTGTTTTCTTATTCGTCTCCATAGTGTCCCCTTTTGCTGTGTCCCCTGCTGAATCTATAACTTCTTCTTGTTCCGATTCGGATGCTCCTTCTGCATCCGTCCCCTCTTCAACCGGCTCATCCTCTTCTGTATTTTCTTCAAATTCCGAAAGGATATCTTCTAAACTGATCTGACCTGTAATCTGATCGTCCTCTTTTATTTCAGCGGCCGCTTCCGCTTGTGCGGCTTCTTCTGCTTGTGCTGCCTCCTCCGCCTGTGTGGCTTCTCCTGCTTGTGCGGCTTCTTCTGCCCTTGCGGCTTCTTCCGCTTGTGCCGCCTCTTCCGCTCTTGCGGCTTCTTCCGCTTTCGCCTCTTCTTCTGCCTGTAATGCGGCGCGGCGTTTTTCCTCTTTCAAACGACTTACCATGTCTATATCTGCAACCGACTCAATCTCTCCGATCGCCTGCTCCAGATCCGCAAGATCTTCTTCATCCTCGATCTCATCTTTTCTTACCGGACGGAATTTGATCTGAGATGTATTTCCCATATCCTTTTCTTTGCCGAATTCCGACTCCTCTTCATCCTCAAAGTCAAAATCCATCGCTCCTGTTTCCGTCAAATCGAACTCCGACTCTTCTTCGTCTTCAAAATCAAAGTCCATCGCTCCCGTTTCCGTCAAGTCGAACTCCGACTCTCCTTCGTCTTCAAAATCAAAGTCCATCGCTCCCGTTTCCGTCAAGTCGAACTCCGGCTCTTCTTCATCCTCAAAGTCGAAATCCATCGCTCCTGTTTCCGTTAAATCGAACTCCGGCTCTTCTTCATCTTCAAAGTCAAAGTCCATCGCTCCCGTTTCCGTCAAATCGGATTCCGACTCTTCTTCATCTTCAAAATTAAAATCCATCGGAGCTGTCTCGTCTTGGAAATCATCTGCCGTCAATTCTTCCAACTCCGGATGAAGAAGTTTTCGCAATGCAACGTCTAACGGCATCGTATCTCCGAGTTTCTTTTTAGCAGACTGCCTTTCTTCTTCCGGCTCTGTGGTTGTCTCCAGCACATCCGGGCCTTTTACCCCTTCCGGTACGCTCTCCTCCGGCTCATCGACTCCTTCTGCTTCGGAAACGTCCGTCGGCAGATCTGTATCTTCTGTCTGCCCGGCATCTTCCGCATCTATCGGCATCTGCTCATCCTGTTCAACATGATCCTCTGCATCCTCCGCCGGTGAATCCGCTTCTAACGCCTTGATCTCGTCTGCTTCCCACGCTTCCGTATCTACTTCCACCGGATCGTTCGGCAAAGTGATCTCTCTTACTCCTTCTGAGATCGTTTCCGGCATCATGTCCGGAACAAGTTCCTCCATTCCCTTCGGAACTCGTGCGTTCACCTGCTGTTCGGCAGCGAAATCATCATCGGCAACTTCGGAGTCGGCAGCTATAAGTTCAGCTTCCGGCAAACCGTTTTCTTCTTCCTCCTGCTCGGATTCATCTGCCTCTGCATAAGAAAAAATATCAGGAATCTCCTCTGTCTCCTCGGACGTCCTTGCATAACGCTTATCGTACTTTTCCTGCTGGGAAGGAGTCAGTGGTTTGTACTGCATCTTCAGTTCCATCGCCTTATAGACATACTGCCCCTCGCTGAACCAAAGAATCAAGTCGTCACACTCTTCCAGACATTCTGACGTCATACCGGCTTCTTGATACAGCTTCGCCAGTTCGTATGCCCACTCTTCAATATATTCGGATTTCTTATATTCTTCAAGAGCTTCGATCTGCTGCTCGATCGGCGCTCTCTGCGCGCGGAGAATCTTATATCTTAAAATGTACTGATTCGGGTCTTTCGGCGCGATCTGCATAAACTCATCGTAAAAATCGATCGCCTCATCGACATTTCCCGTCTTAAGAGCCAGCCCGCACAGACGGCTAATAATCTTACGGCTTCCTTCCGCCCGCTGATATGCAAGCGTCAAAATGTCATATCCCTTCTGATATTCTCCGGTTTTTTCATAAATTTCACTGACGTTTGACAACATCACTGCATTGCGCACGCGCCTCCAGTCAATTTCATCTGCGATCGCCGCCGCTCTGCTGTACGCGCCGCTCTCCATAAGTTCGAGCATCCGTTCAGTCTTTGATTTATATTCGTATTTATCCACCGCATTCACCTCATTAAAAAATAGTTTTGTACAGGGCAGTGTCTTTCCTTCTATGTTTCTTTACATACCTATATCTTTCAATATTTTATCATATGCATTTCGCAATGTCAAAAAAATGCACCCTCAATTAACATTGAAGATGCATTTTTATAATCTATTTAATTTTTTCATATTCTCTTTATTTTTAAATCGGAGGCAAATATTAGATTCTGTTCCTGTAAGACCTCTGCCATTGTTATTTGATCTGCGGTCGATTTATTAAGACCTGCTTATTAAATCTTCCCTCCTTCAATTAACAAATTCGAGTTCATAACAGTATCCTTATCACATATCACTTACGTTCCTTGTTTCCGGTACCACCACACATATTAAACCCGATATGCACGAATGATAATCTACTCAATGTTTCTTTACACATCTTTTGAAATTCTGCTATATGTGGTATCTATATTCAATATGTCTGCAAATGTTAAATCTTTCTGATCTCTATCCGGACTTCCAACTCTCCGATCAATTCTTTCGTTATTCTATTCCGGATCATCTATCCTTGAGCAAAGGTCTCTTCTCCACAGGAACTTTCACTTGCCATACCACTAACATATTGATGATTCACTGAAATCACGCTGTCCATTGGTCTTTCCCTCCTGCTATCCGTTTATTTTTAATCTAATCGGGCAACTGATATGATGCCTTCTTAGTTAAATATCCTTTTGAGATGCTTTTGTTTTTATTTTGTTGTATCTCTTTGGGATGTCTTTATAATATCACCCGAGTTTTATTTTGTCAATACATTTTTATAAAAAACTTTAAATAATTACATTTTGCTTTTATATTGTATGAATTTTCTGATAATATCGCTGTCTCTGCAAAAAGAATAAGGCGTCCGTTACCGAACGCCCTATTCCATAAAAGCTTAAATGTTTACTGCCTTAATCAAAAGACAAGTTTTCACTATGCTCTTTTTCTTCTAACCGCTACATAAGCAATTACCGACATTCCCGCAAGTACAAGCCACAGAGCTACATGTGCTGTATCTCCTGTCTGTACGCTTCCGCCCTGTGACGGAGCTGACGGAGTCTGCGGATCATCCTTCGGCGGAGTCTGAGTCTTCGTCAAACCTGCTGCCGCTGAATTCAACTGTGCCAAAGCAGCTTTTACCTGATCTGCTGTTGCAGCCTCGTTATCCAAGATTGCCTTAGCAGATTTCAGAGCGTTTTCAAACTTCGCCCAGCTCTCTGCTGTGTAACCGTCGTTTTTCTTATCTTTGTACTTGTCGTAAGCTGCCTGAAGCTCGCTCTTATCAACAGACGGTTTTCCGGAAAGCTTCAATGCTACGCGAGCGTCTCTTAACGCATTATACGCTGCGTTTACCGCATCCTGATCACTGTTACTGTTGTCTTTCACGATTGCATTTGCCGCTTTCAGCGCATCTGCATATGTTTTCCAAGAATCTGCTGTATAGTCTGCCTCTTTCAGATTTTCTTCCTCATACTGATGAATCAAAGCATTCAACGCTTCTGTGTTTCCACGTTCTACAAGAGCTTTAACTGCTGCGTTCAGCTCTTCTGCTTTTGCATTGATCGCTGTCTGATCCTTACTGTTTTTCAAAAGTTCTTCTGCTTCTGCAAGGACTTTTTCCATTGCTTTGTAAGAATCCGTTGTATATGCGTTTCCGTCTTTCGCTTTTGCATCATTGATTGCCGCTTCCAGCTTACTTGTATCAAGCTGTGATACGTTCTTCAAGGCTGCATGAGCATCTTCTAACGCTTTCTTTGCTGTATCCACTGCCGTCTGATCAAGGTTGCTGTTGTCTTTCACAACTTTTTCTGCCGCTGTCAACGCATCTGTGTACGCTTTCCAGGAATCTGTTGTGTAGTCTGCCTCTTTCAGATCTTCTGCCTCATACTGATCAATCAAAGCCTTCAACGCTTCTGTGTTTCCACGTTCTACAAGAGCTTCAACTGCTACGTTCAGTTCATCTGCTTTTGCATTGATTGCCGCCTGATCCTTACCGTTTGCCAGGAGGTCTTCTGCTTCTGCAAGAACTTCTTTCATTGCATTGTAAGAATCTGTTGTATATGCGTTTTCTTCTTTTGCTTTTGCCGCATCTACTGCTGCCTGCAGTTTGCTCTTATCAAGCTGCGGATCTACCGGAGCTTTTACGAGAGCTTCTTTTGCTGTCTCCAACGCTTCTTTCGCCGCATCTACTTCTTCCTGTGTCTTATTGCTGTTGTCTGCCACAATTCCATTTGCAGCTTCAAGAGCTTCTTCGTATTTCACCCATGTCTCATGTGTGTAATCCGCTTCTTTCAGTTCTTTGTACTCTTCAATAAGAGCTTTCAATGCATCTGTGTTTCCGCGTTTTGCCAATGCTTTATGAGCATCTTCTAACGCTTTCTTCGCTGCATTTACCTGTTCCTGTGTCTTGTCGCTGTTGTCTTCCACGATTGCGTTTGCCGCATTCAGAGCAGTCTCATAAGCGCTCCATGTAGATGTTGTATGATCCTCTGCTTTCAAATTCTCTTTTGCGTACTGATCGATCAAAGCTTTCAGATCTGTTACATCTCCGCGAGGAACAAGTCCTGTCACAGCTTCGTTCAATGCTGTAACCATTGCTTCAATCTGCTCTTTTGTACCATTTACAAGAAGCTGTTTTGCTTCTTCAATTTTAGCTTTTACTGGCTCTGCGCTTGTTACTGTACTTGTTTCAACTTTCGCTTCTGCTTCTGCGATCGCTGTCTTCAGAGCGGATGCATCTACAAGTTTATCTTCTGCGCCTTCCAGTTTCTCAATCATAGCAGCTACTTCTTCCTGTGTCTCTGCTCCTGCTGCCACAAGATCATATCCTTCTTTAAGAAGATCATTAAACGCTGCTGCACTGTTTATTGTTGCGTTAGACGTATCTACCTCTGACAATTCGCTCAATCTGTCGATCAATGCTGTAATGTCTACTCCCGGTTTCTCGCCTTCTTCCGGTTTTGTTCCATATACTTCAAGTTCTACAACATGGTTTGTTGTTGTGTCGTTATTTGCTCTTCCGTTCATGTAAACACGAACAAACTGCGCTTTTGTTCCTTCTTTCAATTTCCATGTTTTACCTTGTTCAGACTCTGCATAATCTTGGTCAAATTCACTCTGACCATCTTTATTTAATTTATGAACATTTCCATCATCTGCATTGTAAACGATTGTAGCTTTTCCTTCTTTGAAGTCTGTCTCTTTTTCTGCTACAGCTACGACCGTATCGCCGTATGTTCTTTTGTCACCCCAGTAACGATACAAGGACAGTGAGTCCACATCACACACAGTGCCTAAGTCAACCTGCATATAAGATGATTCACGTCTATTGTCCGCACCAAACTCAGCATAGTTTGAAGCAAAATCTGTCTTATTTCCGTCAACAGCCATAGCCATCGGTCTGTCGTCGCCTTTTGCTGCATCTGTGTCATCTTTCGTCCATTTTGCCGTTACATCTGCATCTTTTGCGATGTTCTTTGCTTCTACTTTTTCTCCGTAGATTGCAAGATCACCGACTGTAATAAATTTGTTTACTTTATCTCCCTGATGATGGTAAGATTCTGTTCCGCTGATACGCACGTATCTTGCTTCCTGTGCTGGGAATGTAATCTCCTCCGGGAAGAATGACAGGTTATTTGTATTTGTAATCTTACTTGAAAGATCAAGACCATTTTCTCCTGTTACCGGAGTCCATGTCTGTCCGTCTTTACTGATCTCTACGATTAATTTCTTAATATTACCTGTACACTGCCAATAGTTTGCCTGATTATTATAATAACGCGGTGTGTAATCAACCTGATCTAATTTATATGTAGCTCCCAAGTCAACTTTCATCCATGCGTTATTGCTATTTACATTACCATCTGTTACTTCCTGACTTGTCCAGAATGTTGTATTATTTCCATCTAATACTTGCTCTTTCTCACCTTCACTTTTACCTGAAACTGTGATCATATCATTTGTAAGTTCAAGTTTCGGAAGTCCTTCCGGTTCTCCCAGGTTAGCCACTTCATTATAACCGTATGCGATATCGTATACTGCCGCCGCTGTCACGCCTGCTTCTGCTGTGATCGCAGCTTTCTTAACTTCATGGAATCTGTTCTCTTCATTGTAAGCAGATCCTTCCAGTGTTCCGTCTACATAAAGTTTCAGCATACCGTTGTTTTCTTTCACACCTACTACTTTGTGCTCTGCTCCGTCGTTGATTGTCTTGCCGGAAACTGCTGTCGCACCATTCAGTGTGAAGGATGCTTTTCCATCTTCTGTTACTTTCAGCTCATACTGGTCGTTCTGTTTTACAAGAGACTTGTTTGCCTCAGATGTCTTTACTGTTGCATATACTGTAAATCCGTTGTTGGAATTCAGTGATTTGTCTGCTGCTGCAAGCTGCCCTGCCTCTGTAACTTTTTCATTTTCAACGATTACGTTGTTTTTGTGATATACAACAGAAGCATCTTCTGTAGCTTTGTTGCCCGACATATCTTTAATATCCTTCGGAATTACTTTTACTGCCTCTTCGTTTGCCGGAACTTCTGCTAATACGATGTGATATGTTGTATCGTCTGCGCTCTTCTTAATAGAAGAAATTTTTGCATTTTCTACTTTAAAGAGGTTTCCTGATACTTTCTCATCGAATTTTACTGTAAGTTCTTTCGCACCGTCTGTCATGATTCTGTCGATCTTCGGCGCTGTTGTGTCTTTTTCTTTAGAAACGCGTAAGATACGCACTTCGTTCGGTTTCAAAGTCACCGAGTATTCTTTACCGTACTCTAATGTACCTGTCTGAGCAGACTTATCGGAAAGAAGATAGCTGTGCTCTAAGTAGTAGTTTAATGTACCTGCATTTTCTGCAACACCCATTGTACGGTCGAATGTAAACTTGATTGTCTTATCTGCATTTGCAGATGGGTTACGGAGTGAAATAATTCCGTCCGTTCCGTCGAAACATGAGAATCCGTATGCTTCTGCCTGTGCTTCATTTGAATCAAAATTATTTAATTTTGTAACATCCGGTTTTCCGCCGATCATCTTGGAGTTTTTGAGCATACGGTAATTTGCTTCTGCCCACTCAAGGAATTCTCCTGTGATCTCGTATTTTCCGTCTGTCATAATACTGTCAGAGTAGTACAACTCCCAGAATGCTGTTCCACGAGTAGACAGCATGTACAGATAGTTCTGGAAATCTTCATCTGTAGCAGTATTAACTGTCATTCCTGTTCCTTCTTTTCCGTAAACCGGATCATGGTTGTACAGATTCTGAAGCGGGAACTGGAATTGATGGTTCTTCAGGAAGTCATAGTAACAAGCGTCACGGTATGTAATCTGCTTGTTCATTTTCGTCGTTCCGAAGGATGCATCTCTTTGATCTGCTGTACACTGAAGCCATACAGAGTTCGCCCACTGTAAATACCACGGACTCGGGTTTACATAACATGTAAGAGAAATCCAGAGATCATCTATGTTTTCCTTTTCAGCACTCTGACGAGCTGCTTCCATCAGGTCGATCCACGCTTCCCACAGATCAGTTACATGGTACATCTGATGATAACCGCCTACCATATGATGGTTTGTCTCACTGTATACCGGAACACCGTCTGCTCCACCTGCATTATTGAAATGATTATACTGAGCATTATCTGCGAATCCATCCCATTTCCAATAGTTCACATCAAATCTCTCTTGCCAGTCAACTGCCATCTTCGTGAAATTGTCTACATATACACGGTCAGCAACGTCGATAGAATTTCCGGCTTTACTTCCTTTTTCTGCTCGCTGAATAATATTCGCAAGATATCCATAGAAGTTATATCCGCCTCTCGGTCCAACCCATACACCGAAATTACTTCCGAATTTTCGCACAAGTTCACTGGATGTCGTCAACTCATTTGGAAATTTCTCATTAAACGTCCAAAATCCTGCTTCATTAATTTTCGATCCTGACTTTTTATGTTCCCCTGCCGGAATAGTTCCATCATTATATGCGTTCCATCCATCATCCACCACATAAGAATCAAGCGGGCTGACTTCCGCTTTGTTCAATTCACGGTCAATTTCGATAAATGATTCAAGAATGTTCTTATCATCAATGAGCATCATATTATCAAACCATGAATTGTACTGTGTACGGAACTCTGACGGAGTTGCGATTGACTTGATATACTCGAAGAAGTCTGCCTGAATAACTTCCTGCTCTGTACTTCTTGCCGCACCTGCAACTGTCTGCCATGTCACATACTTATCGTCTGTTGTCAACTGATTATCTTCTTTCAGTCTGCTGAACGTCTTACCACTGTAATAACGCATAAATCCTGTTCCGTTTACGATCTCTGTATCCGCTGCCGGGAACTCACATCCGAAGAACATTCCCTGAATGTAGATCGGCTGTCCGAGGTTCGCTTTGAACTCTTCCATCTGAACAACGCCGCCTTGACCTCTCGGAATTGTCCACTGTGCATCGGACTCTGCCACTTTCAGAGACTCAAGGTCGATATAGTCGATCTCAGCATCTGCCATCTTGTCATCCGGCACGTCGATCTCAAGGAATTTACGCATGAAGTGATCGCCTTCGTACATTACGATTACTTCGTCGATTGAATACTCTACGTTTTTGTGAGTGTACGGTTTGAAAGAAAATGTTACTTTCTTACCTGTTTTCTCTTTACCGTTGATCGTTGCCGTTGTATCTTCGACTTTGACTGCCTCATTGCCGTCTTTCAGCTCTAAATCGCTTGTCTCAAATGCACGGTCATCCGTATCTACCGGAGCTTTATCTGCGTGGAGATTAAATTCTGCTCCGCCGGCAAATCTTTCCCCATTGTTTGAAGATGTTGCTACGAACTTAATCTGTTTCGCAGTACATGCTTCTTTCAAGTTTACATAGATCGGGTTCGTACCATTATATTCAAATTCGCCTTCTGCGATCGGCTCTCCCCAATCTTCGGATTCATAATCAAGTTTGTTTTCTGCTGTTGATGCGTACAGCTTGTACCCCTTAATATTTCCGTTTGTGTTTTCTCCTTCTTTTCTCGGTGTATAAGAGAAGGACTGGAATGTCACATCTTTTCCGAATGTGATTACTACATTATGCGGATAGTCCTGATCACCTTGTCCAGTCCCCCCATAATTTGAATGCCAGATACTCTCTGTTCTTCCATCTAACAAGTTAGATGCCGGTCCATCTGAGTCTCCGCTCGCATTCTGGTAGCTGTCTGCCGTTGCTGTCCAGCCGTCACGGTTGATTGCCTCTAAGGTAATCGATCCTTTTTGCTCTTTCGTTGTCTTAACAACGAATTCTTCACTTCCTTCTTGCGGAGTGAAGGTTGTTCCTTCTCCACCAGTTCTTTTGTTCACAATTTCAGTCGTGGACAATTTTTTGTCCGCTGTTGAAAATGTTCTTTTGATGGCATCGTTTCCGATTGTAACAGTATTATCTTTCTGCTCAACGGTTACTTTACCATACGGAACTGCAGTTTCATTTTCTGCCGCTCCGGCAACTGATGTTGTGGAGAAGACGCTCGTCACAACCATAGCTGCTGCGAGCGCTGCACTGAAAAATTTCTTTTTCATAATATTCTCTCCTTTCCCCGTGAAATTGTTATGTTTTTCACAGTCTGCATCTATTTTATGATAACATATTCCCTGTCATTTCGGTACATCCAATATCCTTTTCGTGATATTTACTTAATTTGTGTCAATTTAATCAATGTTTTTTTAAGATTTTATCGGTTTTTCTTAAGAATTCTTCTTTTTATTTTCCGCAATTTATTAAGACGACTATAATATCCTGTTTATGTCAGGAAATAAAGGGAATCCTGTAAATAACACTTAAAGGAGTTGCATTATATATGAAGAAACTCATTTATCCGGCAGCGCTTATTCTGCTTTTTATTATATTGACAACGACAATTCTGCCTGCCGACGCCGTCTACGGATCGAATACGGACTGGTTTTCCCAGCATGCCGCTCTTGCGGAAACGATCCGTGACGCCTGCGTGGAACAGCACACGCTTCTTCCCGACTGGATCGATCTCGGAAGCGGAAGCAGCGGATATCAGTTTTCTTATTATGGATTTTTAAGACCTGATATTCTGATCGGATGTCTGTTTCCGCAGATTCCTATGGTTTACATCCTGATCGGCTATATGCTTGCACTTTATCTCGCTTCCGTTCTTTTATGTTATATGTGGCTGCAAAGCGAGGATATTTCCCCGTTCTTTTCCTTCATCGGAAGCGTTTTATTTTTGACTGCGGGATGTCTTTTCCATATGCATCGTCAGATCATGTTTGTCAATTATCTGCCGTTTTTGATCCTTGCTTTTTTGTGCGTGAAGAAACGTAAGTTTCGCTTTCTCCCTCTTTGTATGCTTCTGATCTGCCTGCACAGCTTCTATTTTGCGATCGCCGCATTTGCCGCGATCGGCTGGTACTGGCTGAGAACGGAAAAAGAGACATTTTGGAAAGATTCGTTTTTCAAAAAATATATCCCTTCCGCCGTTCTTTCCGTATGCATGGCGGCGGCGCTCCTTCTGCCGACAGGACTTGTACTGATGGAGCACAGACGAAGCGGCGGCGGATTTTCTCTTTTGAAAATATTAGAGCTTTTCGGACCGAATATCTCTATGAACGGCATCTTGTTTAACGAATACGGACTGGGGCTTACATTGATCTGCTTTTACACGATACTTGCCGGATTAAATAAAAAAAATCCTGCCAAAAAAGAATTCTTTCCTGACAGCGTTTTATTTTTATCTTTCGGATTGTTCGGTATCTTTTCTTACATTTTAAACGGAACGCTCTACGCCAGACCGAAGATACTTATTCCGTTTCTGCCGCTGTTCATCCTGCACTGCGTACGTTACTTAAAATCAGCGCACACCGAAACAGACCGCGTTTCATCGTATCCGCTCTATCCGTTTGCCGTAATGCTTCCGCTTGGTCTGCTCTGGTTCAGTCAAGTTCAGTTTCCGTGGATTTTGATCGAACTTGGTATTCTGTTTTTATTTTGCCTGATACAAAGACGGAAACAAAACCTTATTTTGCAAATGTTTAAAAATCCCCGCATTTTTGCCCGGGTAGAATTACTCGTCTATCTGCTCATACTGATCGCCCCGGTCGGTATGTATATTACAACTGCCAGAAAGGAAAACTGGGTAAAGAAAGCAGATGTTTCGGCAAAAGAAACTTACACAAAACTTGCGGAAATTCCGATGGATCCGCTCTATCATTTTGACAGCCTGACCGAACCGCTTGCAAACGGAAACCGCGCCCCAGAAGCGAAAATAACAAGAAGTTCTATGTATTCTTCTGTGACAAACAGCGCTTACTCCGACTTGTATTATGACGTGCTGAATACACCGATCCGAATCAATAACCGGATCGCGCTGCTTACTTCCGATAATCCGTTCATGCTTCATCTTCTTGGCGTTCGGTATATCGAGACAGAAAAAGATCATATTCCCGCCGGGTATACGCCTCTGTATTCTTCGGCAAAAGACACGGTGGTCGCAGAGAATAAACACGTGCTTCCGAATGTTTATTTTACATCGGATACAATCTCTGAAAAAGAGTTTGACCGTTTCAATCAAATCGAACAGTTGGAAGCGATTTCCCGCAAAACCATAATAGAAAACACTTCCACTGATACGGACAGCGACGTTTACCTCCCCGGAAAGTTTATCACTCCTTTTGCCCCGAAACTGTCGGCAGACGGCAAACTTCCCGATAGTTTGACTATCAAAAAGACTGCCGATAAGTATGACATAATCTCAAAATGTCAACAATCGTTGACATTTTATGTTGAAAATACAGGTTTTGGCAACATTTTGTTGCTTTCTTTCCAGGTGGATAATAAAACGATCGATCCTGTTGTCATCGACATTAACAACATACGCAATAAGCTTTCGGGACTATTTGCGCCTTACCCAAACGGAAACAATACGTTTCACTATCAGTTTTCAGCGGACAGTGACTCGGGTATGACAAAACTAAAGGTTACTTTTCCAAAGGGTCATTTCACTGTCAGCAACGTACAGTGGCATTTATGTAATAAACATATTTTCGACGACAAGAACACAATTACAAAAGCGGTCTGTGACAGCAGAACCGAACGCAGCGCCTTCCTTTCAGGCACGACTGTTTTTTCCGGAAGCATCCATGCAGAAAGCAACGGGGTTCTCGCGTCTGCGATTCCGCGGCAAAACGGACTTGAGCTTTACATCGACGGCAGACGCACAGATATTATCCGCGTAAATAAAGCTTTTGCAGGAGCACATATCGAAAAGGGGACTCATAAGATCGAATTTCGATTTTCTCCTCCTGGAAAACAAATCGGCTGTATCATCAGCCTGATATCTCTGTTGTGCTATTTAAGTTACCTGATTTTTACATTTGGAGTCTTTACTTCAAGAAAAACACAAAATATTACAACGGCTCACCATAAAAACGCGCTGTAAGAAATTCACTATAATCATTATAAGAAAGAGGGAACTGACTTTGAAACGAATTTACTTAAGCAAAGAACTGCTCACTTACATCATTACCGGAGGAATCACAACCGGAGTTAATTACATGTTATACGGACTTTTTCTATTTTTTCACGTTCCGTATATTGCATCTAACAGTATCGCATGGACAGGCGCGGTTATCGCCGCCTATGTTCTGAACAGAAAATGGGTCTTTCGGTCAAACAGACGGATTCCCGAAGAGTTTTTCTCCTTTGCTGCTCTACGATTTATCACACTGCTCGTCGAAAACGTTCTGCTTTGGCTTGCCGTCGATCAATTATCACTTTCTTTGATCGGCTCAAAATTAATCGTAAGCGTCGTAACCGTGATCGGAAACTATGCGCTCTGCAAATACCGCGTTTTCAAAACTGCCGCTCATGGGCAGGATCAAAATATGATCAGAAAGGAGCTGCTGCCATATGACAATCAAAAATAATCCTGCTGACGATGTGATCAGCATTATCGTTCCGTGTTTTAATGAGGAGAGCGTTCTCCCCGCTTTTTACAGCGCGGTTTCAGACGCCGCATCCTCGATCGAAGGCGCTGTCTGCGAATTTCTTTTTATAGATGACGGAAGTTCTGACCGAACGGCAGAGATCCTTCAGCATTTTACAGAGAAAGACGAGCGTGTCCGTTTTCTTACATTTTCCAGAAACTTCGGAAAAGAAGCCGCCATGTACGCCGGACTTCAAAATGCATCGGGAGACTACTGTGTATTTATGGACGCCGATCTGCAGCATCCGCCCGCTCTGCTTAAAAACATGTATCACGCTGTCAAATACGAAGGATACGACTGCTGTGCAGGACTTAGAGAGGACCGAACCGGAGAAAATCCGATCCGCACGTTCTTATCCCGCTCTTTCTATCACTTGATCGGGAACGCATGTCATCTCGATATGGGAGACGGAAAAGGTGATTTCCGAATGATGAACAGAGCTATGACGGACTCTATTTTGGAACTCAAAGAATACAACCGCTATATGAAAGGGATCTTCTCTTTCGTTGGATTTGATACAAAATGGATTCCGTTTCACAACACTGAGCGCGCCGCAGGAAAAACAAAGTGGAATTTCCGCTCTCTGTTCCGCTATGCAATGGATGGAATGTTATCATTTTCTTCCGCCCCCGCTTCCCTGCCCGGCTTCATCGGCATGTTTCTCCTGATCGCCGCCGTTGTCACAGGACTTGTTTCCGTTTTCACCGGACATAAAGCAAACTGGATCCTTCTGCTTGTCTGCCTGATCCTTGCGTTGAACGGCATACAGATGATCTTCCTGTCACTGCTCGGACAATATATGTCGAAAGATTATATGGAAAGCAAGAAACGGCCGATCTATATTATAAAAAAGAAAGGGGGGTTTTAACCCCTCCTTTTCTATTTGAATACATCTGTATATTGCTTTTTGATCATTCTGTTCCGGTAAATATTTCTATTTTAGAATCAGGAACTTCCAGTCCCCAATTATCCCATCCAACAAAATTATTACGTGCAAATAATTCTATTTTGTCCTGCTGTGGAAACATTTTTGTAATTCCTTTAATAACCTCTATCGGTTTCTCACTGTGCTTTCCTCTGGGAACTGCAACCATCTGGCGAACATTTCTCGCACCTCTCGGTTGGGGAATCTTCCCTTTCTTAAAAACTAAAACAAATTCTGTTTGACTTAATGTATATCTTCCCGGATTATGAATCATCTTATCCCAAACAAACGCTACCGTTTTATATTCAAACCCCCAGGCTTCTCCCAATTCAACGGAATTCGCTAACTGTGGTCCGGTTGTCCACATAAACAGTATACAATCATCATCTGCTATTGACTTTACATCAAGTGTTTTAAGCTGTTTCAATTTTAACGTAGGATACTTAAATCCTGCAGAACTAAGAAAAATTTTTTTCTCAAATCCTATATTTTCACCCTTAATTGTCGTTTTATCATACTGCATCTTTCCTCCGTAATCCCATGGAGGATCGGCATAAATCACCTGATATTTCTTATTAGGCAATGTAGGATATAATTCCTCTAACGGATTTATTTTCTTTCTTTCTTTTGCCTGCTTACTATATAAAGAATATGCCGTAACACTCTCGGCATTACTATTGCTTTTCATTTTTCCAAAACTCCCTTTCACTTTTTCACTTCATAAGTTTATAATATAAAATTTATTTAGTCAATACATGTGTTACTTAAAAGCCGTTGTTTTATATACATCAAAATCTTATTGTAATAACAACGAAAAATGAGGAGCAAACATATGATTACTCAAAAATTTGGACAACGAATAAAATTTCTAAGAAACGAACGCGGTATAAGTCAGGAGAAATTTGCTTTATCCATAGATATGGATCGCACGTATTACGCCTCCGTTGAAAGCGGCAAACGCAATATATCCATTAATAACATCGAAAAAATAGCAAAGGGTTTTAATGTTTCTTTGGAAGAATTATTCAAAGATTTATAAGGAGATTTATCATGGCTAAAAAAGAATTAAGAAATCGAGATAACTGGCAGACCGCTTCCGGCCCCAGCGGTTTGGCAGGCACTGCTGAAAAGAGTTTATACAAAGTATTTGAAAAAGCTTTCAAAGATACCGTTTATAAAATTTCATATCATCCTAAAGATTTGAAGCATTTATATGAAGATGTCGCCTTACCCGCTGATGTTCTTGAGCAGATTTTCTGTCCCGATGAAAAGGCCATGAAAAATGCCAAAAGACGGGGATGGGGCGTTTCTCCTGATTTTTCTATTACAAATACTTTGACCGGAAAAATACTTTTTGGTGAAATAAAACGCCAAGATGGCTGGGTAGAAGGCAAAAAACCAAGCGCCGGGCGGGGCAACGCTCATGAACGCATGTGCAAATTATTTACTCCCGGCCTAATCAAAGCATACAGACAAATCGGAGGTATTACCGATCCCGATATTTTACCTTTTTGGGTCGTATTAGAAGGCGATATTACGCGCGATCCAAAACGAAACCGGGAGATTGCTTTTTGGTTTGATAAATATGATAAAAATTTCTTTATGTGGCGTCCTAATATGTCGGACGATGATCTAATCGAACATTTCAATAACTATCTCAAACCACATCTTGATTAAATAAACACAGCCGCCCGGGATAAATTACAACTGAATTTATCCCGGGCGGCCTTTACTTTCTGCTTATTTTCTCCTTTTCTACGACAGCTCTAAGTTTCCTGTATAAAGTTGATAATACGTTCCTTTCTGTGACAGCAGCTCATCATGTGTTCCACGTTCGATAATACGTCCGTGCTCCAGAACCATGATCGCGTCGCTGTTTCGGATTGTCGAAAGTCTGTGGGCGATCACAAATACTGTACGCCCTTTCATAAGATTATCCATACCTTTTTGAACGATACTTTCTGTTCTTGTATCAATAGACGATGTCGCTTCATCCAGGATCAGTACCGGAGGATCGGCAATAGCCGCTCTTGCGATCGCAAGAAGCTGGCGCTGTCCTTGAGACAGTTCTTCTCCGTCTCCGCTTAAGCGTGTCTCGTAACCTTTCGGAAGCATTCTGATAAATCCGTCTGCATGCGCCAGCTCTGCCGCCTTATAAACTTCCTCATCTGTCGCGTCCAATTTTCCGTAACGGATGTTTTCCATGATCGTTCCGGTAAACAAATGTGTATCTTGAAGAACGATACCGAGCGATCTTCTCAGATCTGCTTTTTTAATCTTGTTTATGTTGATATCATCATAGCGGATCTTTCCGTCCTGCACATCATAAAAACGGTTGATCAGATTCGTGATCGTTGTCTTTCCCGCTCCCGTCGAACCGACAAAAGCAAGTTTTTGTCCCGGCTTCGCATACAGAGTCAGATCATGAAGCACCATATGGTCTTCCGTATATCCGAACGTCATATCATAAAATCTCACGTCGCCTTTCAGCTCCGTATATGTCACTGTGCCGTCTGCCTGATGCGGATGTTTCCATGCCCACAAGCCTGTTCTTTCTTTACACTCCGTAAGATTTCCCTGTGCATCCTTCTTTGCGTTTACGAGAGTAACGTATCCTTCGTCTACTTCCGGCTCTTCATCCATCATATTAAAAATACGTTCCGCACCTGCAAGAGCCATGATGATTGAGTTAAACTGCTGGGCAATCTGCATAAACGGCTGAGTAAAGCTCTTCGTAAACTGAAGATAAGACGCCATCACGCCAAGCGTAATGTTTCCGATGCCGAGTACCGAAAGCGCGCCTCCTAGTACAGCAGTCAAAACGAACTGTAAGTTTCCCATATTTCCGATAACCGGACCCATGATACTTGCAAACGTATGTGCCTTTGATGAACTGACGAACAGACTTGCATTCAACTGATCGAATTCCTCTTCCGAGATCCGTTCATGGTTAAATACTTTCACGACCCGCTGCCCTGTCATCCGCTCTTCCACAAATCCTGTGATATTTGCCAGATCAAGCTGCTGCCGTACAAAGTATTTTCCGCTGTTTCCTCCGACCATTCTCGCAACAGCCGTCATCACCCCGATCATCACAACGGCGAGAACTGTCAGGATCGGACTTAAAACAAGCATCGCAATAAATGTGACTACGATCGTAAGAGCCGACATGAGCACCTGCGGGATCGACTGATTGATCATCTGACGAAGCGTATCCGTATCGTTTGTATAAAGGCTCATGATCGAACCGTTTGTATTCCGGTCAAAATAACGAATCGGCAGTTTCTGCATATGTTCAAACATCTCGTCGCGGACACGTTTCAGCACGCCCTGCCCGATCACGACCATAAGTCTCGTGTAAATGAAGGAGGCGATTACGCCGCTCAAGAAAATACATGCCAATATACCAAGCGCCTGATACAGTTCTGTGTAATCCGGGCTTTTTTGCCCGATTAACGGGATAATATAATCATCCAGCAGAAACTTCAGCGACAATGAGACCGAGATCGTCGCAATCGAACTGACAAGAATACAGATCAGTACGATAACAAACTGTACTTTGTATGTTTTCGTCACATATCCGAGTAAACGTTTTGCTGTTTTTAATGTATTTTTATTCAACGACGGTTTTGTCGGTTTCTTTTCTTTACTCACTGTCCTTTCCTCCTTTCATCTGTGATTCATATACTTCCCTGTAAATCGCATTCGTTTTCAGCAATTCCTCCGATGTTCCGATTCCGCTGATCTCTCCTTTGTCCATTACGATAATAACGTCCGCATCCTCTACCGAAGAAACTCTCTGCGCAATGATGATCCGTGTCGTATCCGGAATCTCTTCTCTGAAAGCCTGACGGATCAGCGCGTCTGTTTTCGTATCTACCGCGCTTGTCGAGTCGTCCAGAATAAGGATCTTCGGCTTTTTCAAAAGCGCCCTTGCAATACAAAGTCTCTGCTTCTGACCGCCTGACACATTATTTCCGCCTTCTACGATCATCGTCTCATATTGATTCGGAAATTCTCTGATAAATCCGTCCGCCTGCGCCAGCTTACATACACGTTCTACTTCCGCATTGTCGGCATTTTCATCACCCCAGCGGATATTCTCATAGATACTTCCGGTAAAAAGCACGTTTTTCTGAAGAACGACGGATACCTGATCCCGCAAAGCTTTCAGATTATAATCCCGCACGTCTGTTCCGCCGACTTTCACTGTTCCCGATGTCACATCATACAGTCTCGGGATCAACTGCACAAGCGTCGACTTAGCGCTTCCCGTACCGCCGATGATTCCGACGATCTGACCGCTCTTTATATGAAGGTTTACATCTTTCAGCGAAAGATTGCCTCCTTCTCCCGCATAACTGAAGTTCACATGTTCAAATTCAATATCGCCGTTTGCAACTTCTGAAACAGCGTTCTCTTTATCCTCCATCTCCGGCGTTTCATCCAGCACTTCATTAATACGTTCCGTGGAAGCTTCCGCGATCATGATCATAACGAACACAAACGATACCATCATAAGAGACGTCAGTATCTGGAGGGCATAGACGATCACACTTGTCAGCTCTCCTGTGAGCATATCTCCGCTTATGATGCTTTCGCCGCCGATCAGCACCATTGCAAGAACGACTATATACATAGTAAACTGCATCGTCGGAGAGTTCCAGGCAACGATTTTCTCTGCTTTTGTAAAAAGCCGGAATACAATACCCGAGATCTTTCCGAATTTTTCAACTTCGTGGTCTTCCCGAACATACGCTTTCACGACGCGGGCTGCGTTTACGTTTTCCTGAACGACATTATTCAATTCGTCATATTCGTCAAACACCTTGATAAAATGCGGGTGCGCTTTCTTTGCGATAAAGATCAAAAGTCCTCCCAAAACCGGAATCGTGATCAACATCATAAGCGCGATCGCAGGACTGATCGTCACTGTCATGATCAGGGACATCACGATCATGATCGGCGCTCTTGCAAGCAGACGGATCGTAAACATATACGCCATCTGTACGTTCGTAATGTCGGTCGTCAGTCTTGTCACAAGTCCCGGCGTTGAAAAATGATCGATATTGCCGAATGAAAAGTCTTGTATTTTATAAAAAATGTCATGTCTTAAATTTTTAGCATATCCCGAAGACGCCACAGCCGCAAGCTGCCCTGCCTTTGCTCCGAAAAAAAGCGCTACGACCGCAAGCAGTACGAGCAAAGCGCCCAGCTTTATGATATATGCCATATCTCCGTTCATGATCCCCACATCAATAATCTTCGCCATCAAAAGCGGAATGAGAACTTCCACAAACACTTCCGCGGCTACAAGAACAGGTGTCAGAAACGATTGTTTCTTATACTCGCGCACTGAGCGCAGTAATTTTTTATCCATCTTTTCTATTAGCTCCTCTCTCTACTATTGATTTTTGTTTACATGCTGCTTTCTTTCCCCCGAACTGTTTCCCTCCCGGCACGGTTTCCTTCGATCGGCTTCGATCACACTGCGCCGGCTGCCGCCGTCTTTTGTTTTTCGGTACAGCATTTTTCATCTTCAAACAAATTGGCGGAAATCAGTTCCAGCGTTTCTATACAAACCGCCATTTTTTCATCAGGTATCCCCTGACGGATGATTTTTTCCGTACGATCAATGTTCATCAATACATGTTCTCTGACTTTTTCCGCTTTCTCTGTCGGCACGATCTTTTTCAGCCGCGCATCCCGGTCTTCTGCTTTCCGCAAAATAAATCCGTTTTTTTCTAAAAGCTGTAAGATCCCCGTCGCTGTGGATCTTCGGATCTGAAATTCCGCCTCGACATCCTTCTGGTAAATATCCCTGCTCATTGACTGAAGCAATATGTAATGAAGTACATGTCTTTGCATATTTGTCAAAGAATCCTCTTCTTCATGACAATTCATTCTCCGCTTAAGTTGATGCGAGATCCGATTGATGATCTTTCCTACGTCACACCGCTCTTCCATAATCCATCCTCTTCTCTTTCTGATTTCCGTATCCGCATTTTTCATATTGATTTTTTCCTTTTTACGAAGTCATTTGACCTCTGTATTATTCACAAAATTATAATAGTTCGGGTGCTAACAATATAGTATATGTAGCAAAATTTTTTATGTCAATCCTTTTTTCTGTATTATTTTTCAATTTTCTGTATTATTTTATAATTTATACTATTTTGACGAATTTTTTACTATTTTGCACAATAAAGTATAGCATTTTCACAAATAAAATTGTATAATAGAGGGGAGTAAATTATAAGGGAGGACTCAAGCATGAAACAAAATAATATGTTAGCCATGATCTTGGCCGGTGGACGCGGTTCCCGTCTTCATGACCTGACCCAGAAAGTCGCCAAACCGGCTGTTTCATACGGCGGAAAATATCGGATTATTGATTTTCCACTCAGTAACTGTGCCAACAGCGGAATCGACGTTGTCGGCGTATTGACTCAGTACGAATCCATTCTTCTCAACAGCTATGTAGCTGCCGGAAGACGTTGGGGATTGGACGCGAAAGACAGCGGCGTCTATGTACTCCCGCCCCGTGAAAAATCAGATGCCAATCTCGATGTTTACCGTGGAACTGCCGATGCGATTTCACAAAACATCGACTTTATCGACACGTATTCTCCGGAATATCTTCTCATCCTCTCCGGCGACCATATTTACAAAATGAACTATGCAAAGATGCTCGCATTCCACAAAGAGAGTAAAGCCGACGCGACAATCGCAGTCATTGAAGTTCCGATGAAAGAAGCGAGCCGGTTCGGTATCATGAACACCGACGAGACAGGACGCATCGTAGAATTTGAAGAAAAACCGGAACACCCGAAGAGCAATCTTGCTTCTATGGGTATCTATATCTTCAACTGGAAACTGCTTCGCAAAACGCTTCTTGCCGATATGAAGAACGCGGATTCCAGCCACGATTTCGGAAAAGACATTATCCCGGCGCTTCTCAATGACGAGAAGAAACTCTGCGCTTACAAATATAAGGGATACTGGAAAGACGTCGGAACGATCGACTCCCTCTGGGAAGCAAACATGGATCTTCTCGACAAAAACAATGCGCTTGACCTGAACGATCCGGCATGGAAGATTTACACAGAGGACGTAACGGCTCTTCCGCAGTATATCGGCGCCGACGCTGTTGTTGACCGTGCTTTTATCACACAAGGCTGCGTCGTCAACGGTAAAGTTAAAAATTCTGTCCTGTTTACGGGAGCAAAAGTTGCCGAAGGAGCACAGGTTATAGACAGTGTTCTTATGCCGGGGGCAGAAGTTGCCGAGGGAGCTGTCGTTACACGCGCGCTCGTCGCAGACGGTGTCAAGATCGGTAAAAACGCCGTTGTCGGAAGCGCTGACAGCAAGAATATCGAACTTGTGGCAAAACGTGTAAAGGGGGATGAATAATATGAACAGAGCTTTTGGAATTATAAATTTTGCCGGAAATCATATTAAAGTAGACGGTCTTCAGGATTTTCGTCCTGTCGGCGCTTTCTCTTTCCTCGGACGTTACCGCATCATTGATTTTCCGATCTCTAATATGAGCAACAGCGGAATTGACAATATCGAAGTATTTATCAGAAGAAAACCACGCTCCCTTACAGAGCACCTCGGAACAGGCCGCCATTACAACATCAACTCAAAACGCGGCAGTCTGAATATCATGTATACAGAACACGGTCAGATCGGCGACATTTACAGTACCGACATTACCGCTTATATGGAAAACATAGAGTGCCTCGAGGAGATGCCTCATGAGTATGTTGTCATAGCTCCGAGTTATATGGTTTACAAAGCTGATTACAGCGAATTTCTCGACGCTCATATCGAATCCGGCGCGGACATCTCTATGATGTATCACTCGGTCGATAACGCCAAAGACGCTTTTTTGAACTGTAATGCTTTGAATATCAACAAACAAAAAGGCGTTCTTGCAATCGAACCGAATCACGGAAATGCGAAAAACCGCAACATTTCCATGGATACATATGTTATGAAAAAAGATCTCTTCATCGAACTTGTTCGCAAAGCAAGCAAAAGATCATCTATGTACACATTTGCCGACATTCTTGATGAAGAATCCGAGAATCTTGATATTCGTGCGGTATCCCACCGTGGATTCTTTGCGATCATTAATGATTTTAACGCATATTATCAGGCAAATATGTCTCTCGTAGACCTGAATAATGCCGGAAGTCTTTTCGACAAAGACTGGCCGATCTACACGCACACGAACGATTCCTGTCCGACTCAGTATTTTGAAGGAAGCAAGGTGACTTCTTCTGTTGTTTCCAATGGATGTCTGATCGAAGGAACAGTTGAAAATTCCATCATCGGAAGAGGATGTGTTATCAAATCCGGCGCTATTGTAAAGAATTGTATCATATCTGCCGATGTTGTTATCGGAAAAGGCGTTCATGCGGAAAATCTCGTCGTAGATAAACATGCGCGTCTCATCCGCGGAAAACGTATCATCGCCGCTCCTGAAAAACCGGGATATGTAAAACGAGGCGATAAACTTTAAGTTTTAAAACAAATGCAAACCTTCAAGATTTTCCTTCTTGATCATTCAGGGAGTACATGACCGAACATGCGTCATGTACTCCCTGCCCCTTTTTCTGGATTTTCTCCATTCTTTCCTGTATAATGATCTGTATCTGAAACTGCTTACATACACCCGAAAAGGAGTACGAACTATAATGTTAAAATCTTATATCGCCTTCGATCTTGAAACAACAGGGTTAGATCCGATGAACAATGAAATTATAGAAATAGGCGCTTTAAAAGTCAGAGACGGAAAAGTCAGGGAACGCTTTATGGAATTTATCAAACCGCAGGAACTCATTTCGCCCGCAATCACAGGCTTGACCGGTATATCAAACGATATGGTCGCATCCGCCCGTCCTGCCCGTTCTGTTATCACAGACTTTATTGATTTTTGCGAAGAAGATATTCTCATAGGTCACAACATCATCTTTGATTACAGTTTTACAAAGTGTACGGCTGCCCGTGAAGGACTTCCGTTTGAAAAAATGGGGATCGATACTTTAAAAATCGCCAAAAAAGTGCATCCCGAACTGGAATCCAAAAGCCTTAGCGCTTTATGCGAACATTATAAAATAGAAAATAAGGCAGCCCACCGCGCTTATTTTGACGCGCTTGCAACTGCCAAATTATATCAGACACTCTCGCATTATTTTGAACCTGAGAATCCAAAGACGTTCAAACCGACACAACTTACATATAAGATCAGGAAGCCTCAGCCTGCCACACCAAAACAGCTTGCTCTTCTTAAGCGTCTGACAAAAAACGAAACAACACCCTCTTATAATGCGGAAACGCTTTCGCGAAGTGATGCTTCCAGGCTGATCGACAGATTACTGAAAGGGAATTGATTCTTACATTTTCCACATATAATCTTCAACTATTTCAAACGGCGCAGGTCCGATTTTCAGCACAGCCGAATGAAATTCCTTTTGTAAGAAATCTTTTCCTTTCTCGTCAACCCACATTTTCTTTAATTCAAGGAATTCTACATACCCGATATAGTATTTCAGATAGTTGGCAGGCGAACCGAGGATCAGCTTATAGATTTCGCCGACTGCATCTTTATCTGTAATCCCGTAGTTTTTAAAAAATGCTTCCGTATCTTCGACGCTCCACCCGTCATAATGGATTCCGATATCCGCAAGGGCATAAAGCGCCAGTATGATAGAGGCGTTTTTCTGTAAAAGGGTCGCCTGCTCTTTGGAAAGCCCCATCAGATAATAACTGCCCATTTCCGCATAAGTCGCCCAGCCTTCCACATATCCGCCGAAATCAAGAAGACTTCTGATCGGATCAGGATGCGTACTTTCATAATAAATCGTCTGATAAAGATGTCCCGGATATCCTTCATGAGCAAGTGTCGTAAAAAGCGTCATATCGTTTCCCATGCGCGCCCTGTTAATATAGATCACGTTTTGCTGTGAATTATCGATCGCGGGTATCATGTAAAACGCAGGACTTAGATGCTCCTCCATTGCCTCCGGAACATACTTTACTTCCAGCTTTGTCTGAGGCGGTTCGGGAAACGCAGTTTTCGATCCTTCTTTTAACTGTTCCAATATCTGCTCTGCCTTTTTATCTGTAATCACCGCCGCTGCTTCCTTAGCTTCCTTTGTTGTCAGACCGAGCACTTGTTCCATCGCCGTAAGATCTTCGTTTATCTGTCTGCGTGTCAGATCTTTTAATTCCTCTACCGAGCGTCTTGAACCGGTTGACTGCCGGGCAAGAAGTTCGTAATATTCCTTCCCCTTCGGAAAATATACAAGACCTTTTTCATTTTTACCCGATCCTTTGAGCTGTTCCAGTTCCTCCGTCATACGCTCATACGCAGGAAACACATAATCGGATATCGCAAGTGCATTTTCCTGTATATAGTCACTTTTTTCTTTCTCTGTTAATGTATCTAATTCCATCACTCGGTCTGCAAATGTCGAATACAAGTAATTTCCATTCCCCATTTCTAAAAAAGCGCGGCACTGCCCGATCACTGTTTCCACCGCCTGATCCGACATGAACAAACCCATCTCTGCCTTTTTCTTTTCAAATATCATGATCTCTTCAAAATATTCTTCCGTCTGTCTTACAAGCGCCAGATAGACTTCCACATCTTCCTTATCATAAAAACGATATTCTGATAAAACTACCGGAAGCTGCGTCTGCGCTCCGCTTACAAGACCGAGCGGTTCTTCATACATTGTATAATCCGCGCTCTTTTTCATCAGCTTTAACCGATAATTTAAAATGTCATATGTAATCTTATTTTGTACGTTAAGATCATCATAGTTGAATCCAAGAAGAGCCTGACGCATATTTTCCGCCGCCGCCTTGACTGCTTCCGGGTCTCTTTCAAACTGACCGAATGTAGCGTCAGTTGCTTCAATCCCATATTTTTCCGGCGCTTTAAGCGTATAATGCAGACTCACTGTATTTGCCGACACTTCTTTGCAGAATAGTTCCGCCGTGTATTCTTCAAATCTTGCATCTTCACTTTGCCTTTTTCCTGCGCTTTTCGCACCTTTTGCTCCCTGCTTGCTCTCCATTGAGCATCCGCCCACTGACGCCACAGAAAATACAAGTATTATAACGAGCAAAAGATTCAAAATTTTGAAATATATTCGTTTCTTTTGATTATTATTTATTTTCTCTTTGCCGTTACATTTCCATATCGGCATAATAACCCCCGAATCTTCTTTTACTGCATCCTATGTTGTATCCGGCCTTAATATACATTGCTTTTTCTTATTTTAGGAATGGATCTTCCTGCCGTACATATAATCAAATAATCCGTACATTCTGTAAAGGAAGGTTTATTATGCAGCTTCTCGTCTATATTTCAAACTATATTGTTCCGTTCCTTATACTAAGCATCATCGTTTACGGTCTGTCCGCAAAGGTCAATGTTTACGAAACATTTATCAAAGGAGCAAAAAGCGGTTTTTTTACAGTCGTTCGGATCATGCCGACGCTTATCGGACTTATGGCGGCCGTCGGAATACTCCGCGCTTCCGGGTTTCTTGATTTCATTTCCGGTCTGCTTGAAAACTTTACCGGAAGGATCGGTTTTCCCGGCGAACTCGTTCCTCTTACTATCGTAAAAATGTTCTCTTCGTCTGCAGCGACAGGACTCCTTCTCGATATTTTCAAACAATTCGGCACAGACTCCCGTCTTGGTATGATCGCATCGATCTCGCTGTCTTGTACAGAGACGATCTTCTATACGATGAGTGTTTACTTTATGACTGCCGGAATCAAAAAATCCCGCTACACGCTCGCCGGTGCGCTTATCGCTACCTTCGCGGGACTTGCCGCAAGCGTCCTCCTTGCATAACCTGAGCAGCATCTAAGTGTCGGTTCGGTATTTGAACATCGGTTTTTGTTTAGGATTGTAGACCGAGGCGCTTTATGCTAATATATTACTATAATGTGATCATGGAGGTGTTTTTATGGCAAGTGTGACATTAGAACACTTATCGAAAATTTACTCAAACGGTTTCGTCTCCGTCAATGATGTCAGTCTTCATGTTGACAACGGCGAATTCATTACTCTTCACGGTCCCAGCGGATGCGGAAAATCTACGATTCTCCGCATGATCGGCGGATTAGAGGATATCACTTCCGGTAAGATTTATCTCGGTGATGAATTATTAAACGATATTTTGCCGCGTGACAGACGGCTTGCGATGGCGTTCCAAAATTATACGCTTTACAAGCATTTTAACGCCTACGACAACATGGCGCTCGGTCTGCGTCTGAGGGATTTTCCCCGCAACATTATCGACAGCCGTGTAAACGATGCCGCCAAACTTCTCGGGATTTCAGGAGTTCTGGGGCAGAAGATCAAGGCGCTTTCTGAAAGGGACAAGCAAAAAGTCGCTCTCGGACGCGCGATTGTCTGCCAGCCGAAGATCCTCCTCGTAGACGAAGATTTTGCGCGTCAAGATCCTGAACGAAGAAAAGAGATGCTTTGTGATATTCTCGAAATTAACGAAGAACTTAAAATTACCGTCTTATATGTAACAAACGATCCTTTGGAAGCCCGCACATTAGGCAAAAAGATCGTATTTATGAAAGACGGCAAAATAACCGATATCGGATAGCCTCCGGTATCGGTTATTTTTTAGTTTCCTTCACCACTTTTTAGTTTTTCAAGATAGTTATAAATTTCTCTTTTCTGCATTCTTCGATCTTTTGCGGTTTTCTTCATCGCTTCTTTTTTATCGATTCCCTGCGACAGATAATACTCCATATGTTCTTCGATCGACAGATTACTCCACTTCTTTTGCTCTTCCTGCTCTATCTCTTCACGGCTCAATCCTTCAATTACAAGAACGCACTCCCCTTTCGGAAGATTTTCTTCATAATAAGAAACCGCTTCCAAAAGAGTCGATCTATACACAGTTTCATGCCGTTTTGTCAGTTCCCGGCATACGCTTACCCGCCTGTCGCCGAGCCGCTCTCCCAGCATCTTCAACGTTTTGATAAGACGGTGCGGAGCTTCATACAAAACGATTGTCCTCTGTTCCTTTTCCAGACAACTTAAGACAGCTTCCCGCTCTTTTTTATCTGATGGCAGAAAGGCTTCAAACGCAAATCTTCTTGTCGGAAGTCCCGAGATCGTAAGAGCAGACACACACGCCGCAGCTCCGGGAACAGCAGTAACCGTAATCCCTTCTTCATAACACATACGTACAATCTCTTCTCCCGGATCGGAAATCCCGGGCGTTCCCGCGTCTGTAATAAGCGCAATATCTTTCCCTTCCAAAAGCTTCTCTATAAGCACTCTTCCTTTATCAAATTTATTGTATTCATGGTAGCTCGTCATCGGCGTTTCAATCTCAAAATAATTCAAAAGCCTAATGCTGTTACGTGTGTCTTCCGCCGCAATAAGATCTGCCTCCCGAAGCACTCGAAGAACTCGAAATGTAATATCTTCTAAATTCCCGATGGGCGTCGCACACAAATAGAGAGTTCCTGCCATCTTTCCCTCCTGTTTTTCTCTTCGTCTCTTTTTGTTTTCTGTTTTTCTTCCTTTTTGTCTTTTTTTATTTCTTTATTTATTTTTACGTTTCTTTTTATGTCTTTTTAATTCTTATTTTTTTACCTTTTCATTTCTTTTTATTTATAAATCACAAGCGGCGGTTCTACCGTGATACGCGGCTTTGCCCCGCGTACGCCTTCTATCATCACCATTGTCGGCTCTTTGTCAAGATACGGATAGATAAAGCGGATTCGTTTCGGTTCTATTTTATAATAATTCATTTTAATCATGATCTCCGTCAGTCTAAACGGACGATGTATCATGTAAAACCGCCCCTTATCCTGCAGAAGCCGCATACTTTCCCGCAAAATATCATCAAGAGAACAAAGCACCTCATGCCGTGCGATCGCCTTGGCGTCCGCCGGATTGCGAAGTCCGTGATCTGCGATCATGTACGGCGGATTTGTCGTGATCACATCAAAAAAGGCAGGCTTGAATATTTCCGCCGCCTCTTTGATGTCGCCTGTCACAATATCTACTTTATCTTCTAAACCGTTATAGTTTACACTTCTTCGAGCCATCTCTGCCATCTCCGGCTGAATCTCCAGACCTGTAAAATGACGTCCCTGCGTCTTTTCAGACAACAGTATCGGTATAATCCCGTTCCCTGTTCCCAGATCAAGAGCCCGCTCCCCCGCCTTTATTTTCACAAAATCCGAAAGAAAAACAGCATCTACGCCAAAACAGAATTTCTTCGGATCTTGAATCAATTCAAGACCGTTAAGCTGCAGATCATCCAGTCGCTCGCCCGGAAAAAGAACCGCTTCTTTCCCCTTCTTTTGTCCGCTCATATGCCGCTACCTACTCCTTTTCAAGTTCCGCAAGCTGCTTCAGCTCTTCTTTTGTAACTTTCTGTTTCTTTCGTCTCGGTTTAAATTTCAGCTCATCCGACATATATTCTCTGATCTCTTTCTCATCGTTTTCCAAATTTACGATTACTTTTACCAATCTGCGCAGAACGCTCAATGAATGGACAACTCCCGTAAGTCCGTCTTTTGTCGTAACCGCATCCCCGACTGACGGAAGCTGGCTGTTAAGCATCTCATACGTCTCTTCTTCATTCGTCAGACAACACATCAGCCTTCCGCACACACCTGATATCTTCGTCGGATTCAGAGACAGATTCTGTTCTTTCGCCATCTTGATCGACACAGCGGAAAATTCCGTCAAATATGTGCTGCAGCAAAGCGGCCGCCCGCAGATACCGATTCCCCCGCGGATCTTCGTCTCGTCACGCACTCCGATCTGACGAAGTTCGATCCTTGTGCGAAATACTGCGGCAAGATCTTTTACAAGCTCTCTAAAATCAATTCTTCCGTCTGCGGTGAAATAAAATAATATCTTATTACCGTCAAAAGTGTACTCAACATCGATTAATTTCATTTCCAGTCCATGCTTACGGATTTTTTCAAGGCAGATCTTAAACGCCTCTTTTTCTTTCTGTTTGTTTTTATTTACAACTTTCTGATCCTGCTCAGTCGCAATCCTGATCACTGATTTCAACGGCTGGATCACATCTTCTTCGGCAACTTCTTTTACTCCGCTTACAACTCGCCCGAACTCTACGCCGCGGGCAGTTTCCACGATCACATTGTCGCCTTGCTTAATATCAAACTGTCCGGGAGAAAAAAAATAAATTTTCCCGGCAGTACGAAATCTGACTCCGATTACTTTTACCATTTTGTCAATTCTCCTTTATCGTCAGCAGGAGCAGTTCCATCGTCAGCTCAAAATTTACATTCGCTTTCATTCTTGCCTTTGCCTTTTCAAGAGAATCGAGAATATTTTCAATTCCCTCGTATGAGCTCTTCTTCGCCCGCTCCCGAATATATTTCATCTGATCGGAAAACACGACCCGATCCACACTTCTTGTTGCTTTATAGATCAATACATCTCTGTACCATATCGCGATCATATCAAGATAATCGCTGATCTCCATCTTATATATCATGCAGCGTTTTACCGCTTCCATCAGATCCGGAACTGTCATCTCGTCGATATTTCTCAGCAAATGTACAACTTCCTCTTTAATCTCATTGAAATATTCGGAGTTTGCCAGCATGATCGCCTTCCCCATATTTCCCTGAGCAAAAGCAACGCAGACATCTGCTTTATAATCCGGCACTTCCAACTGCTCCATGAGATATTTTTTCACGAGCTGATCTTTAATATTGCGAAGCTTCATCATAACACATCTTGAACGGATCGTCGGAAGAAGCGTCTCCGCATTCTCCGTCAGAAGCATGATAACGGCATACTCCGGCGGTTCTTCGATCGTTTTCAAAAGCGCGTTCTGCGCCTCCACGCTCATCATATCCGCATCTGCTATAATATAGATTTTATATTTGCTGCTGTACGGCCGGATCATAATATCGTCATTCACCTGCGTACGGATATCTCCTACTCCGATCGTATTCGGTTTCTCATGCATGACCCGGATAATATCCGGCTGATTTCCGCCTGCCGCCTGCCTGCACGAACGGCATTTTCCACAGGCGTCGCCGTCTTCATCCCGGTTTTCACATTGCAGGCTCATGGCAAACAAATTCGCAAGCAGCTTCTTCCCTGAACCTCTCTCGCCATTCAAAATATACGCATGAGAAACTGCGTCCGCAGTCACTGCGTTCTGAATGTACTTAATAATATTCTTATGTCCTACTACGTCTTTAAAACCACTCATCCATATCACCTGCACTCTTAAAATTAATTTTCCAAAATGCCTCTCAGGAGACGTTTCCCTTTCAAGACATACTCCTATTGTACTACAATTTTAAATTAAAAGGTATTACAAAAGAGTGAAATCTCATAAAAACTGATAAAATCTACCTGTTTTTTCCGATATACGTTCGTATTTTATCAAGGCATGCCGCCAGATCTTCATTGCAAAATCGTTCTGTAATCCCGCTTTTAATAAGATTTTCTTCTGAGAAATCTTCCTCATCCGCAAGGAAACGCCGGCACATCTCCGCATATTTCGGCTCATCCTGTCTGCGTTCCCGCTCAAGAGCGCGAACAAGACGCAGTCCGTCCTCCACTTCCAGATAGATCGGCACAATATAAGACTCTCCGAAATATTTCCGCAAAGCCCTGTAAGACACAAGCGTTCCGATCAAAAGATAATCTGATGCATTCAGATCGATCTGCCCGTCATCCGCGGTAAAATATGTCCATATGCCGCATTTTGTATTATAAGACCGCGCTTCTATGACCTTTTTGCTCTCTTTCATCTCACAAAACCGGTCTTCACTTACAAAATAATATTCAACGCCGTCTTTTTCGCCTTCTCTGATCGGACGGGTCGTATAGGGAACGATCGAACGAAACTCTTCATATTGTTCTTTTAACTTTTTATAAACAGTATCCTTTCCCGAAGAACTCTTTCCCATCACACAATAAATTTTACCCATTTATCAATACCTCAATCTTTCCTTTCACCTTTGTTCCCTCAATCTGAAATCCCATTTTTTCATACTCGGACATCTCTTCCGCTATTTTCTCTGATATCCGTTCTCCCGGAACGATCAACGGAATCCCCGGCGGATAAATATAGGCATATTCCGCCGCGACTTTTCCGCCGCACATCTTCCATTCAACAGATTCACATCCCTTTTTTAAACGCTGTCGTTTCGTCTCGCTCGGACTATAGATATATATATTCTTCTGATGATCCCGTTCTTTCTTATCCTTCAATATATATTGATATGTATCTGAATCCCGCACTATATATCGCGCTGAAGAATTATTTCTTTCATATTTATCTCTTTTTGCAAGTTCCCCGTCAATTTCTTTCAATGCAGACACAAGCCGCTCCATCCCTTCGTCTGTATCTGCCGGTGAAGTCATCAAAACAACGTATGAGCCTGATGCCATCTCCGGTTGTAGTAAATATTTATCTTTCAAAATATCGTATAATTGTTTCCCTGTAAACTTGTTTGTGTTTTCATCGCCATGATTCCCAACCGCAGTTACTATCTTCGACCTGTCATACTTCTCCGTCTCGATCAGTTTCAGCACAGAAAGCCTGCTTATTCTCTTCCTTACAGATTCCAGACGCTTCACATAATTGTCAAAAACATCTGAGCTTCTCTCTCCCACGAAACGAACACACTCGTCTATTCCTGCCATAAGTATATATGACGGACTGCTCGATTGAAGCATATGGACGTACTCTCTGATATCCGTTCTGTTAGCCAGCTCTCCATTCATATGAAGCAGCGCAGTCTGAGTCAACGACGGAAGCGTCTTGTGCAGACTATGAATAACGATATCTGCCCCTAAAGTATTACTGTTCTTTGGAAAATACGGATGGAAGCCGAAATGTGCCCCATGCGCCTCATCCACGATCAACGGAATGCCCTTTTCATGAACGATTCCGGCAATCCGTTCAACATCCGAAACAACGCCTTCATACGTCGGAGATGTAATGACAACAGTCTTCACATTCGGATTTTCCTCAAGAATCCGCTTAACTTCACCGGGATTTATTGCTCCGTTTTCAGGATAAATATAAATCGGATGAAGTTGGTTCATAAAGACTGCGTTATAGACCGATTTATGACAGTTTCTTGCCATTAAAATATAATCTCCCGAGTTTGTGCTTCCCATAACCGCACTCAGCAGCCCGACTGTGCTCCCGTTCACAAGGTAATGCGTTTCCTCCGCATGATATACGTACGCCGCATACTCCTGCAGTTCCTTCAATATCCCCTCCGAATGATGAAGATCGTCAAATCCGTCGATTTCTGTGATATCCAGTTCATATGGAAGTTCTGAGCCAATCAGCGCAGTATTCCTTTTATGCCCCGGCATATGAAACGGATAATAGTCCGTGTTCGCATATTCCTTTAATTTTCTATATAAATGCTCCATCATATCCCTCCGGTCACCCTGTCCTCTGTACATCGGTTCTTTTCTCTTGTTTCTATACATCGGCATATCACTGCTTTATTCTAACACAGAGCTTTATGATTGACTATGGCTATATACAAAAAAGCAGCGGCATCGTCTGCCGCTGCTCTCATTTCCAAAATCACGTTATTTTATGATCTTTTCTTTCTTCTGATCATAACACCTGCTGCCGCCGCTAAAGCAAGCGCCGCCATTCCCAGCGTTCCCGCAAACGAATTATGATCTCCGGTCTGCACCGCTCCCGGATTCTGTGGTTTTACAGTCGGGGTCGGCTGTTCCGGTTTCACCGGATCTTGAGGTTTCACATATGTATTAACGAATTGCGGCGTCCTGCCGTCTCCGTATACCGCCTCTGCGATCAAATTGCCTTTTCCGTTGTCTGTAACCGTAATCGTTACATTGTATACGGTTTCGTCGTATGTTACATTTTTCTGACCATCATTTTTCTCGGAAATTGTATATTCATATACGCCCGCCCGGTCATAGATCAGCGTCTCAAACATAACCTGTCCGTCTGCGCCGTTCTTCGCTTCAAACACAACGTTTCCATCCTTGTCTTTGAGCACGAACGTAAACTGTTTGTCTTTCAGCTCCGCTCCCTTATAAGTCTTGGAAGCTCCGAGCGTTACCGACGCCGGACGAGCTTCGTAGATATTTCGGAATACGATGCCGTTCATATCTTCTCCGCTCTTCGTCTCTGCTTTCGCGCTCAATGTACCGTCGCCGTTATCTGTCACAATGACAGTCACCGTATGCTCTGCCGAATCGTATTGTACGCCTCCGGCTGTACCTTCCACCTCGCGGATCACATAATTGTATGTGCCTGCTTCTGTGTAATGCAGAGCTCCGAAACGAACCGTTCCGTCCGCCTCATTCACTGCCGAAGCCACAACATTTCCGGACTCATCGATGAGTTCAAATGTAAATTCTCCCTCGTGCAGATCACGTCCAGTCAGCTCTTTTTTGATGCTGATATGTTCATTCACACTGTAATCTGTCGGATTTACACGGTATGTGTTTGTAAACTCAAATGCGAAATCATTCTGCCATGAGGAAACGGCGCTGATCGTTCCGTCGCCGTTGTCTGTCACGGTTACTGTAAACGTCTTTCCTTCCGCAGCCGCCAAATCGTTCGTCACGCCCGCCATGCTGCCGGACTCTGTCACTCTATAAGTATAAACTTTTGTCCGAGGCTCGCTGAATCTGTTCGCCTGACCTGCTTCTTGCGCGTTCATTGTTCCGGCTTGATCAACGACGTTTCCGCCGTCCGCCGAAGCCGCTCCTGCCGCTTCTTTGTCCTGATCTTCTCCGCTTGATCCGGCGTTCGATCCGCCGTTTGCTTCAATGTCTGTTTCATCTGTTTCCGGCGCTTTCGTTCCTTCTGTTCCGTCTCCCGCCGTTTCTTCTGACGCCGCGTTTTCTGCCGCGTCTGCCGCATCTTCTGCCGCCGTCTTATCTTCCGCTGTATCGGCTGCCGCCGGGTCTTGTCCTGCTTCCGCATTCTGATTTGTATCCGCCGGGTCTTCTCCTGCTTCCACATCCTGATTTGCATTTGTCTGCTCATCCTGACTTTCCGCTGAACCAAATACATTTTCCATCGTATAGACAAGTTTTCCGAAATCGATATTTCCTGCCGCATCGTTCGTCGTCTCTGTCACGACTTTGCCGTCTTTTACAGGCATCGGCGCAGGATTTCCAAGTTCATCTGTTCCTGTGATCGTAAATGTATACTTTCCTGCTATATCCGGCGCGTTGACGGATTCTTTCTCATATACTTTCTTTCCGTTCAGCGCGATCTCTGCATTTGCAGACTTGCCGTATACATTCTCAAACGGAAGCGAATCTTTTCCGTCAGGATATTTCACTTCGATCGCCAGCGTTCCGTCGCCGCGGTCTGTAACGATCACCTGGATCGCAAATGTCGTCGCAATACCTGTCACTCCGCCGGACGGGTTGTCTTCCGTCACCGTATAGTCATATGTGTAGACATATGCCGGAGCCTGAGACTTTTTGTCTACGGATGCGATTCCTGCTTTCACATCTGCCATTAGTCTGTCTGTATCGTAGCTTACCGGAGCAAACGTAATGCTTCCGTCCGCCGCGTTCGTACCTGTCGCCTCGGCGTCTTTGCCGACAACCGGATTTCCTTTTTTATCAAATATTCTAAACGTAAATTCTCCGTCTGTCAGCGGTCTGTTTGCCAGCGTCTTTGTCGCGTTGATCTTCACGCTTCCTTCTCCGCCAAGCTCGACCGGTTCGTCGTTGTATGTATTTACAAACGATATAGTCGCTTTTTTCTGACCGACTTCTCCTGTTGTTACTTCCTGCTCGTCCACGATCACTTCCTGACCGTCTTTTACTTTCGTAACCCGTGTCGTTACCGTCAGCGTCGAATTGTTATTATCTTTTACTTTGACTGTTACGGTTCTTACATCTGTATCATACGTATAAGCTGTATTTGTTCCCGCCGTCTCCGCCGCTTCATAGGTAAACGTCTTGCCTGCGTCTGCCTGCGTAAATGTAACGTTCTTTCCGTCGAGTACGTTGATCGTCGTCACTGCGCCTGCTTCTGCGGCTTCATTCTTATATGTATTTGCCGCATTCGCAAGTCCGAATTTTTCCGCCGCTTCTTCCGCAGTCGTGCTTCCTTCCGTCGCTTTCGGCGTCACTGTAAAGGTGAACTGATCTTTTTCCATATCTCTTCCGTTCAGCGCCTTCGTGATCTGCAGTCCTCCTGCCGCCGCATAATCAAGCTGGGATTTGTACTCATTTGTAAATGTTCCGTTTTCGGAGGCGATGTTTGTTACTTCCAATTTACCTTCCAGGTTATCCGATACTGTGATCTTCAATGTCGCCTCATGTCCGTCGATCGTCACTCCCGTCATCTTTCCATCCGGAAGCGGATTTTCTTTCACTGTGTAACGGAATTCTTTCGTCCTTGTTCCATCCTGTCCTGCGGCAGCTCCGTTCATATCCTCATCTGTAAACCGGATCTTTCCGAAACCAAACAGAACAGCTTCTCCTGCTTTTGCACTGTCAGACGTTACTGTTACTGTTTTCGTACCGTCTGCCGCCGCGTCTTCCGCCGCCGGCGCGCCATCCTGCGGCGTAATGGTAAATGTAAACTCGTCTGTTCCTAACCAACCGCGCCCTGTCAGCACTTTATTAAAGTATGATTTTGCGTCCGCAGGATCTGTATTGACCTCTGTGTCTTCGGCAGTATAAGCATTTTCAAATACAATACCGCCTTCCGGAAGCTGTACTTGTGCAGTTAATGTTCCATCTGTACGATCTGTCACTACGACCGTAAAGTCGAAAGACGTCTTTCCTTCTACTGCGGTTACTCCGCCCGGAAGTTTGTCTGTTATCTCTCTTGCGGTATAGCTGACCGTCCATACATCCGAACCGTCATCATTTTCAGATTTTACGGCATATCCGTCTTTTACTGCCTGATCAAGCGACTCCGTCGTATACGTCAGAGCGCCGTCATTTCCTGCAAATTTTACTGCTCCTTCCGCTCCTTCCGCAGCTTCTGTATTCGTTCCTGCCGCTGCGAAAGTTTCCTTGAATCCTTCCGGATTTTCTGCCGCTCTTGTCACAATTTCAAATCGGAACTCATTCGCCTTCATATCACGTCCGGTCAGTTTCTTCGACGCCTCGATCTTCGCCGCGATATCCTCGTCTCCTGTGCCTGCGCCATATGTATTGATAAAGGTCAGATTCTCACTCTCGCCTTCGACAACGGCTGCTTCGAGCGTTCCGTTTTTCTTGTCTGTCACTTTCACAACCACAGTTCTTTCCGCTTCCTGATCGTCCGTAATACCGGCGATACCGCTTGGCTGCTCCGTAACATTGAACTTGAACGTTCCGGCGATCGTAAATTGGATATCTCCAAATGCCGCCTGATGTCCTGCAGATGCTTTTGTAATCTCAAGTCCGCCTGCATTTTCCGGAAGCGTGATAAATCCATTCTCAATGGCTTCCACTGTCGCTTCATCCGCTGCCGTCAACGTATAGCTAAACGTATCTGTATCAAGCCATTTTCTTCCTGTCAGTTCCTTCGTCACTTTAAGCGCTTCGCTTCCGCTAAGACTTCCTGCCACGCTGTACGTATTCGTAAAGTTTGCTTCTGCAGTTGTATTTGAAGTAATCGTACCGCTTGCCGCATTGCCGGCGTTTCCGTTTACAGTTGTGGTGTATCCGTCAACTTCTTTTTCAGTTACCGTATACTGCGCGCCAGCCGGAAGTCCGGTAATCACTGCCTTCTGTCCATGCTGGAAGGAAATCTCGGTACCGTCTGCAGCATTACCTTTCTTGATTTCCTCTCCGCTTTCGCCTGTTACGGCGTAAGCATATTCTTTCGTCAATGCCGTACCTTTGGCATCCTTAAGCGCTACTATAAATGTAAACTCTTTCTCTTTGTCGATCCCTGTGCCCTGACCTTCTGTCAGTACGATGGTTTTACTGATGGAAAGATTTCCATCTTTCGGAATCTCTTTCCGATCGGTATCCGTCTCATATTCAGGTCCATTTTCGCCGATCTGGATCGTCGCTTTGTTCTCAACTACTGTCTCGGCGCTTTCATTTACTCTAGCATCAAATGTAACCGTTCCGTCTGCTCCTGGCTGAACATCTGCAATCTTCCATGTCAGCATACGTGTCTCTGCGTTATACGATGCATATTCGCCCGCGCTGTCGTCTACATAATCAAGACCTTCCGGAATGCTGTCTGTAATGATAACTGTCGCCGCTTCAATTTCCGGGTTCTTATAGGAAATGGTATAGGTCAAAACCTTGCCGACCTGTAATTCTCCGTCGCCTTCTACTACAGAATCTTTGCCCGGAACGTTCGTGGTAACTGTATTGGTCTGATTTGGATCGTTGTCTCCAATGGTAATCTCTGCCGTATTTTCTACCGCTGTTCCGCCTGCGCTGTCAAGCACTTTTACTACAAAGCTTACCGTTCCGAAAGCTCCTGCTTCCTGCTCGCCAAGCGTCCAGGTGATTGTCTTTGAAGTCTCTTCATAAACTCCATTCGTATCTGCGCTTACATATTCCGTACCTTTCGGTACAATATCTGTGATCTTCACCTCCGCTTTCGCAGGAGCGCCTGTTTCATCTACTGCATTATTTACCCAGTCGATAGTATAAGTCAACTGATCGCCGACACCGACAATCTTGCCATTTACGGACGTGGACGGCTCTTCTGTGTTAATAACATCCTTCGCGTCTTCCGCCTCGTAAATATTAGTAAATGTCGCGCTTCCTGCTTGACTTCCATCCGCGACTTTCGCTGACAACGTTCCCTCCGCCGCATTATAAGTCACTGCAATGTCATAGCTAAAGGTATGCTTGTCATACGTCATATTCGGATCAGCATATTCCGGAACTACTTCCGTAATCTCTACATGATAGTTTCCTGCCGCTTTGAACTGAATATTTCCGAAGCTTACAGAACCGTCTGCCGCGTTTGCCGATGTGATTGTATCTCCAACTGCTCCCTCCGGAAGTACAACATTGTCCATGCTGCTTGTATCATCTGCCGGTGTAATCTTCATTTGGAAATTGAATTCACCTGCCGCTAAACCTGTGTCACGGTTTCCTTTCAGAACTTTCGTTACCTTTCCGGCAAATGCTCCCGGCTCAATGGTTACGATATCCGGTGTATAGCTGTTTACGAACGGCGCTACTGCTGTAGCTTTACTTTCTGCCGAACTATATTCCTTACTATCGTCTCCCTTGGTTACGGTTGTTACCGTATACAGTTCTCCGTCTTTCTCCTGTACCGTAATTGCAACGGTCGCTGATACTTGATCATACGTATACTTTGTATCGGTGCCTGCTGCCTCGCGAACGGAGTATTGATATGTCTTACCAATGTCTGTTTCATCAAACTTCACGTCACTAAGCTTACTCATCACCGCGACATCGTCTTTGCCTGGTGCAGTATTCTTAAAGCTCTTATCAGCCTCTGCAAGTTTTGCTTCTGCTTCTTCTGCAGTTACACTGTCAGTTGCTTCACTGGTAATTGTGAAATCAAACATATCTGCTGCAAGTGTACGTCCATTCAATGTCTTTGTAACATTCAGTCCGCCTTCATCACCGTAAGTTGTCGATGCTTCAAATTTATTGATGAAGATTTGTGAATTGGTCACCCCGTCAGCATTGATCTCTTGTGTTGCCTTCAATACAGAATCCTGGTCTGTTACTTTAATAATAATCTCATATGTATGAGAATCATACGTCCATCCTGTCGGTGCATTTGCATTGGTCTCTTGAACGGTAAACTTATAAGTTCCGGCTTTCTTAAATGTCAGCGCATTAAAGTCTACTTGCTCTGTTCCATCCTTTGGAATCAGTTTAGTTGTCGTTTTCTCTGAGCTGTATAGATCTGCCGTCGTTCCAATTCCGGTCAGTGTTCCACTGTCAATCGCCGCCTTCGTTGCTTCATCGGCTGCGCTCAGCTTGAATGTAAAGATCTCTTTCGCATTAAGCCCCTTTACCTCCTTCACTACGGATGGCGTAAATGTTGCATCCTGCGTTGTTGCATAAGTATTCGTAAATATTAATTCCTGTGATCCTTCTGCCAGCGCCGCTGTTAATGTTCCGTCATCATTATCCGTAACATTAACGATAATCGTAACCGTCTCTGCATTATAGGCAACTCCCGGAATCTTGTCTCCCTCTGCCGGTACAACTTCACTGACTGTGAATTTGTAAGTTCCCTTCTTATTAAAGGTAATATCTCCAAAGTTGAAGTTGCCGTCTGCATCAGAAGTTGCCGTTACACTCTGCGGTAATACAACTGTGCCTGCTGTAATTGCCGCATTCGTTGCTTCGTCACCGCCCGTGATAGTGAACCGGAAGCCAGATAAATCTTTGTCGGTTGCTTCCCATGGACCATCCATCTTCTTTGTTCCTGCAAGATTTGCTGATCCGTCAAGAACACCGCTTCCGGCATAGCTGTTGTTGAATGCGAGAACAGTCTGCTTTTGATCTGTTTCATTGCTTGTCTCTTCGCTTATGACACTGCCTTTTTCATCTGTCACCTTTGTATGAAGCGTTAATGTTCCGTCTCCATCATCTGTTCCCCATAATTCTACTGTATAAACAGTATCATCGTATGTATATCCCGGTTTCTTATCATTCGTTTCCGATACTTCATATTTGTATACTTTACCCAGATTCTTCAACGTAAAGTTCGTATCTGTTTTTAACATGGTTACAGTTTGTCCATCTGCCGCCGCTTCGTTGTTCTTAAATGTAACCTCTGTCTCTCCCTCTTTAAATCCAAAGAGTTCTGCCGCTTCATCTGCTGTAGCAGTGTCTGTCTTAACCGCTTTTACCTTAAATTCAAACTGCTCTTTCGCTAATGCATGACCTGTCACTGTTTTTGTAATTGCAAGTCCGCCTGCCGCTCCGAGGTTCAGAGAAGCGCCGTATTCATTAATAAATATCGTACTATAGGACTGTATATTTGCGGTCAACTGCCCATTTCCCGGATCAGAAACATCAACTATTATTTTTGCCTCATTCTTACTATAAGTCACTCCGTTAATGGTTTGTCCTGCATTCTCTTCTGTAACAGTGTAGGAATACTTTCCGACTGTATCATATGTGACCTTTCCGAATCCAAACGGTACATCCGTACCATCTTCCGTTCCGCCTTTCTGTGATACAGTAACGCTTGTTACATCATTGCCTTCCGTATCTTTCGGCATTGGAGTTCCATCTTCTGCCGTAAGATTGAATGTAAACGAATCATCTTCTTTCCAGTCGCGTCCAACCAGTCGTTTGTGGAACAATGCTGCCGCTTCTGTGAAGTCTACTTCCACGCTGTCTGCATGATATCCGTTCGTAAAACCTGCTACTATCGTATCTCTTCCGTCTGAACTATCATGATGAGCTTCTGCTGTCACACCATCTCCCTGCATTGTAACTTTCGTTTCTGTATGCATCGTTCCGTCGCCGTTATCTACTACCGTAATATCAAAGCGATATGTGTCCTTTGAGTATGTAACTCCCGGTAAATTTCCTGCTGCCTCTGAAAGAACGTAGCTGAACGTCTTTCCTGCATCATCCTGTGTAAAGGTCACCCCTGACAATTTGTCAAAGATCCGAGATGCAACACCGTCTGCCGCTCCTGATGTGTTTGTAAATTCTCTGTCAGAATCTGACAATTTAGCATCCGCTGTCTCAGCATTTACAGTATCACTGTCTGCCGCCTCGATTTTAAATGTAAATTCGCCCGCTTTCAGAGCACGGCCGGATAACGTCTTTTCTACAATCAGTTCCGCGCCTGTTCCGTAAGTTGCAGACGCTGTATACAGATTGACAAATGCAGCCGCATCAGTATCTGCGCCTTCACCGTTATAGTAAGCTGTTTCTGCCTTTAATTCTCCGTTCTCATCTGTCACAATAACCCGTACTCTTGCTGTATGTCGGTCATATACCATTCCGTTTCCGTTTTCCGGGGCATTTTCTACTACACTAAATACATATGTTCCCGGACGTTTGAACTCGATACTGTCAAAATCAAATGTTGCAGCCTGATTATTCGTCAGTCCGTTCACCGTTTTTTGCATCGTATCCTGAGCCGTATCTCCATTGAAGATAATGAAATTTTCTTTAAGACCGGTTCTTGCTGCGGTATTTGCAGCACTCAATGTAAAGGAGAACTCTTCATCCACAAGAGAATCGCGTCCGACTAAAGTTTTTCTTCCCTGTACCGCTGATTCTCCCTCACCCGGAAGTACTATAGGCTTCGGTTCATAACTGTTGTTGAATACAACCTGATCTTCAGCAACTGCTCCTTCTGCTTTGCTGTATGTTTTTTCTATGACAATATACGCATCCTCGCCTGAACCTTGTGCCTTTGCCATAATAGATACGGAATATGTTTGTGCCTTATAAGTTATACCGTTTAAAGTATAAGTTCCGTCTCCATTATTAACCGCAGTTTCCGGAATCACTTCTGCAATTTCATACGTCCACGGTGTATCACTGACATTCTCCTCTGTAAACACCATGTTACCGAATGTAATTCCTGTTCCGACGTTGACTACATGGATATAACCATTTTCATCCTTCTCTCCGGTCGGCATTGGCGCCTGCTCTGCGTTGTCTCCGGTCGCTTTGAGTTTAAATTCAAACATTCCGTTTTTCAACGGATTCGCTCCGCTTTCATCTGCATACACTTTTTTTGCAAGTATAGATGTCGTTGCGGAATCTGCATGGAAATCATTTACAAATACCGCTGTTTTATTCTCAACCGGAATCGGCGTATTTCCTACTGACGCCCCGTCGTCATTAGCCGTTTTTTCCATTTCTGCCACAGCGGATAATGTTCCGTCTCCATTATCGGTCACCGTTACCCGATATGTATAGGATGCCAGAGAATATATAACTCCCGGTATTGCACTTGCCGGCTGTTTCTCCTGAATTTCATATTCATATACTCCGGGATGAGAAAATGTGATCTCTCCGAAGTTTCCTGATGAATTTTTTTCTGTTACCTCAACGCCTTTTTTACCATCAGCAGCTCCATTCGGAAGCGGAGCTCCTTCTGTTGTCGGAATCAATTCGATTCGGAACTTATCTGCAATATCCCACCGGTCAAACTGTTTCTCATAACTTGCGAAATCAGTTTCGGCAAGCGTGATTTCATCTACGTCATATGTATTTTCAAACACATGTTTTACAGATTTTCCTGAAACGATCGTTCCAGCCGCCTCTTTTGCGTCCGCCTTTTTATCAACTGCCGTCAGTTCAAATCCTTTCGGCAGTTCTTTTTCGGTTACGGTATATTGCGCATCTTTATCCAATCCATGAATATACAGCGTTTCGTCATCTTTAATCTGATACTTGGCAGCTCCGGTCTTATCAAATTCCAGTTCAAATGCTTTTCCCTGAATTTCATTTTGCGCATTTCGTACTTCCGCTTTGACTGTTTTTCCCTTCATAGACGGAATACTGATCTCAAATGTGAACTTTTTATCTTTTAATATTTCATCCGCATTCAGATTTTTATTCGCTGCCACGCGGGCATCTTTGCTGATTGCAAGAGCGCCCGGAAGCTCAAGCGCAAGCCTTCCGTTATTTCCCAGATAAACATTTAAGTAATCGGGATTATTGATATTATCCCAAATCGGATCGATCACTACATCCGCCGTATTTGTTATGTTCTCTGTTTTATCATCTATCAACGCATCGATTCTTGTCAATCGTGCAGAACCGGACTTGATAAAGTATTCTCCCTTGTCATTTATACCGAAGTTCGCACTTGCCTGCTGGAAGTTTGATCCCGTAAAGGCTACCTTGCCGTCGATTTCTTCAACCTGACCTCCGTTTAACTGCACATACGGTCTCTTATAATAATACGTCTGATCCGCACTCGGCTCGTTCTTTACTGCCATTGTACAATCTTTATCTGTATAAATCGGAGTATCTTCTGTAAAATAATAAAATGTATTTTTCTTTGCCGGTTGGAAAGAAGCAGTCGTATTGCCCAATGTCTTTCCATTCGGATCTATGTATTGTCCGTTATAATAGTTTGAATAGAAATACGGAACTCCATTCTCATTATGAGCGTTCAGATATTGCTGAAGCGCCTCGTCATCTGCATCATTCGGGTTTAGTCCGTCGGCAATTCTTTCCCGGACCTCCGGCTTGATGCTGACACCATAGAAGATACGGAGCGGATATGCCTCCTGTATATCCATCGTTTTATTTCCGTCACTGTCTGTATCTAACGTAAAGTGACGAAGCGGGATCAAACCTGCCGGAATCTGTACTGTAACTGTATCACCGGTTTTCAGGTCTGCCCCTTTCTTCACCTGAACGATAATATCTTTTACATTACCGTTCGGATAAAGTTCTGTATCTCCTGTTGCACTTCCTTCATATTTATATGTAGTAACACCGTTTTCAGTAACCGGTTCTCCTACCGGATCGAATATCTGATCTGCAAAGACCAAACTCTTAAATTCATCCACCTGCATATATTCGCCGAGCTGATCGGTAAATGTAATATATCCTACCTTACCCGGATCATACCCTTCTGTCTGTGTCGGAAAACCAAATCCTGTTTCCAAATCCGATGAAATCTCATTAAATATATTATTCAATTCATCTGCATCCGTTGCCGCTTTATAATAATCAGAATTATCTGTGCGTTTTCCTAATGTACAAGAATAGCGATTAGGTCGTGTACTGCTTGTAGCAGTCGCATCCGGATAGTTGCTAGAAACCGCATGCATATATCCGTTAAAGTTACCAGCGCTTGTATTTGTATCGTTCGGATTCGCATCCCGGAACACGCCGATACTGTAGATCAAAGCATTCGCATCCTTCAACTCTTTTGCGTTCGTAATGGCGGCAGCTGCAACACTGTTACTCCAGTCACTATTCGACGTCGGCTGACCATCTGTGAAGAAAACGACAACTTTCTGCGCCCCTTCTCTGGTTCCTCCAAGCTGAAATGCTCTCTGCGCCTGATTCAATCCAAAATCTGCGCGAGTTGCTCCTGCTGCAATCAGACTATTCACTGTTGAGGTCAAGTCCGAAATATTTTTCGTTGTGTAAGACTTTAATTCCGTTACAATTTGTGAACGATTATAATTGTTATTTATAAAATCATTTCCAATGTTGTCACTTTCATCACTTGCAAATTTTACAAGGGAAACTCGATGCTGTAATTTTATATCATCAATGGAATCATTCATTTTAGCTGTTTGTTCCACAAAGTTATTTACTGCATTTTGCAGAGCTTGCAGCTTCGTAATATTTGTTCCCAAATCTCTTCTCTCGTAAAATTGGATGTGATTTGGATTGGAATCTTCTGCGGATATCTTCGGCTCGACCGTTTGTCCATTTAATTCCCAGTGCGTAAATTCCCACCAAAACAGAATTTTTTGACCTTCAGAAGTAATTTTGCCTCCATCCTTTGTGTAATATTCTTGATCTTCTGTTTCACTAAGATTTCCTGCATATATCTCTTCATATCGATATCGCTCACTCTCAGGCCTAGTTCCCATATGCGGTGAATTTTCCATAGAACCTGACGTGTCTACTACCAGTACGATATCCAACGGTCTGCTAACCGTCTTTACTGTATTCGATGTAGATGACAATGCCGATAATCCAACTAAGAAATCAGAATCGCCTTTTTTGACACTTGGTCTGCTTCCGCCCTCAAGCTGAATATCCTCTGTGAGTACTGTTTTATCTGTCCAGATACGTCCGATGTTTTCTGTCGAATCTTTTACAACCTGATTCCAAGTATCCACAGTAGACGGATCTGACACAGAGGTTTCATCAAACGCTACCGCCGGAGTCGGAGTCGAATCTGAGGCATAGACTTGTCCCATACCACCGGGTATCATTCCGAGCACCATAGCCCCGGCAAGAAAAATCGCCAGCGCTGAACGCAGTTTACTATTTTTCTTTTTCCTCATAGTCACTATCTTTCCTTTCTTGCTTATTTACAGAATTATTTATATTCCTATTAACCCTGCATCAATCTATATAAAATCAATGGAGTATTTGACATCATTTCACTAAATTCATCACTCCCCTTACATATTTTTTCTAAATAATGCAAAATAGCTCCATCTTTTCAACAGCATATAAAATCATACGTTAACAAAGTGTGAATAACTTGCCATTTTCTCCTTTTTCAAGCTATTATATTTTTACTTTTTCACATTTTCCGCATTAATAATCCACTATATGTGAAAAACCGATCTATTGTCGAAATTTTAATAATTTCTACAATAAATCGGTTTTACTTTTTCTCTGTTTTTAGTTATCTTCCCTGAATTTATACCTGTTGATTCGGGCATTTGTTTCTTCAGCCCATGAATACTCCGTCATATACCCCCCCCCGGGTATCAATGCCGCTTCTAACACTTTTCCCTGTACCGGATAATATATTTTCTTCTATCCACATATAATAATCACAGTCCACATTGGCATAATTAATCCAACAGGCAGCCCGTTTCTTAACAAATACATCTTTAATCCCATATGTACTGAATATCTTATTCAAATCCATAACCGCCCTGCGATACAGATTTTTTACCTTTTCATCGTACAAACGATTCTCCCAGAGTTTGTCAACGGCTTCTTCCATTGTCACAACTCCGCCTTTATTGTCCACACATAACGCAAGCAGTTCTTTTGCCTTTTTATTGGAAAATATCACAAGTTCTCCATTAATAAATAAGTCGAATCGGCCAAATGTCCTAATATATGCCGGCTTCTTCTGTCGCCGACTGAGAAGTTTTGCATTTCCCATAGTCCATGTTAAATCTTCCATAGTATACGGCCTGATCATATAACCATCCGCTTTTATCCGAAGTGCCTCCAATATATATTCTGTATGTTCTATAAAAAATACAAGAACTATTTTAGGATTTAATTCCCGTAACTTTTCTCCGAGCTGAAGTCCGTCCATACCATTTAATTCGATATTTATAAAAGCCGCTTCCACTCTATGTCTGGAAACATATTTAAGCGTTTCCGCAGAATCATTAAACTTCCCGCTCAGCTCTACATATGAAAATTGTTTGCATTGTTCTTCAAAAAGACGGATAGCTTCTTCATCGTAATCTGCAATAATAACTTTCATAACATCATTTCATCCTTCTTACACATAATATATTTTTATATACTCTGTTTATTCCTCTTCCGAAGGGCAAACGACTGTGTTTTGCACCATATCCATATGATGATTCATCCATATGAGCTCATATCCAGTACCAATATCCATATTATATAATTTTCTGACCATTTTTTGCAAGTAAAAACAGTAGACACTAAAAAAGTTTATGTCTACTAAAATGATTCTATATCGCCAAACGGTAACATGCCGCCAATACAAATAACGGGAACACTATTCAATCATAGTATTCCCGCTATCATTCACAGTGAGCGTGCGGGGATTCGAACCCCGGACAACTTGATTAAAAGTCAAGTGCTC
>ENA-OPAO01000058-OPAO01000058.1-human-gut-metagenome-genome-assembly--contig:-NODE-58-length-101061-cov-48.391769_pt1 | contig 101061 bp, 156 predicted proteins | sample MGYA00241054_ERZ501424 | MGnify/ENA primary metagenome ERZ501424 (study PRJEB25962, sample SAMEA2042623) | human gut metagenome | biome: human gut; feature: human-associated habitat; material...
TGGCACTTTTATACCTTGCCAAAATCTGTTAATCTCTAGCATGGCATCTAGAGTGAAAGGTTTACCATTATTGCGAAGACGTTTAATATCTTTATTGTACTTAGGATTACTCAGACAATAAACAGTATAATGTCTTTTGTTAATAGTTATATACCGTTTATTATAGTAAGAGTCTAACCTAGATAATTTACAGTGTGTTTCAAGAGACTCAATAGTGTTTACACTACTATCATAAACAAGAAAGACCTTATCTTCTAGAAAAGGTCTATTTTTATCAGATGTAAAAGCATTTATAAATCCACTTTCTACAGTTAAATCTCTCCACGTAATATTATCATCACATAACGGAACTATATAAATACTTACATCATTCAAGTTCTTCAGTACCATCTTCTTCGTAATATTTACGAGTATGGTCCCAATTACCTGTCTGATAATGATATGATAGTTCTGTTAAAGCTTTGACGATGAGGTCCTTGCGACTATCTAACTCTAATTCGTTAAACATGTTAAATACTCTCACCTTATTATTACTATTTGTTTGAATAGCAATAATATATGCTTCACAATCATAATCTGAAATATCAATTCCTTGATCTTTCATGTACCAACTAATTGCAAGCAAGTAATAAGTTATCTGTCTATAATAATCAAACTCTTCTACAGAATGTTTAAAATTATAGACATCGCTAGTTGTTTTTAAGTCGATTAAAGTAATCTTCTTATTTATATGATCGAATATACATCTATCAAGTAAAGACTTACAAGGTGCAATCCAATCATCAACAGGTAATTCCCAGTTAATATGAAACTCATTATGAGATTCTACTCCAGGAATATCCTCTAATAACTCTTTTGCTTTCTTATGATTATCAATATTATTCTTAATATTTTTAAGCATATTTAAATCAGCAAAAGATATTACTTTACGATTATCTTTTTTACTTTGTAATGCTTTAATATAATCAGCATAGCGATTACATAGCTCTGTAGCTTCTTTTAAGACGATTTCAGAGCTTTTTGAATTACTGTATGCAGATTTGTATGCAGCAATCTTTTTATCGTCTTCTATGAGTTCTAATGAATTAGCATAAGTCTCACAGAAATCTTTTTGTTGTTTTACTTTAGGTACTTCATAATCAAGAATTATATAATCATTCCAGAAATCCTCTGGTTGAAGTATATATTCATGAATCATAGTACCCCTTTCGAGCTGAGGAAGTTTTAATCCCTCTTCTTTACCATCAAGCATATCTCGATAGTATCTTGGTCCTTTCTTTAAGAACCAACCAATAGCAGAATTTGATATTCTCGTATTGTCTTCATAATACGGTTTATCAATTATCATTCTTACTTAATTCTATAGTTACTATTTTAGGTCTTTCTCTTTCAAGATAACTGTCAGTTAATATACTACAATTATATTGATTTAAATGACCATATGATATACCATCATGCCAATGCCCAAAGAAATGATGCTTATATTTACCAAAACAGTAATGTTCAAGCTTTTCATTATAATTAGGATTTTCATGAGTAATAAGTATATCACAGTTTTGTATCTTTTCATATGGGCATATATACTCATCGTATTCATTCTGAATATCTTCAAATGCCCATGTTTGCCAATGTATAGGAGCTATCCAAGGAGTTCCATAAAAGGTTACTCCTTCATACTCATATAGTTCATCAACAAGAAATACTACTTTATCGTTAGTTAAAGTTGACATCTTAATTTTAAAATCTTGCCAACTTAAATCTTTTATAATATCATTGATAAGATTTTCTATATAAATATCATGATTTCCTGGAACTACAATTACCTTTTTACACGGTAATTTATCTACCCAATTGACAAAAGTGATAGACCAGAATTTATCTGATTCTTCGTTATCTCTCTGAGCAAGTAAATTCACCACATCACCTGCTATACATAACACATCACATTCTGGTATATTAATTAAATGACCATGTATATCACTTATTGCGCAGATTTTCATGGTATAAAGTTTTAGTTAGTTTATATATAATTATACTATAAAATAGTATCATTTCTTTAGTTCTTTTATTAACTCATCTACCTCCTTCTGATTATGAACTATATAGAAATTGACTCCTATATTATTACTATATAGGTAATATCTAAATAGTTTCTCTCTTAAAGGCCAAGCTTCATTAGGGTATCCTTTACATTCAATAACAAAGTTATCTCCTACAAAGTCAGGTAGATAAGTCATTGCTCTATACTTTTTATTATTAAAAGTAAAAGCTGGAAGTAGCTCATATCGATGCATCTCGTAATCTGCCATGATATTTGCCTCTTTCAGCTTTTTATATGTATAAGTTTCAAGTTTACTACGAAATTTAATTCCATCATATTCATTTGGAGTTGCATTTCGTACTTTACTATTTAACTATTTTTTTCTTCTCATTAACCTTTATTTTTTTTGTACTATTAAATGTAATCCATTCATCCTTATTATATGCTTTTATAGTACTTTCTAATGTTACGTCTTTATTATTGTATAGACTAATTACTCCAAATTTGAGTAATTTCCAACACCTTATTATATTAGCCATATTACTAGTAGACCGTAACCAGTTTATTATATAGTCTAATAAGAAAGTAGGTATATTATATATTACTAATAACCAAACTAATGGAATAGATAATATAAAACCAACTTTTTTAATAAATTTCTTCATATAACCAATTTTTAATAGTTTCAAATCCATTAAGCTTAACTGCATCAGATATATCTTTTGCTTTAAACTTTTTATGGACTAACATTCCTTCTAAGCCTGTTTTAAGGCTCATTTTACGAAGGTATTTAACTCCAGCTGTATCTCTATCAAATAAGATAATTATACGTTTAAAACGCTTCTTAAGCTGGTTTAGAGCCTTATCTGGGATAAATGTAGACTCTGATGATGGGCTTATTGCTGGAATACCCATCTCATATAAACACATGACGTCTTTCATACTCTTTGTAATAATGAGTATATCTCCAGTTTTAGGTAACTGTTTAAACCCCTGAATGTCGTTCTCAGTCAGGTTATTACGCCACTTTGTATATTTATCTGCTAAAGGTCTATATATCTTAAAATTGTTATAGACCTTATAAGCATACATAGGATTACTATCCTTGTAAATACCCTTTACAACTCCGTTACATAGATAATATTTTATACTACTTACTCCAAATTTCTTTAGAGTAGTGGTAGAAATATTAAACTGAGACCAGTAATTGATATCTGTTAGAGTAAAGTCTTGTCTTACAATACCAATTACTGTCTCTGTTGACGGTATATATTGCTTAGAGCTAACGAGTTTCGTATCATTAGTAATTTTAAGCTTATTAACTATATCATTAAGTATATCCGAATAGTTAGTTAGTCCTGTGAATAGTGATATAAATTTAATTACATTACCACATTCTCCAGTACCATGATCCTTAAACATTAACTGTTTAGTCTTCTTACTATAATAACATCCAAAAGAAGGTGTCTTATCCTTTCTTAATGGTGAATTATATATCAGGCCTACTTTAAAATTACCAATGTACGCTGCATATATATCATACTCAGTTACTTTAGATAATATCCAATCTAAAGTAATACTTACATTATCTTTTATTTTTGTTGTATCGTAAATCATATGATATATTTTTAGTGATAGCTAAGGAATCGAACCTTAATTAACCATTACTATCATAAAAACGTGAGTGCATGCTATCCCTATTCTATGAATTTTGATACCTCCGTCACACCTTACATTCGGCGTATTATCGTCGATTGCTTCTTTCTCACATAGCGGCATGCTACTCACGTATCGCTATATTATGCCTAGCGTAGGCTGCTTATAGGATTATCTACAAAATTAGAAAGGTAGATCATCACTAGGCTGATCGCTTACAGTAGTAGTAAGAGGATTAACCTCTTTAACTTCCTTATCTGCAACAATCGGCTTAGTAAACTGATCAATACCTGTAATTTCTCTAATCATGCTTTCATTCTTACCTTCTTCATAGAAACCCATAGGAATATTCATAGGTTCAATAGAAGCAAACTTAACATAACTAGGAAGTGTAGTATAACCCTTATCATTATAAACTATTTTTACTTTAAGTAAAATATCTTTATTAGCACTATTAAGCATTGTTACTACCCAGTTAGCAAATTCTTTATAAGAACTGCCACTGAATGCTAATACATTCTTAGGATAGAAACACTTAAGTATACGCATAATACGAGTTACCTGGTTAGTAGCTTTACTTTGATTCTGTTCTTCAGTATCACTTTCACGAACAGCTGGTTCCCATTCAGTATGAACAAGACTCTTACCATCTTTTTCAAAAGTAAATTCAATGAATTTCTTCCCTGTAGGAGACTCTGCAAACTTTGCGGATACAAACTTAACATTGTCATGAATACCTGCTTCCAAGTACTTAGTATTATTACTATTATCTGACAACTTTACTTCATTTGCTAATTCTGTACTAAATATCATAATATCTTATTTTTAATTATTCAGGTAAATAAACTTTATTCCAATAAGCAGTAATGTTATTATTTTCATCACTCTCTGCTACTACTATATTCTTTCCTCTTAAATGCGGTGCTCTAGCTTCAATAACAGAATTATCTCCACCTTCAAATGAAATGTGTGTCTCATTTTTCTTTCTATATACGTAACCAACAGCATCTGCTTCGCCACATATAATATTTGCTAATGCACCTACTAAATCAAGAGACATCTCTGCCATTTCTTCACCATTCTTATTAATCAACTTATCTTTAGTATGACCAATAAGTATAAAGTTATCACATAGTCCACGGAACATGTCAATAACTTTTCTTACAGCTTGTCTTATATACAAATAACCAGACCCATTAGGTAATGTTCTTAAATCTGTACCTTCATACTTTTTACCCATTGGAGTAGCTTTATAAAGCTGTATAGCGAAGCTCATGCACATCTCTTCTAGACGTGTAGCATTATCTATAGTAATGTATTTATAAGGATATTTACCAGTTTCCTTTTTAATCTCTCTTATTGCGTTAGCTATATCTCCTAAATCTTTTACAGATCTAGCTTGTACAGCTAATGCTTCTAAGAACTCTGAACCACCCTCTAAATCAATAATTAGATTGTTATCCAGTGCTGCAGCTAAAGTAGTTTTCCCAGCTTTTGGTTTACCAAATAAAATCAAAAATCTAGGATTTTCTACTTTAGCTTTTACTTTCTCTTTTGGTAATACAATCATAAAAGCTTTTATTTTTTTGTATTCCTCTGATAAAGTTCTGATAATTTCTGATAATATGGAATAAGATATTTTAATTAAAACAAACCACGTTTCTTAATATTAATCGTGATATCGATAATAGTTTTCTTTGTCTTCGGTTTTAAATAGTTCAAAGAACCAAATGCAATAGGAATTACTTCATAACCAATCTGTACGAAGTTATCAAAGATTTTAACCGGAGTACCAAACTCATCTTTAAAGTCATAGTCAACATCAAACGGACAATGTTCCTTTGCATAAATATCAAGTGCATTAATAGCCTTGAAGAATTCTGTTTCTAAGTCGAAATTAATTACATTATCTCCCCAACACTTAAACGGACAATTAGCGCATTCCTTCGGCAACCATCCAATATTATGAGTCTTACTTAAACCTAAAGTAATAATATCACCTGCACCAGCATATTCGATGCCATAACTGCAAGAAGGATAATCACTCTTACTTTCTACAGTCATCCAAGGATAAGCGTTAATTACTCGGTCCATTAAAGACTCCTTATATGTTTTTGCACTCTTAGTATTTTTCGGTAATGTAAATGTATATGATTTCATAATTTTCAGCCTTTTTAATTGTTATTACTAAACGAAATCTTCCTTACTAGTTCTTCTTCTCGTATAGTTTCAATTAAATTATTGTACTTAAGGTCATTATCAAACTCAAGTATAGAACATTCACCTGCATCTCTATTCTTTAGAATATGCAAATAAACTTTATCTCTTACTGGTAGACGATTTGGTCCATAACTCTGTATATTGAGTAGCTCTGGCCTATGAATACATATAACGTAATCTGATGCATGAAAAATAGTATCAGCGGAAGATATATCGCTACGCATTGGATAATGCATAGATGGATTATTAATTCTTTCAGGATTTTCGATATTACGATTCATCTGTGATAACTGTATTATTGTAGTATCTGGAAACTTTTTTACTCTAATAAACAGTTTCTGTAAATCGGAAATCACTTGTAGTGCACTTTCACGATTTTGACCTTCAACAAGTAAAGTATGATCAAGTATGATCACAAATTTCTTGCCTTTAGCTTTATTTTCGTAAAAGTAATCAATGGTAGATGCTATATCTGCAACAGTACCCGGTGTATCTACATAATATATCGGATATGATTTTATCTGTTGAGAGGTTTGTTCTACTTCTTCTAATAATGAATTATCTAATTCACTAATAGAACTATATAGCTGAGCAGTAGTTTGCCTTAACTTACTACTTAATTTTCTACCTACTTGTCTTGAACTTAACATTTCAAATGAAAAATTAAGTACTACTACATCCTGATTAGAATTTAAGTCTATTAAATCACTTTCAAGCGTATTTACAAATGAACTCTTACCGCTACCAGATATACCTACAATAGTATATATAGTATTAGGTTCAATACCACCCATACAGGACTTATTGAACTTACTCCATCTAGTACGTAAAGAAACAATCTCATGATTTTTTCTCTTACGAATATACTCTACTGCTTCGTTAGTAGCAGAGGATATATGTCTAAATGTTAGTACTTTAGTAGATATCTGCTCCATAATTATAGTAATTTTGGTTAGGAGTTTCTACTTTCATTTGTTCCTCAATAGTTTCCCACTCATGTTGAGTGAGCCATTTCCACATAGTCTTCATATAACCTATTTTACCTGTACGCATACGCTCATCTATTTCATATTTTAAACAATCCATAATGTGTTCATGCATTGCTTTAGACTTGCCTATGATACGATTATATTCTTTCCTACATTTGTTTACATTAGCTCTGAGAAATCCTTTAGTTCCATCAGGTCTCATAACGTAAACTGGAAATTGGTCATAAAACATATCAAACATAGCTTTATCTTCTTTAAGAAGTTCTTCTAGTTTTTCTGTTTTACTTATGACTTGGGTATCTCTATCATATTGGATAGAAATTAAACCTTGAGTCTCTAACTCTTGTATTTCTTCTTCATTAACTAGGCTGAGAAGTCTCTGAATGTCTTGATTGATTGTTTTGATATCATTCAATACAAGTGTTAGGAATACTAATTGATTAATAGATAAAGTTGGTATTCTATCTAAGATAGAAGTGTCTATTTCTAAAATCATAGTCTTATATATTATATAAGCTTATGGTTTGTCTGAAATATATCTGATAAGCCTCTGTTAATCCCATAGGCTCAATTGTAACGGTTTTAAGTCTCTGATTATCTTATAGGCTTCCATAATATAATACCTATAATTAATCTTTCTTTCTTCAATTGGTTTATCATCAAATTTATTTAGAAGAGTAACACCAGATGCAGTAAGCATATTCTGATACTGTCTTGCAGAAGCCTTATATTTACGTTCTCCTACGTATGGCTCAGTATATGTTATAATTTCACCTTCTTTATGACCAGTATCTTTCCATTTCCACAAGTATCCACCATTAGTAGATGCATAGAAACGATTAGTTCTCTGTTGCTCTTCGTTCATATATTCAACATGCCATTGTTTACCAGTTTTCTCAGACATTAGAAAATCTCTTATATCTGTACAATTCTTAATTGTATCTTCGACCGGTATTCCGTCTTTAAAGAAACTTATTACTGCTTTAGGTATAATCTTTGGAGTTAATCCTTTACCTAATTTTACAGCAGTAATAAACATTCCTTTTTCTTTTACTTTGTTATCTTCAGTAATAGCAAAATAATCATTAATAGCATATTGATACATTGCTTTAAAACGATCTTCTTCTAAGGTAAGTTTAGTAAGCTGTTCCCATTCTCTACAAATACTGTTTACTTTAGAATATGCATCTTTCTTTAGTAAGACGAATAAACCGTCAGTATTTGCTTGGACGATTCGACATCCAATTTGAGTTAATTTTTCAGCTAACATAAGTAATAGTAACTGTCCATTAATTCTAATCTGCATTACTGCAAATGGGCTATAACAGAAATTATGTTCATTCTGTAAGTTACCTGATAAACCATTTAAAGCTAACTTTAAAGTTTCGTTCTTTACTTTATCACCATTGTGTTTAGCTTCAATTCGCTCATCTTTGATTTGCTTATATACTTCTAAAAATTCTTTACCTAAATGTTTAGGATAGAATTCATATTCTATAAGCATACTTGGATATAGTGAAGCTACATCTATATCTATGAGCATTTCATCATCTCTAGGAATAATAATCTCAGGACTATTTACAGAGTGAATACCTCCTACTCCTACAGAATAGCGTAAATTATTAAATACAAACTTATTCTCATATCCTTTTCTACCTGGAGATACTATCTGATTTTTCATATCATCTAATACTCTTTGCAGAATAGGACTATCGTATTTAATAAATGGTAATATTACATCTTTCAATGGTATTACACTCATTGGAGATCTTAAGTCTTTAATATCCTGCCAAGTTAAACCTGTCTTTTCTAGATATTTCTGAGTTAAAATCTTCATTCCAATATTTACACCATCTTTACTGAGTACTCTTACTCCATACTCATCTTCAATAGCGATTCGTAAATCAACGTCTTTCTTACATCTATTTAGTAATTCTGAGGTAGATTCAATATCATTGATATTATAATCTATCATAGAGTCAAAATCCTCTAAGGGAAGAGGTTTAGTCCAATCACATACAAATTCCTGTACATTAGGATATTGCATTGTTACTTGGATTTCCTTTAAACCTACTCTAAGTTTATTAGAATATAACATAGTAAGAATATCAAAAGTATCAAACCATATCTGATACTTCCAATGCTTCCATGCATCTATATTATCTTCACTTGAAGTAGTTATAGTCTTACTTAGATTAAATATAGAACTACATATAGTAGGTATATTATATTGCATTAATTTATCCTCATACTCAATTATATAATTAATTATAGGATTATCATAATGCAAATTATTATAGCCACAAAATATAACATTAGCTGGAATGTTAATATTTGTAGTATAATAATCTCCCCAAGTAATGTATTTATCTACTTGTTTAAAGAACTTAACTAATTCTCTTAGTTGATTTTTCCTTTCTGATATCTCAAACTTATAGATGTCGTTTGTTTCTGTATTTTTTACCGAACAATGAAAGATATTTTGAAATACCTCAATATCATATACGTAGACTATCTTTCCTCGTATAATCATATTATAAGTATTTAAAGTTAGATCTCATGGTTGGACTCGAACCAACGCAATCACACTACATAGTAGCGGCTCTACCACTGAGCTACATGAGAAACCAGTTTAAGTTATGGAAACAGAAATATTATGTTTTTATGCTGCTAATAACTTATTACGACTATAATAAGTTATACTATTATCTCCTTCAATATCCTTTACTGTTACTCCTGTAAATGATGTATCTTTCTTATACTTCTTAGCTAATTTAGCAGCTTTATTCTTTGCTTCATCTCTAGTAGACGCTTCGAAGTTTCCAGTAGCAAAATCATATACTTTCATATCATTATCAGAGCATTTTCTCTGTATAGCATATTGAAAGTTTCTTTTGTTAGGCTTTTCTTTAACAGATAGTTCTGCGGCACTAGGAGCCATCTGTTTACCTTTTTTAGGAGTTAAAGGATTATTACGTACTGATTCATCAAATTTAGCTTGCATAGATTTCTTTGCAAGTTTATCAGCTTTTATTTTCTCTTTGATTTGTTCAGTTGTTAACGTAACTCCCTTAGGTTTAGTGAACATATTGTTCTTAACTATACGCGTAAAATGTTTCTTCTCTTTACGGGTATATCGTATTGTAGGATCATATCCTGCTTTCATAAGAATATTCTTGATTAATTCTTTTTTAGATTGTTTTATAGATTTGTTTTCATTCATAGCATCTTTTGCTACTTTAGTAGTATATTCAGACTGCTTCTTATTTCCTGCCCACTTTACAAATCCTATTACTTTCCCATTCTCATCATATTTAATGACTCTAGATGGTCCCGGTTTCTTGCTTACCGTCATTATTTGATAAGCCTTATAGCTTCTACGAAACTTATTTTTATTACTTCTATGATTCTTTATACCGGTTCTCTTATTTTTCTTTGCTAATATCTTTTTCATAATTTTGATAATTAAGTTATTTACTTGAAAATCCTTTTATTGTAATAGAATTTTCTTCTACTATCTCATAGTAAAATATAGTTGTAGTATTAGTACCTACGTCTATATTTGCAAGTTCTAATTCGGGATATTTACTAACACAGCCTATAAGATAGTTTACTCTATTCTCATAAGCTGAGTTAGATTCCCAAAATCTTTTTCTTGCATAAATTGCTTTTCTGACTTTTCTCTCCATTTTTATGCAGCTAATGATAAAGCAGGAGCCTCGATATCAAGTTCTGCTTTCTCATTAAAGTCTGTAATATCTTTATTGATTTTGTTAATTTCTAATTGTAATTTATTTTTTAGACCTGCAATATAAGCTGAAGTAAGCTCTTCAGTTTTATCTAGGTTCTTCTTTCCTTTAGAACGTTTAAGTTTCGGATCAAGAGTCTTAATCTTACTTAAGTGAAATAACTGTTCAGTCTTTTCACACAAAGTAAAGATGTTAAGATAGTTATTATCTTTAGGTAATTCAGTAAACTTCTTATAACCCATATTAATACACTGCATATATAGTTTTAATAATATGCGTTCTTCAGATAGAGTTTCAATCTTCTGAAGCAATGCTTTTAAGTCATAATTACGTTTAGCTTCTTTTGGAATAACATTTTCTTCTTTAATCTTATTCCAATAGAAAGTAATTTCATTAGAAATTTCCTTAATACGACCGATTTTACCTTTATTCTTATCTCCGAGCAAATATATTGATGTAATTGATTTCATATTGATTAATGTTTTTTTAAATGTTAAAATACTCGACCAAACTACATCTACCAGTAGTAGTCCCTATGGGATTCAAACCCATAACTTACACATTAAAAATGTGTTACTCTATTCAATTGAGTTAAGAGACTGTGTAGTAACAACTGCCCAATTCAGCAGTAATTACTATAAATAGTACCCAGTTCAGTACTATGAAATATGTTGTTTTAAGATAATATCCAAGTCAATATTTTCTAAATTTTCTTAACTGGCCGAGTACTATAGGAATAACCCGTCCACCAGTTTTAATTCCAACTATTCCATTAAGCCCTTCAAGGTTAATGTCTTCAACATTGGTTATACCATTTTCTCTTGCATATTTTTTGATATTCTCTTGATTAATCCATTTAGAATGTAGTTCCCCATCTGAACAATTCCTCATACAATCAAACAAAATATCAACAATACAATCGAAGTCCTTACGTTTCTTTGCTTCGTCGATTATACTCTTAGTAATCTCGTCGAAAGCAAATTCATTTCGAGTCGAATTTGACCCAGTGATTGCATCTGCTATACTAATAGAAGCATCTATAATACTTACCGATTCATAAGTATTAAATAATCTTTGCCACCATAATGGCCCACTTCCGTAAAATAGAAAGACCCGTCCATCTTCTCTAATACTTACTTTTTTAGGCGTTTCGGTACGTCCTCCATTCCAAATCTGAATTTTAGACAATATGGCTGGCTCAGAACATATTAGAATTCGCAGAAGTTCTACACGTAATGAAGAAAGTCTGCCGTTCATAAGCTTCTACTATTTTTCTTCAGTAATCGTAGCAGTTACGTGAATTTCAGTTTCCTGATTATCTAAACCGCACTGCCGTAAATACTCAACCTGCATACGCTGATTCATATCCATATAACTACGGACAGTTTCAGCTAACTGCATACACTTACGTGTCATCTCTTCATAGAAGTTCAACACACTCTGGTTGGATAACTTAGTTAAGTCATTCAACATAGGAAGTTCTTCAGCTGTAAAGAACATAGGCTTGGAGCCTGGTTTACTCAACCGTTCAATACATTCAATTACATTCTGCCGGGTTGCTTTAGTAAATTCAGGATCAGCAAGCTCAAAAACTAATGACGGATCATTCTTCTTTTCATTCAAGATGATTTTCGGACGTCCATCAACATCCTTCTCAAGTAAACTAACTGACTCAACATCAATGGCCTTGAGAATATAAGCTTTTACTTCCTGACGGAAAGTATTCTTACCTGTAGCTACATCTTCTTTCCACTTAAGGTCAGGAGTCTGTGCTACGATTGTAAATATCTGCTGTCCAAAGAAAGGCCCAAACTTCTGGGCTGTTTGCCGATAGCGAGCTAAAATTTGAGCTGCTAAACCCGGAGTGTTAGCTCCATTAATATTATTTTCCATAAAAATGTTCCTTTTTGAGTCCGTACTTGATATACCAATACGAACATAGTTATACAAAAATTGATAAAATCTCTCCACTGTTCGATTATTTAATAGCTATTCAAAATTGGAATAGGTGAATTCAATCACATAATCTACTAAGCATAAAAATAATAAATTGAAAATTTATGAGAAATACTCTGTGAGTTACTTCTGATAATTTCTGATATTTTTTTTGTTTTAACGTCCCGTTTCGACGGTTAAGATTCAATTCCTTCGATGCTTAACGCACCCCTCACCGTAAGCGTATAACGCGATTAGATGCGATATAAGCCACTTTATCATCAGTTCCTTAGAACCTACTGAGTATGTCCGGTATTATCGAAATTCGTCAGAATTACGGTTGTTTAATCTAACATTACTAAAATCATAGACTCATTGCTTATAGCATGACCCATCTATACCATTTCCAGGATTTGTTTGTTTATACTGCACGAACATTAGGATTTCCACCTATCATCGTCTCCTTGTTTGCTTATGGAATACTTTCATCATAAGTGTACTATTGCCCTTACAGAGACAGTGTAAGAAACAACACAGGTAACTAACGATTCAGCGTTCTCTCACATACAATGTTGCGCATTGTACTTTACGAGTGTCTTAACAGTCAGCAATGTCGGTTGGCAGTCGGGGTGACTCGTACTCCTTAACTTCTACTTTACAATAGTAGTTTGAAATCTCTGTACTATCATTGGACTTCCCAATTAGTTAAAAGTTAAACAATTAGAGTTCATTTTATCATAGCTGACTCTATTCAGCGTAAGTAAAGTTGATTCATTAAGTATATCATCATATACTATAATTATTACTAAACTGGTTTTAGGATTCTAACCCTAAAGCATCTTTAATAACTCTATTTACTTCCTTAATCCATAACGATGTTTATTATCCAAAATTCTGGTGTGAACTAGTATAATAAATCAAAGGCATTTACATATCTTGAAATGCTTAAGCTCTGCCGTTTTTTACAAGGAGTTTCCTCTGCATCTCCTAATCTTGTTTATTACCACGTAATAACACTTGCTAAAGGTGTCCGCTTCTAAGTTCAGGGTTATAGCGCCCTCATACTCGCATTTTAGACTATTATGTTTTAGTCTCGTCATTTCTCATATATTATACTCATCTACACGACAAAACTCATGAGTCACCTTAGACTTGAAAGACGGTATCAATCTCATATACCTCATCCCTTATACGTAAGTTCTTTTACAGCACACTATTTACGATAATGTACAGGATTGGCTCCTGCTCCACGATAATCAGTCAAGCTTTAACGTTTACATGTTTAATTCTTGGATCATTGCGTTTCCAGCTTTCATATCCTTACTTTGTATAAGTATGTACCATAACACGGTTATCCTTACATTAGTATTAGTAATTTACTCCCTTCATAAGTACAAGTTCCAATATCCACAATTGCATATTGCATCACAGCTGATGTGTACCGAACACTAGAGTTAGCCTGTTTCCCTTTCTGGGCGCACAGTAGCGCTTTTGTTAACCGATTTTGGAGACCGGTAATGCGTTATCTGCAATCTCTTTTTTTCCATGAGCTGGCTGCTTCTTAAGGTGAAACTAACCTTTGCCTCTCGGCTTTACTTATTCTTTCCAAAGGAATAAGTCAGGAACCGTATTGTCCCTGTTTTGTCATCGTGTTTATATCCCTTTTTGATTCTGCTTTTGATAAACTAATACGGATATAGGGATTTCGTTCCCTTTGCACTGTTTAGTACTCAGTGTGTCTTCTCTTTAGTACTTCGTCTTTAGAAGTCTCCAAACGGTTCTCACTTCCTAATGAGGATTGTACACGCTCATCCCCTCTTATGTAGTTTTCAATTACATAAGCTAACACCCTACCTTTTGAGTAATCTCACAGTTTTAGCTGCTAACATATTCTCGGGTCATGTAACTTTTCGGGCCATGGAGAAATGATTCCAAGCTCCCTGACAGGTGCGACCAGTATTATTGTATACTTTACCGCATGACTTCCTCGGAGTGATTTACGCTACAGTTTTACTCCTCTCGAACTGTGATATAATTAAAGTATTTATTATACGGTTATTATCACTAACTTTTTACCGTAGGGCTGTTATCTTTAGCCGTTGATTTTTGTTCTGGTATATTGACGCTTGTTATTTCACCGGTAGTAAGATTAATAGTAGCTACTACTTTCTTACCTAGACATATGTCGACAAACTTATTTTTTACATCACTACTACTGATGTAGTCTATTGGCTCCATTTTTGAAGCGTCAAAACCATCCAAACATTTGCAAGCACTACTTACAGACGAACGTAAGTACTGTTCTACATACAAACAATTATTTATACTACTATTAGCTTGGTCTCTAATAAAAGTAGACTGATTACCTTCTACTATAAAGTATTCAGTTTGAGATTGTATAGAACTTAATTTAGCTCTTGCCTCTCTTGAGTCCTTAATGATACGTGATAGACGTATCATCTGCTGAAGTATAATTTTATTGTTCATATTTATCTACTATTGTTAATGGAGTTATCGGTGATTCGTCATCAGATACCTTACTTATAGCTTTTACTTTCGGATATCCTGTTGAATTCGTCTTCTCTATTACTTTAGTTTTCCACTTAACTACTGGCTTTGGTTCGCCAGTAGTTTTTACATTCACTTTTGCGTCTGTTGTTCCTTTCACGGATACTTCTAATGTAGATAAGTCTACCTCGACATCTATCTCATCTACAGACTTTTTCTCCTCTTTTATTACTTTAGGGAAGTTAGGTAACTCCACTATAGAGGGTATAACAGGCTGCGCCTGTATAACTTCTGTAGTTGCGAACATTTGCCTACCAATGAATACACTGACAACAAACATTCCAACTACAGTTAACATTCTATTATTCATTTGATATGATATTTATTAGAATGGCTATTCTTCTAGGATATGAATTTTCAAAAGAAACTTTTTAAACCAGTTTAGTTTTTTTTTTCAGTTCCTTCAGATTGTTCTTCCTTCTTTGGGTATTCGTCTTCCTTTGGAGCTATTAAATCTCCTTGACAATACTCTGCAAGACGATCAGCTGGGTCTCGATACAGATTAATAATCTGACCTACAACCATACGCATCTTATCAAGCGTAGGAGTCTCCTTCTGTTTGTCAAAGTAATTGGTACGAATACTCCCTAGAACTTTACGGGCAACTTCACGTGCAGCTTCAAGTTCAACTTTCTTACTGTCCTCTACACCATCAGTAGTAATAGTATAGTCGGCAAATAACTTATCAATATAGTCATTGCCCAGTAAGCCAGTAATAGCATTAATTGCTTTATCTTCTTCCGGCTTTGCTTCAGGATCATCCTTCAGTTTATAGCGGAAGTTTTCTCCAATTAAAGCACGTAATGCTTCTGCTACTTGTTCTTCACTCCAACCAGCTTTAGACATATGCGTATGCATGATAGAGTGAGCCATACACGGTGAACCTGTCTGTGAAGTATATAAGTATACAGCGCGACCTAAACCACGCAAGATAGCTGTAGGCTGGATAATAGAGAATATCTCATTGATCCAATCTGTAACTGTCTTCTCGTCTAATGCAAGCTTCTTATCTGCATCAGTTTCTTTCAGGCCACGATATACACGATACCATTCTACAGTGTTAACTATATTTTCTGCCACATTTTTCTCTTTAGAGATGAGGTAATTAAGGGTAGTTTTCAATTCCTCATCATTAGCAATCTTGTTAGGATCAAGCTCCGGAATTTCTACTTTTGGCTTGCTGTTTGCAAGTTCTGTAGGTACTTCACTTTCTGAGAAGTTAATAGACATTTGTCCATCGTTCCCAGGCAGAGCTTTAGCAGGAGCTAGTTTAATACCTAGCATTTCTGCCATACTTTGCAGCGGTAATACTTGGTCTGCAGCTATCTGTAACTGCAATTCGCCACGTTCACCACGGTCGAACAAGTCTTGGCGTACATCAACTAGAGCTAATAGCGTAACTACATCAATACTACGATTGATGTCTGCATATAACTCAGGATATTGCTTCTTGAGTTCTTCGTTGTTAGCATAACGCTGTTGCATTACAAATGCTAACATAGCTTTACCATCAACAGATGATTCTCTTGAACCAATAGGTATGCCGGCTGTAGGAATTCCTGTAATAAGATTTGCAGCACGTTCAACAGCCTTCTTTTCAGGGCTATTCTTACCTGTTGCATCTTCAGGAATAATCGTAGGAATTTTCTCTTCCTTCTTCTTAGGCTTATCCGGACCTTTAGGGGCGTCCTTCTTTGCCTGAACCTTAGTTTCTTTAGCTGTAGCAGGAGCCTTCTTTGCATCCTCTACTTTAGCATCTTTCGGCTTGTTATCTACTTGAGGCTTAGTCTCCTCTTTCTTGTTCTCAGTGTTGTTTACTTTAGTTTCAGCTTTTGCTGCTGCTTTTGCTGCTTTCAAGGCTGCCTTTCTTTCAGCCTTACTCATTTCTTTTGCCATTTTTGATAATGTTTTAAAGTGTTAAAATAAAAGTTATTATTAAGTACAATTAAAAAGATAGATTAGTTTAAGAGTTAACTATCATCCTCTATTTCTGGTGAGTCACGTCCATTAGTAAAAGTATTATTTTTAGTTAGTGCATCGAATAATTCTTCATCTTTAACAATGTAACCTGCAACCCCAGTAAGGCGAATGGTAGTACCTTCTGTCACTGTAGCTACTAAGCTTTGCATGCATGTTAAAGCATCATCATTACTCATGGTGCTAACTAAACTAGTAATGGAAGTAGTCTTATCATTATCTGACTTAACTACTTCCTTACTTAAAATACCTACTAATAGACCAGCCATAATGGCGAAAACAAGTTTCCACCACATTCCTGTACTACGGAATAACCGTGCAAGGATAAATGCTACAGTTAATAGCACAATAATAATTGCTGGTGTCATAATTAGTAAATGTTTTTAGTTTAACAATTGTTTTAATTTCTCTCTCGCTTTGTTAAGGCGAGATTTTACCTGAGACTCAGAGAGCTCAAGATGTTCAGCAATCTCTTTGTAAGAAAGATTCTGAACTGTGCGTAGTTCAAGTATATACCTATACTTATAGCGAAGTCTGCTTAGTGCGTCAGATAACTTACTATCTGTTTCATGATATATGTACAAATCCTCTGGTGAGCTGTCGGCCGAACTGCTTACCTGTAGACAGTTATTATCATTATCTAATTCATAATCATACTTCTCTTTTTTGGTACGTCGTATATAATCAATACTACTATTTATAGCGATAGTTTTTAACCACATCTCAAATGAAATATGATTAACATAACTAGCTATCTTAAAGAAAGCTTTAGTAAACGTTACAGATACTAAATCATCTGTTACATCCTTATTGTGTACAATATTATATATAGTATTGTATATAATTCTGTGATAACGATTATAAAGCTGTGTGAAGGCATGTTGTTTACCTTCTTTAGCCTGCTTGATCAGATCTAAAAGCTGTTGTCTTTCTTCATCTGTCATAATTACGGGCTTTAGTGTGCCTATAGAGCCAATCAAGACTCTATAGACTTAAAATGGCAATTCTAGTACATTCCTACAATAATATTCATACCAATCTTTGTAGAATTTATTATAAGTATCCCATATACATTCCATGAATTCTATTTTCATAGGTCTAGTAAGTACACTAGCAGGAGTATTGTTGATTAATCCACATAATATCCTTATGCGTACTCTTAGAGTTAAATCTTTATCTACTCCTATCTTTTGTATTATCCTATTATCAAACCAAAATATTAAATATTTTACAGTTTTAATCCTATATGATTCATGAAATTCTATTTCGTTTAATTCCCTTTTTTGTATTCTTAAAAAGGTATACCACTCAGGACGCCAGTTAAATGAACTATACTTAACTCCCCAAGTGGTATATATATGGTTTGTCAAACTATAAATTAACATATTGCTGCTTTACTCTTTTAGCTATTTTCATTAGTACTACATTAATTTGTGCTAATGACCAGCCTGTGGTTTCTAATATATAAGCTTTAGTTGCAGCTACACCTCTCCCATATATTCCAATATCTTCAAGGTATTTATTAGTAAATGTCTTTAACTGTTCATCAGTTATATTAGGCATTTTTGTACCATGTATCGATTGACGATAAGATGGTAATGAACATATTTCCGAGTATTCATACTCTAGAAAAACAAATTTGTCAGGATTTGCTAATACACTCTGAATTTCAATAGAGTCTTCAGGAAGTATAGTGAATTCTCCTTTCTGTACTAGGTCATTAACCAATAGTGCAGAAGTAATTCTCATACAAGGAACTTCTCCAATTATATTGGCAAGAAGCTCAAAGTTTTCACCTACAATTCTGTAGATACCAGGATGATTGAGTCTCATGGTTGATTAATTTCTTTTTTAAAGTTATTTACTATTCCAGATACTTCTGATAAAGTTAACTCTGGATATTTTTGCATCACTTTATTAACTGCATCAATATCAGATTTAGCTGATCTGAGTAAGTTAATGAACTCTGTTCTTTCATGTTTAGAGTCAAACCAAGCAAAATATCTTACACGCATTGATATTCGTATTCTTTTATTTTACTACTTAATTCATTCCATTTAGCGATATCTATATCAGTAGCATCTACTAAATGTATTATATCACATTTAGTATTGAATACTCTTCTAATATAAGATATTCCTTCTTTGTAGTGATACTTGTTCTTATAAGCACGAGGTACTACGTTATGAAGACGAGTTATTAATTCAGTCTTCATTCTCATCTCTGTTGCAGCTTTCTCCCATGATTCTGGAAGATTCTGTCTAATAAAATTCATTAATCCCATTTCAAATTAATTTATTGATTAAACTTAATTTAATTTGTAGTAAGTAGGTGACTCGAACACCTTATCTCTTAGTAATATCTAAGGCTTCACTACCATGCAAAGCTTACTTACTCCAGCTTTCTACGACATTAGCTTAGCCGTTGGACTCTGTTATCACGCTGCGATACCAGTATAGTCCGTTACATAACTTGTATTGCCAGTTATCTGCTTATTGACCTATTCTATTCTGTTTCAACGGTTCAATACTATTTCACACCCTTATTATATTTTCTTAGTGGATGTGCGCGGTACTGCCCCGCGGTCACCTGAAGGCATAAATAGACCTAACAGTCAATTCTTTTTACAGTTCGGTATTATACCTACTCTATTGTGGGTATATGACCGACCAAAGTCATATACCCTATGGTCTTGAGAATGGTTAGTTCTCTTATACTGATCTTGATAATACACGAATAATAGTTAAAGTATAGATACTTTAAACGATTCAAAGATTCATATTATTCAGTCTAAACTTGATGTCACGACTAAGGCTTTTCTCTATTTCTAGAGGACAATCTTATTGTCGCGATCTCAGACTTATGATCAGTAGTTCACGGTAGTTCCCCATAACTGATTTAAAAATTCTGTATGAGACCTGTTAATTCAGGTCCTTGTATGCCTCAGGCCCTAGTTAGTTCAAAAGAACTATTTCCGACTCACATACTAAGCTATTGATTCAAAGATTCTAAGCTTGGAACCTCTTTTATTTGTTTTAATTTAGTTACCTATTAGTATTAGGAACTAAATCATCGTATCTCCATTGCCAAGAGTCTGGAAAGAGTTCGTTAAGTTCATTTAAGGACTTATCGATATCCTTTCCAATCTCAATAAGATCCTTGTCGTACTGTTTCTTTAGATTGTAAGCTTCTTCCTTCCATGCGGATACAGGTTTCTTTCCACTTACAATCTCTTCTTTCAGTGCAGCAAGATCTTTTAGGTACTGTTTGATACGTTGGTTTGTTCTGTTAGAACGACGAACTTGTAGTACCGCTGAGGATACCGTATATTCGCTCTTCTGAACAACAGCTACTAAATCTTTCGTTAACTTTTCTTTGCGTCGTTCAGCAATTTTCTTTGCTGCTTCTTCAGCAATTTCTTCAGTTACCTTACTTGAGTTAGCGATTACATCCTGGATGTTTTCTCCATTTACATCCTCTGTAAGGATGTTCATTTTCTTTACTTCTGCCATTTTGAATACAGTTTAATTGATTTAACAATAAAATTTATTTAACACTATAATATAATCTTAATGAAAGAACAATCATCAAAATATCTCTTTTTAGCTTCTATTATAGCTACTGCTATAACATTTAGCCTTAATTTGATATCTTTATACTTATTCTTTTTATGAATTTTTAGTGCTACTTCTTTACTACATCTACTAAAGTATGATATAGCTTTCAATCTTTTCTCCTCGTACATAGTAGGAGAGATAATTATGTTAGTCATATAGTATGACATTTTTTTTATTTTATCTCATATCTTTGATAAATTTAAGTAATAGTTAAAAAGAACTGTTCCTGTCTATTCGTACTTCTTATTTAACAGGAGACTCCCTGCCTTCTCCTGACCTACATATAATGTGGTTGACCGTTGTATAGTCCGTTGTACTTTTGATTAACAATTTCCATTAGGGTTCTAGCCTTAAACAGTTCTTTAGGTTGACTGAATCCACCATTTTACTAACAATTTAAATTAGTAATATATAGTATTGAGTAGAGACTCTGGCGGGGTCTCTACTTCTTTACTATTCTTTGGTTGTATTCTGAGTTTACACTCATGAGTACATTCACTACAGTTGATGTGATTATCAAGTGTAGGACAATCATTGTTTACTTCCATGCTTTCTTACGATTATAAGGCTCCATTTTCTTATGTTTTGGCTTCTTTTTGAATTCCTTTGGAGGTTCTTCATTATTCTTCTTTGCCATACTAGTAAAATTTAAATAGAGGATTAATATCACGTAACAACTCGGGTAATGCGGATAATCCGTACGTCTTTAGTATTTTACGATGCTCATAATACGCAGAAGTAGTGTTTACTTTAGCAATAATACTTACTGGAACACTAATAACCTCACGATTCTGTTGTACTAAGAACTTACATAGTTCTGAGTTTAACAATTCTCGTGTCTTAAGTGCAGGTGAACCAATAGACGCAATAATCTTCTTACAGAAGTCTTCTACTACTGCAATTTGTGGATTAGCTGGTCTATCTACTGCTATATCAGTTGGAGCTAAACATTTAGCTACCATAGCACTCATCACATCCTCATCTAATAAGACAGTTACATCTACGTTCTTAGCATCTGTATTATTTGCTATTTTTGATGCTAAAGATGTTACTAGTGTATGTTCATCTTTTATTTCTCCTTTAAATGTAATAATAATTGCTTTCATACTTTACTTTTTGATAAGTTATTTACTGGGAATACTAATAGATACTTCTATTTCATACTCCTCTAATTCTTCAAATAATTTATCAGTATTTAACTTACTGATAATTTCAATAGGTGGATTAACTTCTACTCTTCTACCCGGTACTGTTCTACATAGCTTTTTAGCTCGTTCTAACGATATACCAAGTATTTTAGTAGTAGCTAATAAATTAGCAAGATAATGGTCGTTACTGAACTTTATTTCAGTTAACTTACGACCTTCTTTTACTTTACTGACTACCATTCTTCTTCTGATTCTTGCATTAATGTACTGAACTCTTCAAAGAATTGTTCTGGGTTTTTACAGAGGATTTTCGAGTTGTCAGTTTCTATTACGACAACTTCTCCAAGTTTGTCAGTATTCGTACAAACTATGTTGTCAATAAAGTTTACATTAACAACCGCTGGTTTTGTTTCTTCAATATCTGCAAAGCACTGCTCTACAAATAAAAAATCTCCAATCTTTTTCATGTTTCTAAATTTTAAATTGTTAATAATGACGCCTGGACACTCAGGATTTAATTAAGTTAGTGTCAACTCTTAGTTTATAGCATTTGTTATAAGACAAAGATAAACGACCACAATCGTTACTTACTATGACTCTCACTATAGTTTTAACTCATAAGCAGAAATAGCTGTCAAACTAGATCTTATTGGAGTACATGGTTTTAACGTCCGCACGATCATATATACCATTTATTCTATCAATCCCGTTTTTTACAGTTGCGCAATTAACCTGTATAAATGAGGATAAACGATAACCTTGCTGTATATACTTACGCCCCACATGTTTGTCATTTTCTGAGGACGTATACTCTATCTTCACAGACTGAGTATACCAAACTCTAATATTAACCAGAAAGGAGGTCTAGTCTTAAATAGAGTCGTTTCCAACCGTTGATATAACATGAGTTTGTATAGAGTCATCAAGATATTTTTGAGCTCTTGCCCCAGATAATACTGTGTTATACGTTGATGTGTTTGATTCATATATGTAAATCATGTCTTTTATAGACAATGATGTACCATGCTGCATCAAAATATCAATTAGTACTACCTTTGGCATAGCTAAAAATACGCTATCAACTCTTCTATCTTCTCTCATTTGCTCTCTCATGTCGAGAATATCCTGTATTGTTGCTACAGGTTCCTCAATAATGACTTGAGGATCTTCTTGTACTTCTTCTTGGTTCACACCATTTAAGAAATTAGCAACGTTTTTACGCTCTGCGTAAATCACTGCTCCAATCATGCCTATTAAAGCAAGGATTGTTACTACTACCCAAACAGTTCTCCTTGGCGGTTCAGGTCTCGCCATTAAATCATTTTCCATTTTGATAATGTTTTAAAATTAGTAATTAATCTCCCCAAAACCAATCTTGGAGTAGTTCTTTAAAGTTTTCCATTATATAATTTCCATCTTCTCTTTCTTTTATTTTCAGAGATGTCCCGACACGACCAATGGAACCGTCCAACCCATGGCTAGAAGACAAATAGAACAAACCCGCAGATTTATTATATTCATCTTCTCTGTATAACCAAGAATAGATGTAATAATAATCGAACTTAGGTGTCCAAGGTTTATTATCATTACTAATGAAATTTAGAGCAGCTATAATTGTACTAAGCTGTTCGTACAGATTCAAATGCTTATCTTTATAAGTTCTAGGCTTTCTACCTATTACTTTACAAGCATCTTTGTAAGATTTAATTTCTTCTCTTTTCATACTTTTATTGATTAAAATGTTACTTTATAGTATCTCCAACAAAATATACGTGATGATATAGATAGTACTTTACATATACAGTACTATTTTGGTTTGTAATAGGATTACGTAATGTGAACTTATATTCTTCATCATTAGTAATACTTCTCTCTTTATTGACTAATATATAATTCTTGTACTTCATTTGTAAATCTACAAAATTATATACAGTTTTGGACTCTTCGTATTCTCTTTTAATTAGAATGCCAACAATATATGTTATTATTGCTATTACTAATATTCTACTAATTCGATTTAGTTCATAATATTTAATTACTTTTATCATAAATAGATTTTAATGTTAATTACTAATTGTACCCAGAGCGGGAGTCGAACCCGCACGACCAATGGTCAAAGGTGTTTAAGACCTTAGCGTCTACCTATTTCGCCATCTGGGCATTAAATTAAAGTTTACAACTTGATAATTATTAAGGTTAATAAAAAATGCAGGTATTTATCTCGTTACACCTGCGGGTCCGGCAATCCTGTCTTATATACCGCGTGAGCTGGCGGTTAAAGGTATTAGTTTTCATAGGTACAAACTGGAAGATTCTTTAGACCTATTACTTAACACACTCGCCACATGAAGGCTACCTTAATGAGTGCAATCAGTATATCTATATTCACATATAAATATACTGACAACAGTACGCTTACTGTTATGCTTAATTAATCAATCTGTATAATTAAGAACGAACAATGATTAAATAAACAAATGGCTGATACTGTAAATCTAAGGACGAACGAACTTGGCTATATTAAACTATATGACATCTGCGACTAGGAGAAGGTAATATTGCTGTCTAATATAGTTGTTCCTGATTTTAACGTCTGCACTAATACTCGTTGACACCACTACTATAATAACGAGATATAAGCCCCACAGGATTGTCAAGGATTCTCACCTTAAAGAAGAGAAGTATAATAATATAGTCCTTAGCGCTATCTAAGTCTTTATAAGGGCATACCTAACTTATATTATTATACTTTAACGTGGTTAAACTATGTTTCACAACATATGAGGATAATTTGCATTTCATAGAATAATTACTTTGCGAAATAAATCTGTATATCTTAGTTAAATAACCATATAGATAGATATAATACTATCATTATGATTATTACTGATAACATACCTAATTCTGTGTCTCTATCCATTTTAGTCTCTTTTTAGTATGTAATCTGCTTCAGGTATGATACAATAATCACAAATAAGTGTACTATCAATTTGATGCCATTCATCGTATAAATCTCCAGTTATTGGATCATTTTCAATACTGTGTTGTAGTTCAATGGCTACAATTCTGTTCTGTGCATAAAGATAGTAAATGTTATTAAAATTATTTAATACATAAGCTGGTATAACAATTTCTCCGTATTTACATAATACTACTGAATTGTTACAAATTTCAGATAAATTACTTATTATTTTTATTCCTTCTTCCATATGATTATTTATTTAGTTAATGATTAAATTGCATTTTACACCTAAAACTTATAACTGCGCAACGCATAGCCTGAATATCACACGTTCTCTATCAGTCCACAGAATTCACTGCTTCATCTGGCAGCTGAGTACGCCCTTACGTCTGCCAACTACACTATTATAAGAAACTGGTGCCCTCAATGTCTTGGGATGTTATTGAGTTTTTTTAATTATAGAACAAGCGCATTATTTTTGCTATGCTATTCTCTTGTTCTAATTAGTGGTTACGCGCCAAATGCGGCACCTTGTTGTTGAGCTGGGCCTTGTACAAACTGTGGTTGAGCTTGTTGAGGCTGAGCTTGTTGTTGCGGTTGTTGGTTAGGATTAACTGTGTTGATAGTTTGTCCTCCAATCGTTTCTTGCTGTTGAGGTTGCTCTGCTGCTAATGCACGAGTGTCGTTAGCTGGAATACAGTAATTACTGAATGCTGCTCTTCCGACTTCTTCAGGAGTGCTTCCTCTCATCCATTGCTTTTCTCCACGACTGTCATAGTAATACTGACAGAATACAACTAATTCTGTGTATATTACTGGAACTCCTCCTTGTTTTACAATGTCTCCTGCCATAATAGCTGGTGTACCTTTAGCTGGGTTTGCCGGATGTGCAGATAAGTGCTTCTTGTAAAATGGTTGTGGTGATTTCCAAGATACGTAGCAACCTTCAATGGTTTGGAACATCTCAGGTATGGCTTGGTCTGTTTGACCAATACCTCCATGTTGCATGCTTAGTAGTGGCTCAAATATGGCTACTACTGGCTTTTGAAAACTTGTGTAGGTTTGCGTTCCTTCCCAAGGGCAATCAAGATTGATTAATTGGGAATACAAGTATTTGTTACCTGCATTTTGAACATTTTTGTTGATTTCTCCAACAGGTATGCCTTTTTCATCATACTTTTGACCTACTACTCTTAATACTGGATTTAATAATTGAAACTTTGCCATGATAATATGTTTTTTTGGTGAATAATCTATAAGGGCTATATATTACTTGGTGAAGTAATGATGAGCTTTTTACAGTATGCTCAAACTGGAGTGGTTTTTATACACTACCACATCTAAACGTAATCATTATATAACGCTCACATGATATTGCGGGAAGAACCTTTCTATTTTCCTCCGATTCTTGGCAGACGCAGCTGAATGGGGTTCGTGCGCAGCCGGTGTAAGTACTCAATACCGGATACTGAATAAAAGTAGGGAGTGCACGACTCCCCGCTATAACCATTTAGAGTGGCTTAGAGTTTGTTAACCATGTTTATTAGCCATATAAACAATAGCATAATAGCACCTATTAATATGCTAGTGATGCCTACCATTAGTAGCATACCAAATAGCTGAACATGATTAGGGAACATTGAGGATAAGCCTAACATCTGTACGGCAAATCCCTGAACAACTCCGATGGCTATACAAAGTAAGCCACCTGTGATGAGTCTTTTACTCATCTCTTTAACTTTAGTTAACATAAGTTAAATATTTAAATGGTTAATAAATATGTGCGTTGAACAGTCGCACCCCTGTTAAGTCTACTCGATGCCGTCCATATCGAGTTCTGCTTTAGCAATCTGATAATGTCTATCTGGGTAATTCTTATGCAACGCTATTGTATATTGCGCAGCTAATTCTTTACTCTTAAAAACTTCTTTGATTTTAGGGCCGATGCAGGTTAATTCAATTACGTAATACATGATATATTTGTTTTAAGTTAATAATGCAATTCTATTAAGATGAGTATGAATTGTAACTGTTTACTAAGAGATAGCCAGATTAAACTCTGGCTATTCTTGTATAACACTTGTAATGATTAGCAACAGCATATGCAAGCTTAATAGCCTCATCAATGTTGTCTAATAACTTTGTGCCTTGCTTAACAGCACCACCTTTTTTGTAAGCATCAATTCTGTACTTCATATCTTGATATATTTAATGTGCATAGTATTACAGTTGTGAATGAATTGAGTAGGAGAGCTATGATTACTCATAGCCTCCATAATACTCCAATGCATCAGCTAATGCATCAACATATTCCTCATCATCTTCAGTAGGAATAAAAATACAATCTGATAAACTCATAATACTTTGATTTTATTGGCGGGGGTGTTCCCGCGATTAATAACAGCCGGGGATGAATTGGAGTAGTACTTCACACACACGCACCACCTCTCTCAAAAAATTTTTATAAAATATTTTTTTAATTTATGTTAAATATCTGTAATTATTCTTAATATTTACGTTATTAGTAATATGAATATAGAATACGAAATAATAGGTAATACTATTCCATTTGATAAATCTGCAGAAATGTATAATAGATCTACGTATATAGGTCCTGCAGATGACGGATGGTCTGAAATAGTAAAAGTAGACGATCAGTACTATATGGTACAACAAGGACTACAAGAATATGAAGGGCATGTATATATGTGCCAAGTAAAAATAACAGCTATAGAAATTTTAAACTAATATGAAATTAATAGAATCCAGTGTACAGATTATTGAGGAAAAAGATCCTTATAAGATGATAGAATTAGCAGGTAGAACTTGCTATAAGTCTGAAGATAAGATAACAGAGAATAGTGCTAAAGAGTTTGTAGATCGTATGATTAAGCTTGGTCATGGGGCTATGTTAGAGCATGGTACTATTTACTTAAAGATAGATAAAACAGAAGACGGACACCTTCCGCCAGCTAGATTATATTGGTCAGATGGTAATCACAAGAAATATACGAGAGTGCGTAAACATGGAAATTCAATATACGTGACAACCAATCTACGAGTAATAGTAGAGAATAATAGATTAGACGATTTGCAGTATCAAGTAGAACCTACAGAGCATCACGAAAAGCGTATTACAGCCAAATTTATATGTGATAGAGGAGTAAGCCATGAGTTTGTTAGACATAGAGTATTCAGCTTTGCACAGGAGTCTCAAAGATATTGTAACTATAGTAAGGATAAGTTTAATAATGAATGTACTTTTATTATACCATCTTGGCTAAATGATTTTCCAGAATGTATAATTAGAGACTCTATTGGTGGGTGTATGTATCCTAGTGATTACTATAGAGAAAATCTAGATGGAAGTTTTAGAGGAAATGTCATATTTATGACACATACTAAATATTTAATAGACTCTTTGTTTAAAGCTGAAAAAAATTATAACAACCTAATTAGCTCTGGATGGAAACCTCAACAAGCAAGAGCAATACTTCCTAATGCAACTAAGACAGAGTTAGTAATGACAGGCTTTGAAAGTGATTGGGAACATTTCTTTGAATTACGTTGTAGTGGTACAGCTCATCCAGATGCTAGAAAGTTAGCGGATAAGTTAAAATCGTTAATGAATATTAAAAATAATGAACTTAATAGCGTTAAATAACTATAAATAATGTTAATAAATGTTAAAGAAATAGTAACTAAGACAGTATATTAGACGTTATATGGGGAGTAAGAGGGGGTAAGATAATAATAGTATCTAGTTAAGTAGAGTGTTATAATATTAATTACTCCTACTTTAGATAATCACAAATATAACTACTATGAAACAACAACAAGTTAAAGAAGTCGCTTACTTAGGTAAGAAAGTTTATTTTGGTAATAAACCTTATACTTTAGTAGAGAATGAAGTAAAAGGTATGTGTCAAGGATGTGATTTATATAATTATTATTGCCCTTCTAGGATTACGTCATTGTGTACTCAAGGATTTATACTTAAAAGAGATAAGCAATGAAAGAAGGAAAGAAGAATGATTACCAAGACGGCAAGCTACGTTGGGATTTACTACCATTAGAAGAGATTGAAGATATAGTAAAACTCTATACTGCTGGTTCTATTAAGTATGGCGATAATAATTGGCAGAATTTGAACAATGGTTACCAACGTTATAAAGCTGCTATGTTAAGGCACTTACTTGAGTATGAGAAAGGTAATAAGGTTGATGATGAGACTAAAGTAAACCACTTAGCTGCTGTAGCTTGGAATGCAATAGCTATGCTTTACTTAGATAAACACGGAAAAGGAAAGGACTATGACATTAAATGATTAGGAATTAGCAAAGATAGTAAGAGATAGAATACCAGTAACAATAGATAATAAATAGTTTATAGTAGAGTCTAATCCAATAGGTAGTTGTGATGGCTGTTACTTCTTAAATAGAAACTGTCCTACTTTAGCTAGACGTTATTGTTGTTCTAATGGCGGAAATATATTAATATTAGAGAAACAAAATAAGAAATAATACGTTATTTAAGTATTAAAATATAGAATATTATGGAAGACAAAGTACTAGAAACAGTAGTAAATGGAATTAAGTATACAATGTTGAAGGATGTATTAGTTAAACCTCTAGCACCTGTCATGGTTACTAAAGAGATTACAGAGCAGATCCCTACAGGTGAAGTTGATGAAGATGGTTTCAATAAGTATGATACGCAAACTGAAACTAAGGAGGTAGAGTCTGAGTATTCAACAGGTGTAGTACTGAAAGTTCCTACATGCTTAACAGAATGTGAATATAAAGTAGGAGATACTATTGTTTATAATAAGAAGTTTGCTAAAGACTTCGATTTGTTTAAAGATAGTCAATTAGTCAAACCATACGATATAATTGCTATATCAAATACAATTTAAATTTGCTTAACTCATTGTTAGAATGAACCCTGGCGTTAGTCAGGGTTTTTTATTATCTATATAAATAGTGTTAATAAATGTTAATAGATTTTAACATTTATTTAATACACCGTTTATAGATACATAAACATTTAAAATAAATATTATGAGCTACAAAGTAATTAAGGAATTTGGTTCTGCTAAGAAAGGTGACGTATTAGCAGAAGATGAAACAGGTTTAGTGTCATTTAACATTAGTGAAGATAATTATACTAGAATGATGTCTTTGGATTATGATACTGCTGATTACTTATGTGAAGAAGGTTATCTTTTAAGTATTGATGATGAAAGTAAGTATAATGTAGATGCTACTTTAGAGCTCATTGATGACTTACTTGAGAAATATGAAAGTAACTTAAAAGAGACTAATGAAAAAGCAAATAAAGGTGAAATACAGCCTTGTGTTAAGTTAGAAGCTGAGACAGTATATTATAACTTAAATAAGGTTTTAAATAAAATTAAGGATACGTTGACAAATGAATAAATTGGTAAAGAGCGTAAGCAAAGCCGATTTAAATACAGAATTCTTAAAAAGTCTTAATGGTATACTTGATCTTACGGATAGGGAGCTAGAGTTACTAGCTACATTTATAGCAATAGATATTAACACTCCTAAGCTCCCTAACATAAGTAAGAATGTAATATCTACTGAAAATAGAAAGTATATTAGGAAAGTATTAGGTATTACTCCTGATAATCTTAGTAGATATATAACTAAATTTAAGAATCAAGGTATATTAGTTAAGGGCAAAATTGAAGATGAAGTTGTAGTAAATAAGGCACTTATACCTGAAATAATCGGCGATAGAGTACAGATTACTATAATATTAAGAGTAAATAAAGATGAAGATTAAAACTGCAATAGTAAGACCTGGCACTATATTATGTTGGAAGGAATATAACATATTTACTAAGTTATGGAATAAGTTAAAGAAGAGAGACTTACCATATAATAAGTTTGAGATTATTCCTACTAGTATAGAGTTACTTACAATAGATAGATATAATTTTGTAGCATATACTCCTATACGTAAGTATAATAAACAGGAAATACACAAACTACAATCTATCTATGATAATTGTATGGAAGATAGAAATTGGGACGATGTTAAAACTATAATTAATATAATAAGACCCAATACGTTTGATAACTCTTCTACTTTAGAAGAATGTAAATATTACAAAAAGATAGATTTAAATGAGGAATCAAGTGAGTATATATACTAAATTAAGTAATAAGTATAATATCCCATACCCTATCATAGAAGTAATATGTAATAGCCCGTTTAGATTTACTAACAGTGTTATATCTGATTTAGATCCAAAGCCTGTCAGATTCTCTTACTTAGGTAAATTCAAATTAAAGAAAAGATATGAAAAAGACTCTGAAGATTGATACATACGACCCTGTAATATATCCTAGACTATTTTGGGTAACGGATGAATTAGAAGGATTAGATAGGGTATTTGAATTTATTACTATATACTCTGGAGGTGAGAAGACTACAGATTTTGAAGAATTAATGAAGTATATAAATGATAATCCATCGGGTATGGTTACATGCGCAGTCATGAGAAAATCTGATAGTAGATTAGGAGTTATAGTTATAGTATTAGATATAGATGATATCACTCCAGATATGATACCACATGAGGCTGTGCACGTAGCAGATTACTTCTGTAATCAGTTAGATATAGTAACTACAGACTTTAAAGATGGAAATGAGCATTACGCTTACTTAGCTGGATGGGCAGGTGGTTGCATTAGTAAAACAGTTAGTAATAGACTAAAAGATAGAGAATATGACAATTGAAGAAAGTAAAATGATGTGGAAGTTAGAGGTAGAAAATAACAAACCACTCTATGGTTCATTTAGTAAGGAAATGAAACGCCTGTATAACAAAGTAGATGAGTTGATCAATGAAGGTATCATTACTTATGAAGATTTCACAAATGATGTAATTGATAGTATTACTACTACTATAGTAGATAATGGCAAAAGTAATGCAACACCTAGTAGAGCTGACCAGGTAAACGCAATGTGTAATATGCTATTTAAGAAGTATGAGGAATATAAAAAAGTAGAGCATACAGGAGGAGATAGAGAAGTTTTAGCAGATAATACAGAATTATCAGATGAAACCGGATTATGTGAATCCGAATGTACCAATGAGACGTGCTAAGGAAATTATAGCGAGATTGTAGAAAGAATATTATTTAGGTTATTTAATTGATTAATTATTATGGTTAAGTATATTTGTTCAGTAGATAGAGGCACCGTTATTAGTTACGATAAAGAAGTAGAAAATGTTAGCTTACTAGATAATTTTTATGTAGACTATACGTGGTATATTCCTGAAGATGGAGAGTGGATCTATACAAAGAAGGACGGTTCTAAAAATAGAAGAAGCGTTACTAAAGGTACTATAGTATTAAAAATGTATCCTATCGGTAGAGAAGGTGATAGAGAATATATTTTTGTTGAAAATGATGAAGTAAAAGATCACTATAATAGATTACTAGAAAAGAGGAAGGAAGAAGCGGAAAAGAAAGCTGCTGAAAATCCTTGTGATTTGTGTTGCGATTGTGAATGTAACTGTAAATCAGATTGTTGATATGGATAAATTATTAATAGACCAATATGGTAATGCTATTTTATATAAAGTAGATACTAATAGCATTAAAAGTTTATCTGATAATCTTGAATGTAGAACTATATATGTAGCATAGTAGGATGGTCAAGTAATAACAGAAGAGGAAGTAATAGACTATAAATTAGGGGATATTGTACTTATACTAAGTAAATATGATTCTATAAGTAATAAGTGGACGCTAAAACCAATAGTCTGTTCTGATGCCTTTGCTAAAGACGATCTTATAAGATGGAGTAAAGAAGATAATAAACAAGTTCTTACGAATGAAACTATTTGATCTTATTGGAGGTAAAGTAAAAATACACCCAGATGCTATAGGCATCCCATGCTTTAGAAGAGTGTGGGATGCAGATAAACCTGATAAGGAGCATGCTACTAAAGTAATAAGTTACATTGTACTTATGAATAAATGGGATAGCCCTTATGTACAAAGTATGGATGAAGACAGTAGAGAACTTAAACTGAAAAAGGAAATATTCGATGATGAGAATTACAAATTGACGGCAGAAGAATTGATTTGTGAAGATGAATATAAAACCTTACTTAATACTAGAGCTCTACAAATGTTAAACAATATGCGTCTAAAACTAGATAGTGTGAGTAAATACTATAAAGAATCGTTAGACGATACTTTAGACGAAAAGAAGATTAAGGATTTATTAGCCGGTATGACTTCTGTAGGTGGAGTACTCAAAAGTATAGACTCACTGGAGACTATGGTTAAAGCAGAAGAAGTAGCTATAGGCAAAGTTAAAGGTGACGCTAAAGTAAATCCGTATGAGTTGGCGAAATAATACATTAAAATATAACTAAATATTAACAACACGTTATAGTGTATAAATAAAAATATTATGAATAAGAAATTTACGATTACTATAGATTTGACTAAGGATACAGAAGAAGTGTTTAGACAGATTGAAGAAGCTTCGGAATATTTGAACAAACCTGTAAAGAAGTCATTATGGCAAAGAATTAAATCTTGGTTCTAAACCATCAGAACCCTTACGTGGAGGGTAAGAATATCCACGTGATATTGGGGCGTGGTATAATTGGTAGTACCGGAGATTCTAAACCTCTGTGATGTGCGGGTTCGAGCCCTGCCGCCCCAACCAATATTCATATAAAACTTGCAGATATGACATACAGAGATATAGATCCAAAGTTAGCTGGTATATATATAATCAAAAATAATGTGAATGGTAAATGTTATATTGGTCAAAGTGTTAAACTAAGATCAAGACTAAAAGACCATATGCGAAATGCTAAGAATGGAAAATTAGATTTACCAATTTATAGAGCAATAAATAAGTACGGTTTTCATAACTTTACTGTAGATATACTGGAATCATTTATTCCAGATCCAAATATTTCTAATTTAGAACTAATTCAAACATTAGACAAATTAGAAATAGAGTATATTGAAAAATACAACGCTTATACAGAGGGATACAATTGTACTAAAGGTGGTGATTTTGGAGTTCTTGGACTCAAGATGACAGAAGAGCAAAAGAAGAAAGTATCTGATAGTTCTAAAAAACAAGCAATTAAGTCATATAAACCGATATATTTATACTCTATAAAAGAGAAAAGTACTATATATGCAATAAGTATTACTGCTGCTGCAAACATTACTAAAATATGTAGATCAAATTTAGTAAGAACCGCGAGAGGTTTATATAAACAGACGCATGGCTATTTGGTGGCTTTTTCTCTAGAAGAGCTAGAAGAGTTCAAACAACAATTTAAAACAAATGCTACACAAATTAGTAATGGCCGTTATAAACCAAAATATAAAGTGTTAATTGAAATTGATAATAGTTCTTCATTATTATCTGTTAATGAAACTGCTGAAAAGCTGCATATCAGTACTTCTATGGTATACTCAATATTAAATGGTCATAGAACTTTAAAAAATGGTAAACTAACTAAAATATTAATGCAGTCTGACTGCAAGCAGACTGCTTAAAATACTAGTCCTTTGAAACTATAATAGCAGAAGGAAACTTGTTGGATAGGTAGTTATCGTGAACAGGTAGTCTGGGGTAATGTTAGCCCAGGTGGGGAGTACTAAACATACGGCGTATAAAACCATAGCTCAAGAAACTAGGTTACAGCTACAGAAATTTCCCCAGTAAATTTTTCGTAATTAAAAGAATTTAAGTTATAAATTATTATCTGAATGGAAGGGGTTCGTTGTGAAACGCGCCCCTTTCAATTATAAAGCGCACGAACATGGATAAACTTAGAGGTAAGAATGTAACTTTCCTTGCTATGCAGGATGAGCTTGATGGATGCCAAATTACTCCGGAGATGTGGAAGGCTGCCAGTAAGGGTATTATTTGTCAACTCGATATCGCCAACAGTACTGTGTACAGTAAGATTACAGAAAAGACTATAAAAGAAGCTTTAATCAGTCTCACTAGAACAAAGAAGAGAAATGGTCGACTTTAATAAAAAGATAGTAAATAGTAATAAATTTAATTCGTATATTATACCTATAGATTTGAAAAACATCTATGAGTATAATTGGAGATTTTCTGGTATATATAAAATAACAAACAAGATTAGCGGAAAATGTTATATAGGGCAAGCTGTTGATATAAGAAAGAGATTACAGCAACATATAACTACATCTACTAGAAATTCTAAATTAGCTTTATATAAAGCTATGAATAAATACGGGATAGAACAATTTGAAGTGCAAGTATTAGTAATACTTAATTTATTTGGTAAGACTCAAGATGAAGTAAAGAAAGAACTAAACGCCCAAGAAATATTTTATATTAATTTATATAATTCTTATCACAACGGTTATAATTCTACTCCTGGAGGAGACAGCGGAAGATTGGGATTTAAACATTCTGAAGAAACTATACAAAAACTCAGAAAATCACACGAAAATTATAAACCAAAAAGAGCGTTTGATGTAAGTAAGAAAACTTTTGGTTATGATTTATTAAATAAAGTTTTTATTGAAGGAGAAAGTATAGCAGATATATCTCACAAGGTACAAGTAGATTACAGAAGTATAGGGCAAATATGTAATAATGATGATTTTAAATCTGGTGGTAGATTTATATCTGGTAAAAGATATTTATTTTCCTTTACAAAGGAAGATCTTATTAACAGAATAAATTGGTATTATTCAGAAGAATATAACTATAAAAAGAAACATAGAAAGAATGATAGATTTCAATAAAAAGATTAAGTCATCCAATAAATTTAGAGGACCGGCACTATAGTTTATAGCTACTGGTTCTTATTGCGTATATCCAGAAGGTACTTCAGAATATTTTAAGTTCTGGGATGAGGAAAGTAAAAGATGTGTAGATGGTTATACAGCTGATGATGGAGATTTCATTAGTGGGTATAACTATTTTTATTTAAACTATTGTCCTATATCTCGTATAGTTAACCATATTACAACAGATGAGTTTGGAAAGACTAAAGTAAAGCGTGTTAACGAAGTAACATTTCCTGACTTCTGGGATTATGACTATTACTATTTTAATGCAGTATAGGAAGCCCAAGAGTAGGGTAAACACTTATGCTTACTTAAGTCTAGACGTAAGGGTTTCTCATACAAAGGCGGTTCTATGGCATGTCGTAATTTCTATCTAATACCATACTCTAAAACTTTCATATATGCATCAAATAAATAGTATTTAACAGACGATGGTATTCTTACTAAAGCTTGGGACTATATGGACTTTATAGATAAGAATACAGCGTGGGGTAAGAAGCGATCAGTTAATACTTAGATGCGTAGGCGTGCGGGATTCTATACTAAAGATGATTACGGTAACATTATAGAATTAGGTTATAAATCGGAAATTATAGGTGTTACTTTGAAAGATAATCCAGATGTGGTACGCGGTAAGAAAGCTAATCTTATTATGTTTGAAGAGGGCGGTTCTTTCTCTGAATTAGGAGCAGCATGGCAAATTGCTAGGCCTTCTGTAGAGGTAGACGGTATAGCATTTGGTACTATGATAGTATGGGGTACTGGTGGTGATGAAGGTTGTATTACAGAGGATAACTTAGTATATACAAGTAACGGTAAATAGGCGTCTATAAAAGATATTACTAAAGAGGATAAGTTAATAGGATATGATGTCACTAATAAGACAGTTACTGAGGAACCCATTAAATTTATAAATATACCTAGTAAGAAAGAATGTATAAAGTTAATTACTAATTCAGGAAGAACAATTGAATGTAGCATAGATCATCCGATTCTTAGTAGCAATGAAAAAGATTATAACGATTGTTTAAAGTTTGATTGGCATCAGGCATAGGAATTAGCAATAGGTGATTATGTAGCAATAGCAAAAAATATACCATATTTTGGACAGAATACCATTGATAACGCTAGAGCAATAGGCATATTTATTGGAGACGGTTCTTATTTGAATAATTCTTCTGTTAATTTAACGTCCTGCGATATTGAAATACAGCAGTTTATTGAGAATCTATACCCTTGTATTACAACCGATAGTTCTCTTACTAAAGATGGTAAAATTCTAAAAAAAATAAGAGTTCGTAAAGCAAAATACGATATAAACAAATTAGGTATATCTGGACAAACAAAAGCAAACAAACGATTGCCAGAAATCATCAATACTTGTGATAAGAATAGTATTACTGAGCTTTTAGGAGGACTATATGATACTGATGGTTGTGTTTCCACTACCTATAATAAAAAACGTAATAAATATTCTACTATAATAAATCTTACTCAAAGTAGTAAAGAGTTATTAGAGCAAGTACTATATCTTTTATAGAAATTAGGAATACGAGGTTATATTTATAGAGTGAATAAAAAACCGTCTAAAAACAGTGTCTGTAAAAATCAGAATAGTGTTTATTATTCTTTAGATATTCACGATCGAGATAGTATTATCAATTTCTATAAAAACATAACCCTTTTAATCAAACATAAGCAAGAAAAATTAGAACAAGCCGCTAAATATTATGAGAATCAAAAATCTTTACAAAAAGATAGAGGATTCTACTATGAGAAAATAGTGGGTGTCGAAAATGTAGGAGTAAAAACTATCTATAATATAACCGCTGGCAATACTCACACGTATCTTGTAAATGGAATTATTACTCATAATTCTGCATTTGAAACCATGAAGGATATGTTCTATAATCCTGATGGATACAACTGTTTAGGATTTGACAACATATGGGATGAGTCTGCTACTACTAATAAATGTGGTTTCTTTGTACCCCAATATACTAACTTAGATATACGTGATGAGAAGGGTAAACGTATATATATGGATGAAGACGGTAATACATACCGTAAGAAGTCTTTAGAGTATATATTAGCAGAAAGACAAGTAGTAATAACTAGTGCAACTAATAATGCAGCTATTGATAGATATGTTGCAGAAAGACCTATTACTCCAGCAGAAGCAATGCTGGAGTTTAATGGTAATATTTTCCCCAAAAAAGAATTACAAGAACAGTTAGCATTACTTAGGACTAACAAGAAATTATAGAATCATAAATAGGTAGGTGATTTAGTATGGCAACCGGATGGTGGCCTTAAATGGGTTATTAAAAAAACTGGAGATATAACACACTACCCTTTAAGGACTAAACGCGATGAAGTTACTGGAGCGTTAATAGGCGATGATCCTACTGGATCTATAGTGATATGGGAACATCCTAATAAGGATGCTAGTGCTGGTTTATATATTGCTGGTATAGACTCATATGACTATGATGAATCAAGCACTACATCATTAGGTTCTTGTTTTATATATAAGAGAGTATAGTCTATAGAACAGTATTCAGATATAATAGTAGCAGAATATACTGGTAGACCTAAATCAGCAGAAGATTTCTACGAAAATGTACGTAAATTACTCATGTACTACAATGCTAGAGCTATGTATGAGAATCAAAATAAGGGTATATTTGTTTACTTTACTAATAAACACTGTGATTATCTATTAGCAGATCAACCAGATATAATCAACGATATAGTGAGTAATTCTAAAGTAAATAGAAAGAAAGGATGCCACATGAATAAATAGATTAAGCAGTGGGGATGGGGTCTAATAAAAGACTGGCTTAACGATATTAATGCTGATGGTAAGAAGAACTTATACAATATAATGTCGGAACCGCTATTAGAGGAACTTATAGCTGCAAATGATGTAGTCAACGTAGACCGTGTAATGGCGTTGACCCAAGTAATGATATATAGAGAATAGCTATATAACGTTAAAGTAAAAGAGATTAAAAAAGAGAATAAAAATAGGGTATTATTTGAAGGCCCTATATTTACTCAAGAATGGTTTCGTGACGACGAAGCTATAGATAACATCGAAGCATATATGTTTTAATTATGAATAATATTAATCAAATGCCAATATAGAAACTTCCTATGTCTAAGAAGACAAAAGAATGGCAAGAAAGTTGTATAGACTATGTTATAGGTCGTAGCATGGGAGGTTCTAGAAATGGTAATAATAGAACTCGCAGAGAGGAAATGCAAACATATTATGATCTTTATAATAGCATATACAATGAAAAAGATCTAAAATATGTTACTAATCCTTTCAAGCAACAGGATGGTTTCCCTGCAATGGCTTAGGACTATAATATAATTAAGCCTAAAATAGACTTGCTACTAGGTGAAGAGACTAAAAGACCATTCAATTTTAGAGTAGTACGTACAAGTGATATAGCTGCTAGTGAAATGTAGGACAAAGCTAAATAGCTTTTAATAGATTATATTCAAGCTACTATAATGAGTAAATTAGGTCCTGAAGAACAAGCTAGATACTAGGAAGCTTTGCAAAATGGTGAAATAATGACTCCTTAGTAGATACAAAAATACATGAGTAAAGACTATAAAGATATCGCAGAAATAACTGCATACCACAGTCTTAATTACTTAAAGAATAAGTTAAATATTACTCATGAATTCTTTAAAGGTTGGAAGGATGCTTTAGTTGGTGGTGAAGAGATATACTATGTAGGTATACTAAATGGAGAACCGTGCCTCGAACGTGTTAATCCTATCTACTTTGATTATGATACTGAAACGTCCGACTTAGAATTCATTCATGACGCAGAATGGTGCTGTTATGAAATGAATATGTCTGTAACTGAACTATATGATAGATTATACGATAAGATGTCTGAGAAACAGCTAAATTAGTTGTTAGATATGATGGATCAAGCTTCTAAAGGGGGTATAAATCCTGAAGTAAGAAAGACGTCTTTAGATTATACTCATATTAAGACTCATACTATTAACGGGTTCAGCAGTAATCCATTTGATAGTACTAATAGTGTGAAAGTATGGCATTGTTGCTGGAAATCATTTAAGAAAATAGGTTTTGTTACCATAATTGATCCTGAATTAGGCGAGCCTAAGGAATATCAAGTAGATGAGAGTTATAAAGAGACAGGGATGGAACTCAATGTAGAATGGAAATGGATTACTGAAGTATGGGAGGGATATAGAGCAGGAGAAGACCTATATATAGGAATACAACCATTAGAATATCAATATACTTCATCTGATAATCCTAACTCTCAAAGATTGCCTTATACTGGAGTAGTATATAATAATACAAATAGTAGACCGCGTAGTTTAGTAAGTATGATGAAACCATTACAGTATATGTATATTGTACTATGGTATAGACTTGAGCTTGCTATGGCTAGAGATAAAGGTAAAGTAGTAAATATGGATATTACTTAGATACCAAAATCTATGAATATAGATGTATCTAAATGGATGCATTATTTATCTGCTCTTGGTGTAAACTTTATTAATCCGTATGAAGAAGGATGGGATATACCTGGTAGAGAGGGAGGTAAACCTAGCCAATTTAATCAGATTACAGCGTTAGATCTTACTATGGCTAATACCATAGATTAGTATATTAATCTTATGGATAAGATTGAAAGTATGCTATCTGAGATATCTGGAGTTAGTAAGCAAAGGGAAGGGTCTATTTCATCTAATGAATTGGTAGGTAACGTAGAACGATCTGTAGTACAATCAGCTCATATTACTGAACCTTGGTTCTGGACACACAATTAGGTAAAGAGAGAATGCTTAACTATGTTGCTTAATACCGCTAGATGGGCTTGGAAAGATGGTAGTAAAACTCATCTACAATATATATTAGATGATGCTACTAGAGCATTCTTAACGCTATCAGATGATATGCTTTATGAGGATTTTGATATCTTTATAGAAGATACTACCAAGAATCAACAGTATATAGAAACACTTAAGCAGTTAATGCAACCTGCTATGCAGAATGGAGCTAGTTTACTCGATATAGCTGAAATCATTACTATGGATAATATTAGTATGATTAAGTCTAGATTAGAGGAGATTGAGCAGAAACGTATGGAACAGCAACAGGCTATGGAGTAGGCTCAAGCAGAACGTGAACAGCAAGCTATTCAAATGCAAAATGAGATTAAGGAAGAGGAGCTTATGATTAAAGAAGCAGAAATGGATCTTGAGAAATATAAGATAGATCAAGATAATGCTACTAAAATTACTGTAGCTCAACTTAATGCTTATAGAGGTGCTGAGAATATGGATTAGAATCAAAATAATATACCTGATCCTATTGAGATAGCTAATTAGGCATTAGCTGAACGTAAGCAAGCATCTGATGAAGCTTCTAAACAATTTGAATTTAATGCTAAGATTAGAGAGCAGAAGATGAAAAAAGAAATAGAAGATAAGAAAAATCAGCTTGAAAGAGAAAGAATGGATCACGAAATGAAGTTGCAAGCAGCTAAAGACAAAGCGGCACTTGAAAGAGAGAAACTTAAAGCTAAAACTGCAATCAAGAATAAAGTAACAGGAGAGAAATAATTATGAATTGGTTTAAAGAAACATGGTGGATAGTTAAACAACTATTTACTAAAGTAAAAGCAGATAAAGTAGAGTATAAACACATGGATCACTATCCATTTAGTGGTTATTCTGCAATGAGCTGGTGTGGTTACTTGTTAAGTAGAAAACCTGAATCTCAGATTAAACCTACTACTTGGAATCACGAAAATATTCATCTTTATGAAGCTAAAGATAAGAAGAGATGGATAAGTTATTATTGGTCTTATGCATGGTCATGGATTAAAGGTAATCCAATTATCTACCCTGCATCTAGTGCTTACTATACTATTCCTTATGAGATGGAAGCTTACGCTAATGATGATAACTTTGACTATCTAAAAACACGTAAGCCTGAAGATCTTGATAAGTACAAGATTAAGGATAGAAAGAAGACTTATAAGGCTAATAAAAAGAATTGGAAACAGTATCTTAAAACAATTAAATAATAGGAGAGATTAATTATGGCATGTGGAGGTAAGAAATCCAAAGGTGGAAAAGGTGGAAAGAAATAATTGAAAAATTATGGATAGTGAAGAAACATTGAAATATCTTTAGTAGAAATACCCTGAAGATCTGAATGAAAATTATAGATGTTATTGGTGGTGCACTAGTAATATAGACGGTAGTGCTTTAACTTATTATTTAGTACTACACGATAAGTTTTGTGAAACAGATAAAGAACCAATGATATGTCTTAGAGCACATTCATCAGATCCTGAAAGTTTAGTTAATCTATTAAAGATGTACTTAGAAACATGTAAGTACTAATATGGATAGACAAGCATTTAAATAGAGAATGCAGAACCTAAAGTCTTACCGGGAGAATAATCCCGGTAAAGGATATTGGGATTGGAAGGTAGAAGCGTTTTAGGGTGGTGGAGAAATAGGTAATGAAGAAAGGCAATATCTACACAGTTGGTATACAAATAGAAGAGAATATGCGAAACGCCATATGCCGGCTATGTTGAAATAGTTGGACGATGCAGATATTTATATTGACCCAAATAGTAGAATTAGAAATATCTATTCTACGCCTATTACAATATCTAATGATAAAATAAAATAGGCTTCTAAAGACAGTGGTATTGGTGAATATGGAGGATATTATCATCCTAACGAAGGCGTTGTACTACCTAGTGATTACAAATAGTGGAAAGATAGAGAGCCTCTATTACATGAATTAAATCACGTAGTGAATACATTTAATTCTTCTATATTTGATCAAGTTAATAAAGTATTAGAAGGTAAATAGATAATTGATAGAGGACAAGAGGTTAATAATTATCTCACTACTCCAAGTGAAGTATAGTCTAGACTGATGGAATTTAGAAAGCTTAATAATCTGGATCCCACCAAGGTTTATGGTATTCCAGATGTAAGAGAGTGGAGAAGAACCGGTAAGGATGCTGATCTGTTAAATACTTTTGATGATGACACTGTACTAGAATTAATAAATACAGTAGCTCATACTCCGAATAAGAAAGTATAGAGAGCGGCAGAAGGTGGGCAGACAGGTGATCCTGAGAAGGAAAGATTCTATCAAGCTACAGGTAGAAGTAGTAGTGGTAGACCTCTAGAAGAAGGTTTAAAACCTGTGTTCAGTCTTGAAGATGCTGCTAATATGACTCCTATTGGTGATGCTATATCGGCTAAAGACGCCTATGATGCAGTAAAGAATAGAGATTGGTTGAGTGCTGGACTAGCCGCTCTTACAGTATTACCTTTTGTTCCTAGTGGTTTAAGAAATGTAAAAGCTGCTGCTAGATACATTCCTACTGTAAATAGAACTGAACAAAGTTTAATAAATTAGGCTCTGGGTAATATTAGTAAGAAAAGAGATTATTTATCAGATATAGCTAATTCTAGAAATAGAGTTCTAGAAGATATTAATACGATACCTTACCGCAATAGAGCTGAATAGGCAGATAAAATATTCGGTACTAATTATAGTGAAACTTATGATCTGCTTGATGATTTGTATCAACATAGGTACTTTGATTTACCTGAAGTTCAACCCAAAGATATGGTAGCTTCTGGAAGATTATAGGCTAAACCATTTGCAGAAGAACGATTTAATAAGACCGGAGTAGGAGCAGAACCTAATGAGTTTGATTTATGGGTAAATACAGGAATGTATAGAGATCCTATGCAATTAGCTAATCATGAGATGAATCATTATACTGATTATATAATTAGTAGAAATGCAAATACAACTATTAACAATAACATGTTAAAACAGCTAGAGAATTCATTAAAATAGACAGATGCTACCAGTTATTATAGAAAAGGTACAGAATAGAAAGCTTATATGAATCAGTTAAGGACTATACTTAAGTAGAATGGGGAAATATAGAATTTAGATGAACCAGTATCGTCTACTCTACTTAAGAAGTATCTAGATAAAATGTCTGATAGTGATCCTATAAAGAAGATGTTTAAACAGCATAAGAATATTAATGCGTATACTAAATGGTTTAACACTATTCCGTTGCTTGGTACTACTGCATTAGGAGCTAATGCTTACTTTAATAATAACAAAGATGAGTGATCTAATAGATTATACAGGTATCATGCCGGAATACCCTATACCTTCATATAAGTATGGTGGTATTCACATAAAGAAGAAGAATAGAGGTAAGTTTAATGCCTTAAAGAAAAGAACTGGTAAAACTACAGAAGAACTTACTCATAGTAAAAATCCATTGACACGTAAGAGGGCTATCTTTGCTCAGAATGCGAAAAAATGGAAACATAAAGGAAGAAAGAAAAAATAATAAATCTAATTATATATAATTATGGATAATATAACATTGAACGGTTTTGAGGTATTTGAAGATCTCATGCCAGGAGCAAGTGTAAAGAATAAACCTATTACTCCTCCTACTAGTGAGGAAGAGGAAGAAACAAAAATTGATCTTGAAGGAGTAGGAGAAGAACTCAGTGAAGAAGAATTAGATAATATTCGTAAGAATACTAAAACTGAAACTGAGGAAAAGGAAGAACCTGAGGAAGAAGATAAAGAAGTAAAATCTAAACCCAAGGCTAAACCTAAGACTACTACAAAAGAAGAAGTAGAAGAACCTGAAGTTGAGGAAGAAGAACCAGAAGAGTCTGCTGATGAAACTACCATAGTAACAGGTTTCTTTGACTCTTTATCTGAAAAATTAGGTTGGGATGACATTGAGGATGATGATAAACCTAAGACTGTAGAAGATTTAATTGATTACTTTAATGATGTAATTGAGGAAAACTCAGTACCACAATACGCTAGTGAAGAAGTTGAGCAACTTGATAAGTTTGTTAAGAATGGTGGTAATTTGAGAGATTATTTCTCAATTGATAATGAAATTGATCTTGATGATATCGATCTCGAAGATGAAAGTAATCAGAAGTTAGTATTGAAAGAATTCCTTAAAGAAAAGGGTTTTAATGCTAAATAGATTGAAAAGAAACTTACTAAATACGAGGAAGCTGGTATTCTTGAAGATGAGTCTCAAGATGCTGCTGAAGCCCTTAAGGACATAAGAGAGAATAAGAAACAACAGCTATTGAAAGACCAAGAAAATGCCGCTAAGCTCGCAGCTCAACGTCAACAGGAGTACTTTGATACCGTTGTCAACGAAATAAAGGGCATGGATAATATCCGCGGTGTTAAAATTCCAGAAAAGGATAAACAAATACTGTTGGAATATATATTCAAACCTACCTCTGATGGTATGACCAAATTTCAAAAAGATTGGTCTAAGAGCGTAAAAAATTTAATTGAGTCTGCCTACTTCACTATGAAAGGAGATACACTTGTAAAAGCTGCTGAAGTAAAAGGTCAAAATGCTGCTATTAACAAGTTCAAAAATAGCCTTAATAGGGCAGGAGTAAGTAGAAAGACTAATAAACAGGATAACACTAGCACCGAGTCTATGTGGAATTCCTTCGCACGAAGATTGCGTGCTAATTAATAATAACTAAAAATTAATTTACTAGTATTTTATGGATAATAATATTCTGAATAATTTGGTACTGTATAAAGGTAAGTGGTTCAGTGATTTGATTGATACCGCTAAGATTTCTGCAGCATCACAATAGAATCCGTATCAGGTTGCTACTGTGTTGTCCTATGTATTCGGTACCAAAGATAATGGTTACAACACTTCTTTGGATATGCTTACTGGTGGTCTTGGTAACGTAATGACCATTGATCAACCGAGCTGGGAGTGGAATGTAATGATTGATGCCGATAGAGCAGTTACAATTAGAGATGCAAAATGGAATGGCGCAGCTATTACAGATGATTCAACTGCAGGTCTTGGCAATACACCTATCATGCTGTGGTTAGAAGATAACTGGTTTGGTCCTACTGCTATATTGGAATTTGATGATAAGGAATTCCAAGTACGTGTAGCAGGTGCTCCGTATCAGGACGGTAACTTGTGGGTATATACTTGTTTTGTAGCTGATGGTCAGCCTACTTCTTATATCCCCGCAGAACTCTTGAAACCGGGTTGTCAAGTATCTCGTCTGGCTTCTGCTGTTGAAGAATACAGTGAAGAAGGTGATATCCTGAACTATAATACTCATTTCAAGATGCGTAATTATCTTACTACAATTCGTATCAACTATGATATTACTGGTTCAGCTTATTCTACAGTAATGGCAATTGCTTTACAGGATCCTAAGACTGGTAAGAAGTCTTACTTGTGGGCTGATTATCAGGAATGGGTAGCTCTGCGTGAATGGTATAAGAGATGTGAGCGTATGCTTGTTTATGCGAAGACTAATGTTAACAAGGATGGTTCTTGCAACCTGAAGGGTACCAACGGTCGTCCAGTATTTATTGGTGCTGGTCTGTTGGAACAGATTGCTCCGTCTAACAGACGTTACTATACTCATCTTACTGCAGAATTGCTAGAAGACTTCCTGTTTGACCTGTCTTACAATGTACTTGGTACTAACGAACGTAAGTTTGTTGCATTGACTGGTGAAATGGGTATCCGTGAATTCGATAGAATTCTGAAGGAAAAGGTAGTTAACATGAACCTTATTGATACTGTATTTGTAACTGGTTCTGGTGATAGTCTTACTTTCGGTGGTCAGTTCAAGACTTATAAGATGACTAATGGTATCGAGTTGACTCTGAAGTATTTCCCGCTGTACGACGATATTACTTACAATCGTAAGTTGCATCCGGTTACTCTGAAACCGCTGGAATCATATCGTATGACATTCCTGGATCTGGGTAGACGTGATGGTGAGGCTAACATCGTTAAGGTAGTTCGTAAGGATCGTGAATTCGTAACTTGGACTACTGGTGGTGCAGTTCTTCCGTCTGGTTATGGTAAGTCTATTAATACTCTGAGATCTAATGGTAAGGACGGCTACACGGTATTCTATTTAGGTGAGATGGGCATAATGCTTAGAGATCCCAGGGCTTGCGGAGAGCTTATCATGGATTGTGAGGCGTAATTTATAAAATAATGCGGTAAAAAAGGGAACCATAGTCTTTGCTTTACGTTATATGTGTATATAACAAAATAAAAAGCAATTTTTTTATGGAAAACGAAAATTTTATCATATATAAATTAACCAACACAGTTAATAATAAAATTTATGTAGGGGGTACGACAGATACTATCGATACTAGATTTCATAGACATGTGGTGAGATCCCTTAAAGGATCCGAGTATCCTCTGCATAAAGCTATTAGAGAATATGGTGAGGAAGCTTTTGAAAAAGTAATTATTGAAGACTGCAGTTCTCTAGAACAAATGAATGAAAGAGAACGTTATTGGATTGCCGCTCTTAGTGCAACTAATCCAGAAATAGGTTATAATGCTAAAGCTGGTGGTGGTATACGATTACAGTCAGTAGCCAGCCGATTGAAAATAGGAGAAGCTCACAAAGGTAAAATAAGCGAAAAGAGAATCCCGATCTTACAATATACAAAAGACGGTTTATTTATTGCAGAATACCCTAGTTTAACAGAAGCTGCTGAACAAGTAAAATTACAAAGAAGTCAAATAATTAGATCTTTACAAAAAGAATATACAAAACCGTCTGATAGTAATCCGTATATTTGGATATATAAATCAGATATGCAGAGTATTCCTCCTCAAGTAGATCCTTCTGATTTCTATAGTAATCTCAACTACAAGCCCAAAATGACTGTGGAGTGTACGAGTAAGTCCGTATTATTCAATAATAATTTATCTGAAATAATAACTCCAGTCGCGCAATATTCTCTAGATGGTGAATTGATAAAAAAGTATTATAGTATTGCTGAAGCAGTAAGATGTACTGGTGTAAGTGGTGCAACTATACGCAAATTTATAAATAATCCAGATTATTTAAGTACAATTAAACGAAAAGATAAGACTAAATATATCTGGAAGGCGTGTGATAAAAACGATCCTGATGTTGTTAAGACTGAGGACGATATGAAAAAAATAGCTGCTAAGAAACATTGCAAAATAATTAAAGCGTACGATAAAGACGGAAATTTAGTTAAAGAGTATCAAGGCAGAAAAGAATTTGAAAAGATAGAGCACGCAGATATAAGGTCAGTAAAGGCAACCATTTTAGCAGATACAGATTGGAAAGGCCTTTATTGGGAAATAAACTAACTGAATAATCTAATTAATAATTATGGAAGTAATCGTTAGAATAATTAAAAGCAATCCCTGGACGGGGATTACTAAATGGCCTACATGTTTTGACTATTTAAGTTCTTACTGGACTAGATCTGGTAATTTATATACTGGTTTATCTGCAGAAGATGCAGCTAGATTAGAAAAAGAAATTGGTTATCCTGAGGGATAGTTATCTCCAAATAGTACATTTTGGGATACCTTTGCTGTTAAAATTGGCAAAAAGGATTTAATACTAGATACTAATAGACCTGAGGATGAATTAAAATATTTGTTCCTTAAGAATCATAAGAGAGTAGCAAATGGTTTAAATAATATCAAACCTGGTACTGATTATGTTATGATTAATAAGGATAGTGAAGCAGAGGAACAGAATAAGTTCAATAAAGTTAAGCGTGAAGCATATAGAGAAATGGATAAGATGTCTACTGAAGAAATGCGTAAGTGTTTACGTCTCTACGGTATGAAATCAGACTCTATGTCTAATGAAGTTGCTGAAGCTAAATTGTCAGAATTTATTGAAGCTGATCCTTCTAAGTTCTTAATGAAATGGGTAAATAACCCAAATAAAGAAATTAACTTCGTAATTGAAGAAGCTATTGCTAAAAATATTATTAGAAAGAATCGTGCTCAATATTACTTTGGTACTGATTTAATTGGTAATGGTCTTGAAGATGTAATTGCTTACTTAAAGAATAAGAGTAACCAAGAAATCAAGTTAGCAATAATGCAGGAAATAAAATCTAAATAATGACTAATAAAGATTCTCATATAATTTTCAAGGTAGTTCTGGATAAGAATGCAGAAGGTATTGCTTATGGTGGATGCCCAGCATTCTTAGATGAAGAAGTAGACTTATTTCTTAATCAAGCACAGCTAGAAATCTTAAGTAATAAGATTACTGGCAATAATGCTTTAAGAATAGGTTTAGAAGGCTCTGTATCTAACTTATCTGAAATAGAGAAGTTAATAGCTACAGATGTTAATCTTCATGCTGTACATACAGGCTACAATGAGTATGCATTAGAAGATGTTCATGATGAAGATAATAGAATGACTATACTTAGCGTATTACTTAAGTATGGACAATTCTAGACTAACTGTGTACTTACTAGTCATGAGTTAGTAAAGCCTTTTAAGTAGACTTATAACAATGTACCTTGGGTAGAGAATCCAGTAGCTACTTTAGAAAATGATAAATTATTAGTATACGTAGATCCTGTTCTAATGCAGGATCCTATGTATGCTCCAAGAGTAGAAGATAATACAGAGTTCTATAGAGTAGATCTTACTTATGTTAAGAAACCAACTAAGTTTGATTATACTAAACCTGAACAAGAATTAGACTTCCCTGAAGATGTTATGTATGAGATTATTAATAGAGCAGTAGTAATTGCTTTAGAGAATATAGAATCTCAAAGACAATCTTCTAAGTTTTAGTTAAACCAAGTATCTGAATAATTATGTGTGAGAGAGATTTTCAAATAAATGTAGAAAGGCAACTGAATAACATTATAACAAACTATAATGATACTATTAAGTTTCCTTCAGATACTTTGTTTCATTTCATAAACAAAGCTAAAGACGAATATGTTAAACAGAACTTTAGAGTATTCTAGAGAAATCAAGAGATTACTGATAACATACGTACTTTAGTAAATACTAAGAGCTATACTACTTATAGCTTTAGTAAATTAGGTAATAAATGGGAAGCTGATTATCCTGAAGATTATATGTTTGCACTTGGTGAAAATGTATATATAAGTATAAAGGATAATAAATGCAATAACTTAATTACTCGTGAGTCTGATGTAATAGAGGCCACAATAGAGACAGTAAGCTCTAGACTAAGTAATAGTCTATCAGATCACAGATTGCGTTATAATCAAGCAAAACCTATTAGAGTATATACTGACAATAAAATTGTATTATATACTGATGGTAAATATGATATAAGTTCTTATGAGCTTACTTACTTAAGAAAAGCCAAGGATTTAGGTACTCTCTAGGATTTAACTAAAGAGTATACAGATTTACCAGAAAATACACACTAGGATATAGTTGATCTAGCAGTTCAAATGATAGTACAAACTATACCTAATGCAAGTTCTAAGAAATCTTAGGACGAATAATTAAGGCGCTTACCAACGTGGAAATCTGAAATAATGAAAGTAGAAAGTAAGCGAATAGACTAAGCGCTAATGTCTAATTTAAAAACAAACATTTAATATGATAACTTCAGTACACTCAGTTCTGATTGGAAAACAAGCTCCGGCTTCTTACACTACAGTGGATGCTTTAGCTGTTGGTGATGTTGCTTTGTTCGATGAGAATAAGGCCCTTATTAAGACTGCTGCTGATGCAGTAAATGCTAACTCTCTGTATGTAGGTGTAGCAGGTGAAAAGATGAATGTTACTATGCCTGATGGTACGGTAGCACAGAAAGCTAATATTGATTTCTCTACTGAAATTCAGAAAGCTTCTAAACCGTCTGCAGTAATTGGCGAATATGTAGCTCCTGTTGAAGAAAAGATTGTGATCACTTTGACTAACGCTACTATCATTGCTGGTAATCGTTACGTTTTGCGTATTGTTTATAAGGATATGTATGAAGCCGCTTGGCAGTTTACTCATACTTATGAAGTATATGCTGAAACTACTACCCCTGCAGATTTAGTAAATGCTCTGTTGAAGAAGATCAATGCTCATAAGAATCGTAGAGTACAGGCTTCTGCTTCTGCTGCAGTTCTGACTTTGACTGCTATGCCGAAGGATGATAATGAAGGCGTTTATTCTTTAAATGAATATAGCGTTGTATCTATGGAAGCTTCTCTGTATGAGACTATTCCTGGTGCATTGCTTGCTAATCAGCCTAAGGCAGTTGTAGGTGCTACGATTGTTAAGACTGCCGGTAATCCAGGTAAGGGTTATTGGAAGCAAGTACGTGATGCAGAAGTACGTAACATGGGTTATAAAGGTCACGTATTTACTGGTGCATATCCTATTGTTGAACAGGCTCGTAAAGTAGTAGAAGATGCAGAATATGATTATGCTATCATCGAAAACGATAACCTGTACTTGAGCAATGATAATCAGTACATCAAGACTACTCCGTTGACTACGGAAGTTTATTGTCCTAGTTTAGTTGATTCTATTGTAGATAAAGGTATTCAGTCATTTATTGCTGGTAAGACAATTGCCTAATCCACGTTAGAGAGATTGAATTTGGGATAAGATTCCTTTTACAAACTACAGAAGTGGAGTTGTGGAATATTCCACTCTCCACTTTTTTTATTGTTGATATATGGACAAATTAACAAATATACAAATAGATGGTGATAAACTGACCTTTAAGATAGAGACTGAAGTAGATCTTAGTAACTATGGTAAGGAAGTTTATATAGATGAAGTATGGAATTTAAAGAACATACTTGAAGACAGTCCTATACATAACATTAGCTTTTCCGAGAATATTACAGTAGATTCCGAAAATAATGTAACTGTAACTAATGACGATATTCTGGAATTAGATTGGAATATGAAATACGTTACTTTGAGATGTTTTACGGAATAGGAAGAAATTCATTTTCATGGCATATACTACAATCCTTCAATTGTATATATGGCAGAGATTAGGAAATTACATACTCACTGCTCAACTTGTTTAGATGATCAGACTATGCAGAACATAATGTTAGTAGTCTTTAAGAGATAGTTACTTGAGTATGCTTTAGCATCCGATTACTATCGTGATGCTTTACAATTATATGTAGATATCTGTAGATTACTTGAGATATCTATTAAACCAAAATGTGCAGCTAGTACTTGCTGTAACAATGCTATTCTTACTCAGAAAGGTGATTGTTTCAATACAGAAAACGATAAGTGTCTTCATTTAGAGAAAGAGCGTAACTCTGCTACTTTATTTAGTGGTATTTGTTACTCTTGTTCTAACAATACTTGCAGTACAGGAAATTGCAGTAATGGTTATTGTAAATTATAAAATAAATAGATATGATACAAAAATGTGATGGTGTAAAGATATTGGACTTAGAAGAGAAGCTTGAAGTTACAGGTAGTGAATACATGGTTACTGCAGAAAAAGGCAATAACTATAAATTACCGCTTGAATCTGTAGCTGATATAGTTATAGGTAGTTCTAAGTTTAAAGCTGCAATTAAGGATGTATATGAATCAAGTACACCTACTGCATCTGTATCTTTAGATAAAGATAAGTTCTTATTCTCATTTGGTATACCTGCAGGTAGAACAGGAGATGCAGGTAAGGACGGTAAAGATGGTAAAGACGGTAAAGATGGTAAGGATGGTATTGATGGTGTACCAGGTATAGACGGAGATACCACTAGAGTAGTAATAGCATATAAGTCTACTAAAACTATGGAGAGACCTGATACTCCTGTAGGTGGTAGTTGGGATTATGACACTAATACTATTACTTATCCTGAAGGTTGGTCTGGTAGTGATAGTAATCCTAATGGTTATGTGTGGATGTCTACTGCTACATTCTCTAGTAAAGGTACTATTGTAGTTCCTTGGAGTACACCTGTACGCCTTACTGGAGCAGATGGTCATGACGGAGCTGATGGTAGTAATATTGAATTCGTGTATAAGCTTACTGTAACTAGTTTAGTTACTCCTACTAAACCTACAGGTAATAGTCAGACTGAAGCTATTAGACAAGGTTGGACTGATCATCCTACAGGTATTAGTGAATCATACCAATGCGAATGGGTTTGTTCACATAACTTGCAAACTGATGGTACTTGGAGTGAGTGGAGTGATCCTACTATTTGGTCCAAATGGGGAGTAAATGGTAAAGATGGTGATGGCGTAGAGTATATATATCAGCGTACTAAATTACCTGCTTCTCCTGCAGAGATTACAGATAATAATCCAGATCAGGATGAATATATACCTCAATCAGCTCCTGGTGAACAACCTTGGACAGATGATCCTAAGGGAGTAAGTGAAGAGTTTAAATATGAATGGGTTAGTAAAAGAAAGTATAAAGGTGATACTCACAAATGGGGTAACTTTAGTTCTCCGTCATTATGGGCTAAATTCGGAGATAATGGTCAAGATGGTAATCATCTTAGAGTAATGTATACTAAGACATCTGGTAGTGATGTTAAACCTAGAGATCCAGATAGATTGAATATTAATCCTGGTAGTATCTGGGGTGTAGGTATGCCTACTGCTACTGGTAAAGAAGCTATATGGGGTATTCAAGCTCTTGTTACTTTTGACAACTAGTTAGTAATAGATGAAAATTTACCTGAGGATGAAAGAGGTTGGCAAGGTCCTTATTTAATTACAGGTGTACCTGGTCTTGATGGTAATAACTTCAATTATCAAGTAGAAGCATTTAAATAGAGCTAGACTCAACCTGAGAAGCCTACTAGTAATGACCCATATAATCCTGGTGATGGTTGGGTACTTACTCCTGATATGTCTACTGGTATATGGTGGAAATCTGTAGCATTAGTTCAAGGTGAAACAGGTTCTGTAATAGAATGGGGAGCTGTAGTAAAAGTAACAGGTCAAGGGGTTGTTATTAAAGGTACTTTAGATTCTACAGATGATCTTCCAACTAGTGGCAATGAGATAGGAGACGGTTGGGTTATCGATGGTTTCTTGTGGGTATGGAATGGTAGTGAATGGGTAAATGTAGGTAAGGTTCAAGGCATGGATGGTAACTACTATGAATACAGATTTGCTAGAAACAATAGTTGGGAAATTGCTCCTTAGTTAAATGCAGCTGAACGTTATCCTACAGGTTGGAGTTCTACTGCACCAGCGTTAAGTAGTGGTAAAGTATTATGGGCTACGTTTGCTTATATCAATGGCGGTGACAATACTATGATAGAACAATGGTGTGACCCATACTACATGACTGGTATGACTGGTGATAATGGTGGTTCTGGTGTTCCTGGAGTAGGTTACGAGGTTAGATACTGTAAAGGTACTGAAACTACTTATACTGGTGAGACTTGGAATGACACTATGAAATGGAAAAGAAATCCTACAGGTTGGTCTATGGATGTTCCTGAGCTTACTAATGGAGATGAGTATAATTATATATGGTTTATTCAGTGTAGAGTTATTAATGATAATATGGAAACTGCATGGTCTAAACCTAACCCTATGGGCGGTATAATTACTCCAGACCCAGTAGGTTCACAACCTATAGCATATCCTATGGGTATATACAGTACTAGCACTCCTTATATTAATGATGGAGAGAAAGCACCTTATGTATATGATACCAGCGATGGTAACTACTATTTCTTAAAATCAGTAATGACGTGGATTGGTACTCAACAGAATAATGAATCTCCTGCTACAGATACATCTGGCGCATGGACTGTATTAGAGAATTATGAGGCAATTTATACTGATTTACTTATTGCACCTAATTCATTAGTAGGTGGAGCTGTATTTAATAACAACTTAATGTTCTCACAAAGAGGTAAGAACGCCAGTGGTGGTGATAGTTCTGAATATCATTTGATTAATACTTCAGATCCTATGAACACTTCTAACTCATTTAGACCTAATTTCTTGTTAGACTTTGAGAATGGTGAAGCTTACTTTGGAGCTGGAGGTATACACTTAGCTGCTGATTCTGAGAACAGTTAGTTACAGTTAACTACGGCAGACACTAAGCTTACGTTAGACGGTAGCGGATTGAGTATGATTAATAATACTAGTGGGCTGTCTACTGTAGGTACATATATAAAGAAAAACAATATATCCTAGCTTACAGGTGATTATCAGTTTAAACTAGATTCAACTGGTATGCGTATGGGTTAGGCTCAGTCTCCATTTACTGAGTGGTTTGGTTTAAATTCTGATGGTAGTGGATAGTTAGCAAAAGGCAATATCACTTGGAATTCTTCTGGAGAAATTAATGAACTTAATGTAGGAGATAGTACTAACGGTAAAGTAATATTAGCAGGTAATAGTTTCAGTGGACTAAGAGTGCCTCAAACTACAGATACAGATTTCTATCTAATAGATATATACGGATCTTAGAATACAACTCCCAAATCAGGAACAATATACGTTAGAAGTAGTAATGGTTCATAGATATATATATCTGGAGATGGTAGCATATATGTACAAAAAGTATCAGGAGGTAACACCTATTCCGCTAGTTTAGACCCAACAGTAGGTTTGGTATTCAAAAAAAATAGTGCTACTACTAAAACATACGCAAACGCATAATTACTATGGATAAAGCAAAAGAATATATAAACAGTAAAACAAACTCTATACTTAAAACTAATATACTTAGGAACAATAGAGATGTTGTAGCAACCATAGTATACAATGAATTAACAGATTTATTGGAGTTTAGTAACACATCTAGTGTTACTACTCCTATAGATTCTGAAATACTAAAGAGATACTTACATTAGGTTAAACCACAATTATATAGTGGCATACCTATGAAACTCAAACCGTATTGTATTAAGTGTGGTTGTGGTAATGGATACTTTAGAGGATTATACGATCCTTATGTATTAGCATTGTTGACAGAGGATGCAGATCCTTGGTTATGGGAAGATAACAGTGTAGTACTGTTAGAATAGTAGAAAGAAAATAATTTGATTGACAATGATAGCAAGAATTAAAGGTTTAAAGATTAGTCAAGCTTCAGAACGTACTGCTGTCACAGGATAGGAGATGATTCCATTCCAAGATGGTGAAAGAAATGGCAAGATCCGAATGATAGAGTTTAAAGATATGACTATGTATATCTTTGATCCTACTATCGTTGATGGTAAAGTAAGTCAAGAAGATTATGACGCATTAAAGCAAGCTATAGAGGAAGGTAAGCTCATCTATACTATTAACTCTAAGAGAAATGGTTTAGATTTAGCAACTGAAGTAGCTATAGTTGGTGGTACTATATATATCGAATCCCCTGATTTTATTAAAGAAGAAGGTACAGATAATATATCTCAAGTAGTATTTGATACTATTACTGTAGATGGTTCATTAAACTATAATAAGGAACAATATACTACTACAGTTATTAAGACTACTGGGGATGGCACTAAAGTACTCACAGACAATGGTCAGTATGTATATATAGGTAATTTAGCATTAACTAACATTAAGTTTAAAGATGGTACTAATACATCTACTTATGACTTAGTAACTAATGGCATCACTTTCAGATAGAATGCTACTCCTTGTGTATCATGGAATACCGTTAAAAGTGGTAACAATATCTATATGGATATACGTATAGCTAATGCTACTGCTTCTATGGACGGTCTTATGAGTAAGGAAGACTATGTAGAACTTAATACTACTATTCCTGGTTAGATTGAAGACCTGAAGGAAGCTGATTCTAACTTAAGTAATAGAATAGATAATCTTGACGATAAGATTGATAAGGAGATTGCAGATAGAGAAGCTGAGATAGACAGACTTGAGAATAAGTTTGATGGAGTTACCGATAAACTAGAGGATGCTTTACAGAAAGAAATTGAAGATAGAAAAGCAGGCGACACTACTATTACTAATAGTTTAAATGCATTCATTAGTACTAAAGGTCAACCTAGTGGTTTAGCTGAATTAGACTCAACTGGTAAAGTTCCTGCAGCTCAATTACCATCTTATGTAGATGATGTATTAGAATTCTCTACTAAAGATCAATTCCCTCAAACTGGTGAAACTGGTAAGATATATGTATCTAAGGATACTAACTTAACATATAGATGGACTGGTACTCAATACTTAGAGATTAGTTAGAGTTTGGCATTAGGTGAAACTCCTAGTACTGCATATCCTGGAGATAAAGGTAAAGCTAATAGAGATGCTTTAAATAGTATGCCTACTAAGATTACTTCATATCTTACTCCTACTACTAGTACTGGTGAGTTAGTTAAGATTAACTACAAGTATACATCTAAAGATGGTTTGAATTATGGTCCATTACAGGATGATAACATAGATATACCATCAGCTACAACTACTAATGCAGGCGCTATGTCTGCAATAGATAAAGGTAGATTAGATGATTTGTATGATGAATTTGGTAGTATAGAGAACCCAGGTAATAAGCTTAACTCATTACCTAAGAACTTAGTTACAGGTGTAGATGCAACATCTAGGAATGCTTCTACTGTAACTATTAACTATAAGCAATCTGATTTATCTGCAGCTAGTAATTCATATGCGAATCCTATTACTAAGTCATAGACTATACCTGCTGCTACACAATCTGCAGCTGGTGTAATGACTGCTACTGATAAATAGAACCTAGATGTCAATATACCTAATAGAATTACTAATCTAGATAACAGAGTAACTACTGAAGTAAACAGACTAGAAGAGCTTATTGAGAGTAGTTCATCTGAGATTACTAACGATTTGAATGTAGAGATTCAAGCTAGAAAGGATGGTGATAATTAGTTACAGACTAACATCAATAATCTGTAGTCTACTATGAATACAGAATTAGCTAAGAAGGTTGGTAAAGTAACTGTAGCTGGTTCTGGTAATGCTGTTACTACTGCATCTATTAGTGGCGATACTCTTACTCTAACTAAAGGAGCTACATATAATAACTATGTACATCCTGCTGGTTCTGCACCTAGTAAATCATCTGGATTCTATAAGTTCTCTACTGACTCTACTAGTCATGTAGCTAGTGTTACTGCTGTAACTAAAGCTGATATAACTGCATTAGGTATCCCTGCATAGAATACTAATACTACTTATACATTTGCTAATGGTTCTGCTGGTAATTTCACAGTAACTCCATCTGGAGGTAGTGCATAGACTGTAAGCGTTGGTAAGCCAGCTAATGCTGGCAATGCTGACACAGTTGGTGGTATTAGTCCATCTGCTTTCGTAAAGAAAGCTGGTGATACTATGACTGGTAACTTAACAGTGGGTAATACTAATAGTTATCACTGTGTTTTACGTACTGACGGAGTCTTTACTATTAAGGCTACTCCTACTGTAGGAGGTTGGAATAGAGGTTATGAATTTGTTAATGCTAATGACACAGTATTAGCTAAATTTGGAGCATATGGATCAGGATAGAATTTTAACTATTGTTATATAGGAACTAGCTATGATGGTAATGATACATGGCAAAGATGGAATTCGTCAGGGTCTGTTATAACTGTGCCATTAACTACAGCTGCTATTACATCTTCTGGTAAAGTATCTGCATCAGGTGGTTTCTTCAAAGAATCTGACGCTCGTTTGAAAACAGATATCAAACCATTAGACTATACTTTAGACTAGATATGCTCTATACCTACTGTATCATTTATAATGAATGATTAGAAGCAAATAGGTACTATAGCATAGAACTTAGAGGAATTAGGTTTTGAAGATATAGTAACTGAAAGTGATGCTCTTAAATCTGAAGTAAAGAACCCTGAACAGTTTGAATCATTCACTAAAGATGGTGAAGAGTATGTTAAGGTTAAGAAGGTAGAGTATGAAATGTTAGGTGTATTAGCTATTGAAGGAGTTAAGATGCTTAAGGATGAGATTGAAAAGCTTAAAGCTGAAATAGAAACTTTAAAGAATAAGCAACATGAGTAATGAAATAGCAACATATTCTATGATATTAAGTAAGCTTAGTCTAGGTAAGAGTGGGACAGAATGTCCTACTAAAACCTAGATTTTAGCTATTAATTCATTAATCGTTATCGATAATGCTTCTACTTATGGAGCTAATGAATGTGTAAAGATAGATGATATACGTAAGAAAGCAGAGACTTGGAATTACTATTTAACAGTATCACCTACGAGTATGTCATTTGGAGCTGGCGGTGGTAGTAAGTCTTTTACTGTTAGTTCTTATAAGAGAAAAGTATTAGATGGAGTAGAATAGAGTGGTGATACCAGTGTATCATTAAAGTCTACTACTATATCTGGTACTGGATTCTCTTTAAGTGGAACTACAGTAAGTGCTTCTGCTAATGAAATTACTTCAAATAGAACAGGTACAGTTACTATAACTCAGAATGAGTCTAATAAGACAGTTACTATTAGTTTATCACAAAGTGGAGATGATGTTAGTTCATATGGTGAATGGACTATATCTGTATCAGCTAGTCCTACTAGTGTATCTAGTAGTGGAGGTACTTCTACTATTACAGCTAGTGCTAAGAGAACTGTATATTGGGAGAGTGGTGATGTTACTGAAGAAACAGGTAATCCTACGTTGTCTACTAACTTAGGTAGTCTTAGCAGTACTTCTTCACCTAGTACTTTAACATTAGGAGAGAATACATCTACATCTAGTAGAACCGCAACTATTAAAGCAACTCATGGTGGTAAGTCAGCTACTTGTACAGTTACTCAAGCAGGTGCTGAACCTACTATTGAGTATGTATTTACAATTAGTCCATGGCAAGTTAATGTTGGAGCTAGTGGTGGTACAGGAGATATAGGCTTTACTTCATATAAGTTAGTAAATGGTAATCAGATCAGTTTAGGATATAGTATAGATAGTAGTACATTACCTTCGTGGGCAACATATAGTAATGGTAGATTTACTATAAGTTCTAATTCATCTACATCTTCTAGATCTGCAAATGTGTACTTTACATAGAGTGAATCTGGAAAAAGAGATTATGCTACAATATCACAAAGCGGTTATGTACCACCTGCAGATAATTATGTATTTACTTGGGAAGGTGGTAGTACCTCAGATGTTAGCGCAAGCTTCCCGTGGGATTTCTCTACTAATGGAACTGCTACTAATATACCAGTAGTATCTACTAAGAATGGTAGTAGTCAATCTTGGAGTGTGTCTAGTAAGCCTAGTTGGATAACTACTTCTACTACTAGTAGTAAAGTTACTATCAGTGCATCCGATAATAGTGGATCTGCAAGAAGTGGAAAAGTAGTATTAACTCAGAGTGGTTCTGGTAATACATTAACTGTTAATGTTAGTCAAGATGCTAAGCCTGCTGAAAATGTATATGTATTTACAATAACACCAAATACATATGATGCTCCATATAGTGGTGCCCCTTTCATACCAAGAACAGTATCTACTAAGAATGGTAGTAATATAGGCTATAGTTTAACTTCTGGTGGTACTGATTGGGTAGTTGTATCTACAACTGGAAAAATAACTGTAGAGATATTGAAAAACACTACTTCTAATACTAGAAGTACTACTCTAGTATTTACATAGAATGAATCTGGTAAGACTCAATCTATAAAGATAACTCAAAGCGGTTGTACTCCTACATATACGTTTAACGTAACTCCGACGAATTTAAGCGTAACTGCAGCAGAAACGAACGAGACGCTTACAGTGAATTCTTATAAGACTGTACTTAAAAGCGACGGTAGTGAAACTACAGAATCTCTAAACTACGAATTCTCGTCAAACGCAAGTTGGGTTAATGCTGCAAGAACTACAACCAACACTACATATATAACTGTAGCATAGAACTTAACAACTAACTAGAGAAGTGCTAAGATTACTTTAACTCAAGCAGAGAGTGGTGCTCAAGTATTTACAAATGTTATCCAAGCAGGGCAATAGGTAGTTGACAATAAGCTTACTTTAACTAGTATTACTTATAGTACTGGTTACTTATTCCCTTCTGGTTAGACGCCAGTAGAAGGTGAAACTGTATATTTAGGTTTTGTAGTACCTAACACATTCACATGGAAAACTTCTAATGGTTTAGCTATTAATAGAGGAACTATTTATGCTGGGAATATAGGGAATATATATGTACATGAGAATGATAGGTATAAGTTAGTTAAATCGTTCTAGTTACAAACAGGAGATCAAACTATTAGTTTCTAATGAATCCGTACTTAGCACATATGACAGATAGAGAATTGTTGGAGCAGATATATCTTCTGCTCCTTCAAATCAACGTAAAGGTAAGTGAGATAGATAATGATACTAAACAATTTGGTATGAACGTAGCAGCCAATCTAGTTGGTGATGCTCTAATGATGAATAACAATGATGCCGAGAGAAGAAATAATTAAACAGCTTAAACCTTACTTTAATGTAAAAGAATTAGTATGTAACCACATATATAGTAGGTTTGGAGAACAATCATGGATGTTCTTAAGTACTTAGTTACTACACGTATTACTGTGTCTACGTACTGATATTTTACGAATGCCAATGCATATCAATATTGGTAATATGCATCAAAGAGGTATGCGTTGTAATATGTGTCCTTTAGTAAAGAGTAAGAAAGGAGTATATGTATCTGCACATGTAACAGGTAATGCTATTGACTTTACTTGTGATGATAAGACTGCAGAAGAAGTAAGAGAGATAATAAAGGCTAAACCTTTGTTATTACCATGTAAAGTACGTTTAGAGGAAGATGTTACCTGGGTTCATATTGATGTATATGATGATGGAACAGAAGATAAAATAACAACATTTAAAGCATAATATATGTTACAGAGAGAGATAGTTAGATTTAGAGCATCAGATACGTAGCCTAATCCTCTAGAAGTAGATTATTGGATTGACGTTACTTCTAATTACTATGGTGGTTGTATTAGATACTATCGTAATGATACTAATACATGGGAGATGCTAGATCTGAATGATAGGCAAGTAGATGCTATCATTGATTATATTAATAAGGCTCTTGACTAGATAGAACAGTTTATTAATGAAGCTATAACTGAAATCAGAAATGAATTAGCTGAGTTTAAAGATGAACTGAAAGAAGAAGTTAATAGACTGTGGTAGTATATTAATTAGAAAGTAGAAGAGTTAACTACTCAGATTAATGATATTAGAAATGAAATTAATGGTATCAAGTAGGATATTACTAATATCAATTCTAGTATTGAAGAGCTGCGTTAGGATATAACTGAAATAATAGGAGGAGACTTAAGTTCTATTCAACAGAAAATTACTGAATTAACTCAGAATATACAAGAGTTAGATAGTAAGATTGACCAATAGATCAGTGATTTAAGAAGCTATATAAATAGTGAAATTACTAAAGCTAAGAATGAACTTAAGACCTACGTAGATGGTAAAGTTACTGATCTTACTGAGTTAATTAATCAAGAGATTGAGAATAGAACTAATGCAGATAACAATCTGCAATCTCAGATTAATGAGCTTAAACAATTGATTACTAATGCACAAAATGCTATTGATACTCATGCTGCTAGAAGAGATAATCCTCATGTAGTTACCAGAGCTCAATTGTCATTAGCTACTACCGATAATGTTGTATTTAATAAAGTAAGTGCTCCTAGTGGGTTCTTTAAAGAGTAATAGTTATGAATAAATGTGACGGTATAAAGATATTGGAGCTGGATCCTAAGCGTATACTAGAAGGAAACGAATACATGGTAATAGCAGAGAAGGATTAGAACTTTAAAGCTCCTATTAACTAGATTGTTGATTTAGTAGTTAGTGATGATAGACTTAAGAACTACATAGATACTACTATAGAATCTTCAATAGGTGATTTCAAAAATGAAGTTAATCAAAGTATATCTGAACTTACTAGTAAAATAAATAATCTAGATAGTAAGATAACTAATGTTAATAATAGAATTACTAATCTGGAGTCTAGTGTAGATGATATTGAACAGAATATAACTAGCATTAACAATAAGATTACTAGTATTGAAAATAATCTTGGTAATGTTGGTGAGCTGCTTGATGAAGAGTACATTACTCAGTTAATAAACAAACTGATTAGTGAGAATAAGATATCTGTGTTAGACCCCGTACAACAAGCAATGAACAAGGGTACTGGTGTTACTTTAGCATTACCTAGTACCAATAACGGTAAGATATCATTACCTATATGGACTGGTACTGAAGCTCAATATAATGAGCTTACTAAAGTAGCTGGTATGACTTATAATATTATTGATGAGGAGAGTGAGTAATGTTAGAGTTAGGTATAGCAGGGGGACGAGCAGTTCCCCTACAAAAGAGAACTGTAGGCAATACTAATATATCTGATGTATTTGATGGAGTAAATCATATATGGCCTACTAGGGATGATGTAGCTTACTTCTATGATTTCAATAGTATATAGTTGAGATTTATATGGACTGATTCTAACGGTAGAGATTTTGATACCGGTACTAACATCACTAACGCTCCTAGTATCCCTAGTGAAATAGTAGGATGGAGTTGGGGTTCGTCTGAAAATAGAACTCAACCGTTTTTATACTGGGGAGGCGATAACACTCAATCTGGAGCAGAGTGTGTAATGGTAGACATTAAATCCATACAAGATGTATATACTAATGATCCTAGTTTAACTATGCCGGAATAGTTAATTGTATAGCTTAGAGGAAACTGGTTTGGAAATAAAAATGACGGTATTGTGACTGTTGAATGTACTGCTTATAAAGGAGGAGTTATAGTAAAAGCATATCAAATGAAGGGTAGTGATATGGGAGTAACAGGTCAATCATTTGTATTCGCTGATAAAGATGGTTGGGTGTCTGAAGAAGGTATGCCTAATAAAATATGGGTTGGAGAAGCTGTTAAATACGTTGATAGATGGTATAAAATTAATCCTGTAGATGATAGCGTAGAAGGTATGCCCAATTTAACGATATAGAGAGACTTTACACATAAAGGTACTTTAAGTACTTCCGTTAATGGTTATGTTACATTTAATGGTAAATAGTATAAGACATGGAATGATTAGACTAATGTAGACGGAGATATAATAATAGGATCTGTTAGATGTCTGAATACTGATACTATGACTGAGGAAGGATAGATTAAAGTAATCGCTATGAATGAGAATGGCACTATATACAATGATAGTATAAGTACTGCATTCAGATATGGATATGTAGCGGGTAATAGTGAAAAGAGAGGTCAGCAGTTTATTAGGAGTTATGTAAGCAGTAGAGACGGTTAGGCAGCAGATGAGGAATTTGCTGTAGTTAATTACTTTGATAAGACTGAAGCTGGTCAAGTTGTAGCATTAAATCCAATAACATAATGAAAACAATATTGTATATTTCAATGATGAATATACAAGATAGAAAGAATACAATACTCCAGAACAGGAGATTATTTAATTATTAAATATTTGCAAATATGGTTAAACAAGAAAATCCTAATTTCATAGCATCTAAGTATGCTCCAAATCCTAAAGAGGTTTCTTACTGGATTGACTTAGCAACAGACAGTACTGGTAATGTTATTAAGTCATATAGTCCTGATCTTAAGAAATGGATACCACTGAATAGAGATGCTAATGTAGACCAATGGACTCACATTAAAGAGATCGTTCAATCTGTTGGTTTAAACTATGATAAGAATAGTGACATTATATCTTTACCTGATAATAGTAGCAATAACTACTTTAAAGGTAGTAGTATAGTAGATGCTATTAATAAAGGTGATGCTGCTGTAAAAGCTCAAGTAGATAGACTGGATACTAAGATTGATGATGTAAATGAAGACTTACAAGACTTCAAAGCATTAAAGGGTCAACCTAACGGCCTTGCTGAACTTGATGGTAATGGTAAAGTACCTGCTAGTCAATTGCCTTCATATGTTGATGATGTAATGGATGCATATGCTACTTATACTGTATCTCCTACTGGAGTACTTTAGAATATACAGTTATATGCAGATGCTGAACATGAAACTCCTATAGTAGGTGAGAGAGATAAAATCTATGTTAATGTAACTCCTGGTGAAGTAAGCTATCAATTTAGATGGTCTGGTTCACAATGGGTACACATTGATTCTAATGCTATTATCATTGGTGATATTACTGGTACTGCTTATGATGGCGGTAAGGGTAAAGCTATGGAGAATGTAGTTGGTTCTATGCCAGATAATTTATTAAGTACATTCCAGTTAGATCAGACAGATGTTAATAATATTACTATCAGTCTTACTGGAGTAGAAAAGAGTGGAGGTAAATATGTATAGTCTACTTTAGCTGATATTACTATTACTCCTGCTACTAATACTGTCGCTGGTTTAATGACTGGTGCTGAGAAGATAGCTATCAACGAAACTCTTCCCGATGCTATTAATGATGAAAAGATTGCTAGAGAAGCAGCTGTAAACGGATTAAAAGCTAAGGATACAGAACTTCAAGGTAATATTGACAGTTTAGAGACAGCTTTAAATCAAGATATTACAGAGCTTAGAAGTACTATACTTAAAGTAAATGACAAGGTAGGTTTAACTGAAGCTAATGAAATGCCTGACTTATCAAGTACTAATTACTTAGCAGATAGTCCTAGTGCTATAAGTGCTGCAGTTACTCTTGATGAAGAGATTGGTAAGCTTAGTAGAAATGAAAACGAACTGTGGTATGGTGTTAAGTTTGACTTAGCTAATAGTTCTAGTCCTGATGGTGTACGTACTGGTAATATGGAAATGCATAGAACGCTTCCTATCCAAAGTAAGATGAGAGGGTGTACTATTAATAATGATGACAATACTAAGAGGTATTTAAAAGCAGACGATTGGAATAAATGGGAAGATGGTGCTACTATAACTGATGGTGGTAATGGTATGGCTCCTGAAATAATGGTAGAAATACCAGAGCATTATAGATTATTAGTAGCTACTCCAGACAATACGGTTGAGATTCGTATGAGCGAATATAATCTCCCCGGTTATACCAAAGTAGAAAAGAAATACATTGGAGCGTATGAGGGTGTTATTAATACGGGTAGTGTAGATACACAGAATACGCTTAGGTCAATTGCTGTTTCAACACTTAAACTGAAACCTGTAGTAAATAAAACTAGAAACCAATTCCAAACCTTTGCTAGAGGGAATAATCGTACTAACAATTGGAATATCTATACCTACGGTGCGCATAGAGATCTTACTTGGTTATTCGTAGTAGAATATGCTACTTTGAATAGTCAGAAAGCATTTAATGCCAATTTAACTGCAGAAGGTTATCATCAAGGTGGTTTAGGTGAAGGTGTAACTACAGGAACTGTAACTGTAAATGGAGCTACTACATATTCTTTTGTACCTAGTGGTACTACTAAATCATTAGGTAACGGTACTGGTATAATCGAATATACACATACTAATACTAATGCAGAGGGTACATCTACTGGTACTAAGACAGTTAATGTTCCTAGATACCGTGGTATTGAGAATCCATTTGGTCATGTATGGAAGAATGTAATTGATGTAGTAGTTGCTGGTACTGATAATAGTGTATATATTTGCAAAGATTATACTAAGTTTGGTACATTTGAAGGAGGTGATAATCCTACTGCAGAACAGTTAATTGCAGCAGGTTATGAGTTACAAGACTTTAAAGAAAGTACAACTACTAGTCAATATGTAAAAAAACTCGTTAATAATAATTAGGCAGATCTATTCCCAACTGTAGTAGGAAATGGAGCTAGTGCTACAACTTATTATTGTGATTATCACTGGACTAGTGCTACAGCTACACCTAGAACTCTTCTAATCAGCGGTCGCTCGGGCGCTGGGTCTGCTGCGGGTTTGTTCGGTTTGCATTCTAACTATGGGTTGGGCGCTTCCTATGCGAATGTCGGGACTCGAATTACCTTCTATGGTGAACCGGCATTGCCAGCTGCTCCAGCTACATTAGAGTTAAATGATGAGGATTATGAACAATTGGATTCTATAGAATCTGAAGAAAACTGGTTTTAATTAACCAATAAAAGGTTGCAGTCGTGAGTAAATCAGCAGTAACTCAGACAATGAGTCTAATGCAGGTTTGTTCAATTTGAATTCTAACAATGAGTTAGACAATTCCAATGCGAATGTCAGGACACTGAAATACATTAAAAAAATTATAACTGACAAAAAATCAAGGGCTGAACCTTACCTCTTGGTAAAATATGACATGCTTCTTAAGTGCATTGGTAGCGAAAGTGAAGATGCACGAAGGTATTTCAGAAAATATTATTTATGAAGAGATATAATAATTTATTCGATAAGATTGTTAGCTTAGACAATTTATATTTAGCAGATAAGAAAGCTAGAAGAAATAAATCTAGTAGAAAAGATATCAAAGAGTTTGACTAGAATAAAGAAGAATTACTTAAAAAACTATAGCAGAATTTAATTAACGGTACGTATAAAACTTCTGAATATAATACATTTATAATCAGAGAACCTAAAGAAAGATTAATATTTAGATTACCTTATTATCCAGATAGAATAGTACATCATGCTGTAATGAATATAATGGAACCTATATGGGTATCTATCTTTATTAAAGATACTTATAGTTGCATTAAACACAGAGGTATTCACGAAGCATTACATAATGTTAAAGAAGCTTTAAAAGATGTAGATAATACTACTTATTGTCTTAAGTTAGATATCAGAAAGTTCTATCCTAGTATAGATCATGAAGTATTAAAAAGCATAATAAGAAAGAAGATAAAAGATTGGAAGTTATTACAGCTATTAGATGAAATAATAGATTCAGCAGAAGGTGTACCTATTGGTAATTACTTATCTTAGTTCTTTGCTAATCTGTATCTTACTTACTTTGACCACTGGCTTAAAGAAGATAAATAGGTTAAATATTACTTCAGATATGCAGATGATATAGTAATACTACATAAGGATAAAGAGTATTTACGAGAACTGTTTGAAGAAATGAAATAGTATTTAGATACTTTAAAATTAACTTTCAAAGATAACTATTAGATATTTAAAGTAGAAGACAGAGGTATATCTTTTGTAGGTTATGTAATAAGGCATGACTATACTTTAGTAAGAAAGAATATTAAGCGTAGTATGTGTAGGAAAGCTGCTAGATTGAATAGAAAAAAGAACATTACAATGGAAAATTATAAGCAAGAAATGTGTAGTCATATAGGTTGGCTTAAACATTGTAATGGTATTAATCTATTAAAGAAAATATTACGCTATAAAGAGCTATTAGTTTATGCAAGAAGATTTTCAAAATAGAAACTTTAAATAAACCTTATCGTTATATAGTTATAATCTCAAACGGAATTTCGAGCCCTCTCAGATTTTACTCCCCTTTTAATCTGTTAGGGCTTTATTTGATTTTTATTATCAGCTACTATCTATGAATTACCAACAATTAGGAGAACATACTATGTCAATATTTAAGAACATGTTCAGTAGTGCGGATAAATGCGTAGCTTCTGTTATAACTGGGTTACTTTCTATATTCGCGCCTGTATGGGTTCCTATCACTGCTGTCGGTGCATTGATACTACTTGATGCTATCTATGGTTATAAAGTCTCTAAAAAATATGGGCATCCTAAGATTGAATCACATAAAGCATGGAAAACTATATGGAAGACTAGAGATGCAGCAGTAGCAATAACTAGTGCGTCAATAATAGATTAGCTGGTAGTAACCTCTATTAACCTGCATGCTGTAGAAATAGTAGCAGGAATGATAGCCTTAGTTGAGTTTTGGTCGTTACTAGAATCATTTAGCGACTTATATCCTCAATGGAAGATATGGAAAATACTCAAGAAGGTTATAAAAGCAAAAGGAGAGAAATATTTAGATATATCATTAGATAAAGAATTACCAGATGATTCCAATACTGAATTAGATAGTTAATTGGTTTACAAGGAATTTCAGAGCAGTCGCAGTAGGTTTAGTTAGTTTACTTATTGCGACTGTTTTTGTTTAGAACCATTAGCTACAAAAGAAGAATAAAGAGATTGACAGAATAACTAACAATGTTAGAGCTTACGAGCAATTAGCATCCTAGAAAGAATAGTTAAACAGAGTACTATAGCTTACTATAGAAGAACTAAATACTAGTAATGATAGTTTATTAAAAGAAGCTAAGGATGCTTAGAAAAAGCTTAAAATCAAAGACAAGAACCTAACTGATGTAAATGTAATCAATACTGAGATTAAAGATTCAGTCAGAACTATTATAAAACATAAGTTAATAGATTTTGACGAAGAACTTAAAATTAATCCATTAACAACTATCATAGTTAGTAGAAAGGACTCAATCCTTAAAGCCACATTAGATATTAAGAATCAATAGATTTTGTTTGTAGAAGAGAAGAAAGAATACAAGAATAAGTACCGTAACGGCTTTATTAGGTTCTTGCACTTTGATTGGCGCCGAGTAAGAACAAAAAGATATCAAATCATGAATAGTAATCCGATAATCAAAGTTACAAATACACGTATAGTACAGATATAGTAATTTATTGTTTAAATTTCCATATATATTTATATGCTGTTTTTCCTTTATTGTTACAGCATTTAGATATATTTGGTTTAGTAAAACCACATTCTCTATATATCTGTTCAAGACTATCCCATTCTTTTATAAAGTTTCCTTTTAAATCATACTGTAATACTTTTTTACAAAGTTTCATATTTCTTTTGGAGGTATTACTAATTCTAACATTTCTAGTACCATAATTAGAATTATATTCATTTGTACACCACTCTAAATTTTCTACATTGTTGTTTAGAGTATTTTCATCTTTATGATTTACTTGGGGCAAATTATCAGGATTAGGTATAAATGCTTTTGCTACTAGTCTATGTACAAGACGCGTTAATATGTAATAACTATTACTTATTTGCACTGTAGCATAACCACTTTTAGTACATGGGCGTAATAGTCTATAAGATATTTGAGGAGGTCTATTCTCATGCTTACTCCGCTTTATTACTTTAAATCTTACATTACCATAGTTAGATACCTCATACTTATCAAAATTTTCTATTGTTTTCCAAATTTCCATATTTTTTTTCAATTTAAAATTAATACAATTATATAACGCAATAATACAACTCTAGTATCTATTAATTGTATTATATTTGCGTTGTAATTTAATCAATATATTCAATAATATTAATCAATAATAATATGCATAGAATATTTCGTGTAAAGGCTTACGAAGCAGAACACGGTCCTCACTTCAATGAGGAACATGCCCGTAAAGCTGTAAGTAAAATGGAAAATGAGGATGGTACTCGTGGACCGCATTGGTCTGTAGAAGAAACTACCGCATTAGCCAGTCAGTACGGAATAAATCTGGGTAGCAGATTTAACCGTTATGATTGGTTCGTAGCACTTAACATGGTTTATTCTGATTACTATAAAGTAATTATAAGTATGACTAATTCTAATAGCACTAAGCATTTTGTTGAATTGGCAAAAGCTTGGATCAATGATAAAGACATTGATGAAGGTAAGATGTGGTATTACTATATTTACGTTATGTGTGATAAGATCAGACAAGCTGAAATGGAATGCTATGAGGAAGAAGTTGAAAAGCGTGACAAATACGAAGATGACGATGATGACGAGTTTGAACGCATAGGCTTATTCCGTAGAGGTGGTAGAAGAGGTGGTATGATGCGTGGTGGTCGTAGAGTATATTCTACTAGCAGAGCTAGAGACTATGAAGACGATTACGAACGTATGCTCGAAAGAGAAAAAGAGTACGAACCTTATTCAGAATATGGACGTGGCAAAGCAGTTCGCTACGTTAGATATTAATAAAAATCAATTTTTAAATTAAATCAATTATGTTAGAAGATAGAATTATTGTGCAGGATCGTGGTATAGATGCTGGTCTTGCTGCTTTAATATAGAATGCTAATAAAGGTAATATGGATCCCGCTGCTTTAATGGCTATGATGAACAACAATGGCATGGGCGGTAATGGCGGCTGGTGGTGGATTTGGATCATCCTGATCTTCTTCTGCTGGGGCGGTTTTGGTGGTAATGGTTTTGGCGGACGTAACGCTGGTGCTCTTGCTACTGAACTGAACAATGACGCTAATACTAATCTGTTGATGCAGGCTATTAATGGTAATAAAGATGCCATCAATAACTTGGCTAATACTTTGAATTGTGATATTAACTCTGTTCAGACAGCTCTTAACACTATCAATTCTGGAGTAAGCCAGATTTCTTGCGATACTAAATTGTCTAGCTGTGAAGTAATTAATGCTATTACTTCTGGTAATGCAAGCTTAGCTTCTCAGTTAGCTAGCTGCTGCTGCAATGTTAGAGAATCTATTAGCGGAGTAAATAACAACATCACTAAGATGGGTTATGAAAATCAGCTGTCTGTATGCAATCAGACTAACATACTGCAGAACGCTATTACTAATGGATTCAATTCTTTAATGGCTGATAATGCATCTAAGTTTAATATTGTAGGTGCTAAGATAGATGCGCAGACTCAAATTATCAATGATAAGTTCTGTCAGCTTGAAATGAGAGAAATGCAGAATAAGATTGACGTTCTGCGTGATGAAAAACAAGCTTTACAGTTGTCTGCTTCTCAGCAAGCTCAAACTGCAAATATTGTTAATCAAATTCGTCCGTGTCCTGTTCCTGCTTACTTAACTTGCAATCCTTTCGGTTGTCAGGGTGGCTTGAATGATTATGGCTACGGCTACGGCTATGGTTATAATAACGGTTGCGGATGCGGTTGCTAATAAGAAAGGAGGCAGTTATGTTTTATCCTTTTTTAAACTACTTTAATAGAGGTAGAGTAAGAACTGTAGATAATTTTGGTATTCCAGTATTGAGAACTAACTATGTTACTACCGATACTACGACTACTTCAGTTACTTATGGTATATGTCCTAAACTGTGGAGACAACTTCCATGTCAGGGTTTATTCATACTATATGTAACATCTACTCCTGCTAGTGCAGCTACTCCTACGGATTTAGTATTCTTAGATCCTACATGTTTCACTAATAGGTAGATTGATAATACAACTACAGTTATTACATCTACTGGAGCAAAAGCTCTATTAAATGGTTCCGGAGCTCAAATGACAAATAATGAAATTACAACTGGTAACAGATATCTTATATACTATAACAAATGTGACGGAATCTTCCAAGTAATTAATCATATAGTAGTACCGGCTACACCGGCAACTTAATATAAATTGGGGCTCTAAATGAGCCCCTTAAAACTAACTTATTATGTTATTCAATCAATTAAATATAGGTGACAAGGTATATATAATAGAAGTAGTTGGTACATTCAAGAAAACTACTGAGTATAATGAGGGTTCTGTTACTCAAGTAAGTTCAATATATGACGAGCCACTACCACCAGGGTAGTTCCCTATGCCTAATCAACCCAGAAAGAAAGTAGTAGATATAACTATATAGTGTAATGGAGAAACTAAAAAGTTCACTATACCTGAGAATAAGTCAGTTATAACAGATAATTCTATAGGTCTTACTATATCTACAGATAAATAGGAAATTATAAATATAGTACGTAATCAATACGATACGTATAAACAAAGAAAAGAAGCCATAGCCAAATGCGATGAAGAAATGGCTAAGTGTTAGACTCTATTAGATAAGCTTGGAGTAGATAATGAACCAGCTAAAGAGAATGATAAGATAATAGAGTTATAGAAAGAAGTTAACGAATTAAAAAATATAATAAGGAAAGCTAATTAGATGGTACCACCACCTATGAAGGAAATGCTTCCTTAGGATATGAAGAATGCTATGGATAAGGTTGGTCAATAAGATCAACCTTTTTTATTTTAAGCCTTTTTAAGACCGCTATTACTTGAATTAAAGGATTGTATTACTAATAATAGAAAGTGCCTATAACAGCCTTAAAATGCGTTATATGGCTTATAACGTTATTAGAAATAAGATATGACACTTAACTAGTTAATTGATAATATTCTACTTATTGCTCGCAATAATAATATTGCAGAGTCTGAGCATTTAAGTAGAGCACAAGTTGAAAAGTGGATTATAGGTTATAGAGCTATGTTGATAAAATAGTAGATCGATAAAGGGCACGATGTAAGCGAAGCTTATCTTACTACTATAGAACCTATCCATTTAGACCGTGAAGAAACTGTACCAGGTTACTTTACTTATGTAGGAGATAAAGAACTCCCTAAGTTAATAGACTTTAACTATAGACCTGGAGTAATAAATGTACGTGATATGTTTGGTAATATAATTTAGATAGGCAGCCGTACTAAAGCTAAATTATAGAAGTATAGAAAAGCTACGTGTAAAGATTATATTGCATGGGTTAAGAACAATAGAATATACGTAGATGGTGATTCTAATCAGCTAGAGTATATCAGTGTAGATGTAATAGCTGAAGACCCGACAGAGCTTAATGCTTGCTTTGACCCAGATAGTGAGTTCCCTATACCATCTGCAATGATACCAACTATTACATAGATGATATTAGAGAGAGAATTACGTTTTATGATTACTATGCCTAGTGATGATACTAATGATGCGCATGATGATACATAGAACAGAGTTAGTGATAAATAATTGATGTATGAAATATTAGAGAAAGAGCTATACTACCACTGATTTCTATGAAAGCTATAAATAGTACATAGAACCTAATACACCATACGATATTGACTTATAGACATATAAGAATATTATTAATGACTATTTTTAGTACATTAGAGATGAGGTGATGTACAATTGTAAAGAATTCAAGTTTCCATGTAGATTAGGTACTTTACAAATCATCAAACATCAGCCAAAAGAATTTACAGGCAAAAGTCTTAGATGGGACTGGAAAGCTACAAAAGAAACTGGTAAGCCTGTATACCTACTTAATGACCATAGTAATTATTATAAATATAGATTCTTTTGGTCAAAGAAAGATAGTTTGCTTACTAATAAAACTAAATATTAGTTCATAGCTTCAAGAGATAATAAGAGGGACCTCTGTAAAATAATTAAAAATCGTATAAGAGACTATATAGAATTATGATAAACAACAGAATGATATCCTCTAAAACTGTAATAGCAAAGGCTATTGCAGATTTCAATTTACAGGAGGACTAGATAAGAATATCAGATTGGAAGGAGTGGTTACTCGAGGGAATGCTTAAGATTGGAGCTATATAGTAGTTTGAACATAAAGTAGAAATACTTCCAATAGAATGCCATCAAGTATCGTTACCATGTGATTTATATAAATTAGATTAGGTAGCATACTCATATTGTTGTAATGGAGGATGGTTACCTATGAGAAAAGCTACATCTAGCTTCGGTGTATCTCATGATAATCAATGTTGTAGTAAGGCTTGCATGTTAGTACAGGATGTTGCTATGTTTCCATTAGTTAAGAATATGTTTAATCTTACTAATGATAGAGAAGCATTAGACAAGTTAAATGAGGACAACAACCTTAGAGAAACATTAAGCGTATTGATAAACTAGAATACTGTACCTACAGCAAACGGCAGATATTTAGGTAATAGAATAGGACATAAAGACGGTACTATGTATAGTTACGATCTATAGTATATGACCAAACCTGGTTATATAATGACTAATGTACCTAGGGGATATATTAAGATATCTTATTATGCTATATATACAGATGAAGATAGTATGCCAATGATACCGGATTTAGAGTCTTATAAGGAGGCTTTATTATGGTATCTGGGAGTTAAACACTTTTATCCCCTTAAATTAAAAGGATAGATAAGCCAACAAGATTACTATGATATGAGAAATAGTTGGAATTTTTATCGCAAATAGGCCTATGCTGAAGCAATGTCTCCAGGACCAGATGAAATAGAATCGATAAAGAATACCTGGCACAAACTATACCCAGAGATGAATGATCACGATACTTTCTTCAGTACTAGTGGAGAAGAACAGACATTATATAACCAAGATAGCGCATTAAGATTGATATGATAAGTAATACTGCACAAGTTAATACATTTACACAAGGTCTTAATATGGACCAGGACGTAAATTTGATACCGGATACTCAGTATAGATATGCTGAGGATGTTCGTGTTATCACTAATGATGGAGGAACTACAGGAGTATTACAAAGTATAGAGAACCCTAGAAAATATGATACTATTATACCTAAAGATGAGACGATAATAGGTACTACTACTATAAATGATATTGCGGTAGTAATAACTAAAACATCTGATAACATTAATAAGATATACAGATTAATGGGGTTTGATAGTAATATGCCTCAAATCAAATTAGTATGTAAAGGAGCTCTAGGGTTGTGTGAAGATTTATCTAAGAATCCCACACTAAGTATTGTAGGTAACTATGAATCAGATACTAACATAAAGATATACTTTACTGATGGAAACAGTCCTATTAAGATTGTTAACATAATGAGTAATGAGTATATAGACAATTCTAATCTTATAGATGAGAATGGGAATATAATCAATCCTGGTTCATTAGAAATAACTCCAGTAGTAAGTTTATTGCCGTTTAAATTCCGTTGGTTATCTGAAGGTAATCTTAAAGCTGGAATGGTAACATATTGTTATCAATTATTTAATGTGCATGGCACTGAAACTGTTACTTCTCCAATGAGTGAGTTAATTCACTTAACAAATAGTGTAACTAGCCAAGGTAGTTCTGAATATAAAGGTACTGGTCTGAATAAAGCATCAAATAAATCAGTAATGCTATCTACTGAATTATCACTTTAGGACTTTAATAAGTTAAGAGTAATTCGTATATTCTATGAACAGAATAATTCTACCCCTACTATTAGTATAGTAGATGAGATAGATATACCCGATGATCAAACAAGTATACAGTATGTAGATTATGGAGCTACTTTAAGTGATATATCTGTAGAAGAATTTAATGCTATGACTGGTTATCAGTTTATAGCATAGACTCTTGCTAAGATGTAGAATAGATTGTTTGCTGCTAATATAACAGAGAATACTTGGATACCAGAAGATGAAGATGGTAATGACTATGATGCTAGAGCTTACAGAGCTAATTCAGAAGGGAGTGTGTAGCTATTATCTAGTTTAGATAGTAATAACATTCGTCTGTCTATAACAGATGATGAAGCTATTAAACGTATTCCTGCTACTCATGACTGTATAAATCCATTTAACAATGTAAAATATACAAAGGATGCATCTAATTCACAGAATATATACATATATAATAAGGAAGGTGAACTAGGTGGTTATGGTATAAATATAGAATATTCATTTGTAACTACAGATATAAATCTAAGTAATAAACAAGATAAGTTTAGATTAGACCAATCCTGTAGTATGGATGTACCTACTGTTAGAAATAACACTAGATATATAAACAGAGGTGATAGTAAGATGCCCGAAATACTACAGCCTACTGAAGAGCAGAAGAATAATCCATATATACCTAATTATGCTGATCCTTATATAGCTGCTAATTATAGAGGTTATCAAAGAGACGAGGTATATAGGTTTGGTATAATATTCTACAATGATAAATCTGTAGCTTCTCCTGTACTCTGGATAGGGGATATTAGAATGCCTCATGCTTCTCAAATGCCTCCGTTTAGATATGAGAACAATACTCTTATAGGTAATGCTTTGGGCGTAGAATTCAAAGTAAAGAAGATGCCTGTAGGTGCAGTGAGTTACGAGATAGTTCGTTGTGATAGAACTGAACGTGATAGGACTGTAGTTATGCAAACAGTAGGTAGTTACGTATATGAGTATAGAATTCAAGAGCAGGATAAATATGTAGGATAGGGATCTGAATTAGATAGTAGTTTGGAGATGAGACCTACTCCTTTCTTCTGTAGTTTGATTGGTGAACAATTAGCAATATCAACAGGTACAGCGGAAGATATTGGTAATTTCTCTCTTACTATGAGAGTAAATGATTATATACGTTTAGTATCTCCAGAAATATGTGTACAGGGTGATGATGCAACTAAACTGTTTGAAGGAAGTGTATACTTAGATGGTATAGGCTCATACTATTCTCCATTTGTAGGTGGTAAAGTAAATGATAGCAAGTTTGATGATTTTAAAGATAACTATGTAAATGGTAATACTATTGGTAATAGTGTAAGTCGTAGTATATTTGCTGCGGCGGATTACATTACTCAGATAGATGGTAGAGTATTGCAGCAAGATACTGTGCCATATGTAGGTTATGGTTAGAGATGGGGGCTTAACGTACTTGCTGTAGGTTTCCCTTATCAAGATAGTAGAGGTAATAAGGTATATCGTGGAGCATCTATAGCCAAATACTTTGTTCCAACTTTTGGTCAATCTCAAGATATATCATATATAGAAGACGCTAAATATCCACCTAATATAGACTATAATATGTATGGAGCTTCTGATGTTGTAGCTAAAAGAATAAATGTTGGTAATAGAACTTATACTAATTATTCTATGTCTGATTTTATTCATAATGACAATCAATCATTACAAGGTCCAGCTGGTCCATGTATCATAGCTCATGTACCTGAATTAAGTAAAACATTTGCAGGTTTTAATAGTGTACCTACTAACAAATATCCAGAGCTTCATCCATTTGATTCTACTAATGCTATTCCTGTATTTAATATTAAACGTGATGGCAATTCTATATATGGTGGTAATACGTTTTCATCTAGATAGAATTCAGTATATATAAGTATATCTGCACATGATAGTAAATATGTATTCGGAGGGGACACTTATCTAAGCCTGTTAGATTATCCTAATACTATGTTGTTCCAATTGCCTGATGCTAAGGAATGGGATGGTATGAAGAATTACATAGGAGCTTATATACCATTTGAAAGTTCTATTAATATGAATTTATTTCACGGTGATTAGATTCATAGAACCGTAACCAGTTCAAACTTTGCAGACTCTTGGTTATAGTTAGAGCCTACATAGATGCAAGATATACATGTATAGGATCTTCCTTACTTTGTATATAACTCTGTTTACTCAGCATAGAATACTGGTAAACTGTATGTACCTAATTCTATGTATGCTGATAAAGATGTAAAGTATACTAATAGAATATTGACTTCATAGGCTAAAACGAATAATGAAGTAATAGACTAGTGGTCTAAATACAAAGTAGCTGATTATTTAGATGTAGATAATCAGTGGGGAGATATAACCAATCTAAAAGTATTTAAGGATAGACTGTTCTATTTCCAAGATACTGGAGTAGGAGTAGCTTCTGTCAATGAAAGGTCACTTATTACTGATGATAATGTAAATCAACTAGTATTAGGTACTGGTGGTATATTAAGTAGATTCGACTACGTAACTACTACTAATGGTTCATCTATTAAGAATGATAAAAGTATAATTAATTCAGATAATGTGCTTTATTGGTACGATTATGATAAGAACGAAATATGTTCTTATACAGGTCAAGTAAGTTAGTTATCTAAAGAAAAGCAGGTACAATCTTACTTTAATAAAAACATTAAAGAAGATAGAACTAAAGCTATGTCTTTATTTGATAAGAAGTATAATGAGGTGTGGTTTAATATATTAAACAAACCATTAATATTTAATGAGTAGTTAGGTAGATTTACATCTTTCTATACATTTAACCCTAAATGGTCGTTACCTATTTCTGATAGAGTAGTAGCAATAAAAGATAATGAATTGCACACTATACATGATACTGGAGTAATAGGATTAACCCCTTTGGATAGAAAAGCTAAATTAGAAATAGTTATTAATAAGAATGCTCCTTATACTAAAGTATTTGATAATGTTAGATTACAAGGAGAGTTCAGAGATGGTAATCAAGAGTATATTAAGGACGATATCATAGTTTATATGAAATTCAGTACTAAACATCAAGAATCAGTTAGAGAACATACTAAAGAAGAACTTGATGAAGAAGGTAATGTTATTACTCCTGAACAACATATAATAACTGATTATAGAGAAGATACATTTAGATTCCCAGTACCTAGAGCAGATAAGAATGAAGATACATTATCGTTACCTGCTAGGTTGCGAGGTAAGTATATGATTTGTGATTATGAGTTAGATTCTGATATAGACCATACTTTTGAAATACCATAGATTACAACAACATACAGAAATTCATTAATTTGATATGAAAAGTAAAAAGAAAACAAAAGTACCAGCATATGCATTTGGAACTCAATTCAAAGAAATTGGGGGTAACATGCTTGAAAATGCTCCCGATATATTAAATACTTTGACTACTCCTTTTTAGAAATCTAACGCTACTACAGGAGGGCAAGCTGCTGCACAATCTGTAAGTGACATAGCCAGTGGTGCAGCTACTGGTTACCAAGTTGCTGGTCCAATTGGTGCTGCAGTAGGAGCAGGCATAGGGCTAATAGGTAGATCTGGTGAAGAAGCTGAAATGACTTCGTTCACAGATTATGATGAAGGTAGTCTTGGTAGTGGTCTAATTGGAGCATTCGGTAATAGAAGATTACGTAGAAAGAGAGCAGCAATTAAGAAGAATGCTTATAGTAATAGAGCTGCTGTACAAGGTACTAATTACCTACAAAGTGAAGCGTATGATGATATGATAGGGATGAATACAGATACTATGGCCAATGGAGGAATGTCTTCCTCTTTAGCTTACGTAGACGATGGTGAATTAATATAGACTCCAGACGGAAGTATAAGTAAAGTACCAGAGAATAATAAACCTACTGACAGTAATTTAGTTAGTTTGCCTGAAGGCAGTAGAGTATTAAGTGATAAGCTTAAAGTACCTGGTAGAAAAGAAACATTTGCACAACTTGGTGAGAAAATGATGGCAAAAAAGAAAAGTAAGTATAATGACAGATTTGCAGAGAATGCAGCAAAACTAAATGAAATGAACAATAATATGATTCATGATTAGTTGTTTGCTATGTAGGAATCTGTTAAACAAAGTAAAGGTATTAAACCTAAAACTAAGTAGATACAAGCTGCTGCTTTAGGTGATGAGATTAAACCTGGTTTAGGAGATAGAATAGTAGATGCTATCTATAACCATAATCGTAAATGGGGGGCTGGAGTACAGTGGGGAACTGGTAATAATCAGTGGTATCATATACCTGTTAACCCTAATAATACTCAAACTGCATCAACTACAACTCCTACAAGTGTTAGTAGTACTTCAGTTAAGAGACGCAGAACCACTCCTTCTACAAGTACAGGATTAATTGATGAAGGCAAACCAGAATTACCGTTTACTTGGTATGACGCTCCAACAGTAGAATCTGTGTATGATACAGACTATGATACTGTAGAGTCTCCTAGTGCTACACCTAATGATATTAGTTATAGAGAAACTAGAGCAGATAGACGTAATAAATTATTTGATAAAGTGGGAAGCGCATTGTCAGGGATAGCTTCTTTAACTCCTGTTATGTCTAATCTATTTACTAGTAGACCTGAAACAGTTGATGCAGTGTATAATCCTTATGCTACAAGCATTGCTAATACTATGCGTAGACGTAGGTATGATATTAGTCCTGCTATTGAAGATTTAAATCGTAATAGAGCTACTAGTAATTATAATGCTAGCCAAATTAATACCAATACAGGAGCTAACTTAGCTTATAGATTACAGTCAGCTGTTAATACTGACAGAGCTATAGCTAGTTTAAGATCTCAAGAAAGTAATGTTAACAATCAGTACTTAGGTGATTATGCTAATACTATGAATAGTTTAGGACAGCAATGGGTTAATGCTACGAATATGGCTAATGAAGCTAATGCTCAGAATAGAGCTACTGCTAGAAATATACGTAGAGCTGGTTTAAGTCAGTTAAGTCAATGGGCTCAGAATAGAGAGTTAATGCGTAATCAGGAAGCTAGAGATAGTGCAATGTTAGCTATGTATGCTCCATTTTTGCAATCTGGTTATACAGCAGATACTATTAGACAGTTTAATAAATGGTTAAGAAAAGGAGGTAACAATGTAGGCTAATAGATATGATAGAGCAGCGGAAGCTCCTATATTAAATACATATGTACCTATTAACTTTGGTGAATTATATAGAATAGGGGCAGCGTAGAAGCAAGCTGTAGATGAGGCTGCACAATAGTTTAATACTTAGTTACAAAAGTTTGGAGAATTTAGATCACCATCTGCAATAGACACATAGAATTACTACAATTTAACTATTAATCGTCAAGATGTACAAGATGCTATTAATCAAATAGTTTCTAATCCAGATGCCTTAAAAGATGCAGGTTTTCGTGCCAATTTACAGTCGATTATTAGTAATACAGATTATGGATCATTGAGTTTGCTTAAAGAAAGTGCTGATAATCTTAGAGCTGGACTTGAAATGAGAGCTAAAATGGAAGCAGAGGGTAGATATAAACGAAGCTGGGATTCTGCAAATATACCTAATTATGATACTTTAGGTAGTAAAAGAGTATTTGATCAAATTACTCCATTACGTTATATGACTGCCGATGAACTAGCTAATCCTTACTTTAGTAATCTTAAACCTAGTTCAATAGGGTCTGTATGGAAAGATGGAGTCAAATACAATAGAGTAGGCATTACTTATGATACATTGTACGATATTGCAGATGCTAAGTTTAATGATTTAATTAGTACGCCTTAGGGTCAACAGTATTATAGAGAAGCATTAGACGCTTCTGGAGGTAATACTGAATTAGCTAGATAGAGATTCGTAGGAATGATAGCTGACTCACAGAGAGATAGAATTGTGAATCAAGATACTGTAGATCCATATTGGTTAGCTATGGCTAAACAAAGTAACAGGGGCAGTAATGAAGAAGTAATAAGACCTAATCCTACTAGATTAGATTTCTTAAACGATAGCATTACTAGAAATACTATGTCTAGTATAGGTAATAAATTTAATAGTTATAGAGATTATATATCTAGTTTGATCACTAAGTATCCAAATAGTAAAATTGCGGATGATGCGCGCAAAGGTCTGCGTAATATAGATAGAATGCAGAATGAATACGGATCCATGGTATAGGCAGCTAATGAGTATAGTGCTAGATATAGACAAACTGGTAATGATGAAGATTATGTAACAGCAGTAGCTGCTAGCAACAGAGCTCAGCAGTTATAGAGTTATATGGTTGGTTTAGCTAGCAAACATGTAGTAAGAGATGAATTTTAGAGAGTAGCTGGTTTCTCTCCATTAACTAGTCAAGATAGTAAAGAGTTTAATACTAAATCTTATTTAAAAGGAGTAAATTCTGCGCTTAATAAAGTAAGTGCGCCAGTAGGTTTACTTGACAAAGACGACTTATTAACGGGTGTTGGAGCATTATCTACAGAAATACAAGATAGTGACGGTATTAAACATTAGGGATATCAATTTAACACTACAGAAGGATTCTTATTACCAGAAACGGTATTTAGTATGATTGCTGGCAATGAAGGACCTGGTAGAAGAGCTCGTAGAGATGCCGGTATAGGAAGAGACACTAGTTTTCCATTTAGAGAATTAGTAGAAAGTGGTCAATTAAGTGGAGTTCAATTTATACCAAATAATAAAGTAGTAAAGACTGGACCTGGAAGTATGGCTTTATCTGGCAAACTTAGAATACCTAAGAAAAAAATTGAAAAATCATTAGGAACAGGTATGTGGGTAAATCATTCTGTGTGGTTTAATGAAATGGCTTCTAGTTACTCTATGCCATTTGGCAGATAGACTACTAGAGGAGCTCTCAAACAACAATTTGGTGCTTCTAAAGTAACTGAAGTAGTGGGCAAAGATGGGGTTGAATATTATGAAGTAGATGCTTATAGAACATTACCAAATTCATATACATCCTCAGAATATTGGCAAAGAGTAAATCAAAGATGGCAAGGCGGATCTTCTAGCGGTATTGGAGGATCTTCTCAAGCTAAAGATGAATACCAGACATCAGCACAACAATTATTAGGTAGATAAATATGGCAAAGAAAAAGAAAGTATACGATACATCGTTAATAGATGGTATTAGACAAAGAACGGCAATGTATGACGCTATGATAGCTCCTCAGATTAATACTGAGGAGTATATGCATCGTATGGCTAATCCAGATGCTAATTACGAGGAAGCACCTGACAATTATGGTTTTACAGATTGGGCTTCTAACGCATTCTATGATTGGAATTTAACAAAAGCGCAAACTGAAAGAGATGCTAAGTTAGGAGAGTATGTGATGGCTGATTAGGATTATAATACCTTAATCAGCCTAAAAGATTATATAAACTCTAGTAAAGCAGTAATAGAATTATCTAGATAGTTAAGTTAGGATCCTACTAATGAATAGATAAAACAATAGCTGTAGGAAGCATCATTAATGCAAGTTAATAATAAATCTGCATATGATACTGCTATATCTGGTAAATTCAATAACAATTATCTTAATAGTTATATTACAGGTAGTCTTAAACAAGGTAATCTAGATAACGCATTAATAGAAATAGACAAAGAAATCAACCCTATTACTCGACCTGACGGTAGTATGGAAGATGATAACATCTATAACAAGAGGATAGTTTCCCTTAGAGATGCTGAAATACAATCTGACAAAGTTAAGAGATTTGATGAAAAGTTAACCTCAGAATATTATAGAAAGAACAAAGAAAAGCCTGGTATGGATTATTCTGACATAGACACTTGGTTATTCAAATTACCGGGTTTAGCAGGATCTAGTGCTGCTTCTGTCGGTTCTTCTTTGTTAGGTACTATATCTGCTTATTATGCTGCCAGTGCTGGTAATCCATTAGTGGCTGGAGCTGCAGCTTTAGTATCTATAGGTTCTAATTTATATAGTAGAGATCAAGAATCTAAATCTGAAGTATTTTAGAACTACAAGCAATCCGTAAAGAATTCAGCTAAGAAATTAGGAGTAGATGAAGACGTATTAGCTGATGCTAAAATCAAAATGGCGCAACAAGGCTATAGTACAGAACAAATTAATGATGATGAATATGTATATGATCGTATACTTTCTGGAGATATCAAGATAAACAATAGAAAGTTTAATAAAGCTATGTTAGATAATAGAGAAGGTTTAAGATCTTTATATATAGATAATATGGCTTTATCAATTAGTGACGTAGCTCAACAAGCAATTGAAGTAGTGCCTATAGGTTCTATGGCTAAAAAAGTAAAAGGTTTAAAAACTTTAGCTGAAAAAGGTGCAAAATTAAGAAAAGGTTTACAAGAACAATTATCTAATCGAATAGATGATATAACTTCATTCGGTTTAGATAATGTTGGTAGATTACCTATGAGAACTAAACGTAGAGCTATTACTGATTTAGGTGGTCGTATATTAGTATCTGGTATACTAGAAGGAGCTGAAGAAGGTGTTCAGTACATTAAGGGATAGAGATATATAGACAATAATTTTGATGCTGATCCAAATCTAGTAAAGAGTTTTATACGTAACATTGGTACTGGAGCTCGTGCTGTATTTGCAGCTATTACTCCGTGGGATCCTGTGTATTCAAATGATTAGGAATTCATGGAAAACTTTAAAGGCGGTGCATTGTTGGGAGGTTTAATGACTACTGTATACGGTGCTCCATCTGCAGCAATACAAATAAATAATCAATTACCTACTGACCAATTTGTATCTGCTTTGTATGCAGAATAGATGGATGCTAAAGATAGAGTTAGAAAGAATGCTATGTATAGTAGTTTCATTAGAACTGGTAAATATGATAACCTTATGAGTTCTTTTGATGAAGCTGAAAATATAGTATCTAGAACAGAAGGATTAGATATACAGGACATATATAACGAGAGAAAGAGAGCAGAACTCATTAGAAATATGTACACTTCTCCTGTTACTATGAGCCAAGCAGTGAAAGCAGGTATAGATCCTAGAACAGAAGAATATGATGTATTTGTAGCATTAAAAGAACACCACGAAGCTCTACTTACTGAAGCTAGTAACAACAGAGCTAATATAACATCGGAAGTAGATCAGTTGATGTATAGTCCTGAAATGTCATAGTACATATCTTCCATTAAACCAGATGTAACTTCTGATCAAGAAGTAGCTATTCGTAATCTAATTAGATTAAAATCTTAGACTGAATTATATGATCAACTCATAACTGACTTTACTAATAACGGTAATAAACTATCAGAACTAGAAAAAAATACTGGTATACGTACCTCTAAGTCTGATGTTATTAAATTTAAGCATTTATTAAATAAAGATAAACAATAGATAGATGCTGTTTATCAATAGTTGCGTAAAGAAGCAGAAGATTTAGGTATTACAGAGGAACAATTAAATGTTCCTAACCTTCATCAAACTCTTAAGGACTTACAAGAAAAAGAAATTATAGTAAATCTTGATTTTGAAAGAGCTAAGGCTGAGAGAGATGCTATGAATAGTCCTAAAGGAGCTATAGCAAAAATCAATAAGTGGCTAGATGTGGAAGATCAGGAAGATACTTTTGTATAGGAGTTGGATGATTTATACTCTGGAAAGAAGCAAGAGGATGAAGTAATAGATAGTGAAGAAATAACTCCAGAACCTGTAGAGGTTACAACAACACCTGAAGTTACCAATCCTGAACCTACCATTGCTGCAGAAAGTAAAGCGTAGGATACTGCTGAAGATGTAGCAACTGAACCAGAAGATATAACAGAGGCAAGATAGAACGCTAGTGCAATACGTAATAAATACTTTGAACAAGAAAGGAACTCTAAAGGAGATGTTGTTCTTGTACCTAGTACTAAATACAAAGCTGGTAAATCGTATGCTGATGCAGGTCAAGCTATGAAAGATATTTATTCTTACCTATATCCAAATAGGTAGAATTATCAGGAGTATAGTGCATCTAAGTTTATGGAGAATTCTGAAGATGGATTAAAGAATCTATGGGAAGATATGAGAGATACTAGAATGTAGTTAGAAGAAGAGCTGTATACTAATGGTAATTCTAGTAAAGCTAATAGACTAGCAGATACTCTTAACTCTCAAGTTGAATTGTCAAAGTTTATTATTTAGAGTCACAGTAAAATAGCGCAACGTATAAAAGATTAGGCTCCTGCTAGACTTGAAGAAATGAAGCAAGCTAGATAGGAGGAGCAATAGGCTGCAGAAAAGTTAGAGGAAATAAAATCAGAAGAAAGATAGAAAGTAGTAAAGCAGAATGACGATACTCCTACTAAGAGTGCAGATGCTATTCCAGAAGTACCTACTACTCCTACACAAGAACAGCCAACTCAAGCAGAATTACCAACATTAGCTAGTATAATGGGTGATTGGCTAGGAGCAGAAGCAGCTAGTAGTTTGCAACAGTCACAGCAGCCTCAGCAGGAATAGATACCAGTAGAATAGCCCACTACTGTAAATACATAGGAATTAACATATGATAAAGATGAAGACCCATATTCTCATGAAATCAATTACAGATTAAGTGAAGGTTCTAGAGATGCTAATGGTAATTACATTAGAATATCTAAGAGATATCAAGGAATGGAAGACTACCTTAATGATGATGATTTATCGTTAGTAAGTAGTAAACCTGACTTTATACCTGAAGTAATGAACAACGGGGTTCACTTTGAAGTACACGATTATACTAATAAAGACGGAAAAGTAGAACCTGCTATTTATGCTATATTTGATTACAAAGGTAAAAAATACGTCGGAGCTATTAAAACTGTTGAAGGTGGTCTTAGAGGTAGATATAGCCCGTTTAATAGGCTACCGTTTGAAAAATAGACTAAGATTGTAGATAATCTGGTCAGATTGAGAAATAAGATTATAGAACTGTATGAACAAACTAAAAAGAATCCAAACCTTGAGGTAGTTCCTACAGCTCTTAGAGCTACTACTGGAAGATTTAGAAATGAAAAAAATCCAGATAACAGCCCTAAGAATAGAAGCTTACTAGATTCAGCATGGTTAACTATAAAAGATCCATTTGAGATAACCCCAGATAATACGTAGATAGGTATAACTACTGGTCCTATAAACAATGAAGTAATAAGATTAAGAAACACTATATTATCTGTAAAAGGTGGTAGTCTTGGTCAACCCATGTGGGTATTAAAAGTTCCTAGATTAGATGGCGAATACGATACTAAATTAGTTAAATTAAACTATTAGACATTTGCGGACAAACCTCAAATAGCAGATCTAATATTGAATTTAGTCACTAGTAATGAACAATTCTATACTGATGCTAAAGGAGTTAAGACTAATATTAGACCTATTGATATATTAGATTTTATAGTAAACTTTGGTCCTCATACAGCTGTGAATCCTAATGATACTAGGTTTACTCCACAACAGATTCAAGCCAAACAAAGAAAACAATTTTTTGTAGATGATAATGGTAACTTAGTAATAGGTAATACTAGCTATAGTATAAGTGATCTTGTTAGTCAACCAGATATTAGACAACAAGCTAAAAATTATATAATGTCTAATTTCCATTGGAATATAGATGAACAAGCACTTAATACTTATTACTTAGGAGGAGATTTACAATCACAAGTAACAGATCCTAGATTTAAGTCAGTTGCTGCGTTCTTAAAGAATAGCAACATAGATAAGCTTACTATTATCCCTGGTTTAATAGAGTTAGATTAGAGTGAATTTGGTATAATTCCAGGAAGTAATGGTCGTAAAACTATCGACAGTAAACATCCTAACGGTATGAGTACTTTAGGATGGTATATCAAACAAGGTATATTACTTACTGATATAGCTGATGAGTTATGGGATTCTAATATATATGTTGATGATGTAATGTTAGCAGATAAAACTGCTGAAAAGATACAGTAGCAAGCTCAACAAAAGGTAGAGAAAGAATACGAAGATCCTATTAAAACTAAAGTATTTACTCTACCAGATGAAAGTGGTAAGTAGACTTCTGTGAATATGGCAGATATATTTGCTATATTAGATGGAAAGAAGCGTGGTCCCAATATGGAAGTAGAAGTACAGGAAGACGGCGCTTTATGGGTGAATGAGAGAATGGATCCAGAGCAAGCTGAAGAATGGTTAAGCTCTACTTTTGGAATATCTCCACAAATCATCCCTACCATAGTAGATGTTACTGAAGCTGGCACAGCAGTAGTAGGTAGAGTAATGGAAGATTCTATATTAATTAGCAACTTTGCCCCTATAGGTACTGAATATCATGAGGCATGGCATAGAGTTTCTTTACTCTTGATAGATAATAAAAGAAGAGAAAGAATCTATAATAGAATGAGAAAAAAGAATCCTCAAATGACGGATTCTCAAATAGAAGAGGCTTTAGCAGATCAATTTAGAGACTTTATGTTAAATGAAGCTGGGAGCTATGCTTTTGATACTAAGAATTGGTTTAGAAGGATTTTAGATTTTATTAAGCTGTGGGCTAGAACTGGTCAATATGCATTAGCTAAGATATATTCTGATATTAATAGGGGAAAGTTCTATGGAATTAAGCCTAACGAAGAGAATGTAAATAGATTTAGACAAATATATGGTACATCTGGTCCTAATCTAGAAGTAGCTGGTTATGAGTTAAAAACAATTACTCAATACAATCAATTTGATAATATAGTCAAGTCTCTCACATATGCATTCTTTAGAGTAAATGGACAAACTACAGTGCCTAATATTGAATATTCAGCATTGGCTGAGGATAATCAACAATTTGAAAGGCTTAAGCTTATTATAGAAGCGCAAGCTAGAACTTATCCTTCTCCTGTAATGGATGAAATTCTTGATAAATATGAGACTGTGTTTATGCCAACTATAGCTACCAGATTAAAACAACTAGGTATTAGAGCTATAGATCGTAATGAGGATGAAACTATAAGTGATATAGAAGAGGGAGCAGAAAGAGTTAATATAGGGTAGCATACTGTAGAGGGAATGAATGTATCTATTAAGGATAATGCTCCTGCAGAGGTTAAGTTCTTCTTCCAAACCATACCTTTATATGAAATTAGCCCAGATGGCTCTATGTCTATGAAGATAGATCCTATTACTCATTTTGCTAATTTTGTTGATGCTAAAACTGCATGGGACAATATACTTAAAGATTTGTCCGGGTGTCGTACTATAGCTAATATAGTTGATAAAGTAGCTACTTATGCTCAAAATGGTAGTGCTTTTCATTCTGCTCTATTATTTAAATTAAATAGACTTATTAAAGATTCTAACCAGAAGGAAGATTTAGTTAAGGCTGCTGATGCTGAAGCTATGCTTACCAAAATAGAGACAGTGGTTACCTGTGATATAAACAATTATGTAACTGCTAAGATAAGTAAAGATCCAGAGACTGGTTTTATTAAGCATGAACTCGTAGACAATACTGTCGATGTTAAGGCAGCTACTTATCCTAAAGTATGGTCTCAAGCATTATTTACTAATGCCGGATTGTTTAAATACGATAAAGAAGGTAGAGTTATAGCAGAAGAAGGGTCTAAAAAGGCTTTAGATACTGTAATTAAGAACTTCAATAGTGTTATTACTGCATTTAGAAACAACAAAGGTATGCTTAAGATAGGAGATAGAAATATTGATTTACATGAAACATCTAACTAGAAAATGCTTAAGAAGTATTTAGTTAACATGTTTAATGTAATAGGTATCGGCATTGATGTACCTACTATAGATAAAATGTTATTATCTGGTAGATATGGTAATCCTAAATCAGATGCATTTACTCTTATCAGCGAGTTCTCCAGTTCAACTGTTAATTTCGGTGGCATTCCGAAAATAGTAAGTGTACTTGAAGCAATTAAAAATGCTATAAATAATGATAGTACTATTAAAGAAATTAAAGTAAACGAAGTAACTGTTGATCCTACATAGGTATGGAATAACATAGGCTACGTTAAAGAGTTAGCTAATTATTATGCGTTTACACATGCTACAGATAATAGTTTGAGTAGCTATGGTCCTGATGGTAACTCTTATTATATGGTATCACAGAATAATTTTGCTAAAGATAGACTTAATGAAATAGTATCAGATCCTACTGTATTCTAGGAATTAGAATCTGTAGTTTATAATGAACATTCTATTATATTGTAGGCAGTTAGAGGAGGTAATAGGAATCTATCAATGGAAACCTTTATTAACTTTAAAGATACTACTACTGGAGATAAAGGTAGAGATTACCACGGTATTACTGATAGAGAAGACTATATAGCTAAAATGACAGCTGTATTTAATAATAGAATAATATTCCCTACAGTAGCAGATAAGAAAACATATCATTTCATTAAAGGAATAACATTACCACATGAACCTATTAGATTCAATAATAATAATGGTCAAACTTTTGTTCAGTATGGTGAACAAGTTATGGACTATCTATTGGGTTATTGCTACGATGAATTAAATCAGATAGAGTTATGCCTAAGACAGATAGATGATAATCCTAATCATTATAATCCAGAAACTGGATTACATTATAATGATGATGGTACTATAAATAATGATTGGATCGAGCCATCTAGACGTATTAAAAACTTCCATACTCCTAATAAATATGATTATAAAGATAAAGATGGGGTTAAGCACACTGTAACTTTGGAAGGTAATGGAGCTAGATTCTTATTCTTAACCGGTATATATACCAATAAAGGTTTTGTTAATTTCAATGACCCCACTAAATCAGCTAAAGAGTGTTTACAGTTAGCTAAAGATTATTTCTTTAATACTTCTCCAGAAACACAAAAGGCTTTCTTAGCTGGAGTAATTAATCGTAGAGTAAAGAAAGAATTAGAATATGCCAGAGATCTTGGTTTAATTACTATGAATGATCAAGGTAATATATGGAGTATACGTAATGTATTACTTGATGATAATGTAGTAACAGAAAGATCAGCTAGATATTAGAGTGTGGATAGTGCTAATGCGGAAGCATATGCAGTATTTGATATGATATCTGACTATGTGATGAATAGTATAATATCTATTCAAGAAGTAGAAAAGCTATTTAGTGGTTCACCTGCGTATTACAAAGTAAAGTATGATAGAGAAGGCATAATAGATGTATCTATCGATAAAATTAAGCGTTTGGGATCTTTAACCTCAACTGGTTTGAATAATAGATTAGACTTCTTTAACGATCCAATGCGTGATGAATATGTAGTTACAGAGCTTAAAGATCATGAAATCATGGATAAGCAATATCATGAATACGAAGGATTATTCTATAGAGCGAATATAAAAGAAACTATATAGGAAGTACTTGGAGAAGAAGTTTGGAATGAGATAAAAGATCTTAGCATACGTGATATAGAGAAGTAGTATCCTGAAGAAACTAAGATTGCTAAACAGGCCGCTAAGGTAGCTGTAGCTGGTTATAGGAAAGGAGTTAATGTGGCTGATGCAGCTGTATATATAAGTCCTAATATGACTAGAGATTTACTTAGAATGCGTGGTGTATGGAATGCTGACATTAAACGAGCATTTGAAGTATTGACTGATCCTGATACTGCAGATAAATGGGAATCTGATCCTAAGTTGTATGCAGAGGCTAATAAAGTTATATTAAATGCTATGAAGTATATAGCATTCGGTACCAGATTTAGAAATGGATTAGGTATACCTTACTTTAATAAGATGGCTTTATTCCCGTTATTTAAATCTGTAGCTACTGGAGATATTAAAGCTTTATATGACAGAATGGTAGATCCTAATGATCCTATTGATATGGCTATGTTTGATTCTGCAGTTAAAGCTGGTTCAGAATCTCCTACTGCATACTATAGAAAGGCTAAAGACAGTGAAATAGAACTTAAAGACGGTTAGACTGTATTATCCGCTTCTATAGTAGACTGGGCAGAAAGCGGATAGGGTAATACTATTACTGATTTGAGTAAACTCGTAACATATAGGCAGAAGTTCAAATACATTAGATAGCAGCTGGAAACCAATCCACACACACATCCAGAATAGATGGCTGGTACACAGTTTCTAAAAGTAAATCTATCTAATCTACGCATGGATGATTTATATGGTCCTGATGGTAGTCAAGTAACTGGCAAGGAAATTAATGACACTGTTATGGGAGCATTAAACACATTATCTGATATGGGTAGATAGGATATAGTAGATGAATTATTTGTAGACGGTAATATAAATATTACAGCTTTAGGTAATATGCTAGAGCGTGATGCTAGAGAATCTGACGCTAATGATAATGTATTATCTGGCCTTAAAACTAAGAATAATGCATTTGTGATACCTTTATCTGCATTATCTGACAATAAATGGTTAGAAAGTAGATTTATATCTATGATTAATAAACTGGTTATTGATGTACATATGCCAGGTGGAGCTTTCATCCAAAGATCTGCATTTGGACTCGAAGCTACTAGCTAGAATGTTATTACAGAAGATATGATCAATGATGGAAAACCATTACTCATGATTAATGATAAGGATGGTTCTATGGATTCTGTAGTAAGTATAAATCTATTTAAACATATGATACCTAACTACAGTAAAATGACATTTAAACAAGCTAGAAAGTGGTTATTAGATCATAATATTATAGGATAGAGTGCAGATGCTACCGGAATTGGTTATCGTATTCCTACACAGTCCATTGCATCAATATCTGCATTAAGATTCGTAGATGTATTCCCTGAAATTATGGGTGATACTATCATGCTACCTGAAGGATTTACTAAGCTTACTGGTTCTGACTTTGATATTGATAAACTGTATGTAGCTAGATACTCCTTCAATAAGAATGGAGGTATTATAACTCATGGGGATGCTTTAACTAGAGAAGATGTAGCTAGTGCTTATAAGAATGATATTATTAAAATGTATATCAAAATTCTTCTTACTAAAGATAATTCAGCTATGTTAAAAGGTTCTATTGATGATGCTACTGATACGGTTAAGGGAATACTTAAAGATATTGAAGGTACTAGTTCATATCATCCAGAACCATTTGAAGTATATACTCCTAGATATCAAGAAGATAGAAAGGCAGAGTATACAGGAGGTAAAGCTGGTATTGGCCCTTTTGCATTGAATAATGCTCATCATATCCTTACTTAGTTAGTAGGTATTAGAATGTAGAGCGATGGTTTCACAGGAACTTTAGAGATAGAAGATGTTGGACGAATATATGACTATCCTACAAAAGGTAATCCTAAAGGAGGTCGTATATTAGACTGGTTATCTGCTATGATTAATGCGTTCGTAGATATAGCTAAAGATCCTTATATCGTTAAGTTGAATGTTAATGCTTGGACATATAATATGGTGTCATTCTTATTACGTACAGGTAAAGGTGCTCAAACATTCTATTTTGTTAGACAACCTATCTTAGTAGAGATGGCTAATGAAGTACTTAAGACTAAAGGTAAATATGGTATTGATAGAACTAAGACTCCCTCTCAACTTGAGAAAGAAGCTATTGAAAAAGTATTAGATAAATACGACCCTACTAAAAAGTTACGTAAAAAGTATGAATACATAAATAGAAAGAACAAAACTAAAGCTTCAGAATATCAAGATTTATTTAGAACCTATATTAACGATGAAGGAGAAGTAACATCAAGAACAAGATAGTTATTAAAGATAAACCCAGAAGATTCTAAAAACTTTAATGAGGAACAAGTAAGAATATACTACGCTTGGTTAGCTCTTAAGCCTTATGCAGACGACTTGGCTAATCTAGTTAAATTCTCAAAGATCGATACTAAGAAGACAGGTAAAACTTTTGCTGAGTAGGATATATATTACAAAGGTATGAAAGATATGGAAGAAAATAGTAGATTCGCTGAAGGTGAAGTTACTAGATTCTTTAATGAAACATTCATCCGTACAAAAACAGAAAATAGTATACCTTTAGGTTCATCTATATTCAGAAACTTATTACTACGTAATACTGATCAATTTGCTAATCAAAAACACATAGCTTTATCCTTAGTAGGTAGAGCTACCAATGCCGATTCTAAATTACTTAGTGCAGTAATAAATGGAATGGAAGCTTAGATAAAGAGTCAATTCTTTAATCAATATGTTAAGGATAACAATATAGATCTAAATACTATGTTCCAAGGACGTAATTCTATACCTAATAGACTGTATAGATTTAAGTAGGAAGTACTAAAGGGTAATCCTAGATTAAGTCACTTACTAAATAATGATGGTACTATAGCTAATGATTTTGTTAACTACTTAATTCCTAACATTAATAAAAATGGTTTAGACTTTATTGATAGATCAGAATAGTTAAATGCAGATTAGGCGCAAGCAAATAATCTTATCAACTATTGGAGGTAGTTATTAGATGATCCCGAACCATCAGTTAAAAGATTGTTCAGAGATTTAGCAGTATATTCTTTCTACACATCTGGAGATAATACAGTAATGAATGCGTTCTTTCAGTATCTACCTAATAGTGAAAGGATCAATATGGGTTATACTCAATTCATTCAAGGTAAATTAGACCAAATGGTTAATGATGCAGACAAATCTTACAATGATATTGAAGATTTATTCTTGAATAATTGGTAGAATGATAAGTTAGTAAGACCTGTAGACATGTATGGCGGTAAATATCAAGCTCCATTAAGATCTGTAAGCCTTAATAAAGACGCAGCTATGCCAAATATTATATTTGGATAGAGAACTGATATGCAGGCTGCTGTTATTAAACCATTAAATTGGATAACAATAGATGATATAAAATACCCAATATTCCCTCCTTATGTTAAGATAAAAGACAGTTTAGGTTTTGAACCTGCTAATTGGCATGTGTATAGATTAATAGGTTATATTGACAAACCAGAAAGAACATGGTAGGGGAAGCTTACTGGCAGAACTCTATACACTCCTATATATGGGCTGGTATCTAAAAAGGGTTATAGTTACAAGGGTCATACTATTATAGAGTATGGTTTATCAACTCAATTTGAATTCAATAAGGAAAATGAATGGGATTATTTTGAGGCTTTGAATAATCTTGATGCATTATCTGATATGACTGATGAAGTAGAAAGAACTTACTTTGAACAAGATAAAGCATATATGCATCATATTGGAGAATTACCATCATATTCTGGTATGAACTATGCTATAGCTGAACAGGACAGAATATTTGAGTACGAACAAGATGAAGTCGATGATAGTGTTGAAGGTGTAGTACTTGAAGAAGCTAATGAGAATTATACTGAAAGTGATATACTTATTTAGCAACAAGTACAAGATGTAAACAATATATCAGAAAAAACTGAAGCATTTGGAGTTGAATTAGCTAATGGTTCTAAAGATTTCTGGAGTAAAGTTAATGACTGGGTTAAATCAAATCCTAATGGTATAGTAGCATATAGGAAATATGGTGATAAACCAGAAACGTTTAGTGAATCTTCTGTAAATAAAGGTTGGATAGGTAATCCATTTAGCGTGACTACAAGGGGATCTGATACTGTATAGCAATTTTATGATTGGCTCGTCACAGGAAATAACTTTGGTGAACAGAGAGCAACTGAACAATTTAGGCAAGCTATTATTCAAAAAATATTAAATACTCCTGAAAATAGTAAAGTATTTTATTACACTGAATTGAATAGACCATCACATGCTACAGTTATGGGCTATTTGATTAGAAACAAGCAATTATTAAATCAAAATATTTCTTTAACTAAAATTACAGATAATAATCAGCAACATACTAAAAATGAGAAAGTGTTGACTAAATAGGATACTAAGAAATTAAACTTCGATGAAGTAGCTTCTAAAGTATTTGATTTAGTCAATAAATTAGGTATTTAGACGGTATTAGTAGATCAAAGTTAGCTTATTCAAAGCGCTACTATTGCACAATTTGATTCTGATAATAATCGTATAAAATTACGAAAAGATTATGAAGATTATGTTAAGGAAGCAGGTATATCTCTAAATAACCTACTGCTTCATGAATACATACATGTTATTACTTCATATGCTATTGATAATACAGATGAGATGTCTGCTGATGTTTAGGCCGCAGTGAAAACGATAAAAGCTACATATAAAACCTTATTAGAAAAAGAAAAAGATAATTATGTTGATTTTATGGGAAGTATATTGCCAGACAGTAACGATTATTATGGGCTTAAATCTGAGTACGAGATGATTGCTGAATTAGCGAATCCTAACTTTAGAAAGATACTTAGTAAACACAATTTACTTGATAAGTTAATTTCAAATATTAAGGATCTTATATTTAGGTTATTCGATAAATTTGGTATATCCCACAATCCTACACTCGAAGACAGTTTGGTTGCTAGTCTTGATACATTGATTGATAACTTTGATTCAATGATCTATAATGATTGGAATAAAACTAGAACTGCACAAAGATGGTTCCGTGATAATATTCAAAGGGTGTCAATAAATGAATATATCGGTAACAAGGTAATGGATCAAGTAAACACGTAGTTAGAAAATGAACCTTACGAAGAAGTTGCTGAACTTATCATAAATATCCCTACAGACATAGCAAGAAACATATATAATTAGCTTGGTGGATAGAACGCAAAGAATAAACCGTTTATATTATCGTTTGATGGAGGTTCCATCATGTTTGCAAGATTAACTGGTTTAAAGCCAAGTGATAAAAAGATGCAGGGAAAATATACTGAACTTGATACGTATGATATGACTATAGAAACTCATCCAGAAATAATTCCAATCGAGGAATATGAGAAGGCTGGAAATCAGTATAGACCTCTTGCAGATGTAGGTTCTACTTAGGCTCTAACTGGTATTGATTTAGTATCATTATACGACCAAGGAAATCGTAGAGTATCTGAAGTATTAGATTAGCTGAGTGATCTCACACAAGAAGAGAGGCAGACCTACTTGAATGAGTTTGCTCAATACATGCGAGATAATAATGTTAATACTCAAGACAAACTTGAGGAAGCATTAAGAAAATTCATTTGTAACTTATAATTCCAGATAATATGTATAAATGTCCAAATAAAAATCTTCCAGAATGGAAGGAACTAGAAAGAGTTGTACCAGAAGTTGCATATACTGTCTGGGATTTGAATAATGGTCATGGTATAGATAAGGCTCCAAACGGGGAGCCTTCTATACTGTTTTAGGATTTGTTAGATCATTTTGATGGTAATAGAGAGGCAGCTATAAAAGCTAAAGTAATGATATTTTCTACATCATATAAAACATGGTCAAACGGCAAAGATTTGGACGCTAACAAGGAACCCATTATCTCAGATGTAATATCTTCCCCTAGTGTAACATATAATCCAGAAGACTTTACTCCAATACCTCAAGAGGATATGAGAGTAATTAATGAGGTAACCAAATTATATGAAAAAATATAGAAAGGTTTAAAGGATAGATTAAACTCTATTAAAAGATACACTGTTAAGAATCCTAAAGTATGGAATCAACTATAGACTACAATATAGCAACTAGCTAATTCCGAAACAGAGGAAGGTATATATCAATTCTTATAGCATATTGATGAATCTATAAACGATAGTATTAAATTCTTAAGTAAACCTACAAAGAAGATTAGTGCTAAACAGATTAGATAGTTATCTAATGATTATGTAGGTTTCTATAAGCCTCTTATGGATGATATAATATATTTATTTGATACTACTGATATATTTAAAGATAAACCTAATTATGATACTATAAAGGAATTAGCTAATACATTATCACAACAAATAGATAGCGTTAATAATAAGTTTATAAATGTACTTAAATCTAAGGGTTATAGTATGTTACAGCAGTACCTTACAGAACTAGGTATGCCACAGAATATGATATAGGATACTATCAATTGGTTAGATGATCCTAAACATGATTCTAGTTTATTTATGGATTGGTTTGGTATGTCTAGTAATAGCAATAATGCTGTACAATAGATTATAGCTAAACTACTTAATGATACTAAAAATGCTACAGATAGAGAGACTATGTAGGTTGGCATTAAATTAGTTAAATTAGTAAATGCTGCTAAAGAAAAATATGGTAACGATGTACAGAAGTTATTATATGAAAAATTAGATGATGGCACCTATTCTGGTAATAGAGTAGCTCCATTAAATAATGGCCAATTAAAACGTGATTAGAGGCAGTTCATGGATAAATTGGCTGAAAAATTAGGTATTTCTAAAGATGATAACAATATGTATGTACTACCACAAGATGAAGATGTACAAAAGAAATGGTTCGATGAACTAACTAAGTGGTATGCAGATAGAGCGCAAAGGAGATACAAAGCTGAATATTATGTTCTTAGAAATAAGATGTTATCTATGAAGACCAGAGATGCTGAAAGGGAGATCCAAAGTATAATAGATGGCATTACACAATCTATGACTATTAATGGTGTATAGTATGAAAACCTACTTACAGAAGCAGAATACAAATAGCTAGAATCTTTACGTAAACAAAAAAGATTACTATCTAATATATTTAATATAGACGGTAGTGAAAAAACTGGAATAGATAGAGTAATAGCAGATGAATTAACTGCTTTTCATGAAGAAGTGAATAAACATATTAAATATGATATAGACAAAGATAAGTACGAAAAGGATTTAGCTAAAGTAATAGAAAGATATGGAGGGGAGACCGCTGAAGTATAGTTATGGAAACAAAGAAATACTGTAACTAGGTATACTCAAGATTTCTATGATAGAATAGCTAATTTGGAGTCTGACCCTAATAATAAAGATCCCGAAAGCACATATTAGAAACTACGTTCTAGAAGAAGACAGTTGCAGAATCTATATAAAGATCCTCATACTAATAAGATTGACATTAATTCATTAAGCGATGATGAGAAAAGAAGCTTATTATAGTTAGATCAAGATATAGCAAATGCATATACTGCTACTCAAAAAACAGAAGGAGCTGATAAATTCTCAAATTTTGCAGAAATAGTAAATACAGAATAGTACTATCACGATATGGAATAGGCTAGAAATGCAGGCGTTCAAGCGTATAATGAATGGTTTAATAATAATCATTATGAAGATGTAAGAGGATTTATGCATCCAGCTTCATACTATACAGAGCTTAGACCACTACCTGAATTTGCTCAGTAGTATACAGAAACAGTACCATCTAGTAAATACTCTAAAATACTGGAATCTTCAGAGTGGTACAATCCTGAATTTGATGAGAACGGACCTGCTATTTAGCCTAATAAGAAATATTATGATAACAGTAAGGCTTATAATGAAGTAATGAATAAACCTGAAGTAAAGGAATTATATGATGAAATTACTAATATAATGAATGAGGCTATGAGTTTCATATCATTCCTCACTAATAGTAATGAAAATATGATGCCACAAATAGAAGCTAGGTTTATGTAGGTATTGAATCGTAAAGATGGAATATTAAATAAGTTAAAATATGCTGTAGAAGATTTTGCTATAACAAAAGAAGATGATTTAGATTTCGTTAAAGAGTTTTCTACTATGCCTAATGGAGATCCTATTAAAGTAATACCTACTAGGTTTATTACTCCTTTAGAAGATACAAATAGTATATCTACGGATGCTGTATCTGCTGTAGTACAGTTCTACAATATGGCTGCTAATTATAAAAATATGTCAGCTAAACAGGATGAAGTAGAATTAATGCTCAATTTACTAAAATAGTTATCTATAAGAACCTCTAAAGAATTAAAAGGACCTGGATCTACTAATGTATATAAATAGTCATAGTTATTAGTAGATAGATTGATGTATGGTAGAAATAAAACTCCTATTGAGGGTAATGTGTTAGGTTATGATATTAACTTTGGTAAAGCTTTAGATATTGTTAGAGGATTTGTTACTAAAGTAAACCTATCTGGTAACTTATGGTCTATAGGTACTTCTTTCTTTACTGATGCTACTTATACTACTTTAGAAGCTAAGATGGGTAGGTATTTTGATTTAGAAGATTTAAACTTTGCTAGATCTGAATTTGCTAGAGAACTACCTAACATGATGTAGAACATAGGTAATCCTAATCCTAAAGGTAGATTACCTTATTTACTTATGCTTAATTAGGTAGTAAAAGATAACAAAGAGTTATTTGATAGATTAGACTAGAGTTAGGTATTACGTTCTATTAATCAAAATTTTTGGTTTGCTGGATATACGTAGTCTGATTACACTGTTAAAAGTCATACTTTATTAAGTATCTATCATAATTATCGTTTGGTTGATAATGAAGGTTTTATGTCAAAGCAATAGTATATAGATAAATTCTACTCTAATGACAGAAAGAAAGGAGCAGTAGAATTTAAATAGCTTACTACTACTTTATATGATGCATATATAGAACTTCCAAATGGCGATGTAGTGGTAGATGATAAATATAAACCTTTAATCACAGATAAATTACTAAATGATGTACGTAATAGAATAGAAATCATAAGTAAACGAATAGATGGTACTATTCGAGAAGTTGATAAAGCAGCTGTACATGCCAATGCTATGGCCTCATACTTAGTATTACATCGTAACTTTATGATTTCCGCATTACATGATAGATTCAAACCTAAACAGTATAATTTAGATTTACAAACTATAGAGGAGGGTTACTATAGATCTACCGGTAGATTTTTAAAGAACGTAATTGCTAATAGACATTTTGCTATTAAATAGTTATTAGCTGATTATAATAATATGTAGGAATATGAACAATATGCTGTTAGAAGGGTACTAAACGAATTAGTCCTTATTACTGCATCTACAGCAGTAGCTCTCGTTATAGCTAGTGTAGTTGATGGTGATGATGATTATGATACTTGGTTAACATAGTCAATAACTTATTTAGCTATGCGTTCAGCATTTGAATTCCGTACTATGTATAATCCTTTTGAATTTATGGCTTTAATTAAATCTCCAACAGCAGCTTTCAATTGGTTTGATAATATTAGTAGTTTTATAAACTTGATTAATCCTGCTTCATATATTGGAGATAGAACTCCATTTACTATAATAGATAGAGGAGTATATAAGGGCATGCCCGTAATACTTAAGAATATTATCAAAGTAACTCCGTTTAAGAGTATTGTAGAAGCTCAAGATCCTAAATCAAAACGTAATTACCTACAGAATCAATTAATGAACTTCTAAAGTTTCTATATCAATTCTCAATTAGTTTAAATGCACTAATAAAAAGATAAGCCTACTGATTTAATAGTCAGTAGGCTTTTTAGTTATAAAGACTCACCAATATCTTCATAACTATAGTAGTCTTCTTCTGGTAATTCTGCTTCTATAGAGTCACCAAATCTATACCAGCTATAGAATAACCTTCTCTCTAATTCTGGCACTTTTATACCTTGCCAAAATCTGTTAATCTCTAGCATGGCATCTAGAGTG
>ENA-OPAO01000119-OPAO01000119.1-human-gut-metagenome-genome-assembly--contig:-NODE-119-length-73787-cov-8.175216_pt1 | contig 73787 bp, 62 predicted proteins | sample MGYA00241054_ERZ501424 | MGnify/ENA primary metagenome ERZ501424 (study PRJEB25962, sample SAMEA2042623) | human gut metagenome | biome: human gut; feature: human-associated habitat; material: faeces...
AGAAAGTTTATTAACTTTCCCAGTGACAAAGACCGGATGTACCGTGTGCTGGGACGGATTCGAAGATTTCAGCGGGAACATGGATCGCGTCAGGTGCAGGGAAAATGGGCATATGCAAAACGTCTGAATACAGAGCTTGGCAGAAAAATTGCAAAGGAAATCGTTCTGTATGCGTCAGAAAAGAAGGCAGATGTGATTGTTTTCGAATATCTGGAAATGAAAGGAAAACTTTCCGGGAAGAAAAAGCAGAAACTGCAGATGTGGAGAAAACGTGATATCCAGAAACGGTGCGGACAGCAGGCACACAGAAAGGGAATCCGAATTTCCCGGATTTGTGCCTGGAACACGAGCAGGCTTGCCTTTGATGGATCAGGAGAGATTGCCCGTGATACACGGGATCATCGTCTGTGTACGTTTCAGACTGGAAAAAGATACAACTGTGATTTGTCAGCATCGTATAATATCGGAGCAAGATATTTTATCCGTGAAATTTTAAAACCCTTGCCGGAAACGGAAAGGTCTTTGCTGGAGGCAAAAGTTCCTGCAGTAAAGCGTAGAACCTCATGTGTTTATGCAGATCTGAGAGAACTGATTTCAGAAATGGAACTGCGTAAAGCAGCATAAACACAGGCAGATATGCAGTGGATTACCTGTTATGTGGAAACCTGCCGTATCCGGCATGGAAGAAGCACATATCTGTGCAAAATCTAAGTAACAGGCGTATCCGCCGATATTTGGTCTGCCGCCTAAAGCGGCCGGAAGCACGTGACTTTAGTCATGTGAGGTTCACGGATAATAACATGTCTGATTTTAGTATCAACGAAATGCAGGAAATGCAGAAAGCGGGAAAAATGCGGACTGAAAAACAGAAGACCGGAATTGTATGGGATTCTCACAGGAGGACGAAAGTGAAAAACCGGAAGCTGCGTGGGAAAATCCTGTCCTTGTGATAGTCAGAGGGATCAAGTATAATGAGTCATATAAAATGTTGACGGGAGGGATTTGCATGGGAAGTTATCTGAATCCGGGAAATGAAGCATTTGCGGTTGCATTAAATTCTGAGATTTATGTTGATAAAACAGGACTGCTGACTTATACGAATAAAGTCATGAACACTCTGCAGGGATATATCTGCAACAGCCGCCCGCGGCGGTTTGGAAAATCAATTACGGCAAACATGCTCACCGCGTATTACAGCAAGGGCTGCAGTTCGAAAGAAATGTTTTCCGGGCTGGAAATCAGCAGGGCAAAGGATTTTGAAAAACATCTGAATCAGTATGATGTGCTCCACTGGGATATCCAATGGTGTATGGAACCGGCAGGCGGACCGGAGCGGATTGTTTCCTATATCTCAGAAAAAACGATTTCGGAGTTAAAAGAATATTATCCCCATATACTTCCAGAAGAAATCCGGTCACTGCCGGAGGCGCTGTCGCGGATCAACGCGGCATCCGAAACAAAATTTATTGTGATTATAGACGAATGGGATGTTCTGATTCGTGACGAGGCGGCGGATCTCAAAACACAGGAAGAATATATCAATTTTCTGCGGGCGATGTTCAAAGGGACGGAGCCGACAAAATATATTCAATTGGCATATCTGACAGGTATTTTGCCTGTAAAAAAAGAAAAGACACAGTCGGCGCTGAACAATTTCAAAGATTATTCGATGCTACATGCCGGGCCGATTGCACCATATGTAGGTTTTACAGAAACAGAAGTTCAAAAACTATGTGAAGTATATGGTCAGAGGTTTGAAGAAGTCAAACGATGGTACGACGGTTATCAGATTGGGAAATATCATGTATACAATCCAAATGCCGTTGTGAACCTGATGCTCGAAGGCGAATTCCAGAGCTACTGGTCCGGAACCGCATCCTATGAGGCGATTGTTCCGCTAATCAATATGGATTTTGATGGCCTGAAAAGTGCCGTAATCGAAATGCTTTCAGGAGATCATGTTCCGGTTGATGTTACCTCTTTTCAGAACGATACCGTTAGCTTCGCCAATAAAGACGATGTGCTGACGTATCTGATTCACCTTGGATATCTGGCCTATGACCGGACATTTAGAACTGCTTTTATTCCGAATGAGGAAATCCGTCAGGAATTGATTCTGGCAACGAAAAGGAAAAAATGGAATGAGTTGATTGTATTTCAAAAAGAATCAGAGCAGCTTCTGAAAGATACAATTCAGATGAATGGAAACGCAGTAGCAAAAGAAATTGAAAAAATTCACATGGAATATACTTCTGTGATTCAGTATAACAATGAAAACTTACTCAGCAGTGTTCTGTCCATTGCCTATTTGAGTTCCATGCAATACTATTTCAAACCAATCCGCGAATTTCCCGCGGGTCGTGGATTTGCAGACTTTGTGTTTATTCCAAAGCCGGAGTTTCAGAATTATTACCCGGCGCTTGTTGTGGAACTGAAATGGGACAAAAGTGTCAGAGCAGCATTAGATCAGATCAGAGACAGAAAATATCCGGAGTCTGTTGCATGCTATGCAGGGGAGCTTTTGCTGGTGGGAATTAACTACAATGAAAAAACAAAAGAACATGAATGCCGGATTGAAAAGTATGAAAAATAAAGGAGTATGTTCGTAAAAATAAAAACGAAAGATCAATATGCTAATATACGATTTGAGGTTTGCGGATTTGGCGCAAATGGCAATGAATGGATTGCCGATTACCACAGATTAAGAGCAATCACACATATTTCAATTTCAGTTTACAGAGATAAAAGAGTATGGATAAGATAGAGATATATCATTATTTAAAAAGGCAAAATATAGCGTATGAAATTACGGAACATAAGGCAGTTTTCAATATGGAAGAAGCAGATGCTGTTGATTTGCCGTATCCAGAGTGGGGCGCTAAAAATTTATATTCAAATGGATATGGATGGCCTGAAAGATTCTGTGGTTCGAATGCTTGCTGGTGAAGCAGTTCCGATTCATATCGGAACATTCAGTAACGATATGACCACGTTTGCAACGAAAGATGATGTACTGACCTTACTGGTGCATCTTGGCTATCTGACCTACAACAGCATTGATGAAACTGTGAGCATTCCCAATAAAGAAGTTTCAAAGGAATATGTCAACGCAATCAGCACAATGAACTGGCATGGCGTAGCGGATTTGCCGATGTATGCATGATCCCAAGACCGTGCCATCTGGATAAGCCGGCGATCGTGATCGAATTGAAATGGGACAAAAGTGCAGTTGGAGCAATCGAACAAATTAAAGAAAAACAGTATGGAAATGCATTGAAAGACTATCAGGGAAATCTGTTGCTTGCCGGTATCAATTATAATAAAAAAACGAAGAAACATGAATGTGTTATTGAAGTAATGCAAAAATAAAAACGGAAGTCTCATGTCTGCGCAGTAAGGGTGGTGGATATGGGACTTTTTGGTAAAGACAAATAAAATTTATGGAGGAAACAGAATGATTATTGATTCTTATGATATCACCAGTGAGCCTATCATAAAGCTGGAGAATTTTTATGGGGAGAAGCAGCATCTGGTAAAAAAATGTATGGTTGTTTTTTCAAAAGTAATATATGAATACATGCTTGAAAAATTTCCATGCCGACAGATTGCAGAAGTAAGAGCATGCAATGGAAATATACCGGTTTGGACTCTGCCATATGAGGGAGAAACGATTGGTTTCTATCTGACGCCAATTGGTTCGGCTCTGGCAGCAGGAACGATTGCCGAAGTCAATCATTTAACAGGAGCATCCGTCTTTATCATGTTCGGTTCCTGCGGCAGTTTGGATAAAGGAGCAACCGAAGGAAAGTTTATTCTCCCAACGGAGGCATACCGGGGAGAAGGACTGTCCTATTATTTTGCAGAACCGCAGGACTACATAAAAATAAAAAACACGGACAAACTGGCGGAATTTTTCAAAGAGAGAAATCTGCCTTATGTGCAGGGAAGAGTATGGACGACAGACAGTATGCTTCGGGAGACGGTAAATCTTGTAAACAAACGAAAAGAAGAAGGATGCATTGCCGTGGAAATGGAGCTTGCAGGTGTTCAGGCGATCTGTGATTTTTATGGATTTGAACTGTATGATTTTCTTGTTGCGGGAGATGTGCTGATCGAAGGAAACTATGAAACGGATGGATTATCTGCCGCTAACCACGATCTGGACAAGCTGTTTCTGGCGCTGCAGATAGCAAAAAACATGAGGATAGAGGGACGGTAAAATGAAATATAAAGAAAACATAATTTTGAAAAATGGGCAGGATTGCATGATACGAAATGTTCTGTATGAAGATGGGTCGAGATGTCGGATTTGTATGTAGTAACACATAGTGAGTCCGATTATTTACTTTCCTATCCAGAAGAATATCGTGCCGAATTCGGCATTGATGTTGTGAAGGAACACAGGCGGAATGTCTGGTAGTAAATTTTGCCTTTCATGAACTGGGAATGTCTGCGGTAAATGCCGATGCGATCAGAAAGAACACCAGAAGCCGGCATGTGCTGGAGAAAGCGGGATTTCGTTTTCAGGAATGTTACAGATAAAGAATATACGGCAGGCATCCATGCTGACGTTGATAAAAATACAGATATGAAAGTGTTTATATATGATGGAAAAGACACAGAACCATACACAAAATAAATGTTTTCTAATTATGAGATGCTTCATGGGCGGTTATCGCAGAGGATAGATGATAATGGAGGAAGATTCAGTGGCGGAACAGCTTAGCAATTATAAAAAAAGGACAAAACGAGCAGGGAAAATCCTGTTCTTGTGATAGTCAGAGGAATCAAGTATAATGAAACATATAAAATTTTGACGGGAGGGATTTTGCATGGGAAGTTATCTGAATCCGGGAAATTTTTCGTTTTGTGGAAGTCTTCGCTCTAAAATATATGTAGACAAAAGTGAATTAATTGCAAAGACAAACGAAGTTCTTTGTACAGAACAGAGATACATCTGTGTGAGCCGTCCAAGGAGATTTGGTAAATCAATGGCCGCCAATATGCTTGCTGCGTATTATGATCGAAGCGAAAATACAGAAGAACTTTTTCAGAATCTTGCAATCCGTGAAGACAAGTCCTATAAAGAAAATCTGAATCAGTACGATGTTATCAAAATTAATATGCAGGAATTTTTAAGCATGTCAGGAACAATGGAAGAAATGCTGGAAATGTTGAAAAATTATCTTGCAGCAGATTTTGAGGAAACTTATCCGGAAGTGCGTTTTCGGGATGAAAAGAATCTGATCCAGGTAATGAAAGATGTATTTTCATATACCAGATGCCCTTTTGTCATTCTGATTGATGAGTGGGACTGTCTGTTTCGAGAATATAAACAGGATAAAGATGCACAGAAAAAATATCTCGATTTTCTCCGTGCATGGCTGAAAGACAAAGATTATGTTGCACTGGCCTACATGACGGGAATTCTGCCGATCAAGAAATATGGATCTCATTCCGCATTAAATATGTTTACCGAGTATTCCATGACAGATCCCGGCGATCTGGCGGAATATTTTGGTTTCACGGAGAGGGAGGTATCGGCCCTCTGTAAGAAATATGAGATGAGTTTTGAAGAAGCAAAAACGTGGTACGATGGTTATCAGCTGATTGCGCATCGGCAGACGGGAGACGAAATTTATTCTATGTACAGCCCAAAATCCGTTGTAGAAGCCATGCTGCGCCACAAATTCGGAACCTATTGGAACCAGACGGAAACGTATGAGGCCTTAAAAATTTATATTCAAATGGATATGGATGGCCTGAAAGATTCTGTGGTTCGAATGCTTGCTGGTGAAGCAGTTCCGATTCATATCGGAACATTCAGCAACGATATGACCACGTTTGCGACGAAAGATGATGTGTTAACTCTGCTGGTGCACCTCGGTTATCTGACCTACAACAGCATAAATGAAACCGTGAGCATTCCCAATAAAGAAGTTTCCCGGGAATATGTCAATGCAATCAGCACAATGAATTGGCATGGTGTAGCAGATTCTGTGGAATCTTCCCGCAAATTACTGGAATCTTTATGGGCAATGGATGCAGATGCCGTCGCAGCCGGAGTGGAAAAAGCGCATGAGGAAATTTCAATTCTCCAATATAATGATGAAAATTCTCTTAGCTGTACCATTCAGCTCGCCTTCTATTTTGCACGGGAATACTACACTATGGTTCGGGAACTGCCGGCAGGAAAAGGATTTGCCGATGTATGCATGATCCCAAGACCGTGCCATCTGGATAAGCCGGCGATTGTGATTGAACTGAAATGGGACAAAAGTGCAGTTGGCGCGATAGAACAGATCAAAGAAAAACAGTATGGAAACGCGTTGAAAGATTATCAGGGGAATTTGCTGCTTGCTGGAATTAACTATAATAGGAAAACGAAGAAACACGAATGTGTTATCGAAGTGATGCAAAAATGAAAAATGAAAGTCTCATATCTGTACGGCAAGGTAGCAGATATGGGACTTTTTGACAAAGAAAAGTTGAAATTTATAGAGAAGATAATAACGATGATTTTGAAAGGTAATAGCCTATGAAAAGAATGAGCACAGACCCAACAAAATATGTAGTATTTGATGTGGAAACAAATGGATTAAAATCGAAAGAGTGCGATTTGCTTTCAATTTCGATTTATAAACCAGATGATGGCAAAGAATATAATAAGTTTTTACCACTGGAGTTAAATCGAAAAATTCTTACGACGAATATAAATGGTATTACAGAAAAAGATTTGATGGGAGCGACTGCACTTACTCAGAACGAATTTAATCATATAGTAGAAGAGTATGAATTAGAAAAAAGAACAATATTGATTTATGCTGGAGGGAATTTTGATGCAAAATTTCTTGAAGCATATATGAAAAGACATCGAATTTTCGGATTCGAGAAATTAAATTTTTACAATTTTAAAAAAAATATAATTTCTTCTATGTATGCACATGGAAATATTAGCAAAGATAATTTATGTTCGTTATTTAAGATAGAGGGTGTTAAGTCAGTTCACAGTAGTTCCAATGATTGTAAACTTGAATGGAAGCTGTTTGAAAAAATGGATGGTTACTTTTATCTTGTAACGGAAGGAGATGGCGCAGATAATGTATTTAGGCTTAACGATGATTATATCATTCCAGCCAGCCTATTGCATTCTCATCCGAATTTAAGTCGCGTACTTTGTGAAAGGCCATATATTGAATGTCAAAGTACGCCTATTAAATCGTTTGAAATTAATGCTCAGGGAATTGAAAAGTTCAAAACTAATATTACAGGGAGGACAATTGAGCATTTGATAAATTCAATGCTGGGGGTTGAAGTACAAGATTCGCAATTGTTCTTGTTGAAAAACAAAATGAAATTGGATTTTATTGGGAAAATTCCCAATGGAGTATTAATGATTCCGATGGTTTTCAATCCAGATGGGACTGTTACTGCAGTTCATAAAGAAGACAAAGAAATGGAGAAACGTATAAACTATACAGGGAAGAACCTTAAAGAACGAATTCAACCCTTAGTCGATTTTATTAAATCTGAAATTTTTAAAAATGAACAGATATTATCTCAAGAACTTGTTATTGATTCTGAACATAATATTCTTGCCCTATGTGATCTTTCTACTAAAAAGACAGTATTGGAAATAAAAACGGATTATTCTGATTCAATGGTGTATAAAGAACAATTTTTTTATGAGGCTAGAGGAAGAGATATTTATCATTTGAAGATGGAGTGGATAAAAGATTGGGATACGGGTTTGCTTAAAAAAGTAATTTTTCATATTGTTTCTGTTGATGCTCATATTGGAACACCTAGTTCATCAAATTGGTTTGAAGGGAAAAGAGAAGAACAAAGATCAAAAAGAAAAGCCGAGATACAAAAGTATTTGTCATCTTCAGATTTATCTTTAGTATCTTTTAAAAATATCAGTTCTCCGATAAAATTACAATGCAAAATTTGTGAATATGAATGGAATATTAGATATGCTACATTAATGAAAAAAATACCAGATTGCCCTAAGTGCAGACCACGGACTGAGAGTAGAAAACAGATTTTGATGTCTGAGGAGGAACGAAAGAAACTGCGTGCTGATAATTATTATGAGAAAATATTACAAAGAAGTAATCATACAATTATTGCAAGTAATTATGTAGGTTCAAAAGAAGAAGTAGATGCTATATGTGTTATCTGTGGTCATAAGTGGAAGAGCCGTGCAGATCATTTGCTGAATAGATGTTGGTGTCCAGCATGTAAAAAAGTAAGTAAATAGCGAAAGAATTGTTTTTAATGTATAGGGACATTGAGAAAAGCATATAAGGGCATTTTTAATTGAAAATTAAAATCAGAAGATAGAAGACTTATGGAATGGTCAGATTGAGTATATGAAAACGATAGAAGGGGATAATGATGAAATTTATAGGTACCAAAAATTTTGAAACAGCACGATGTCATCTAAGAAGAATAGAGCCGTCGGATTACAGAATGATGTTTCAAAATTGGGCTAAATACGAGGAAGTCTGCAGGTATTATCCGTTTAACCCTGCTGCTGATATAGAAGTCTACCGGCAGAAAGTAGAACGTTGGGTATCGAATTACAGTTCCGATTCCTACTTTCATTGGGTGATTGAGTGGAAAGAAACAGGGGAATTAATAGGAACCATTAATTTGGGAAATGTGGAAGAAGCGTGTCAAATGTCCGATACATGCTATATGCTGTCTCCAAAATATTGGAATAGAGGTATTATGACAGAAGTATTGGCAGGTGTCTTAGATTATGCATTTGATGAAATAGGATTACATAGAGTGCAGGCAGAAGTTTTCGAAGGAAATGAGGCATCTGTTGCCGTACTAAAGAAATGCGACATGACGTTAGAAGGAGTTGCCAGAAAAAAATATATGAAAAATGGAAAGTATATAGATACTGCTTTGTGGGCGATTATCGCAGAGGAAAGATGAAATTTTTCGATCATGGAGGAAAATACAGTGGCGAAAGCGTCCGGGAAGAAAAAATGGACTGCGGAAGAAGTGCAGCAATGGTATTGTGATGCCAAGATTTTGATATACTGCAATCCGAGTGATTCAAATATAGTGGTTAAAAAGGCCAGACGTAAAGGTTTTACCGTGAATTGGGCAAATCCAAAAGCTTATCTGCTGCTGGGAGCTGTCCTTGCGCTGGTGTTTGTAATTGTGCTTTTGCTAAAATAGATGTACGATAATAAAATTCTAAGTCAATGAGGTAAAGAAATGCTTGAATTATATAAGCCGGATGTGAATGACTTGTGGTTTAGGAAAAAAATGATGAGTGATGAGCAGACGATGTCTTACAACCACGCTTACGGAGGAACCATTTCATTTCCAGAAGAATGCTGGACGGACTGGTATGACAGGTGGCTAACAAACTCCAATGGTCAGCGTTTTTACAGATATATCAAGGAGAATAATTTTTATATTGGAGAAGCAGCATATTATTTTGATGCAGAAAGGCAGATTTACATCGCAGATGTTGTGATTTATGCTCCATATCGTGGAAAGGGATATGGCCGTGAGGGACTTTTGCTTTTATGCGAAGCGGCAAAAGAAAATGGTGTAAAAGAACTTTATGACGATATTGCGGTTGATAATCCGTCCGTTTCGTTATTTCTGAAATGTGGTTTTGTGGAAGTGCTGCGAACTTGCAAGTATATTTTGGTTAAAAAAGAAATGGAGACAATTCGGCTGAAGAAGCTCACGCGGGAGTTATGCCATGAACTGTACAGGAATTGGGAGAATGATGCATCTATTTACGCAGATATGTCCGCGTTCACGCCATATTGTTATGATAAGGCCAAAGTTGACAAGTATTTTAATGAAAAAAATGAACCATCCCGCATCGTATTCGCCATTATGCTTGAGGAGAACCCCATCGGCGAAATTCAACTGAAAAAGATAGACCGGGAAAAATCAGAATGCACTTTGAGTATTCACATGCAGAACGATGCTGTAAAGGGGAAAGGATACGGAACACAGGCGGAATGTCTGGCAGTAAATTTTGCCTTTCGTGAGCTGGGAATGTCTGCGGTAAACGCCGATGCGATCAGAAAGAACACCAGAAGCCAGCATGTGCTGGAGAAGGCAGGATTTCGCTTTGTTGGAGAAGATAAAAACTTTCGATATTATCGGATCGAGCGGCGTGATACAATCGGCTGTTGATCTGCTGGCACGAATACTTGTTCAGCAGGAAAAACTATGTTATGCTTAGAAAAACATTAGTACTTATTCTATGATAGGGGGGACAGTACGAAACATGAAGGATCATTTACCGGAACGAATCGTAAGGGAACTTTGTTCTTTTGCACAAAAGCATGCTGTTACGAAAATCGTACTGTTTGGTTCGCGTGCACGGGGCACAAATACAGAAAGAAGCGATATCGATATCGCAGTATACGGCGGAGATTTTGATCACTTTTATTGGGATGTTAAAGAAAAAACACATACTCTCCTGATGTTTGATATTGTACAGGCAGATGCACCAATTTCGGATCAATTAAAAGAGGAAATAGAAAAGGATGGTATTGTGATTTATGAAAAAACTTGATAATTTTGTAAATTGCCTGGAGATATTGGCAAATGCGGATTTTAAGATGGCGGAAACAAATGATATCTACCGCACAGGGATTATCGGGCAATTTAATCTTACGTTTGAACTTGCGTGGAAAGCATTACAGGAAATTATGAAAATGCATGGTGTAGAAGGCTCTTCTACCGGTTCGCCGCGCGAAATTCTGCAGCTTGCTTATAAAATTGGATTTATCAATGATGCTGAAGTATGGCTGCTTATGTTAAAGAAGCGAAATACTTCTGTCCATATTTATAATGAAGATGAAGTAGACGAAATGATTCTGCTCATACGCGATAGTTTTATCCCTGCTTTTTCTGTTCTGAAAGATACATTGATGAAGAAACTGGAAGAAGCGGAAAGCGATTGGATATAAGAAACTAGGCTACTTAGAGGAGAAAAAAGGACGATGAATAACAAATTAACATTCAGAACCGCAGAACGAAAAGACACAGCATTGATTCTTCAGTTTATTAAAGAACTTGCTGACTACGAAAAAATGCTGGATGAAGTTGTTGCGGATGAAGCAACGCTGGAAACCTGGATTTTTGATAAGCAGAAAGCGGAGGTTATTTTTGCACTTGAGGACGGCAAAGAAGTTGGCTTTGCATTATTCTTTCATAATTTTTCTACGTTTCTCGGCCGTGCCGGTATTTATCTGGAGGACCTGTATGTCAGACCGGAGTTCTGCGGAAAAGGATATGGTAAGGCGATTTTGAAGAAACTTGCATCCATTGCGGTAGAACGTGGCTGCGAAAGACTGGAATGGTGGTGCCTTGACTGGAATAAGCCAAGCATTGATTTCTATTTATCCCTAGGCGCAGAGCCAATGTCCGACTGGACGGTCTATCGGATTGCGGGCGATACACTTACAAAACTTGCAGAATAGCACAAAAATCAAAAACAGAAGTCTCATGTCTGCACCATAAGGGCGGCGGATATGGGACTTTTTGGTAAAGGTAAATTGGAAGTTGGAGGTGTGAAATGGAAAGACCTGTTACAATGCTGTTTATGCTGATGTCCGTCGACGGAAAAAATCAGCACAGGTGCAGCAGATGAATTAGATGTAGATAAAGACTTTCCTAGAATTGCAGGGGTAAGCGAAGGATTACATCAATATTACGAAATTGAACAAACGACGGATTTATGGTCATTAAACACAGGAAGAGCGCAGGAAAAAATGGGTATCAATTCGAAGCCGCTGCCGGATAAAACCCCAGTCTCTTTTGTGCTGGTTGACAATAAACATTTAAGTGAACATGGCGTGCGTTATTTTTACGCTTTATCAAAAGAATTCGTGCTGATTACAACAAACGATGCGCACCCGGCCTTTCAGGTTCAGGAAAGCAATTTGCACATCATTTACCAAAAACAATTATCACTGTCAGATGCACTTGCAGAACTCAAAACAGAGTTCGGATGTGAGAGAATTACCATACAAAGCGGCGGTACTTTGAACAGCCTGTTTCTTCGTGAAAAATTGTTTGATTATGTTGATATTGTTATAGCCCCTGTTTTAATCGGCGGCAAAGATACCGCAACACTGATTGACGGACCATCGCTGATGTCTGAAAGCGAGTTATCCCAGCTGCGGGCACTGAAATTAGAGGAATGTGTGGTTTTAGAAAACTCGTATCTGCGGCTGCGGTATAAAGTAATGAACTGAAAAGTCGAATTTTGTGAGGATAGAGAAGTGGATTTTAAGAATTTATTACCGGCAAAAAATCGTGATGAGTTGCGTCAATGGTTAATGAAAAATCACAGGAAAGAAAGCGAATGCTGGGTAGTAGTAAAACGTGGGCGTCCTGTGGATAATGGGACATTCTGGTATATTGATGCTGTCGAAGAAGCCATGTGATTTGGCTGGATTGACAGCACCACAAAGAAAATGGACAATGGGATTACGGCACAAAGATTAGCACCTCGGAGAAAAGGCAGTCTATGGTCCGAGTTAAATAAGGAATGCTGCCGCAGAATGGAACGATTGGGAAGAATGACAGATGCCGGCCGTGCTGTACTGCGGATATGTCGGAAAAAGGATTTGTCATTGACAGCGTTATTCTGGAGGCATTGCAGGCGGATCAGGAAGCCTGGGATAATTTTCAAAAATTTCCTTCCTTGTATCAAAGAGTAAGAATCGACACGATACAGATCAAGAAAAAACAGCCGGAATTATTTCAGAGCCGTCTGCAGAAACTGTTAGATAATACGAAAGCGGGAATTATGCATGGGGAATGGAATGATAACGGGCGATTGCTTACAGACGAATAAATTAATCGTTTTACGAGGCAATTCCGGCAGCGGAAAAACAACCATTGCAAAAGAGTTACAGCAGATGTTCGGAAATAATACAATGCTGATTTCACAGGATGCTATCCGAAGGGACATGCTCAAAGTCAAAGACGGATAGAATACAAAGGCACTGCCGCTGCTGGAAGAACTTCTGCGGTATGGAAGAAAATACAGCGAAATTGTCATTCTGGAAAGAATCCTGAATGCAGAATGGTATTGTGCGTTATTTGAGCTGACAGTTGAGTTATACGGCGAAAATGTATATGCGTATTACTTTGACATCCCCTTCGAGGAGACCGTGAAGCGCCACAAAACAAAGCCGAACTGCAAGGATTTCGGGGAAGAAGATATGCGGAGATGGTGGAACGAAAAAGATTATGCATCTGTTCTGCAGGAAACCAGAATAACGGCGGATCAGGACAAGGAAAGCATTGTTTGTGAAATCTATCATACGGTGGTATCCAATGGGAAATAGCAATGTCAGAGTTATAATCGAAAGGGAGCAGAGTGTCATATGATTCGAAAATTTAAAAACAATGATTTGCCTGCCATTATGCAAATATGGCTTACGTCTAATATAGAGGCACATAATTTCGTCCCGGAAAAATACTGGACAGATCATTTTGAAATGGTGAAGGAAGTGCTTCCGCAGGCTGAAATATATGTATCTGAAAATGAAAATACACGACAAATAGAAGGATTCATAGGGTTAAATCAGGATTATATAGAAGGAATTTTTGTTAAGAAAAGTATGCGGTCAAAAGGGATAGGAAAACAGTTATTGGATTATGTGAAGAAAATAAAACCGCAGATCAGTTTGAGTGTATATCAGAAAAACAACAAAGCAATTTCTTTTTATCAAAGAGAGCATTTCATGATTCAGGAAGAAGGTATGGATGATGATACCGGAGAAAAAGAACTTTTTATGATCTGGTGCAGGAAAGTGAACACACCCACACTGGAAACTGAACGCCTGATTTTAAGAAAATTTGCAGAAGAGGATATGAACGCACTTTTTCTGATTTTAAAAGATGAAGAAGCGAATCAATTCCTGCCCTGGTATCCCGTGAAAAATCTGGAGGAAACGAGAAGATTTTATGAAGAACGATATGTTTCTAAATATGCACAGCCTGAGGCCTATGCGTATGCCATCTGCCGGAAGGAAGATAACGTTCCGATCGGATACATGAACGTTGCGACAGAGGAATCCCATGATTTTGGCTATGGACTCCGCAGAGAATACTGGCACCAAGGGATTGCCACGGAGGCCGGAAAAGCTGTAGTGGAGCAGGTGAAAAAAGAGGGCTTACCTTATATTACGGCAACGTATGATCAAAATAACCCAAGAAGCGGAAAAGTCATGCAGAAACTGGGCATGAAATACTGCTATTCCTATGAAGAACAATGGCAGCCCAAAGATTTTCCGGTTATCTTCAGAATGTATCAGCTTAATTTTACGAAAGACGATGATTTTGTGTATAAAAAATATTGGAACGAAGCAGAGAATCACTTTATAGAAAAAATGTGATAGAATGAAAAAAAAGGAAAGGAAGCGAACTCATGAAATCAGTAATTTCCATTGGAAATCAGGATTTTGTATCCATCAGAAAGAATAACTGTTTTTATATCGATAAGACGGATTTTATCAGGGAATGGTGGGACAATCAGGACAGCGTTACCCTGATCACACGCCCAAGGAGATTCGGCAAGACCCTGAATATGAGTATGGTCGAATATTTCTTTTCCGTAAATCATTCCGAATGCAGCAAATATTTTGAAGACCTTGTCATCTGGAAAGAGGAAAGATTTCGTAAGCTGCAGGGAACGTATCCAGTGATTTCCCTCAGCTTTGCAGATATCAAGGCAACCACATATGAGACTGCAAGAAGAGCGGTAATTCGTAAGCTGGTGAAATTATATAGTACTTTTGAATTTATCAAATCCAGCAAAGTATTGAATGAAAAAGACCGCGCCTATTTTGATTCCGTTGAAGAAAATATGTCGGATGATGCCGCAGCAGTAGCTGTCAATTATCTGTCCGATTATCTGAGCCGCTATTACGGAAAAAAGGTGATTATTCTTCTGGATGAGTATGATACTCCTTTACAGGAATCGTATATTCATGGGTATTGGGAGAATCTTACAGCGTTTATCAGAAGCCTGTTCAATTCCACATTCAAAACGAATCCCTATATGGAACGGGGACTGCTGACAGGAATAACAAGAGTCAGTAAAGAATCTATCTTTTCCGATCTGAATAATCTTGAAGTTGTAACAACAACATCGGAAAAGTACAGCGGTTCGTTTGGGTTTACAGAAGAAGAAGTCTTTCATGCGCTGGAGGAAAACGGGCTGTCTGATGAAAAAGAAACCGTCCGCTGCTGGTATGATGGATTTTCCTTTGGAAAACGGAAAGATATTTACAATCCGTGGTCCATCACAAAATATCTGGACACGGGAGAATATGGAACGTACTGGGCAGACACCAGCGGAAATATGCTGATCTCCAATCTGATCCGGCGAAGTCCTGCAAAGATCAAGACGGAAATGGAAGATTTATTAAACGGCAGAGTGATCTGCACAGAATTGGATGAGCAGGTTATTTTTGAACAGCTTGGCAGAAAGCGGGGAGCCATCTGGAGTCTTATGCTTGCGAGCGGATATCTGAAAGTGGATCGGTACGAAATGGATAACAGAACAGGAAAGCGCCAGTATGATTTGAAAGTGACAAATCATGAGACAATGCTGATGTTTGAACAAATGATAGAGGACTGGTTTACAGAAGAAGATTCTGCGTATGGCAATTTTAAAGATGCTCTGCTTGCCGGAGATCTGGATTATATGAACCAGTTTATGAATCAGGTAGCACTTCAGACCTTCAGCAGTTTTGACACGGGCGGAAAACCGTCAGAGGAACTCGAACCAGAAAGATTTTACCATGGATTTGTCCTTGGGCTGATTGTCGATCTGGCCGGAAAATACAGAATCACATCCAACAGAGAAAGTGGATTTGGACGGTATGACGTAGTAATGGAGCCATTGAAAGAAAACCTGGATGCGATCGTGATGGAATTCAAGGTTCAGAATACATCAAAAGAAAAGTCGCTGGAAGAGACGGTGGAGCATGCACTTCGTCAGATTCAGGAAAAACAGTATGACACAGAATTGCTTGCCAGAGGAATCGCAAAGGAGCAGATCAGGCATTACGGATTTGCGTTTCGGGGGAAGAAAGTGTTGATTGGAAATTGAAATGAGAGAAAATATGAAAATCAGAAAAGCAGAACCGAAAGACCTGTCCAGAATTGCGGAAATTTTCGTGTTCAACAACCGAATCAATTATTTCCCGATTTTTCACGAGGAGGCCTATTCCTTCGGTGAAATGCAGGTAGTTCCGATGATCGACCAGTACTTTAAGAAAGAAGAAATCTTAAACCGCATCTATGTCTACGATGATGGAATTATAAGAGGTTTTACAGAAATCAACGGAACCGAAATCTGTAAACTATACGTAGATCCATGTCTGCAGAACAACGGGGTCGGCCACGCGCTGATTACCTTTGTAATTGAAAAGTTTGACGCAGACCATCTATGGGCATTGGAGAAAAATACGCGTGCCATTGCGTTTTACAACCGCCACGGATTTCGGTGGACAGGAACGAAACAGCTGGAAGCAGGAACGACAGAATATCTGCTGGAATTAAGACGATGAGAGCGCGGCGGAAAAGAATATGCGGGACTGGATTTATAATGAGAACGGCGCGCCGAAATACTGGCCAGTCGACAATTATTATATCCTCGGTGAGCGAATAACCAGCTTTTTAGGCTGTGAAGTGAAAAAAACAGCATCACACCCTGACGCAGATCCTGATGGGGCTTTTGAACAACGGCTTCGAGCTGAAAGCAGTAGAAGAAGCCATGCCGCCGGAGGAGATGATGGACATCCCTGGAATGAAGAACGAACTGCGCCGGCCGATGATGTTATTGGTGAAAGCAGTGAAGAAATAAATAGAAAAAACATGGGAGGATTTTACAATGAAAAATTTTAGACAGGAAGACTACAAAGTATTTGAAATGTTCGATAAACAGTGGGCGCTCGTCACCGCTGGCGGAATGGATCATTTCAACAGCTGCACGATCGGCTGGGGAAGCCTCGGAAATATCTGGGCAGCCGACCGGAAAACCATTTCAACCGTAACGGTTTACGTGCACCCGGCGCGCTACACAAGTGAGTTCCTGAAAGAAAGCGACACCTTCACCGTGAGCTTTTACCCGGATCAGTACCGCAAAGCACTGGGCTACATGGGCAGCCATTCCGGCCGTGACGGAGACAAAGCTGCCGCCGCAGGTCTCACTCCGGTTGCCATCGGCGACGGCGTGACGTATGAGGAGGCAAACCTGACCTTCCTCTGCAAAAAACTGTATCAGCATCAGTTTGCCAAAGAAGATCTCGCACCGGAAATCCAGGAATACTACGCTTCTATGCCGAAAGTCTACCCGGATTTCAAAGGAGGCTGGCAGCCACACATCGTGTTTGTGGGACAGATTCTCGGCGTGGAAGACAAACGATAAAAGGCGGTGAACCATGGGATTTCAACTCGGGGCAATTGCAGTTTTGCTCGTATTTTATGGATGCTATCTGGGAAAAATGGCGGCCCAGAGACGCTAGGGAATCCAGACGGATCAGATGGGAAAAGGAAAAGCAGGGAAGGCCAAAACGATTGAGCTGACCATGAAAACCGCTACGTTTCTGGCGCTGGCAGCGGAAGTCATCAGCATCTGGTGCAATGCATCATCCATGCCGTCTGCCATGCGGATGATCGGATTTGTACTTGCAGTCTGCGGTGATGTGGTTTTCATCATCTCCGTTCTGACTATGCGCGACAGCTGGCGCGCAGGCGTTTCCGAGACAGACAAAACAGAACTCGTCACCGACGGAATTTACCAGATCAGCCGTAATCCTGCGTTTCTTGGATTCGATCTGGTCTACCTGGGAATCCTGCTGCTGTTCTTTAACGGGATTTTATGCGCAGCATCCATCTTTCCAGCTGTGATGTTCCACATCCAGATCGTGAACGTCGAGGAGCCGTTCCTTGCGAAAGCATTTGGAAAGCCATATGAGGAATACAAGAGAACCGTAAACCGTTACCTTGGAAGAAAATAAAGAAAATACAAGACCGTTTTTTCCTGCAACAATCATAACAGGAGAAAACGGTCTTATCTTTTAATGAAGTAAAAACAGCCGAAAAGCCTGCTCCACCGTATTTGTCATATTTTCAGCAGCATTTTTCACATCCATAGCCTCCTTAAGTGAAACGACGCTTCGCAGAATCGGGAAAAATGCATCAATTCCGGCAGCGTTACATGCGGATGCGTCTTTTGTGACACAGCCGGAGAATGCGATGACCGGTTTGCCGTATTCTTTCGCCAGCTTTGCAACTCCGATCGGCGCTTTTCCCATCACGGTCTGTCCGTCGAGCCGTCCTTCGCCGGTGATAACAAGATCAGCATCTTTTACATCATCACGAAGCCGGGTTTCGTCCAGTACGATCTGAATGCCGGGTTCCAGCGAAGCAGAAAGAAACGTCTGAAAAGCAAATCCAAGTCCGCCCGCAGCACCTGTTCCGGGAATTTCCGCGTCGACGTTCGGGAATGTTTTCCGGCAGAGCGCGGCGTAGGAGGCAAGCGATGTGTCCATACGTTTGATCATGACAGCATCCGCGCCCTTCTGCGGTCCGAAAACGGCGCTGCAGCCGTTGGAACCACAGAGCGGATTCGTTACATCGCAGGCAATACGGAAGGTGCATTCCGAAAGTTCCGGCAGAACGTGATCTGTCGTAATCGCGGTAAGAGATTCCAGCCCGACGGCACCAAAAGGAACCTGTTTTCCTTCTGCATCGAGCAGTCCGAAACCGAGTGCCTGCAGCATACCAATACCGCCGTCATTCGTGGCACTTCCGCCGATTCCGATAATAAAATGGCGGCAGCCACGCAGAACCGCATCCTGGATTACTTCACCGACACCGTATGTCGTTGTATACAACGGATTTCGCTCCGTATCCGAAACAAGCGTAATTCCAGCTGCACCGGACATCTCAATAACAGCTGTCTGTGCCTGTTCTATTACGCCATACGTACACGAAACTGTCTTTTGTGCCGGTCCCGTCACAGGAACGGACACAAACTGTCCGCCGAGTCCTTCCGTCAGAGCCTGTACCGTCCCTTCTCCTCCGTCCGCCAGTGTCCGCACAACCGTTTTAACATCTGGATCCACCCTGTGAATCCCTTGCGCAGCAGCATTCCCGGCCTGAAGAGATGAGAGACTTCCTTTAAATGAATCAATTGCAATTGCAACTTTCAAACTTTCACTTCCGTTTCCTTATAAGATACCATGATTTTACCATCCCCATGTCCAAATAGCAACGCACATCCCCGAAAATCCCGTAAAATCGCGGAAAAGAACCGATAAAATATGCTTTCCACTCTTGACAACGCTTACAGCCCCTAGTTATAATAAGGCATGAAAAACGATGACGAAGACAGTAGTCTGCGCGTGAACGGTCTGTGGAAAGCGAGCCGGGGATGGTGGGAGTCCGGTACAAGTAGCGGCAGGTGAACATCACTTCCAAGTTGCAGTTCTGAATCTGCGTACCCGGCGCATAAAATATAGAAAGCCGGAGAGCAGTGGTAAGAAGTTGCCGGCCGTTCCCCGTTACAGGAAATGCATATGATAGTATGTAACAGGTGGTTACGATAAGTACAGCTTTCGTCCTATTACAGGGCGGGAGCTTTTTCTTATTTTACGCGAACAAATCAAACGAGAAACTTAAGTTTCAGGAGGTACAAGCATGTACAAGAAAGTTTCAACCGACATGAACTTTGTCGAGAGAGAAAAACAGGTTGAGAAGTTCTGGGAAGACAATCAGATCTTCGAGAAAAGTATGAAAGTGCGTGAAGGAAATCCGTCCTACGTATTCTATGACGGACCGCCGACCGCAAACGGAAAACCGCACATCGGCCACGTAGAGACCCGTGTTATCAAGGATATGATTCCGAGATACCGTACTATGAAAGGCTATCAGGTACCGAGAAAAGCAGGCTGGGATACCCACGGACTGCCGGTAGAGCTGGAAGTTGAGAAAAAGCTCGGTCTGGACGGAAAAGACCAGATCGAAAAATACGGCGTAGAGCCATTTATCGAGCAGTGTAAAGAAAGCGTATGGAAATACGAGGGAATGTGGGAAGACTTCTCCCATACCGTTGGCTTCTGGGCTGATATGAAAAACCCATACGTTACGTACCATAACGACTACATCGAGTCCGAGTGGTGGGCATTAAAAGAGATCTGGAAGAAAGGTCTTCTGTACGAAGGACACAAAATCGTTCCTTACTGCCCGCGCTGCGGTACCCCGCTTTCTTCCCACGAAGTAGCACAGGGATACAAAGATGTCAAAGAACGTTCTGCCGTTGTCCGCTTTAAAGTAAAAGGCGAGGACGCATACATCCTGGCATGGACCACCACACCGTGGACCCTTCCGTCCAACGTTGCACTCTGCGTCAACCCGGATGAGGATTACGTAAAAGTAACAAGCAAAGGATATACCTATTATATGGCAGCCGCTCTGGTAGATACCGTTCTTGGAGAAGGCGCCGAGGTTCTGGAGCATTATCAGGGCAAAGATCTCGAGTTCAAAGAGTACGAGCCGCTGTTCCCGTACGCTGAGAAGAGAATCGGAAACAAAAAAGCATACTATGTAGTCTGCGATACCTACGTAACACTGACCGATGGTACCGGTGTTGTTCATATCGCTCCTGCATTCGGTGAGGACGACTCCAAGGTCGGCCACAGATACGATCTTCCATTCGTACAGTTAGTAAACGAAAAAGGTGAGATGACAGAGGAAACTCCGTGGGCAGGCACTTTCTGTAAGAAAGCAGATATGGCCGTTCTGCAGGCACTCGAGGACAAGGATCTTCTGTTTGATGCGCCGCTGTTCGAGCACAGCTACCCGCACTGCTGGAGATGCGATACTCCGCTGATCTACTACGCACGTGAGACCTGGTTCATCCGCATGACTGCAGTAAAAGAGGATCTGATCCGCAACAACAACACCATCAACTGGATTCCGGAGAGCATCGGAAAAGGACGCTTCGGTGACTGGCTGGAAAACGTTCAGGACTGGGGACTTTCCAGAAACCGTTACTGGGGAACTCCGCTTCCGGTATGGCAGTGTGAATGCGGCCATCAGGACTGCATCGGCAGCATCGAAGAGCTGAAAGAAAAAGCCGACAACTGCCCGGATGACATCGAGCTTCATCGCCCATACATCGACGCAGTGACCATTAAGTGCCCGAAATGCGGTAAAGAGATGCACCGTGTACCGGAGGTTATCGACTGCTGGTTCGATTCCGGATCCATGCCGTTCGCACAGCATCACTATCCATTCGAGAACAAAGAAACCTTCGAGAAACAGTTCCCGGCACAGTTTATTTCCGAGGCTGTAGACCAGACACGTGGATGGTTCTACTCCCTGCTTGCAATTTCCACTCTGCTGTTCAACAAAGCACCATACGAAAACGTTATCGTTCTTGGTCTGGTACAGGATGAGAACGGACAGAAGATGAGTAAATCCAAAGGAAATGCGGTAGATCCGTTTGACGCACTGCAGACCTACGGTGCCGATGCGATCCGCTGGTACTTCTACACCAGCAGCGCTCCGTGGCTGCCGAGCCGTTTCGCAGGCAAGACGGTCGTGGAAGGACAGAGAAAGTTCATGGGAACCCTGTGGAACACCTACGCGTTCTTTGTTCTGTATGCAAACATCGACAACTTCGATGCAACAAAATACAGTCTGGAGTATGACAAGCTGGCTGTTATGGATAAATGGCTGCTGTCCCGTCTGGAATCCACTGTAAAAGCAGTAGACGACAACCTGGCAAATTACCGTATCCCGGAGGCAGCAAAAGCACTGCAGTCCTTCGTGGATGATATGAGTAACTGGTATGTACGCCGCTCCCGTGAGCGTTTCTGGGCAAAAGGCATGGAGCAGGATAAGATCAATGCTTATATGACTCTGTACACCGCACTTGTAACTGTTGCAAAAGCAGCAGCGCCGATGATTCCGTTCATGACCGAGGACATCTATCAGAACCTCGTAAAGAGCATCGATGCAAGTGCACCGGAAAGTATCCACCTGTGTGACTTCCCGGAGGTACATGAGAACTGGATCGATCCGAAGATGGAAGAGGATATGGCCGACCTGCTGGAGATCGTCGTTATGGGACGTGCCGCAAGAAACACCGCCAATATCAAGAACCGTCAGCCGATCGGAACGATGTATGTGAAGAGCGAGTTCCAGCTTTCCGAATTCTACAAAGAGATCATCGAGGACGAGCTGAATGTCAAAGAAGTTGTATTCAAAGATGACATCGCAGATTTCATCAGCTACAGCTTCAAACCGCAGATGCGTACCGTAGGACCAAAATACGGAAAACTCCTGAACAAGATCAAAACCGTACTGTCCGAGCTCGATGGAAACAAGGCAATGGCAGAGCTGAAGAGCACCGGCGAACTTAAACTTGACATCGATGGACAGGAAATTGTATTATTAGAGGAGGATTTGCTGATCGACATGGCACAGATGGAAGGCTATGTTTCCGAATCCGACCATACAATCACTGTTGTTCTGGATACCAATCTGACTCCGGAACTGATCGAAGAAGGCTTCGTACGTGAGCTGGTAAGCAAAATCCAGACTATGCGTAAAGAGGCAGGCTTTGAGGTTATGGACAAGATCCGTGTATACGCAAAAGACAACGATAAGATTGTAGACATCATGAAAAACCATGGTGATGAAATTAAATCTGAAGTTCTGGCAGAAGATATCGTGACCGGAGAGACAAAGGGCTATGAGAAGGAGTGGAATATCAACTCCGAAAAGGTTACCATGGCAGTAGAACGTATCTAAGATTATTTTTGGATGTGTTTTCACGACGATCATTAATATGAAATTGGCCTGCGAGCGGGGAGAAAAACAAGCTCTCCGCTCGCAGACTGCTATTAAGGAGGACGCAGATGTTAAACGCCGAGTTCAAAAAAGAAACTTTTAAGAACAGTGTGAAAGAAAATGTAAAAATGCTGTACAGAAAGAACCTGGAAGATGCTTCCCAGCAGGAAATTTATCAGGCAGTCTGCTATGCAGTAAAAGATGTTATTATTGATAACTGGCTGAAAACCCAGAAGGCAATGGAAGAACAGGATCCGAAGATTCTGTACTATATGTCCATGGAATTCCTGATGGGCCGTGCACTTGGAAATAACCTGATCAACCTGACTGCATATAAACAGGTACAGGAAGCTCTCGAGGAAATGGGACTGAACCTGAACCTTCTGGAGGATCAGGAGAGAGATCCGGCTCTTGGAAACGGCGGTCTTGGCCGTCTGGCAGCATGCTTTCTGGATTCTCTGGCTACTCTTGGATATCCGGCGTACGGCTGCGGTATCCGTTACAAGTACGGTATGTTCAAACAGCAGATCCGCGACGGTTATCAGGTAGAAGTACCGGATAACTGGCTGAAAAACGGCTATCCATTCGAGCTGAAACGTCCGGAGTATGCAAAAGAGGTAAAATTCGGCGGATATGTGGCGCAGGAGTACGATGAGGCTACCGGACGCGTAAACTTTGTGCAGAAGGATTACCAGTCTGTCAATGCAATTCCTTACGACATGCCGATCGTAGGATATGACAACGACGTTGTAAATACTCTGACTATCTGGGATGCAGAGGCTATTCAGGACTTCTCATTGGATTCCTTCGACAAGGGTGATTACCACAAAGCTGTTGAGCAGGAAAACCTTGCAAAGACCATCGTAGAGGTTCTGTATCCGAACGATAACCATTACGAAGGAAAAGAGCTGCGTCTGAAACAGCAGTATTTCTTTATTTCTGCAAGCGTACAGAGAGCAGTTGCAAAATATAAAAAACAGCACGATGATATTACGAAGCTGTATGAGAAGGTTACCTTCCAGCTGAATGATACCCACCCGACCGTAGCTGTTCCGGAGCTGATGCGAATTCTGATGGATGTGGAAGGCCTTGGCTGGGATGAGGCATGGGAGATTACGACAAAGACCTGTGCATACACGAACCATACGATTATGGCAGAGGCACTTGAAAAATGGCCGGTTGACCTGTTCTCCAGACTTCTTCCGCGTATCTATCAGATCGTAGAAGAGATCAACCGCCGCTTCCTGATCCAGGTAAGAGAGCAGTACCCGGGTGATGAGGAAAAAGTCCGCCAGATGGCAGTGATCTACGACGGACAGGTTCATATGGCTCGTCTGGCTATCGTAGGCGGATATTCTGTCAACGGTGTTGCAAAGCTTCATACCGAGATCCTGAAAAAACAGACCTTAAAAGACTTCTACGAAATGACTCCGGAGAAGTTCAACAATAAGACGAACGGTATTACACAGCGTCGTTTCCTGCTTCACGGAAATCCGCTTCTGGCTGACTGGGTAACTGAGTATGCCGGAAATGGCTGGATTACCGATCTTCCGAAGATCAAAAAGATTGCTGAGCTTGCAGATGATACACAGGCACAGAAGGAATTTATGGAGATTAAACACAAAAATAAAGTTCGCCTGGCAAAATACATCAAAGAGCATAACGGCATTGATGTAGATCCGAACTCTATTTTTGACGTTCAGGTAAAGCGTCTGCATGAGTACAAACGCCAGTTTATGAACATTCTTCATATTATGTACCTGTATGACCGTCTGAAAAAGAACCCGGATATGCCGTTTTACCCAAGAACCTTTATCTTTGGAGCGAAAGCTTCCGCAGGCTATGAGCGTGCAAAAGCAATCATCAAACTGATCAACTCCGTTGGGGATGTCGTAAATAACGATCCGACCATCAAAGGAAAGATCAAAGTCGTATTTATCGAGGATTATCGTGTCAGCAACGCAGAGCTGATCTTTGCAGCTGCCGATGTTTCCGAGCAGATTTCTACCGCAAGTAAAGAGGCTTCCGGTACCGGTAACATGAAGTTCATGCTGAACGGTGCCCTGACTCTTGGAACCATGGACGGTGCAAACGTAGAGATCGTTGAGGAAGTTGGAAAAGAGAACGCCTTCATCTTCGGACTTTCCGCAGATCAGGTTATCGAATATGAGAACAACTACACCTACGATCCGATGAGCTACTTCATCCACGATCAGGACATCCACAACGTAGTGATGGATCTGATCAGCGGAAGATACTCAAACGGCGACACCATGATGTTCCGTGATCTGTATGACTCCCTGCTCACACCGAAGAATGCTCCGCGCCCGGATATGTACTTTACCCTGGCAGACTTCAAGTCCTATGCGGCAGCACAGGAGCGTGTTGAGGATAAATACAGAAATACTTCTGCATGGGCAAGAAGCGCGATCCTGAATACCGCACACAGCGGCAAATTCACATCCGACCGTACCATCCAGCAGTATGTAGATGATATCTGGCATCTGGACAAGATTACTGTCAGAAAGTAATCGGAATCAAATATAAGTAGTTAGGGGACACCTGCTTTTCCGGGAAAAACCGGAGGGGCGGGTGTTCTTTTTTTGATGACCGCTGGAAGGATCTGCATCCCGAAAAATGCCTGCAAAACAGGCATTCTTTTGACATTCTACGGGGAGTGTGGTACACTGTTCGTGTCTATGAACTAAAACAATCTGAAATGTATTGAGGTGAAAAGATTGGATAAAGCTGAATATCAAAGCCGGCTGGAAGAGCTGAACAGTCTGGTAAAAAAAGAGGACTATGAGGGGGCACTTGCAGTTGTAGAAGCCGTTGACTGGCGGCGTGTCAAGAGTCTGCGTACGCTCGGCATGGTAGCGGATGTCTATGAGGCGAACAAACGATATCCGGAGGCGAAGAAGATTCTGCTGATGGCGTATGACCGTTCCTCCATCGGAAAGGGCATTCTGTACCGCCTGGTAGAGGTCTCCGTAAAAATGAAAGACTTTGATGAGGCGATTGACTTTTACAACGAGTTTGAAGCAGTCGCACGTCACGATAATTCCCGGTATCTGCTGAAATACAAGATTTTAAGAGGACAGAAAGCGCCGCTTGAGGAGCAGATTTCCCTTCTGGAGGAATACAAAGAGCGGGAATTTACCGAGAGATGGGCATATGAACTGGCAAACCTTTACAGCAAAGCCGGAGAGACGCAGAAATGCATCGATGCCTGTGATGAGCTGATCCTGTGGTTCAGCGAGGGCAAATATGTGACAAAGGCAATGGATCTGAAAATGAAGTACGAGCCGCTGTCACCGTCCCAGCAGATCAAATACGAGCATCGTTTTGACTACAAAAAGAATGAAGAGCCGTCTGAGGATCCGGAAGCACTTGAAGTGCGGTTAGCCGGAGAGAGCGGAGCCGGTGAAATGGCTGCGACGAAAGAGCCGGCAGAGACGCCGGAAGTAAAACCGGTAAACGGCGGTGTGATGAGCCAGTATGTGGCCGGTGAAGAAGAAAAAGAAGCCGGTTCGCCGTACGAAGCATATGAGAAAACACAGCAGGCCGAGGCAGATGCAGAGCAGGTGCAGGAGTACGAAGCACTGCAGCAGACAGAGGAGCCGATCGAGGAGATTCCGGAAGAGCAGGCGGATGCAGACAGCACGCCGACGTACCTTGGAAATACGATCGATCTTCACGCAGAGCTTGCAAAGAGCATCCGCGATGTCTTCTCCTTCCGCGGAAAGAAACAGGAAGAGACGGCAGTCGAGGAAGAGACAAGCGAAGAGCCGGTACAGTACGAAGTAAAAGATCTGGAGCCGGAGCAGCTTGATGTAAACGTAGAGGTATCCCCGGATGCCAACACGACAATCAAGACAAGACCGCAGCCAAAACCGAAGGAAAAAGCCGAGCCGGTAATGCCGAAAGCACCGAAGCCGGAGAAGAAATACGAAGAGCCGGACCTCGAAGCACTGTTCCAGGAGACCGCAGCAAACCTGTCGGAGGAAGTTGCGGAGGAAGAAGCAGAAGAGCCAGTGGAACCGGCAGCAGAAGCCGAAACCGCAGAGCAGCCGATGGATCCGGAGTCCGAGACAGAGGCACGGGAACCGGCAGAGGAGCCGCAGGCGGAAGCTGAGCCGGAAGAAGATGCAGAACCGGCAGATGAAGCGGAAACCGAAGAGATCACAGAACCGGCGGATGAGGCTGAAACCGAAGAAGCTACAGAGCCGATGGATGAAGCTGAGATCGAAGAGATTATAGAACCGGCAGCCGAGGCTGAAATCGAAGAAGCAGAAGTTACAGAACCAGCAGTGGAAGCTGAAACAGAAGCAGCCGAGAAGGCTCAGGCGGAAGCCGAAATTGAGGAAACCGTAGAACCGGCGGAGACACCGTCCATGGATGCAACGGTTGTCATCGCGGATCTGAAACCGGCAGAGGAGACACGGCCGACCATCGATTTTAGTGAGCTTCAGGCAGCGCTGAACGCAGAAGTGCAGGAAGCTGAAAAAGCATCGGAAATCGAACTGCCGGATGAGCCGGAAACTGCGGAAGCAGAACCTGCTGACGAGCCGGAAAGCGAAACAGAGCCGGAAACTCCGGCCGAGACTGAGCCAGCCGATCCGTTTGAGCCGGCAGGAACCCAGCCGATCGAGATTACCCCGGAGGAAATCGAAATCGAAGTTCCGACCGAGCCAAAGCGTGAGCGCGTATCCGATGCGACGATCAACATGAGCATCGAAAAAACAACGGATGCCACCGTTCAGCTGATCCGCGACAACATTCCGGAAGGAACTGTTGCGAAATCGATTGAAGAGGTGCTCCGAGAGGAGACGCCGGAGGAGGCAAGACTCCGCATCCTGAACGACACCCAGCCGGATAAGCTGAGTGACGAGCAGAAAGCGCTGTTTACTTACTTTGCGAAAGTTCCAGGCATGGATATCCAGATTCTGGATGCAATGCATGGTGTTTATCATTACGCAGGCGACCGTACTTCCCGTCATGGAAACATTGCCATTATGGGCGGATACGGTACTGGAAAAACGAAGCTGTCGGAGGATCTCGTCCGTGCAATCTGTGCTGACTTAAAACTTCCGGCAACGAAGATGGCCCGTCTGGATGCATCTGTTCTGAACAAAAAGGACTGTGCGCAGATTGTTTCAAAGCTGGCGGGAGGTTTCCTCCTGATCGAGCGTGCCGGTCTGATGTACCCGGAGACGATCGAGAAGCTGTCGCAGGCAATGGATTTCCGTACCGACAGTCTGGTTCTGATCATCGAGGATGAGAAGGTCAGCATGAGAGGTCTTCTGCGGAATTACCCTGATTTTGCGAAGAAGTTTGAGACGGTCATTTCGATTCCTGTTTTCACGAACGACGAGCTGGTTACGTTTGCCCGCACGTATGCGCGTGAGAATGGATACAAGATGGACGAGATGGGTGTGCTTGCTCTGTATACACAGATTGGCAACAATCAGAAGGAGGGCGAGCCGATGACGATTTCACAGGTCAAAGATATGGTGGATCGTGCCATCGCCCATGCAGAAAAGGGAACCCGTAAATTCGGAAGACGCATGTCCAGAAAGCATACCGATGCGGACGACCGCGTGATTCTTTACGAGAAAGACTTTGAGTTCTAAATACATGGAGAATTTATGGAGAAAGTAAAACCGTGGCTCGGGGAGCCGCAGAATACAATAGCCGTACTGCAGAAGTACGGCTTTGTATTTCAGAAAAAGTATGGTCAGAATTTTCTGATCGATCCACATGTGCTGGATAAGATTGTAGTCGCTGCAGGTATCGGACCGGACGATTTTGTTGTGGAAATCGGACCTGGTATCGGTACGCTGACGCAGTATCTTGCGTATGCTGCGCGGAGTGTGTGTGCGGTGGAAATTGACAAGAATCTGATCCCGATTCTGGAGGATACGCTGTCGGATTATGATAATGTTGAGGTTATCAACAATGATGTTTTGAAGGTGGATCTGGCGGCGCTGGCGAAGGAGAAGAACAACGGACGGCCGATCAAGGTTGTGGCGAATCTTCCGTATTATATTACGACGCCGATTATTATGGGATTATTTGAGAATCATGTGCCGGTGGATTCGATTACGGTTATGGTTCAGAAGGAGGTTGCGGACCGGATGCAGACGGGGCCGGGATCGAAGGATTACGGGGCGCTGTCGCTGGCGGTGCAGTATTATGCGGAGCCGTATATTGTGGCGAATGTGCCGCCGAACTGTTTTATGCCGCGGCCGAAGGTTGGAAGTGCGGTGATCCGGTTGACGCGTCATGAGGTGATGCCGGTGGAGACGAAGGATGAGAAGTTGATGTTCTCCATTATTCGGGCGTCGTTTAATCAGAGACGGAAGACGCTGGCGAACGGACTGAAAAATTCGGAGCTGCTGCATTTTTCGAAAGAGGAGATTGAGGCTGCAATCACAGCCTGCGGCTGGCCGCTTACGATTCGTGGGGAGGCATTGAATTTACAGGAGTTTGCGCGGTTGACGGATGAATTGTGTAAATAGAGGGGACGCCTCGCCGCCGCTCGTCCGCCCTTGCGTGATGCGCATGGCAGCGGTGGAAAAGGGCATGAAAAAAAGCACCGTTGGCGAAACAGTGCTTTCTTTCATTTTTATTTTTAAAGGAAGGAGAGCCGATTTTCTAATCGGCAATATGAAAAAGAAAATTGTGTAAATAATGTTGGCATTCATTATTTATGCTTTTAGTATACGGGTAAATTATGTTGAAAGCGTGTTCATGTTGTAAAAAAATCATGAACAAATTGTGACTATTCAGAGCCATGCGAAATTTCAGAACAAATTGCGAATCATGCTTGCATGAATGAGCACTTTTTTCTGAAATTTCATATGGCGAGAAGCCACATCAAGATGCAGCGCAGCGGAATCGAGATGGGGCTCTGAACAGGGACTTATTTCTGAGTTGTGTTCGCAATTCATGTTTCTATAGCAATCCCCGAAAATAATGCAAAAAATTCAGCACCGCAGAGCGTGAATTACTGCGTCACAGATTTTCGTCGTACCCCGGTACGCCTTCAAATCTGTTCCTTGCAATTCGCGCTCTGCAGCACTGCCTTTTTTGCATTATTTTCGGGTCTTACTATAGGTTACAGGTCCAGCAGCTTAAAGGTGGAAATTCCGAGGAAGTTTCGGGAGCAGAGGCTGATTCCGCCCATGAGGACGGAGACATCCTGCAGGTGAGCCGGGAGGACGTGGAGGTACCAGCGGAGGCGGTTCTGGATTCCGGAGGTGATTTCGTCGATCAGACCCGGGATGTAGTTGGTGAAGGAGCTGTTGATGACGATGACGTCCGGGTTGAAGGTGTGGAGAACCGTGTTCAGGCTGATTCCGATGTAGTGGGTGAAATCCTGCATTACTTTGCGGGCGTTGGGGCTGCCTTCCTGGTAATACTGGATGAAGCGTTCGACGGAGACGTTTTCTAGGCCTTCAGCGGCGGCGAAATCGTTCAGGACGGCGGCTTCGGAGATGTACTGTTCGAGGCAGCCGTGGTTGCCGCAGGGGCAGGGCCGGCCATCGGGGAAGAGGATGGTGTGGCCGAATTCGCCGGCGTAGCCGTTCTGGCCGGTGTAGAGTTCGCCGTCAATGAGGATTCCCATGCCGACGCCTTCGTGGATGTTCAGGAAGATCATATTTTTAAAGTGCTCTGCGCAGGCGGCTTCGCCGATGACGGAGAGGTTGGCTTCGTTTTCTACGATGACAGGGACCTGAAATTCTTCTTCGAGGTAGTTTTTCAGGTTGGAGTGTTTCAGATCGTAGTAGGGTGTGAATAAAACGAGGTCGTCGCAGACGACGCCGTAGATTCCGATGGAGATTCCGACGAGGCCGCACGGTGTCTTGGGGAGGTCGGATTTGGTTTTGTGGAGGAGGGAAATCAGGTATTCCTCCAGGGAGAGGGATGGATCAATCGGGTATTCTTTTACAGTACATGATTTTCCCTTCAGATCTCCGGTGAGAATGGTGATCTTTTTTACGCCGAGATCGACGGCGATGATGGAACCGCAGCGATTATTAAAAGTAAGCAGAATCGGTTTTCGACCCATGGAAGTTTTTTCGGCACTGCCGAGTTCTATGACGAGCTGGCGGTCGAGCAGTTCCTGGACGATGGTGGATACAGTTGCTTTTGTCAGATGCAGCATTTTCGCCAGATCTGCGCGGGAAAGCGGCGGATGGTTGGCGATTGCCTCGAGAACCAGGGCGCGGTTCATGTCTCGTATATATTCCTGATTTCCGGTACTCATAAAAAATCCTCCATTCTGCCGCATTGGCTGTACATCAATCTTAACATAAATGAGAGAGAAATGACAGGGAAAATCGGGGATGGGCAATACGAATAGAAAAATTAACGGAGAAAAACGATTTCTAGACAGAGTAGAGAGTAAGGGACAGAATTAGAAATAAAATATGTGATAAATACACAAAGAAAGTATAAAATAATTCTAAAAAATGTGCATATTCACAGAAGATTCACTGCACATTCATAATTTGTTCATAATTAATTGGTATAGTTATCTCAGTTCCAAAGGAACAGCGTGTATGCAATCACTACACAATTAAGATTTTTTCATAATAATAGCCCAGGCGCCGAGAGGTTCCTGGGCACTCCTCGTTTTTGGGAAATTTTTGATCTTGGGACAGACGGAAATCTGTGTAGACAGGGTAGTGATCTTTTTCTTGACTTTTGCGAGAAGCAGCCTTATAGTATAAATATAATAACAATTACTGTTATCGAAAGATACGAAAGGAAAAAAACTATGTCAACACTCAAGTATAGCAGACAAAGAGAAAGCATCAAAGTCTGCCTTCAGGGGCGAAAGGATCACCCGACCGCAGATATGCTCTATACCGATGTACGGAAAGAATTTCCCAATATCAGTCTTGGCACAGTATACCGGAACCTGTCTCTTCTTTCTGAATTAGGAGAGATCAAGCGTCTTACAACAGGAGATGGCCCGGACCGGTTCGATGGAGATACTTCCACGCATCACCATTTCATTTGCAGAAAATGTCACTGCGTGACAGACCTTACAATGCGTGACATCAGCGAAATCAAGAACGTAGCAGCGGAAAATTTCAGAGGTACGATCGAAGATTACTCTGTGAATTTTTACGGCATCTGCGAGAACTGCAAAAATCACCCGGGGAACGTATAGCATCCCCAGGAAGAAAGAAAAAATTAAAAATAGGCATTGACAAAAAGGGAAGCTTATGCTAAAGTAATATCAGTAACAGTTACTAATATTAAAAATAAAAAACTGTTATAAAACACAAAATTGGAAATCCTAAAATTAAATACACAACAAAAAGAAAGGAAAGAAAGACTATGAAAAAATTTGTATGCAGCGTATGTGGATATGTTTATGAAGGAGCAGAAGCACCGGAAGTCTGTCCGATCTGTAAAGCACCGAAAGAGAAATTTATCGAGCAGGGCGAGGATCTGACCTGGGCAGCAGAGCACGTAGTTGGCGTAGCATCCGATGTTCCGGAAGATATCAAAAAAGATCTGAGAGCCAATTTTGAGGGTGAGTGCTCCGAGGTTGGTATGTACCTGGCAATGTCCAGAGTAGCATTCCGCGAGGGATATCCGGAAGTAGGTCTGTACTATGAAAAAGCAGCTTACGAAGAGGCAGAGCACGCAGCAAAATTCGCAGAGCTTCTCGGCGAAGTCGTAACCGACAGCACCAAGAAAAACCTGCAGATGCGTGTAGAAGCAGAGAACGGAGCAACCGCTGGCAAAACAGATCTTGCAAAACGTGCCAAAGCCCTGAATCTTGATGCAATCCATGACACCGTGCATGAGATGGCAAGAGACGAAGCTAGACACGGAAAAGCATTCGCTGGTCTGCTGGCTAGATATTTCGGTAAATAATCAGGAAACCTTTTTGGGGGGCGGAATAAAATCTGCCCTCCTTTTTCCGTTGTTTACAATTTTTACTTGGGATTGCGAACTTGTTTCGAATTACCTGTTGTTTACAAATGAACATAGAAAGAAAAAGCGAGGTTTTCACCATGGAAAAACAGACAGGCTGTGTCCACATCTACTGTGGGGATGGAAAAGGAAAGACGACTTGTGGTATGGGACTCTGTACGCGTGCGGCAGGGTATGGATACCGTGTTTTGATTTATCAGTTTATGAAAGATAACAGCACGAGCGAGCGGAAGGTGCTCTTACTGTCGCCGAATGTGACGTTTGTGCCGGGGCAGGACAAGATAAAGTTTTCGTTTCTGATGACACCGGAGGAGAAGGCAGAGCAGAAACGGTATTATGAAGAGCAGTTTCAGAAAGTGACAGAAAAAGCAGTTCAGGAAGAATACGATGTACTGTTTCTGGACGAGCTGGTTTATACGATTGGAAGCAAACTGTTTGATGAGCAGCTCCTTCTGGATTTCCTGGATCACAAGCCGGAGAAGCTGGAAGTGATTCTGACCGGGCAGGGACCGTCGGAGGCGCTGATTGAGCGGGCGGATTATGTTTCGGAGCTGAAAAAAATCAAGCATCCGTTTGACAAGGGTCTTGCGGCAAGAGATGGAATCGAGCGGTAACGCTGAAAAAACAAGAAAAAAGATACTGTTTTGCGGGGAAGATGATTCCATGCAGAATAGTATCTTTTTCTTGATTTTGCGGGCAATGAACCAAAATCTGTGATGGAACAAGTTTTTGGTGATTGCCGCGATAACCTGAGAAGTATCTGGAAGCTGCTGTAAGACAGAAAATAACGTTATTATTTCGCACCGCGATCCGCAATCATCTTCGTAGATTTCTTCACGCAGTACAGACATGTCGGTGCGATATAGCAGCAGGCGGCGAGCCATGCAGCCTGGTCCGCAAAGCAGATTGCGGTGAAGCCAAACGCACCGACAAATCCCAGGCAGACAATCGTTCGTGCCAGCATCTCCATTACGCCGGAGAAAACGGCTCTTCCCGAGTAGCCAAGTCCCTGCGTTACCATACGGCAGACATTCAAAATACCAAGCATCCAGTAGAAAAATCCGAGGCAGCGCAGATATTTTGCAGAAGCGTTGATTGCTTCAAAAGCAGAGCTGACAATAAAGAGCTTTGTCAGCGGCAGTCCGAACAGAATCATGATGACACCCGCAAACGCACCATAGCCGACACCGACAAGCACACCCTGGCGGAGTCCCTGATGAATTCGCTTTGCCTGGCCTGCTCCGAGATTCTGACTGCAGAAAACGGAGGCCGCGGTACTGATCGCATCAAACGGGCACATCATAAACTGTTTGATTTTCATAGCAGCTGTGAACGCCGAAACATAAACACTGCCAAGTCCATTATTCGCTGACTGCATTACCATACTGCCGATCGCCGTGATCGAAAACTGCAGTCCCGTCGGAATGCCCATTGCGAGGAGTTCCTGCGCGGCATCCTTTCGCAGAGTGCGGTTTTCTTTTGTCGGAAGCAGGAGCTTTACCTTACGGGAAATAAAAAACAGACATAAGAGTCCGCTGATCGCCTGGGCGGAAATCGTTGCAATCGCCGCGCCTGCGCATCCCAGATGCAGAATGATAATACAGAACAGATCGAGGAAAATATTCAGGATTGCCGAAAATGCCAGAAATAGAAACGGCGTGCGGCTGTCCCCGACGGCACGCAGGATGCTGGAAAGATAATTGTACAGAATCGAAAACGGAATCCCGAGGAAAATCACAAGCTGATATGCGTAGGCATCCGCGAAGATATCGGACGGAACCGACAGCAGGTGCAGAATCGGTGCACAGAGTAAACTGCAGAGTGTGGTCAGAATGGCCGCAATCAGGACAGCAAGTGCAGCACCATTAAAAATATAATCGCGCATTTTATCAAGCTTTCCGGCACCGAAATACTTTGCAACCGGAACACTGAATCCCGTGCAGCTTCCCATACAGAAGCCGAGCACAAGAAACTGTACACTGCTGCTTGCACCGACGCTGGCGAGCGCCTCCGGGCCAAGCGTCTGGCCGACGATCGCCGCATCAATGATGTTATACGTCTGCTGCAGCAGATTTCCAATGAGAAGCGGAAAGGCAAACTGAAGCATCAGCTTCATCGGATTTCCCTTCACCATAGATGTTGCCATAAAAAACGCCTCCCCTGCTTAATATGCACGTGAATTATAAACGAGTGCCGTCTTATTCAGGTTCTGGATCATGAAATAGTCGGCAACGAGCTGGCCGATGCCGCCGGTCAGGTAGCCGAGCAGCGTCCACAGAAGAATGGCGGAACCGTTTTCCTCAATCATCACACCGTAGCGGTCGTAGGATTCGCGGTACATGCGGTTCGCCTGTTTGTAACGCCAGTAAACGCCGTAAATTCCACAGGTAACCCAGGACAGAAGCAGCACAATAATGTAGTTCGGGCTGTCTTCGCCGTCACCGTAAAAGATGGTGTTCAGGTCTTCCACATAAACATACCAGAAGTAGATCGAGTAGAGTCCGCAGGTGACAATCGAAAGCAGAAGATAGACCCAGAAACTGCGGTTGTCTTTTACATTCATTTGTAAATACCCCCTTTAATTAAGATAGAACCATTGTAGCACGCGCCCGAGAGAGGGGTCAATAGAAAGGAGCGGGTCGTGGTAATAAATGCGCCAGGCATAAACGGCGAGAAGCAGCACGACAAGCACCGTAATGATCCCCTTTTTAAAGCGCCGAAGTCCCGCCGTCTGTTCCGGCCCGAAGAAGAGCCATATCCCTGCGGGCAGCACGGCATAGACAAGCGGATGCATCCGAAACGCCGCCTGAAAATGACCTGAGAGCAGAAGCAGTACCGCACGGCTCATCCCGCAGCCCGGGCAGGAAATGCCGGTGGAAAACCAGATCGGACAGCCGATGCCTGTGAGGGTGATGAAGGCGACGTAAACGCCGAGGAGCAGGCAGAAGAAAAAGAAATCGCGGCAGCGTTTCTTCAGAAAAGAAAGATACGCGCTGCCGCGGCCGGGATCACGTTTCATGGAGTTTGGTGACGGCGTATTCATACAAAGCCTCCTTGCGTTCACTGTCGGTCGTGAGAAAATGCGAGTACAGAACGTCGATCATAACGAGAATCGGGAACTGCGGAGAGATCGCGCCGCCGTTCTTCAGATGCTCCTTGACTGCCAGCAGCAGCACCTCATCGCAGAAGGCATCGTAATCGCTCGAACTGCGGGAGGTAAAGAGAATCGTCGAGGCCCCCTTTTCCTTTGCAGCGCCGAGTGCCCGCAGCACCTCCGGCGTCCGTCCGCTGACGGTGATGCCGATCGCCGCACAGCTCTCATCAAGCAGAACCGCGTTCATTTTCATGATGTGAATATCGGTAATTGCTTCAATATCCACGCCCGCAAGCATAAACCGCAGCTTCATCTCCTGTGCAGAAAGTCCCGAGCTTCCCAGACCGTAAACATACACCCGACGCTTCGAAGCGAGAATATGGCAGATGCGGTCAATCTGCGCGCGGTCGGCGAGCGAGTAGCTTTTATTCAGCAGCTCCTGATACGTATTCAGCACCTGTTTGATGTGATCGTCCGTGCCAGGCAGTGCGGCGTTTAGACCTTCCTGGTAACGGTAGACAAATTCGCGGTAGCCCGTGTAGCCGCATTTTTTCGCAAAGCGGGAGAGCGAAGCCTCCGAAACATAGAGTAGTTCCGAAACGTGGCGCGCGGACAGATCCGACTCGTCGGTATTATGAATAAAAAAATCTGCTACCGTCCGTTCCAGGGGAGTGAACGAGGGATAGACAGACTCAATGACAGGAATAATCGATTTTTCAAAGTGTTCCATGGAACGTAAGTCCTCCTGGTATCTGTAAATATCTGAAAAAAATTCAGATCAGTTCTTGCTTTATTGTATCACAGGCAGAGTGGTGAATCAACTTTCAATTGTGTGTGAATTGCACGGGAAAGCGGGCGGAAAAATGGAAAGAACTTTAATGGCGTGAAAGTAATTTCTAAAATATAAAAATAGTTGAAAATAAAATCAACATAAATTATAATCAGAACAGATCAAAGAAAGAAGGCAAGACAATGATTATCAAAAACGGACGTGTATTTCAGGAAGACGGAACGTTTGCGGAAAAAGATCTTTATATAGAAGGAAAACGTTTCGTTTCCACAAAAGAAGAAGTGATCGATCAGGAAGTGATCGATGCGAAAGGCATGATGGTTCTGCCGGGACTGGTTGACGTACACAGCCACGGCGCTGCCGGACATGATTTTTCAGACGGAGACGTGGAAGGTTTAAAAGAGATCCTGCGCTACGAGAAAGCGCACGGCATCACCTCTTACTGCCCGACATCCATGACACTGCCAAAAGACGATCTGCTGAAAATCTTCGGAACCATCGAAGCAATCAAAGATGAGCCGGAAGCAGAAGTGATCGCCGGCGTCAACATGGAAGGACCGTTCATCGATCCGATCAAAAAAGGCGCACAGGCAGAGGAGAACATCGTGGCTCCGAACGCTGAGTTCTTCCGCGCATGCAATGCGGCGAGCGGCGGAAAAATCCGTCTCGTAACCCTGGCCCCGAATATGCCTGGCTCACTGGAATTTATCAAAGAGGTTTCCGATGAAGTCATGGTTTCCATCGGCCATACGACAGCAGATTATGACACCGCGCTGGCTGCCATGAAAGCAGGAGCACACCATGTCACCCATCTGTACAACGCCATGCCGCCGTTCGCACACCGTAACCCTGGTGTCATCGGCGCCGCATTCGACGATCCGGAGTGCCGCATGGAGCTGATCTGTGACGGCTATCACATTCACGGTGCTGTTGTCCGCGCGACCTTCTCCATGATGGGAAGTGAACGTATGGTTCTCATCAGCGATTCCATGATGGCAACGGGAATGCCGAACGGAACGTATTCCCTCGGGGGACAGGCTGTCTGGATGAAAGACGGAAAAGCGACCCTGACCGACGGTGAGACCATCGCGGGTTCCGCTACGAACCTGTACGACTGCATGAGAAAAGCAGTTTCGTTTGATATTCCGCTGGCAGATGCCATTTTTGCGGCAACAAGAAATCCGGCACAGAGCATCGGTATCTACGATGAAGTAGGATCCATTGCACCGGGCAAAAAAGCGCATGTACTTCTGGTGGACGACGAACTGAACCTGAAACAGGTTATTATGTAATTTATTATATAGAAGAAATTTGGAGGAAAAACAAATGTTATTAATTGAAGCAAAAGATTACAATGATATGAGCAGAAAAGCAGCAAACATCATCTCCGCGCAGGTGATCATGAAACCACACGCAGTGCTCGGCCTTGCAACCGGATCTACCCCGGTCGGCGCTTACAAACAGCTCGTTGAGTGGTACAACAAAGGTGACCTTGATTTCGCAAATGTCACCAGCGTAAACCTGGACGAGTACAAAGGACTCTCCCCGGAGAATGATCAGAGCTATCGTTACTTCATGAACACCAACCTGTTCAATCATGTCAACATCAACAAAGAGCGCACCTTCGTTCCGAACGGGCTGGAGCCGGACAGCGAAAAAGCATGCGCAGCTTACAACGAAATCATCCGCAGCGTCGGCGGCATTGACCTGCAGCTTCTTGGACTTGGAAACAACGGCCACATCGGATTCAACGAGCCGGGCGCAGCATTCGAGAAAGAGACACACTGTGTTGACCTGACCGAGAGCACCATTCAGGCAAATAAACGTTTCTTTGAAAAAGTAGAGGATGTTCCGACCCAGGCATACACCATGGGAATCAAGAACATCATGCAGGCAAGAAAAGTTCTGCTGATCGTCAGCGGCGAAGGAAAAGCAGAGATCCTCGACAAAGTTCTGTACGGACCGGTTACTCCGCAGGTTCCGGCTTCCATCCTGCAGCTTCACAACGATCTGACAGTTGTAGCAGATGAAGCAGCAATGTCTGTGATCAAAGCAAACCACAGATAATTGTTACGATGAATGAAAGGTCCGCCGAATGGGGAGAATATGAAAAAATCCCCGTACGGCGGGCTTTTTTGCGGTTTACAAATTGATGTAAATGTGTTAGCATAAAACCAGTGCATAAAAACAAAACACAGTGACGAAGAGAGTACATCTGCATGTGCGAATTTACAGAGAACACCCCCGAAAACCATTCCGGTTTTGCAGGCTGAGAGGGGAGGAGGAGCGGCAGATCGAACATGGCTTCCGAGAGGCGCACCGAACCGTGAGAACAACAATCTGAAACGGTAAGGCTGCGACAGGTTCCGCCTGTTACAGCGGAGAGGTATAGCACATGTACCTGCAGAGGTTTCTGCCGTGAGGCAGGGACGAAAAGAAGTGGTATCACGGGTAAACAAACCTGTCTTCTTCCGGCTACAAGAGAGCGGAATAAGGCAGTTTTTTTATTTGAAAGGAGAAATGAAAGCAATGGAAAAAATCAGACCGAAATATTATATCACCACGGCGATTGCCTACACATCCGGCAAGCCGCACATCGGAAACACCTACGAGATCGTACTCGCGGACAGCATCGCCCGCTTCAAACGTCAGCAGGGCTACGATGTATTCTTCCAGACCGGAACCGATGAGCATGGCCAGAAGATCGAGCTGAAAGCAGAAGAGGCAGGTATCACGCCAAAAGAATTCGTAGACAACGTATCCACCGAGATCAAGAGAATCTGGGATCTGATGAATACGTCCTACGACAAATTCATCCGTACCACCGACGCCGATCACGAGGCACAGGTACAGAAAATCTTCAAAAAACTGTACGATCAGGGAGATATCTACAAAGGATATTATGAAGGTCTTTACTGTACACCGTGTGAATCCTTCTTCACCGAGTCCCAGCTTGTAGACGGAAAATGCCCGGACTGCGGACGCCCGGTTACCCCGGCAAAAGAAGAGGCATATTTCTTCAAAATGAGCAAATATGCACCGAGACTGATCGATTATATCAACACCCATCCGGAGTTCATCCAGCCGGTTTCCAGAAAGAACGAGATGATGAACAACTTCCTTCTTCCGGGACTGCAGGATCTCTGTGTATCCAGAACCTCCTTCACCTGGGGAATCCCGGTATCCTTCGATCCGAAGCACGTTACCTACGTATGGCTGGACGCACTGACCAACTACATCACCGGAATCGGTTATGACTGTGACGGAAACAGCTCCGAGCAGTTCAACAAGCTGTGGCCGGCAGACCTGCATCTGATCGGAAAAGACATCATCCGTTTCCATACCATTTACTGGCCGATCTTCCTGATGGCACTCGATCTGCCGCTTCCGAAACAGGTATTTGGTCATCCGTGGCTGCTGCAGGGCGACGGCAAGATGAGTAAATCCAAAGGAAACGTGATCTACGCAGACGATCTGGTAGACCTGTTCGGCGTAGACGCTGTCCGCTACTTCGTTCTGCACGAGATGCCGTTTGAGAACGACGGTGTCATTACCTGGGAGCTGCTGGTTGAGCGTATGAATTCCGACCTGGCCAATACTCTTGGAAACCTGGTAAACCGTACCATCTCCATGAGCAACAAATACTTCGGCGGCGTTGTGACAAAGACCGGCGCAGCAGAAGAGGTGGATGATGATCTGAAAGCAGTCGTTACCGCAACAAAAGCAAAAGTTGCTGCAAAGATGGAAGAGCTGCGTGTGGCAGATGCGATGACCGAAATCTTTGGTCTGTTTAAACGCTGCAACAAATACATCGACGAGACGATGCCGTGGGCACTGGCAAAAGACGAGGCAAAGAAAGACCGTCTGGAAGAGGTTCTGTACAACCTGGTAGAGAGCATCACCATCGGCGCATGCCTGCTCGAGTCTTTCATGCCGGAGACCACCGAGAAGATCCTGGCTCAGTTGAATGCAGAGAAACGCAGCTACGAAGAGCTGGATCAGTTCGGACTGTATGTATCCGGCAATAAAGTAACCGATCAGCCGCAGATCCTGTTCCAGAGACTCGATGTCAAAGAGGTTATGGAAAAAGTAGAAGTGATCCAGGCAAAACAGAAAGCTGCCATGGCTGCTGCAAAAGAAGAAGAGGAAAAAGCCGAAGAAGCTGTTGTAGATGTAGAGCCAAAAGAAGAGATTACGTTCGAAGACTTTGGAAAAATGCAGTTCCAGGTAGGTGAGATCATCTCCTGCGAACCGGTGAAGAAATCGAAAAAACTCCTCTGCTTCCAGGTCAAAGTCGGAAGCCAGACAAGACAGATCGTCTCCGGAATCAAAGCATATTACAAACCGGAAGACACCATCGGAATGAAGGTTATGGTTCTCACCAACCTGAAACCGGCCAAACTGGCAGGAATGATGTCCGAAGGAATGCTGCTCTGTGCAGAAGACGCCGAAGGCAACGTATGCCTCATGACCCCGGAAAAAGCAATGCCGGCAGGGGCGGAGATCTGCTGATGGATTAAAAGAAAAATAGAGTAAATAGAGAAATCCCTTTCCATGCGTGATGTGTGGGGAGGGATTTTTTGCGTTTTAAAAAGTTAAGGAAAACGTCATATAAAGATTCTGAATCTTATGATAATATAATGATAAAGAGAGAATATTTGAACGGGTTTATCGAATATGACAACAGGAAGGAGGAGCGTTGTATGAGAAAAATGCGGACGTTATTTCTGGTTTTACTTTGTTGCGGACTGTCATTGTATGCGGGGGTATCTTATGTGAAGGCAGAGGAAAAGGTTCCTTCTGATTACGATGCTTATTTGCAGGAAACAGGGATGCCAGAGAATGAGATACAAAAGCTGGATGAGCATGTGAAGCAGTTTATCGTCGATGATTTAAAAAATGGGGATGGAAAATTTGAGTATATGAAAATCGATGTAGGAAAACAGGCGATGAATGGAAGAGAGGAAGATTTCGAAGGGATTGAGTTCTATGCATCAGCCTTTCAAATTGGTTCGACGATTTATATTTATCCGACCTATGAATTTGCAGAGAACAAAAAACCCTGTGGAAACGACAGCTTCTCGTTTTTACTAGGAGAGGCGATCAGACCGTATGAATTTGGCGGAACCTTATGGTACAAAGACAACACAATGAGCGACTGGGCAGTCAGTGGAAATCTTATTGCAAACAACCAACAGCTAAACGGCGCCAGCTACTCCGGAAGCCAGCTGGGAACACCGAGATCTGCGATGAAATTCATGGGAACCACATACTGCCATGCGTCGGTGGGGACGGGGGATGATAACAGAATTTTGATGGGGTATTCGTATCAGCCGAAGGAAGTAAGAGTTGAGTTATTCGGATGGAGGCTTTCGAGAAAACAAATAATTTTTGTGCTGGCGGGAGGAGTTGTTGTAGGAAGCGTATGGTGGAGAAAAAATAAGGGTAAGACGCAAAAATAGCCACCCCTGTCTGCAAACTAGGCGACCATTTTTGACATAATTAGTAAACAGGCTGACCGTCTGTCGGCAGCGCTCTTTTTCGACATCATAGCATCACGCTTTTGTAAAAATGTCAAAAGTTCTTTCAAACGTATTTTCTGAATCCAAATTTTTCTATTTGTTGTTTTTATACGCCTTTAGGAGTATAATTCGAAGCAGAGGTGGTAAAATGAAAAAAACAGTTTATCATGGTTCGGATCATATTATTGAACGGCCGAAATATGGTTATGGAAAAATTTATAATGATTATGGTGTTGGATTTTACTGTACAGAAAACCAAAATATGGCCAAAGAATGGGGTGTCAGTGCGGATAAAAATGGTTACGCAAATAGATATGAGATTGAATGTGATGGATTGAAAGTTCTCAATTTGAATATGCGCGACTATACAATGCTCCATTGGCTTACGATTTTGTTGGAAAATCGAGAATTTGATGCATCCACACCGTTGGCGGCAGAAGCAAAAGAATATTTGCTACAAAATTTTCATCTTGATTATGAAAAGGCAGATATTATCATTGGATATCGTGCTGACGACAGCTATTTTTCTTTTGCAGCGGATTTTATTAATGGTGCAATTTCTTACCGTCAGTTGAGTAATGCAATGCGTCTGGGAAAACTGGGACAGCAGTTTGTTTTAAAAAGCAGAAGAGCATTTGAACGTTTGGAATTTACAGGGTATGAGATTGCAAGTGTGCAGGAATGGTATAAGAGGAAAGCATCCCGTGATCATATGGCGCGTCGGCAATATTTTGATCTGGAACGAAACCGCCGTCAGCGGGGTGATTTATATATCACCACAATTTTAGATGAGGAGATGAAACCAGATGATCCACGCTTACGATAAATTATATCTTTCTGTTGCACAAAAAAATCTTGCCTGCATGCTGGATTATATGGTCAATGATTTAAAACGGCCGTTGGAAACTGTATGGCAGTGGTTTTGTATGAGTAATACAGCGTCACGGTTTGAACGAGGTGACTGTTCTGTGGTAGCGGGAATGTCGGGAGTTGAAATTGCATATGAAGTATTACAGGAAGCAGGGGAACCAAAGCCGGAACAAGCCCCCTCTTATTCTTACGATCGCAGCCCTGAATATTGGACAGGCTGGGCGTTGGCCTATTATCAGTGGAGTACCAGTTTGTCTTTTGCGGAAATAAACCAGGCTATTCCTGTAACTGAAGTGCGAATGCTCTACACGCCATATCATGAAATGGATGTTCGTCAGTTTGTAGATAAAATGAATGAATTATATCGTGAAGCAAAACCGGAGACAAACTTGAAAGAATTGCGTACTTTTGCAAATCTAAGTCAGAGTGAACTGGCACAGCAGGCAGGTGTTTCGGTTCGGACCATTCAGCAGTATGAACAGCGAAGAAAGGATATTAACAAGGCGCAGACAGAGACCTTGTTGAAGATTGCGCGGGCATTAGTATGTACGGTAGAAGATCTGGTGGAGAAAGTTCCAACTTGATAAAATGAATAAAAAGTTTTTTGTTCAAAGTTTCAGAAAACGTCATAAACTTTTCCCCTACGCAAGGTTATATCTTCAGCCCCGGGAGGCCGCTGGGAGAGAGCTTAAGCAAAACTCGATTATCAGAACAAGCGAACTAATGGTAGTATAGGGCTAACAAAAAAGTATGTGAAAAAAATAACAAAGTGAAAAGGAGATGCAGGTGTATGAATAAAAAATTAACAGGTATTTTTGCAATGTGTGCTCTGTTGCTGACTGGATGTCAGGGAGCGAAAGAGAGCAGCAAGGAAATTACGCCGCCGGATACCGGATGGGGGAAAACGGTGGATGAAGTGCTTGCCGACTGGAATCTGGATCGGGACCAGGTGGAAATTTTCTCCGAAACTAACAGTGCAGCCGCGATCGCAGTAGATACAGAAGCCACTGTTTTCGGCGAGCAAACTTCCAGAGTCATGTTTCAGTTTATCAACCTCGATCAGACCGGAGCGACGGGAAAACCAGTATTGTGCGAAGTAGACATCACCTACCCGGATGATGCCGATATGGATACCGTGAAAAAAGAGATGGAAAAATCCTACGGAAGTTCCAAAGACTCCATTACCCGCTATGAGCTGTACCAGTCGCTGGGCGACGATCAGCTCCCGGAATATACTTACAAAAAAGCAGATCAGCTTGCCGTCTGGTCCGGCGAGAGCCTGAAGGACGTAATTCCTTCCGATAAGAGCACCGAATACGAAACCGCCTGGGAAGCATACCAGCCTGGCCTTACCGCCGACAACTGGGAGAGCTACACTGAACAGGCAAGCATGGCAACCGCCGTATGCGCATACGGCGCAGAAGCATTTCCAATGTTTGAAAAAAACGGTGTCAGCCTCGAAGCTTATCCGGGACTGGTATATGAGCAGGTGAAAAAGTAATATGAAATGTAACTATTCAGAGCCATGCGAAATGGAAGAAAATCGTGAATCATGCTTGCATGAATGAACGGTTTTCTGGAATTTCATATGGCGAGAAGCAACATCGAGATGCAGCGCAAGCGGAATCGAGATGGGGTTCTGAATAGTTACTATGAAATAAGAAAGCCATAAACTCCCGGCAGTGCCGGGAGTTTTTCCGTGCATAGGGAGAAGGAAAAGAGTGTGTCCCGGAAAAATTCATGATATACTGAAAAGAGAAAATTCAACTTTTGGAAGGTTCCCGGAATGTCTGTTTTGGAAGAGAGGTGATTTCCTTGAAACGTATGAAAAAGAGAAAAATCACTGTGTTAGCTGGAGTGATCCTTTGCGTGATTGCAGGATGTCTGGTAAAAAGAATGACGGCGGTGTATACACAGAAAGAAAATCCCATTGGTCCTGAGCGGGGTACGACAGATGTTTTCCTGACGGCAGCAGATTTCATCTCAGAAAAATCGGATCAGGAACTGCTGCAGGAAATCGAAACCTTTGATACGGACAAAGCCGAGATGATTTATCTTTATATCCCGGAAGACACCGGAGCCGGAATGTCCTTTGCGATCACGCGCGAGGATCATCCGGAGGAGATGGACGAAATTCTCTCGACCATTTACGGAGAAAAAATTTCCTGCCAGAAGCCAAAACAGGTATTCAACATGACAGAGAGGATTTTGTATGATTATAACTGGTATGTTCTGATCTACGATCATGAGATGAATCAGATGGCGCTTGTATTTCTGTATTCCGATGATGTGATTGTATACAATGGTCATGTACTTCAGACAACAGAAACGTATGATGAAAGCATTCGCCCGTGTATTTTAAAACTGAAAGAGGAGAATCAGGAAAAACTGAAAAGCGGAGAGGCAACACAAAGAAGGGTTGCGATTCCATAGAAAAATAGAGAAGAGCGTGCCTGGAGAACAGACACGCTTTTTAACGTCATGCAGAATGAAAAAGTCTGATGAATATTTGGAAGTACGATTTTAATTTGCACAATTCCGCTCACACAGGAACGCCAGCCCTTTCAGCAGAAGGTTCGGGTCATAGATATGAGGATGTAAAACGAGCGGTTCGACGAAGCGTGCCGCGCCGCCGGTGAGGATGAGGGTGGCGGGGGAGCCGAGTTCGGCTTCGATGCGCTGGACCATTCCGTCGAGCATCGCGGCCATGCCGACGATGGTGCCGGAGAGAATGCATTCTTCGGTGTTTCTGCCAATGATGCGTTTCGGGATCTGGAGGTCGAGCCGCGGGAGCTGGGCGGTCCGCTCGGAGAGGGCGCCAAGTCCCATATCGAGTCCCGGTGCGATGGCGCCGCCGCAGAAGACGCTGTTTTCCCGGATGACATTGAAGGTCGTCGCTGTTCCAAGATCCACGGTGATGACCGGCAGCGGATAATGTGCGGCGGCCCAGGCTGCATCAACGAGGCGGTCGCGGCCTACTTTTTCCGGTTCCGGGATGGAAAATGTCATGCCGAGATCACTTTCGGATGTGACGAGCAGCGGTTCTGTGCCGAACAGATTACGGACACATTCCTGCAGAAGCGTCAGAACCGACGGAACAACGCTGGAAATGATGACGCCCCGAAAGTCGGACGGGGAAAGATTCTTGTCTTCAAAAAGCTGCTCGATCGCAGATTCATACTGGCTGGCAGACCAGGTGTGGTTGATGTCAATCCGGGCTGTGAATTCGAGGGAATACGCTTGCTGCGGTGCGATCCGGACGCCGCCGAGCGTAACGGTTGTGTTCCCGATATCAATGGCTAAAATCATAAAAATACCTCGCGATTATTTTAAAAGTAGAGCTCTTTTGTCCTTTTATTATAAAGCCTTTTTGCGTCAATGGCAAACAGGATTGGTTGTAATCTGTTTTTCTGTCTGCTATACTTAAAACTATCATAGGAAAAAAGTTGCTTCGAGGCAGCAGAACGGAGTTACAATGGAAAATCTTGACGGAAAATGTGTTGTACTTGGTGTGACGGGCGGAATTGCCGCCTATAAAATGGCAAACGTGGCGAGCGCTCTTCGGAAAGCCGGAGCGGATGTGCATGTCATCATGACCGAAAATGCGACGCAGTTCATCACCCCGCTGACGTTTGAAACGCTGACGAACAATCGCTGCGTGGTCGATACGTTTGCGCGTGATTTTAAATATGAGGTGGCGCATATTTCACTGGCAAAAGCAGCAGATCTGATTCTGATTGCTCCGGCTACCGCCAATGTGATTGCGAAAATGGCGCATGGTATTGCAGATGATATGCTGACAACGGTGGTGCTCGCAGCGAAGTGCAAAAAGCTGGTCTCTCCGGCGATGAATACGGCGATGCTGGAAAATCCGATTACGCAGGATAATCTGGCGACGCTGAAAAAATACGGTTTCGGCATCATCGAGCCGACCGTGGGAATGCTGGCGTGCAAGGACGTCGGAAAAGGAAAACTGCCGGACCCGGAGGTGCTGCTCGATTATATCGCGATGGAGCTTGCCCGCGAAAAGACGCTCGCTGGTGTGCGTGTCACCGTGACTGCAGGCCCGACGCAGGAATCCCTCGATCCGGTGCGGTATCTGACGAACCATAGCAGCGGCCGCATGGGATACGCGATTGCGCGGGAGGCGATGCTCCGCGGCGCGCAGGTGACGCTGATTTCCGGCCCGGTTTCATTAGCCCCGGTTCCGGGCGTTGCGATGCGACCGGTGACGACGGCGAAGGATATGCTGGAGGCGGTGCGGGAGACATTGCCGGAGACAGACATTCTGATCAAGGCGGCCGCAGTTGCCGATTACCGGCCTGCGACAGTGGCGGATCAGAAGATCAAAAAGCAAGACGGCGACATGAGTATTCCGCTGGAGCGCACCGATGATATTCTGGGATGGGTGGAAAAGAACCGTCATCCGGGTCTGTTTGTGTGCGGATTTTCGATGGAAACGGAGAATATGGTGGAAAACTCGCGCGCGAAGCTGGAGAAGAAGCATCTCGACATGATCGCGGCGAACAATCTGAAGACAGAGGGTGCCGGCTTCGGTGTGGCGACGAATGTGGTGACGCTGATCACGAAGGACGGCATCAAGGAGCTTCCGCTCATGGGAAAAGACGAAGTGGCGGGCTGCCTGTTGGATGAGATTGCGGCGCGGCGGTGATCATGTTGAAGTGTGACTTTTTTTCGTTTCCTGGTTGACGCGGGAAAAATGAATGCGTTATAATAAGCACAGGCGCAGCGGCGCACTTTACTTTTACGAAAACAACGAACGATAGGATGGATAAACGTGGAAACGGAAACAGGGGAAGGCTATGCAGAGCTTTCTTCCGTTTCTGTTTCGTTTTTTTAAGGAGAAATTCGGATATGATATTTGAAACACATGCACATTATGACGATGAGAAATTTGATGAAGACCGCGCAGAGCTGCTTTCCTCGATGCAGGAAAACGGGATCGGGCGTATCATCAATGTCTCGGCAAATCTGGAATCACTGGAAAATACAAGAAAACTGATGGAAGCGTATCCGTTCATCTACGGCGCGTTCGGCCTTCACCCGGATGAGGTGGGCGATCTGAACGAGGACGTGATGGCGCGGATGCGGGAACTCTGCCGCATGGAAAAGGCGGTCGCGGTCGGTGAGATTGGCCTTGACTATTACTGGGACAAGGAGAATCATGAGAAGCAGGAATACTGGTTCCGCCGTCAGATTGCGCTTGCTCGGGAAGAAAAACTTCCGATGATTATTCACAGCAGGGAGGCGGCGGCCGATACGCTCCGCGTCATGAAAGAAGAAAAATCGGAGGAGATCGGCGGCGTCATTCATTGTTTTTCCTACTCTGTGGAAATGGCAGAGGAATACCTGAAAATGGGATTTTATCTTGGCATTGGCGGCGTGGTGACGTTCAAAAATGCAAAGAAGATCAAAGAAGTGGTTCAGATGGCTCCGATGGAGCGCATTCTGCTGGAAACAGACAGTCCGTATCTGGCACCGGTTCCGTACCGGGGAAAACGAAATTCATCTCTGTATCTGCCGTACGTTGTGCAGGAGATCGCAGAACTCAAGGGAATTTCGGAAGAAGAAGTCATTGAGACGACAGAAAAAAATGCGGTCAGACTGTTTCGAGCAGAGGAATAGGAAGCGATACCAGAGGTGCTTCTTCTGTTTTATTTGTTCGGATCAATTCCGTCTGGCCGGACAAATTGAATAGGAGAAAGCGAAAATGGTTGATAAAACAATGATGGGCGACAAATGCGCCGAGCTGGTGCGCGCCGCGATGATCGGTGCGCTCGCAGTGACACTGGGAAACCCGACAGCCGTTTATGCAGCAGAAGAGGAAACGGCCGATCCGGGACAGATTGGAATTGAGATTGCAGGGGAAGCAGCCGTTGGGGCTGCTTCTTTTTGCGTGGAGGAAGATGCGGCGGAGAAGGCACCTGCGGAAGCGGAAGAGGTGACAGAACCGGAAGGTACGCAGAATGATGAGATGGAAGAGGAAAGTGGATCCGAGGGAAAAGAAGATGAGACAGTCCCGGAGGAACCGGAACCGCAGGAGCCTGACGGCGGAGAGAATGCAGGAATGACGGAACCGGGAAAAACGGGCGAGACAGAACCAGAGGGGCCGGAAAATGCAGAACCGGGAGAGGCAGGCGAGACAGAGCCAGAGGAGCCGGAAAATCCAGAACCGGGAGATCAGGGAGACATGCCGGAAACACCGGGAAACAGTGAAATGGATGGATCGTGGCCGGGCGAAGGGGAAGATATTTCCAACGATCCATGGCCGGGGCAGGAAGAAATCGGCGGCGGAGATGGGGAGCAGATGGAACCGCCGGAGGAAGAAAACGGATCTGCAGGAAGTGATGATGCAACTGGTGGGGACAAGACGGCAGAAGTCTCTTCGGATTCTGATTTATCACAGTCTGCGGAACCGCCAGCCGCCGAGGCTGAACCCGTCTTTTCGGCAGAGCAGGAAGCTGAGCGCACGCGGGAAAGCTACAGTGAGTGGCAGGCGGCAGAAGCTGAAAAAGTCACGATTTCCCGTATGCCGTGGCTGTTTCATACGGTTGAAAAAACATATGCTATCGCCGATGTGAATTCCTGGCTTCACGTCCGCGAAGGAAAAGACACAAATCAGAAAATCGTCGGAATCCTGCCGAAGGGAAGCCTCTGTTATATTTTAGCGGATGCGGATTCTGACTGGGTTTATGTGGAATCCGGCGATGTCCGTGGATTTGTCTGCGCGCGGTATCTCCTGCGCGGAGAAGAGGCTGAAAAAGAGGTAAACCGTTGGCAGGAGGAAAGTTTTCCCATGGCGGAAATGTGGGTGAAGCCATGGAATAATAAGGCGTACACCTATACATATGCAACGACGAGAACACTTCTTTCTTCTGACGAAGCGCGCGGCGAGGTCCTGCAGTACGCGAAAAAATTCCTGGGAAATCCGTACGTCTGGGGCGGGACGAGTCTTACAAACGGCTGCGACTGTTCCGGCTTTGCCCAGCAGATTTTTGCTAATTTCGGGTATACCCTTCCGAGAACCTCACGCCAGCAGGCGAAAGCTGGAACACGCATTCCGGTGCAGGAGGCAAAGCCTGGTGATCTGCTGTTTTACCAGCGGGAGAGCGGGTTTATTTACCATGTCATGATTTATCTCGGTGATGGAAAAGTAATCCACGCTGGAAGCGAGGCGACGGGGATTCTGATTTCAGATTTTAACTATGAGAAATCGACAGAATTTGCTGTGCGGGTGATTTCGGAGGAAATACGTGAGAGCAAAATAGAAACGGGAGATGTGGATAATGGGAGAAAAGAAGGAAACTCTGTGGATAACCAGACAACAGAAAACGGGAATGGTGGAAAACAGAAGGCGGGAGCAGAAAATGTGCAGAATACAAGTGCAGAAAACAGTACCGCAGGTGATCGGTTGGAAAGCGCTTCGGGAAAATATCTCGGCAATTTTAAACTGACCGCTTACTGCAACTGCGCCGTCTGCTGTGGCCGCTGGGCGGGCGGCCCGACCGCATCCGGAAAAATGCCGGTGCAGGGCCGGACCATTGCAACCGGCGTTCTGCCGTTTGGAACGAAGCTGAATATCGGCGGAAAAATTTACACGGTCGAGGACCGTGGCACGCCGTACGGCCACATTGATATCTATATGGAACGCCATGCAGACGCAGAGGAGTTCGGCGTGCGCTACGCGGATGTATATCAGTCAGAAGAAATCTGATAAAATTTGCCGATCACGGCGGCATGTGCATCCGTGCCGTGGCCGATATACGGAGTCCTTGCAATCGGGAGATCCGGTCCGGCCGCCTGGCGGACAAGCTGCGGCATATCCGGCGTCAGCTGGTCGCGTTCCATCTGGGAAAATGTTCCGAGGAGAATACCATTGATCTGTTCAAAGGCATGCATCATTTTCAGCTGGGACAGAAACGTAACCATCTGCGGAACGCCGCCGCCCATGGCTTCGAGGAGCAGGATTTTTCCGCGGAAATCCGGCTGAAAATCCGTTCCGGCGAGCTTCAGAAAACAGCGGATATTTCCGCCGATCATCACACCTTCCATGTGATCGCCCTGCAGAAATGTGCAAGGGAGGTCGAAGAGGCTGGGAGACTGCCCGGAAAAAGCGTTTTGGAACAGAGTGATCTGTTCGGCGCTGTGGTCGTACAGCAGATTTCGAACCTGATACAGCATCGACTCATTTCCAGTCGCAGTCGTGACAGCATTGACAATCGTTGTGAGATCACTGTATCCCCAGAAGCGCTTGCTGGAGGCGGCGATGACAGAAAAATCCAGATACGGCAGAACTTCATTCGCCATATCGCCGCCGGAAACATCAAAAATATCCGTGATTTCTGGGTCACAGTAAAGGTTCATAAACGCATCCGCCCGCTCCGCGCCCGTGCCGGAAAAGCCGGAACCGTTGTCGTAGAGGCAGGGGCTTAAAACAGGATCGAAGCCCAGCTCCCGCAGAATCTGACAGAGACGCGCCAGATCGGCGGAAAAGGAAGGATGCATGGGGTTGGAGCAGGCGGTAATACCAATTTTATGAGACATAAAGATTCCTTTCTCGGAGTAAAACAAGGCAAAATCTGCATTTTCGTGGCACACCGGTACAGCTTTTTCTTTGAATTTGCAAAGCAGATTTAGAGATCGCCGGTGTTTGCAGAATGCCGTTTTGGACAAAAATTATAAAGCTTTGAGGTCATCAATCAGTGTCTGCACTTCCTCTTCCGTCGTTGCCCAGCTGGTGCAGAACCGCGCAATATTTCCGCCGTCCGCGGATTTCCCCATTGGCTCGAAAATATAGCGTTTTTCCAGAGTTTCCTTCTGCGCATCGGTGAGAATCACAAACTGCTGATTCGTAAAACTCTCCACCCAGAATGGAATCCCCTGCGCCGCAAATGCTTTGCGGAGTTTCATGGCAAGTTCATCGGCGCGGCGTGTCGCCGTAAAATAAAGATCATGCCCCAGCAGGCAGTGGAACTGCAGTCCGAGCAGCCATCCCTTTGCGAGGACAGCGCCGTTCTGTTTCATGTAGGCTTTGAACCGCTTTTTCAGCGAGTCAGCTGTAAGCACAACGGCCTCACCAAACAGCGCACCGCATTTCGTTCCGCCGAAATAGAAAACATCTGTGAGAGCAGCGAGATCCTCGAGAGAAACATCATTCTTCTCTGATCCAAGCCCGTATCCAAGCCGTGCCCCGTCCACAAACAGATACATATCATACTTCCGGCAGACCTCGTGAATCTTCGTCAGCTCCTGCAGCGAATACAGCGTTCCCTGCTCAGTCGGAAATGAAAGATATACCATCTTCGGCTCCGTCAGATACTCCGGCTCACCGCCTTCATAATAAGCCGCCGCACACGCCGCAATCTGTTCCGCCGAAATTTTACCATCCGTATTCGGCAGCTCTAGAATCTTATGCCCGGTATTTTCAATCGAAGCCGCCTCATGGCAGTTAATATGTCCGGTATCCGCCGCAATCACACTCTGCACCGGCGAAAGCGCTGCCGCCGTCACAATAAAATTCGCCTGCGTCGCCCCCGGAAAAAAATGAACCGCCGCATCCGCACAATGAATCTTCTCCCGAATCAGCTCCGCAGCCTTCTCACACCATTCATCCTCCCCATATCCACCATAACTGTTCCCATTAATAGCCCCCAGCGCCTCCAGAATCTCCGGGTGCGCACCGTGATTGTAGTCATTATTAAATCGTATCATCAGTTTATGTTCTCCTTAATTTGAATTTGAAAAATGCTGTTTCCATTATACGGCATCTGAAGGAAAACAGCAATTGGAGAACAAAAAGAGAAAATGCAAAAAAATGCAGAAGGAGGATTATGTCCGATATGGCGAGGACATAACGGCGGCCCCCAGTCTGAGAACTTGGCGAGGTTGATGATAAGTATGTTATCGGAACAGCTGAGATCCTGTCATTTCCTGAAAAAAAGGTATGGAAACCAAAACAAAGAAATGCGTCAGGAATCCAAATGAATGGCAGGAAGTCCGACACAGTCGTAGTATCTGAGAAGTCTGTGAAAGCAGATGGAGAAAAGGACTGTGCACTTTATAGCTTCAAGGACGAAAGAACTATGCAGACGAAAGAGAGCTGATGGACATGGTGAATGAGTTACTTGGAAAACAATATAATATCGCGAAAGCAAACAGAACTGACAGAAAGGTTCAGAATCTTGCATGGAAGAAGCGCGTATCCGCGCAAGATCTAAGAAACAGGCGTATCCGCCGATATTTTGTCTGCCGCCTAAAGCGGTCTGAAGCACGTAACTTTAGTCATGTGAGGTTCAGTTCGTATAAAAACAGTATCGGAAAATAAGAAAAGAACCGACAGAGAAATCTGAGAACTAAACTAAAGATTTCCCCGCCGGTTCTTTTTCTATGCATCTATTTTCATCCATTATATATTTCGCATTGACTTTTTATATACCGATTGGTATAATGATAACAGAAACACACATAAGAAACCTGCAAAATCCAACAAAATTCGTCAAAATTGCCAAAAACTCACGCAATTCGACCATCACACACAAAAGCAGACTTCTTAAATACAAAATCAACAAAAGCATTTTAAACCAAAACAAATGCCAACTCACACGTAACAAACAACCACCCAAACACACCGCGGCCAGGCGAACTCCAGAGAGCGTCCCTTCCGCAACAAAGAGGATTCAAAATGGACAATCGTCAGCTAATCATGAACTCAGCTCTGACCCTCTTCTACGAAAGCGGGTACGACGCCGTCGGTGTTCAGCAGATCGTAGACTCCGCCGGAGTATCCAAACCAACCCTGTACTATTACTTCGGCAGCAAACAAGGCCTCCTCGAAGCCCTGCTAAACGAGCACTTTCAGCCCATGGAACAAAAACTCATCGAAGCCTCCGAAACCGGGAAAAACATCCCCGAAAAACTGTACCGCATCGCGCGTGCCTTCTTCAACGGAGCCTCCGAAGACCCGAAATTCCATATGCTGATGATGGCACTGTTCTATTCCGGAAGAAAAAGCGAAGGCTTCCGCACCGTATACCCAATGATTGACCGGTTCTATCACCTGTGCGTCGACGTCTTCGACAACGCCAGCGCCGAACTCGGCAACATGAACGGCCGTCAGGAACAATTCGCCGTAGGCTTCTCCGGAATCCTGATGCACTACCTGATGATGACAGCAGGAGATCAATCCGATCTTTCCAACCTCGTCGTCCGGGACGAAGAAGTCTACCGTCTGGTACACCAGTTCATGTATGGAATTTACTCATAACCCAAAAACAAGGAGGACAAACAAAATGGCACCATGGTATGAAGAGGCAGAATTTTATCACATCTATCCGATCGGACTGACCGGTGCGCCGAGGAAAAATGAATCGGAAGAAACCGTACACCGCTTTTCCACACTGGAACAGTGGCTTCCGCATATCGCAGATCTCGGTTGTACCGCAATCTATATCGGCCCCTTGTTTGAATCAACCACACATGGATACGACACAAAAGATTACAAACAGGTAGACCGCCGCTTAGGCGACAACGCGGACTTTGCCGCATACGTAAAAAAAGCCCACGAACTCGGCATCAAAGTCGTCGTAGACGGTGTCTTCAACCACACCGGCCGCGAATTCTTTGCCTTCCGCGACATTCAGGAAAAAAGAGAACAGTCCCCGTACTGCGGATGGTACAAAGGAATCTGGTTCGGCGGAAACACCTGCTATAACGACGGATTCTCCTACGAAGCATGGAGAAACTGCTTCGAACTCGTCAACCTGAATCTCCAGAACCAGCAGGTCCGCGACTATCTCCTTGATGTCATCGACTTCTGGATCGACGAATTCGACATCGACGGCATCCGTCTCGACTGCGCCGACTGCCTGGATTTCGGCTTCATGGAGCAGATGCGCGCACGCACATCCGCCAAAAAACAGGATTTCTGGCTGATGGGCGAAGTCATCCACGGCGACTATGCGCGCTACATCGGAGACGGCCAGCATCTGCTGCACAGTGTCACAAACTACGAGCTTCACAAAGGACTTTATTCGGGACATAACGATCATAACTACTTCGAAATTGCACATACGATCCGCCGCGAATTTGACGAAAACGGCGGCATTTACAAAGGAAAGAAACTGTACAGCTTCGTTGACAACCACGACGTAGACCGTCTGGCCAGCAAGCTGAACGTAAAAGAAAACATGATTCCAATTTATGCGCTGCTGTACTTCCTGCCGGGCATCCCGTCCATCTATTACGGATCGGAATTCGGCATCGAGGGAAGAAAAGAAGGCGGAAACGACGATCCGCTGCGTCCGGCGCTGAATCTGGAAGAACTGGAGAAAAATCCGCCGGCAGAAAAACTTCCGGCATGGATCAAAACATTATCAGACGTCAGAAAAAAACATCCTGCAGCACGAACGGGAAGATACCGCGAACTCATGCTGACCAACCGCCAGTATGCCTTTGCACGCCTGGATGAGACAGACGCTCTGATCACAGCAGTAAATAATGATGAAAACCAGAGTGCGGGAGTCTGGATTCCTGCATCTTGCGACGGAACATGGAAAAACGCGGTAACCGGAGAAGCCATTTCTCCGGAAAATGGAAAACTTTTTGTTGAAGTACCTCCGTGCGGCTGTGTTCTGATTGAAAAAGAAGCATAAAGGGGATTTTTTCTATGAAGGAAACTGCGAAAACAACGGCAAAAACAACAGCAAAAACCAGAAAAGCGCCAAAAAAACCGGCGGGCTATCAGCCAAGATTTTCTGAACTGGATCAGTACTTATTTGGACAGGCAACCCATTACGATATTTTCCGGAAAATGGGTGCGCACCTGGACAAAAAAGACGGCAAAGTAGGAGCCTGGTTCACCGTATGGGCTCCGCATGCGGCGGAAGTATCTGTCATCGGCGAATTCAACGGCTGGGATGCCCATGCCAATGTGATGCGGAAAGTCGGCGAGGACGGCGTTTATGAAGTGTTCATTCCGGGCGTGACCGAGGGAATGATGTATAAATATTACATCCGCACACCGGACGGAAGAGAACTGTACAAAGCAGATCCATACGCATTTGCATCCGAAAAACGGCCGGGTACCGCGTCAAAAGTAGCGGAAATCGAAGGCTACCGCTGGGGTGACAGCGAATGGCTGACGAACCGCAAAAAATTTGACGTTCAGAAATCCGCGCTCTCCATCTACGAAGTGCACCCGGGCTCCTGGATGAAACATCCGTGGTCCGAATCCAACCCGGACGGATTTTACAATTACGTTCAGTTCGCACATTCGCTTGCCGATTACGTAAAAAAAATGGGCTATACCCACGTAGAGCTGATGGGAATTGCAGAGCATCCGTTTGACGGTTCCTGGGGCTATCAGGTAACGGGCTATTACGCACCGACCTCCCGCTACGGAACACCGAAAGAGTTTAAATATCTTGTTGATTATCTGCATAAAAATAAAATCGGTGTTATTCTGGACTGGGTACCGGCACACTTCCCGAAAGATGCGCACGGCCTTGCTGATTTTGATGGCCAGCCGCTGTATGAGTACGCCGACCCGAGAAAGGGCGAGCACCCGGAGTGGGGAACGAAGATCTTTGATTACGGCAAAAATGAAGTGAAAAACTTTATGCTGGCAAATGCGCTTTATTGGGTAGAAGAGTACCACGTAGACGGTCTCCGTGTCGATGCTGTTGCTTCGATGCTGTATCTCGACTACGGAAAAGAGCCGGGCCAGTGGGTGCCGAACAAGAACGGCGGAAATGAAAATCTCGAAGCCGTCGAGTTCTTCAAACACCTGAATACCCTGGTGCGCGGACGAAACAAAGGTGTCATCATGATCGCCGAGGAGTCCACAACGTGGCCGAAGGTAACGGGAAGCGTAGAGGACGGCGGCCTGCATTTCTCCTACAAATGGAACATGGGATGGATGCATGACTTCCTCGATTACATGAAGCTCGATCCATACTTCCGCAAATACAACCATAACAAGATGACCTTCGGCATGACCTATGCATTTTCCGAGAACTACATTCTGGTGCTCTCGCACGATGAGGTTGTCCACTTGAAATGCTCTATGATCAACAAAATGCCGGGCAATCTGGATGAAAAATTCCAGAACCTGATGGTGGGTTATGCCTTCATGTTTGGCCATCCCGGTAAAAAGCTGCTGTTCATGGGACAGGATTTCGGACAGCTCCGCGAGTGGAGCGAGGAACGGGAGATTGACTGGTTCCTGCTGGCAGAAGAGGGACATCAGCATTTGCAGAGCTTCTTTAGTGACCTGCTGAAAATGTACAGAAAGTACCCGGCACTTTATGCGAATGACTGTGGCTACGAAGGCTTCCAGTGGATCAACGCAGACGATGGCGACCGGAGCATCTACAGCTTTGTGCGCTGGTCACCGACAGGAAAAAACAACCTGTTGTTTGTCTGCAATTTCACGCCGGTCGAGCGTCCGGATTATATGTGTGGCGTACCGCGCAAAAAACAGTACCGCCTGATACTCGACAGCTCTGATATGAAATACGGCGGTCCGACCGAAAAACGCCAGGTAGCCTATCGTGCCAAAGAGGGAGAATGCGATGGCCAGCCATATCGGATTGCATATTCACTTCCGGCGTATGGTGTGGCGGTGTTCAGCTTCTAAAATAAGATAGCTACTAATTTTCATTAATATCATGACCGGCAGAGAACGAAAGAGATTTCTTAAATCTGTCGGTCATTGTGTTTTGTGTTCGAAGGAAAAGAGGTGTTGATTTGATGAAAGAAGAAAGAAAAGAGCCGATACAGATTCCGCACATCCAGACAATCAACGATCACATTTCCTATCTTACACCGACAGAACATCCACTTTCGGCAAATGTTGTGATCATCGAGGGTGATGCATTTTTCTGGGTATATGACGTGGGAAATCATCCTGCGGTTTCAGAAATTCTGCAGGAAAAGTCAGAACAGACAGGAAAAAAAATTCGGGTGATTTTATCCCATTTTCATCCCGACCATATTGGGAATCTGTCGGAGATTTCGTGCGAAGCGGTTTACCAGGGGAAAAATACGTTTCGTTATACAAAAACAGGAACTGTGATAGAAGAAGATACGTGGTTTCAGGACGGTGACGTGTGGTTACATTTATTTCCGATTCCATCGAGTCATGCCAAAGGATCGCTTGCATTGGAAGTGGATGAGACGTGGTGCTTTCTCGGGGATGCGGCATATGCGACGCAGAAAAACGGACAGACCGTTTATAATGCCGAGCGCCTGCTGGCAGAAATCCGAGTTCTGAAAAACGTGCGTGCGCCGTATTTTCTCCTGAGCCACAGCGAACCGTTTCAGCAGAACAAAGAGGATGTGCTGGAATGGATGGAAGCGATTTATGAGAAACGGAAACGAGATGAATCATATATAAAAACACCCCAGCGCGTATGACAGGGAGTCCTTCGAGGCTGAATCAGTTATGCCACTTCGGCAATTCACTTTCTTTCACTGGAACTGATTCAAGATCCATATTCGACCAATATGAGCCGATATCTGAACTTGTGAAGTATTCAAAATTGCCCGTGGAAGATTTCAGCTTTCCATTCTTGACTCCATTGCAGACATAAACCAGTTCGTAGTTTGTCCCATCCGAAAGGTTAAATCGAAAACTGGTCACATCTGCGCCTGTGATTTCCTCGACTTGTTTGTCTGTCAATGATAAGTTTTCAAACATATGATACAAGTCTGTTATATCAGTTTTTGCAACGACTATTTTCTTTTCTGCTGATACCGGTGCTCCCGCATAGTGGTACATTTCGACATTTTCAACATCTCCAACTTCAAAAGGAAAGTCGATATGGACCGTTTCTTTGCTACAGCCGACCAGTACCATCATTAAAATCAGAAAGGATATCAAATTTGTCGCTTTTTTCATATCATTGCACTCCTAGTCATGTTTTTGACAGGTCAAGAGTTCAAAAATCCTCTTGCAAGCGAGCTTGCATTAGCTTTTTGAGCCTGGTATCATGATGATTTGAGTATATCATAGTTTAACCGAATCAAGCAAGTCACCTGCTTCCATTGCGCGAAGCAATAAGCAGGGGGTTGGGACTTACTTGATTCGGTTAAAAAAACAAGGGAGATGAAAAAATGAATGAAATTATAGCTTTACAGAAATATGAAAACGAAGCACAACTTGCAAAAGAGCTGATTCGAGGCTTTTGGCTGGCTCATGGTGATTATGTTATAACCGACGAAGAGGCCGCGGAGAATCTTGCTGCCTGGACAGACAAAGGGCATATGTTTTATTTTATCTTAAAAGAAGAGATCCCCATTGGATTTGTGCATCTCGGAAGCCGCGGGGCGGAAGCTGACTGGATCGAAGATCTTTTCGTACTTCCGGAATACCAGGGAAACGGATACGGAAGTCATGCGATTGCGCTGGTCGAAGCCGAGATAAAAAAGTATTCTGAATCTGTCTATCTTGAGGTAGCTGCGCGAAATTTTGGAGCGATGAAACTCTATCATAGATTGGGATATCATTGCCTGAACACTGTGACGTTACGCAAAGATTTTCAACCGGAGAATTTTGAAGTGATTCGCAGCGAAGAGCTTTTGGGGTATCCGTTGGAAGTTAAGAAGTATATTAAGTAGAATCTCACGCCGATTTGCGCAGCAAATCCAGACCTCCCCACCGCCCGCCTCAATGTCAGCCCGGAAGTGCGTCTGTGTCGTCTGGGACTGTGCCCCAGGGCACAGTCCCAGGCGGCGCAGGTGCACTTCCGGGTGTCCGTTTTTTAAACAACCGCAACCCCCGCCATCCCCAGTACCGCCGCAATCGCAAACAGCACCAGCAGATGCACCGGATAAAACGCATAAAACGGATACTTCAGATTCAATCCCCGTTTTCCGTTATAAAAATGCACCGGAATCATAGCCAGAAAACAGGTGATTTCATTCAGACTCAACAGCGTAAGCACCGCACACCCGATTCCGATACAGTACATTTTATTCTTTCTCATATTATACATCAGCACAATCGTCAGAATTCCCATTGCACTGTAATCTGTCTTCAACAGCGTGGCCACTGCACAGGCTGCCACAATCACCAGCAGCTTGCCAACCGAAACCTTCCAGTTCGCCCTCTGCCATGCACCGGCATCTTTTTGCGCTTTTGAATCGATTTTCTGCAGAAAAATCATCATCACAAGGCCGATAAATAAAGTGAAAAAGACATTCTGATAATCCAGATAAAACGGTTTTCCCGCAAATGCCAGATCGAACGGAATTTCCGAAACCAGTGCAAAAATCCCAAGATTCAGCGCATACTTTTTCACATCATGCGTATGCATGAACCCTTCAATCAACAGAAAACAGAAAATCGGAAAACTGATCCTTCCGATTGCGCGCATAATCATATCCGCATAATAAATCACAGCTGTGTTTCCGGTAGAGAGAAATGATGCGCCTCCGTCCGAAGCGTTCACCGCATTCAGAAGACCGCGGGAAATCAGGATTCGGTCGAAAAGTACAGCTGCAGTGTGGTCGATCAGCATACAGACCATCGCAATGATTTTCAAGGTACTGCCGGGAATTTTACCGGCGCTTTTTACGGGTTTCGCAGTAGTAGCTGCCATATAAAACATCCTTTCTGGAACGCAAACGAAAGGCAGACTGTGCAAGCCGTCTGCGGATCAGGTTCCTGTAACGACAAACAGCAGAAAATCCTGCTGTTTTGCCAGAGTTGTAATACTATGATTATACGTTCTGAGGAGGTTAATGTCAAAGAAATAAATGGTTTTCATCACTGGCTGTTTTTGCGTATTTTCTTCTGCGTCCTGTGGTAAATCACAGGCAGAGACAGAAAAAACAGTTCTGAAATAACGCAGAGTATGGTAGAATCTGCCAGTCGGGTAAATGAAAATAGAAAGCGTCTCCGGGCTCATCCCAAAACGAACGGGGCAGCGTACCAATTCGTAAACCAGAATTGGTACGCTGCCCCGTATTTTAAAATACATCCAGGTCTTTTCCGTTCACGACATATCCGTCATACCCTGCATCCCGGATTTCATCCAGTATCGCAGTATCGCGCCATGCCATCTCGGCGGCAAGGTTTTTGTGGTTATCCTGTACATTCATATGGTAAATCCGGTGATACGTAACGAGCAGTTTCGGATTTGCTTTTTTTGCAACACCGGCAAGATCCGTGCTTAACGTATGCACTTCCCGGTGGTATTTCTGCCATTTGGGTTCGCGGCAGGAGATTCCGGCGGCGTATTCCACTTCGTGCAGCAGGATATCACAGCCTTTCGATTTTTCTGCCACGAGATCCAGCGGAGCGGTATCGCCGGTGATGACGATTGTGCGGTCCGGTGTGGTGAATTTATAGCCGTAGCATTCCAGTGTTCCGTGGCTGACCGGAAAAGCCTCCACCGTAACCAGGTCATCCCGGTAGACAATGCCGGATTCAATTTCTGTTACCTCAACGCGGTAGCCGGATTCGTTTGCTTTTTCGAAACCGTGAATTCGGAAATCAATGTCGGTTTCATAGGCCTGTAAGATATGATCGGTCATGTGCTGTAAGCCCTTTGGCCCGAAAACTTTCAATGGAACCGGGCGCTCCAGCACCCACGGAGTAAAAATCAGATCCGGGTATCCTGCGGTATGGTCTGTGTGAAGGTGCGTACAGAAGGCAACGGTCAGAAGATCCGGCCGCAGGGCATCCACGCCGTTAAAATAGGCGGCTGAGGCCTGGCGGACAACGCCAGGACCAAAATCTACCAGATAAGCACGGTCACCGACCACGACAGCGGAGGAAGGTCCGTTGGCATTCGGACACGCATTTGGTGTGCCGGTTCCGAGAAGAACAAGTTTTGTCTGCATTCTTTCTCTTTTCCTTTTCTTTTTTTGTTTCTGTTTATGATTTCCTGTTACGATTTCTGCTTTTGCCTTATTTCTCTTCTTTTGATTCATTGTTTTTGGTTTCCGGAAGATGCTTAATGGAAATTCCGGTAAATCCATAGAAAATACTGAAAACCGGGGTCAGGTAAAGCAGGAATAAGTACGGGAAAAATGCCGACCATGCAACACCAAGTGTGCCGGCCATGTATACGCCGTAGCCATGCCATGGAATCATAGGACCAGCCATAGTTCCAGAGTCTTCGAGGCAGCGTGAAAGAATTTCCGGTGCAACCTTGCGCTCTTGAAAGACAGGTGCCATCAGACGGCCGGTCAGAACGTGTGCCATCGGCTGGGAGCAGCTGATGAGGCTGGTCACGTAACCGACAATCATCGTTGCCAGGATCATACTTCCATCGCTGTTGATTCTCTTTACAATCGCCTGAAGAATGTGATCCAGTACACCGAGTTTTTCCAGCATGCCGCCCATGCCGACAGCAAAGCAGATAATGGCTACGTACTGGAGCATGCTTCCCATGCCGCCGCGGTTTAAGATGGATTGTAATACCGGTTCTTCGATTGCGGTTGTGTAACCGTTGTAAGCTGTGCGGATGATGCCCTGCAGAGTATCGTGCTGCACAAAATAGGAAACAAATCCGGCAGCGAAGCTGGAAAGACCAAGTGCAGAGATCGCATTTACTTTGCAGAGGAGCAATACAATAATCAGGATGGCAGGGATCATGGTAATCCATCCAAGCTGGAATTCACCGTTTAAAGCATCGATGTAAACGGTAATGCTTCCCTCGGTATAGCTTCCGCTGGTCTGCTGGAAACCGAGAATAGTAAAAAGAATTAAGGTTATCACATATGTTGGAAGGGTGGTCCAGAGCATCGAGCGGATATGATCGCCAAGTTTGGCATCTGCAACGGCCGGAGCAAGGTTTGTGGTATCGGAAAGAGGACTTAATTTGTCACCGAACATGGCACCGCAGATGACAGCACCGGCTACCATGCCAGGATGGATACCCATGGCGTTTCCGATCGCCATCATGGCAACACCTGCGCTTCCGACGGAACCATAGGAAGTACCGGTTACAATACTCAAAATGGAGCAGAACAGCAGCGTCAGAGGCAGCAGCCAGGACGGGTTAATCATTTTTAAGCCCCAGGAAATGATGGTGGCAATGGTGCCACTCTGCAGCCAGGTGCCGATCATGACACCGATGGCCATCAGAAGGCAGAGCGTCGGGACGACCATACGGATGGCATCGTATGCGCCGGCAACAATGTTGGTGTAAGAAATACCGAAAATCTTACAAAACAGATAGATAAAAATCCAGCTTGCAAACAGGCCGATCATAGGACCGCCGGTTTTCAGGCGGATACAGACTGCGACGGATACGATGATCAGCAGCAGCAAAAGCAGTGACTGTGGCAGATTGAGTTTTTTTTCTTTTGTTCCACTCATAAAAAAATCCCCCATTCATAGGTAAAATGATTTGCCCATTCAACGCGTTAAAGTAGAAAAGACATGTAATATATTATAATGGTGAAATGCAGAAAAAGCAAGGGAAATTCTCTTGATTTTTTGTTCTATGGTTGCTATAATAAGCGTGAGTGTGGGGCGGAGGATAAACTTCGGCCCTTTTGCAGCTAACTATAAACGGAATCAACAAGATAAAGAGGTTAAATCAATGACAAGAATAGACATTATTTCAGGTTTCCTGGGCGCAGGAAAAACAACCCTGATCAAAAAACTCCTCGGAGACGCACTGAAAGGCCAGCAGGTTGTTCTGATCGAGAACGAATTCGGTGAAATCGGAATCGACGGAGGCTTCTTAAAAGATGCCGGTATCGAAATCCGTGAAATGAACTCCGGCTGCATCTGCTGCTCTCTTGTGGGAGACTTCGGCGCAGCATTAAAAGACGTTATCACCAAATATCACCCGGACCGCATCATCATCGAGCCGTCCGGCGTAGGTAAACTCTCCGACGTCATCAAGGCTGTAGACGGTGTAGAAAAAGAAGCAGGCGTAGCCCTGAATTCCGCAACAACCGTAGTCGACGTTATGAAATGCAAAATGTATCTCAGAAACTTCGGCGAATTCTTCGAGAATCAGGTAAAGAGCGCAGGAACCATCATCCTGAGCCGTACCGATAAAGCCGATACCGAAAAAGTAGAGGCAGCTGTAAAAATGCTCCGCGAGCTGAATCCGGAAGCACACATCATCACCACACCGGTTGAAGTTCTGGGCGGCAAGAAAGTACTCGATACGATGGAAGGTGCGATCATCAACCTTGCGCAGGTAGAAGAGGAAGAGCATCATCACCATCATCATGACCACGACGAGTGCTGCTGCGGCCATGACCACGATGAGGAGCATGAGCACCATCATCACGATCATGATGAGGATGAACATGAACATCATCACCACGACCATGACGGCGAGTGCTGCTGCGGCCACGATCACGACGAGGAGCATGAGCATCATCACCACGACCATGATGACGAGTGCTGCTGCGGCCATGATCATGACCATGAGCATCATCATCACCACGATGACGAGTGCGGCTGTGGTCATGAGCATCATCACCATCATCACGCAGACGAAGTTTTCACAAGCTGGGGTCAGGAGACTGTGAAGACCTTCACCAAAGAGCAGATCGAAGGCATCTTAAAGAAACTTTCCGAGGATACCGCTTATGGTATGGTTCTTCGTGCCAAAGGTATGGTAGCAGGCGCCGATGGACAGTGGATCTATTTCGATATGGTTCCGGAAGAGTACGAAGTACGTGACGGAGCACCGGAATTCACCGGAAGAATCTGTGTCATCGGTTCCAAATTAGCAGAAGATAAGCTGGCAGAGCTGTTCGGACTGTAAAAATACAAAGTAGCTGCGAAAATTACGGTCCGCAGGGTACCTGTGAATTGTAGTGAAGCTGCCGCATCAGAAACAAAATCCGATGTGGTAGCTTTTTTCTTGATTTAGAGACAAAGCAAAAGGTACGCCCGGAATCTCAGCCGCAAAAGCAAGTGCAGAAAGATTCCGGGAGTACGTCAAAGACAACGGAGGTACAAAATGTACGAAGAAGACGAAGTAGAAATTCCGATTTATCTCATAACAGGATTTCTGGAGAGTGGAAAAACCTCTTTTATCAATTTTACCGTAGCACAGGAATATTTCCAGATTGACGGGCCGACCCTTCTGATCACAACCGAAGAGGGTGAGGTAGAGTATGACGAAAAAGAACTGCTCAAACACAATACAGTACTGGAAATCGTAGAAGGACCGGAGCAGTTTACCTTAGATTACCTGAAAAAACTGAACCGTAAATATCGCCCGGAGCGTATTATTCTGGAATACAATCCGCTCTGGAGCGTAAAAAAACTCGAAGAAATGGAGCTGCCGCGCGGCTGGGGCATTGTACAGGAGATTGTGACGGTCGATGCAAGCTGCTTCCAGATTTATATGCAGAATATGAAATCTGTTTTCATGGAGATGGCAAAAAATGCGGATATGGTTATGTTCAACCGCTGTCGTCCGGAAGATCCGCTTCCGGCATTCCGCCGCAGCATCAAAGTAGTCAATCAGGCATGCGACGTTCTGTTTGAGAATGAAGAAGGCGAAATTGACAACATTTTTGAGGATCAGATGCCGTTCGATACCGATGCCGATGTGATCGAAATCGACGATGCCGATTACGGAATCTGGTATGTCGACATGGGCGACAACCCGGAGCGCTACGAGGGCAAAACCGTTCATTTCCGAGGCATGGTATTAAAGAGCAAAGACGTCGGAGCTGATTTCTTTGTCCCGGGTCGTATGGCAATGACCTGCTGTGCAGATGATACTTCTTTTATCGGCTATGTCTGCAAATGCGCAAGCGCCAAATCTCTCGTAATGGGTTCCTGGGTTGACGTGACTGCAACGGTAAAATGGGGCTATATGAAGGTTTACGACGGCGAAGGCCCGGTTCTGTATGCAAAAGAAATCAAACCGGCCAAGAAACCGGAGAGCGAACTGGTATATTTTAACTAAAGAAAAAGAACAATCATACATCAGACAACAGAGGGCAGGGAAAGTTTTTTCTGCTCTCTGTTGTCTGCATTGCAGGAGGAAGTATGTTTATTATAGTAGGTTTGGGAAATCCGACGCGCCAGTATGAGGGCACGAAGCACAACGTCGGATTCGACACCATCGATTACCTGATCGACGAATATCAGATCCCGTCTTCCGGTGCAGGCCACAAGGCACTGTTCGGAAAGGGCATGATCGCAGGCCAGAAAGTCATTGTCGCAAAGCCGATGACATATATGAACCTGAGCGGCGAGTCCGTTCGGGAGCTGGTGAACTATTACAAAGTGGATCCGGAGAGCGAGCTGATCGTGGTTTACGATGATATCAGCCTGGCGCCGGGACAGATCCGTATCCGCAAAAAAGGAAGCGCGGGCGGCCACAATGGCATCAAAAACATCATTGCCAATCTTGGCACCGACCGATTTATGCGTGTGAAGGTCGGCGTCGGTGAGAAACCGAAAAACTGGGATCTGGCGGACTACGTGTTAAGTCCGTTTACGAAAGACGAACGTCCCCTTGTAAATCTGGCGATCGAGCATGCGGCAAAAGCAATCGAGCAGATGCTGAACGGGGATGTGGACGCAGCTATGAATGAGTATAACCGCAAATCTGCAAACCCGGCAGAGTAAGGAAAATGAAAGCGTTATTAGAACCGATCAAAGAAATTGCCCGTTTTGACGAGCTGTTCCGTGATCTGAAAAAAGGAACCGCAGGTGTGACGGTGATCTCGGGCTGTTTGGAAAGCCAGAAAGCCCACATGATCGCAGGTCTCTCCGAGGATGCCCCGGTGCGGCTTCTGATCGCGGAAAATGAATTAAAAGCAAAAGAATTATATGAGGATTACCGGCTGTACGATGCGGAGACGCTGTATTATCCGGCGAAGGACCTGATTTTCTATCAGGCGGACATTCACGGAAATCTGCTGATCCGGCAGCGGCTTCAGGTCATCCAGGCACTTCTTGAGCGGAAGGAAGTTACCATCATCACCAGTGTGGGGGGATGTATGGACTTTCTTCTGCCTCTTGACGTGTTTGAAAAGCACTGTATCCATCTGCGCAATGACAGCGAACTCGATCTGGATAAAATAAGAAAAGAGCTGGTGCGGCTCGGCTATGAGAGTACCTTTCAGGTGGAGTCGACCGGCCAGTTTTCCGTCCGCGGCGGCATTCTCGATATTTATCCGCTGACGGAACAGAACCCGATCCGGATTGAACTCTGGGGCGATGAGATTGATTCCATCCGAAGCTTCGATGCGGAGAGCCAGCGGTCGATTGAAAACCTCGAGGAAATCACAATCTATCCGGCATCGGAGCTGATCTTAACTGAGGACACGATTGCGCGCGGTGTGAAAGCAATTAAAAAAGAGGCAAAAGCGCAGAGCACAAAGTTCCGCGACAAGATGATGACGGAGGAAGCGGCGCGTATCCGCCATGCGGCAGAGGAAATCTGCGATCAGATCGGCGAGGGCGAAATTCTGCAGGGAGCGGAGCAGTATCTTCATTATTTTTATCCGGAGACCGTTTCGTTTCTTGAGTATCTGCCGGAGAACAGCCGCATTTTCCTCGATGAGCCGAACCGCATCATCGAGTGTGCCGATGCGTTGGAAGCAGAGTTTCAGGAGAGCGTGAGCCACCGTCTCGAAAAGGGATACCTCTTGCCGGGACAGGCGAAGCTGATGTGCAGTACGGCGGAGCTTGTGGCAAAACTGAACCGCCGCGGCTGTGTTGCCGTATCGCTGATGGAGCCGCAGAAGGGCGAGTGGAACATCCGCGATGAGTTCGGTGTGACGGTGAAATCGGTCAATTCGTATAACAATCAGTTCCCGCTTCTGGTAAAAGATCTGAAATCCTGGAAAAAAGCGGGTTACCGTATTGTACTGGCGAGTCCGTCGCGGACGAGAGCGCAGCATCTGGCGGAGGACCTGCAGAATGAGGAAATTCCGGCCTTCTACAGCGAGAATGAGGAGCGTGTTCTGAAACCGGGCGAGGTCATGCTGATCCACGGCGCGGCCCGCAGAGGCTTTGAATATCCGATGCAGAAATTTGTGCTGATCACAGAGACGGATATTTTTGGAAAAGAGAAGAAGAAAAACCGGAAGAAATCGGAGTATTCCGGTCAGAAAATCCAGAATTTTGCGGATCTATCGATCGGTGACTATGTCGTGCACGAGAGCCACGGTCTTGGTATTTACCGCGGTATCGAGAAAATTGAGATGGACCGCGTAACGCGTGATTACATGAAAATCGAGTATGCGGGCGGATCGAACCTCTATGTGCTGGCCACCCAGCTCGATACGCTGCAGAAGTATGCGTCCGGCGAAGCTGCAAAGGTGCCGAAGCTGAATAAAATCGGCGGTCAGGAATGGAATAAGACGAAAACACGGGTTCGCCATGCGGTAAAAAATATCGCACAGGATCTCGTGAAGCTGTATGCCGAGCGGCAGGCGTCATCCGGCTATCAGTTCGGAAAGGATACGATCTGGCAGAAGGAATTTGAGGAACTGTTTCCGTTTGAGGAGACGGACGATCAGCTTGCGGCGATTGAGGCGACAAAGGCGGACATGGAGAGCAAAAAGATTATGGACCGCCTGATCTGCGGCGATGTCGGATACGGCAAAACCGAGGTTGCAATCCGTGCAGCGTTCAAGGCAGTACAGGAGAGCAAACAGGTCGTCTACCTCGTTCCGACCACCATTCTGGCACAGCAGCATTACAATACGTTCGTTGAGCGCATGAAGGACTTTCCGGTGCGCGTTGATCTTCTGTGCCGGTTCCGCACGCCGGCAGAGCAGAAAAAAACGCTGGAGGATCTGAAAAAAGGACTCGTGGATATTGTCATTGGAACACACCGCGTTCTTTCAAAGGATGTGAAGTTCAAAGATCTTGGCCTTCTGATTGTCGATGAGGAGCAGCGGTTCGGCGTGACGCATAAAGAAAAAATCAAACAGCTGCAAAAAAATGTGGATGTTCTGACACTGACGGCGACACCGATTCCGCGTACCATGCATATGAGCCTGATTGGAATCCGGGATATGAGTGTGCTCGAGGAAGCACCGCAGGATCGCCAGCCCATCCAGACCTTTGTCTGTGAATACAATGAAGAAATGGTTCGCGAGGCGATTAACCGTGAACTGGCGCGGGGCGGGCAGGTTTACTATGTCTATAACCGTGTCCAGTCGATTGCGGATATGGCAAACACGATCCAGAAGCTCGTGCCGGATGCAAATGTAGGCTTTGCGCACGGGCAGATGAAGGAGCGCGAGCTCGAGAAGATCATGTACGGATTTATCAACGGAGAGATCGATGTGCTGGTGTCAACAACGATCATTGAGACAGGACTCGATATTTCGAATGTCAACACGATGATTATCCATGATTCCGACCAGATGGGACTGTCACAGCTCTATCAGCTCCGCGGCCGCGTCGGACGGTCGAACCGGACGTCGTATGCGTTTCTGATGTACCGCAGAAACAAGATGTTGAAGGAAGTGGCGGAGAAGCGTCTCCATGCGATTCGTGAATTTACGGAGATGGGAAGTGGTTTTAAAATTGCAATGCGTGATCTTGAGATCCGAGGCGCCGGAAATCTGCTGGGCGCTGAGCAGTCTGGGCATATGGAATCGGTTGGATACGATCTCTATTGTAAAATGCTCGCAGAGGCTGTCCAGGAGGCGAAGGGCATCGCACCGGCAGAGGCGTTCGAGACAACGATCGATCTGAATGTCAGTGCCTATATTCCAGACAGCTACATCAGCAACGAGGCTCTGAAGCTTGACACCTATAAGCGAATTGCGGCGATTGAAAATAAGGAAGAGTATGAGGACATGACGGAGGAGCTGACCGACCGCTTCGGGGAACCGCCGAAAAATGTACAGAATCTTCTGGCTGTCGCAGAACTGAAAGCGCTGGCGCACTGTGCGTATGTGACGGAGCTGAAACAGATGGGCGATTCGGTACGAGTCACCTTACAGCAGCATGCAAAAATCGATGTAGCGCGGATTCCGGAGCTGCTGCAGAAATACCGCGACGAACTGAAATTCCAGATGGAGTCGCTGGCGTTTGTCTACACGCCGCGGCGGAGAAATTCAAAGGAAAAGATCGATCTGCTGGAGAAGAGCCATGCACTGGTGGAAGATCTGCTGCAGATCACGCAGGAGTGAAACACTCGCATACCCACAAAATCGTGTGAAAAAGGCGTGAACAGGGAAGAAAAAAGTTGCCCTGTATCAGCAAAAAGGGTATAATAGAAAAAGCGTTTATAAAAATCGATGCAGGACCGGAAATTCGAATGTGTAAAAAAGTCGGGCATTTGAAAGGCCCGGACAGTTTTGAAAAGGTAAATTCTTTTTGAGCATACATTTCGCCCTGCATGAGGAGGAAGTAATGAAAAATTTAAAAGCAAAAGCAGTCTGCGTTATGCTGAGTGCTTCGATGGCAGCGATGGGACTGACCGGCTGCGGTTCCGACAATGTGGACGGAACAAAAACGGCAATTACTGTAAATGACGAGTCGATTACACTCGGACAGGCAAATTTCATGCTGAGATATCAGCAGGCAACCATGTACAATTATTATTCCAAGATGTACTCGATGTACGGAATGCAGATGCCGTCTGAGATGTACGACAAGGAAGGCGACGATGGAAAGACTACCGGGGAAACGTTCAAGGAGCAGTCTCTTGATACGATCGAAAAAGAGCTTCTGATGCGGCAGCACGCAGAGGAATACGGAATTTCCCTGACAGACGAGGAAAAACAGCAGGCGAAAGAGGCTGCACAGGCATTCGCAGATAAGAACGGTGACGATGTGATGAAAAAGCTGCACGCAACCGTTGAGGACATCCAGGATGCACTGGAGCTGTATGTTATTCAGACCAAAATTTATGATCCGATCATCGCAGATGTAGATACCGAGGTATCCGATGAAGAGGCAAAGCAGACCTCCATCAGCTACATCACGGTATCCACAGCAGGAACCGAGAAGGATGACGATGGAAAAACGATTGATTTGACGGACGAGGAAAAAGCGGCAAAGAAAGAAATCGCACAGAGATTCCTGGATCTCTTAAAAGAGTCTGAGGATCCGGCAACCGCATCGTTTACTGATCTGCGCAAGGAGCTGAACGATCAGTTAAATGCGGAGAATACCGCAGATTCCACCGGTTCTGCAGATGGCTCCGATGAGAGCAGTTCTTCTTCCGATGCTTCCGACACAAGCGCATCCGACGCTTCAAGCGCGAGCACATCGAGCAGTTCCGACAGCGATTCCTCCTCAGAAGTTTCATATCTGACCTCTTCCGAGACATCCTTTGGAACCGGATCGGAGAAAGACGATGACGATACCTGTTCTCTTGGAGATAAAGTAGCGGAAGAAGCAGCAAAGCTGAAGGATGGCGAGTATTATGACGGTGTCATCGAAGGCGACGATGCATATTATGTGATCCGTGTAGATAAAGCATTCGACGAGGATAAAACCGAGTCCAGAAGACAGACCATCATTTCCAACCGCAAATCGGATAAGTACAACGATACACTGGATGGATGGGTAAAGGAGAGCGATATCAAGGTCGCATCCAACTGGAAAAAGCTTGAAGTAACGGACGCAGATCTGTATACGATGACAGTTGACAGCGCTTCTACAGATTCCACAGATGGAACCACAACCGACAGCACAACAACGGACAGTACAACGTCTGACAGCACGACATCAGGCAGTACCGAAACGACATCGACAAGCAGCACAGGCACTGCTTCGACGTCTTCAAGCACTGCAGAATAAAAGCATACGATACAGGACAAACGGCAGCCGGATCCGGGAGAGGGGTCCGGCTGCTGTTTGTGTCTGAAAATATTTTGGAACAAAAAAAAGAAAATAATAGGGAATTTGTAGAGTAGATTGACAATAGTAAGAAGTTTATTTAAAATGAAATTACAACCAGAGTGTGTTTCACAGATTGCGGAAATAATTTTTCAGACACGCTCTAATGTTCAGGCGAAAACGATGCACCAGGAAAGAAGGTGGAGAAATGAAGAAGGCAGTAATTTCCGTACTTGTCGGTACAGCAGTATTGGCTTTCGTTGCGTGTGGAAAAAATGCTGCAACGGAAAACAGTTCCGATTCGGGTGTTTCAACGGTATCGGCATCCTCGCAGGTGGAAAATGGACAGAAAGCAACCCGTGTGAATCAGGGAACAAATTTGTCTCCGGGGTCACCGAAGAATATCCCGTCCGGTGGGGGGAACAGCTCAGGCAGGACACATCATTCGGAGACGCATCATTCGGAGACACATCATTCGGAGACACATCATTCAGACGCGCATCATGATTAAGGATGTCAGGGTTTGCTGAACATCCGTGAACGGAAACAGGAGAAGGGGTATCCAAAACGGATACCTCTTTTCTACTTGTCGGGAAAACAATACAATGCTATACTGAACATGAATTTGACGCGAAAAGCGCGGCAGGTTCAGAAAAAACAGCCGGGATTTGTCAGTATACGCGGACATGTGCTGCAGGTAACTCGGGCAGAATGGAGAAAAGAAAATGACAAGAGAAGAATTTGAACAGCTTGCCGGAGCAGGTGTCATTTTATTGGATGGCGCAACCGGATCAAATCTGACAAAAGCGGGAATGCCAAAAGGAGTCAGTACAGAGCTTTGGGTTCTGGAGCACCCTGATATTCTGGCAAATTTACAGAAGGCTTACGTGGAGGCGGGAAGCCAGATTGTCTATGCGCCGACCTTTGGTGCAAACAGACTGAAATTAGCGGATTATGGAAGAGAAAACGAGGTGGAGGAGCTGAATGCACGCCTGGTGGACATTTCGAAAAAAGCGCTTGCCGGAACAGGTGCGCTGATCGCGGGAGATTTTTCTACACCGGGAAGAATGCTGCAGCCAAAAGGCGATCTCTCTTATGAAGAGCTGCTGGAATCCTACACAGAGCAGGTAACAGCGGTAGCAAATGCGGGCGTTGATCTTCTGGTAGCGGAGACGATGCTGAGCGTGGACGAAACGTGTGTCTTTATGGATGCTGCGCTTTCTGTCTGCGATCTGCCGATTATGTGTTCTCTGACGCTGGAAGCAGACGGTTCTGCCCTGTTCGGCGGAAACGCTGTGGAAGCAGTTGAGACACTGCAGGAAATGGGAGCATCCGCCGTAGGACTGAACTGCTCGGTCGGACCGGATCAGCTTGAGGCAGTCGTAAATTCCATGAAAAAAGTGGCAAGAGTACCGGTTATCGTAAAACCGAATGCCGGCCTGCCGAAAATCACGCCGACCGGTGAGGCAATCTACAGCATGGATGCGCCGACGTTTGCAAAATATATGAACATTCTGGTAGACGCGGGTGCAGGCATTGTCGGCGGCTGCTGCGGAACGACACCGGAGTATATTCGTCTGGTGAAAGAAATGCTGGATGCGAGAAAGTAAATCAAAGATTACAATTCGCAGGAAACTGTGAGATGTAATGAATTCCCCTGTTGCGGACAAAATCCGTACGGGGGAATTTTTTTGCAAAACAGAGTTCAACGATCTGGTCTGATGGACAGTCTGGGTGGAGAAAAAAAGATAGGAAGTCTGGAAAAAGACATGGAATTGTGGAGAAAAGTTTGGTAGAATACGTGTCGTGTGGAAAACTTTCTGCAAGAAAGGATGATGAAGGATGTATCAGAATTATATTTTTGATTTATATGGAACCCTGGTAGATATA
>ENA-OPAO01000123-OPAO01000123.1-human-gut-metagenome-genome-assembly--contig:-NODE-123-length-72594-cov-22.974428_pt1 | contig 72594 bp, 64 predicted proteins | sample MGYA00241054_ERZ501424 | MGnify/ENA primary metagenome ERZ501424 (study PRJEB25962, sample SAMEA2042623) | human gut metagenome | biome: human gut; feature: human-associated habitat; material: faeces...
GCAGCCTCTTCTTCCGGTTCCTCTCGCGCAAATAGCGTTCCGGCTCAAAAACGGTTGCATTGCCCAGGTATGTTTTTATGCCGGCGCCTCCGCTTTTCCGGTAACGGCGGCAAATTTCCCAGCATCGGATTCTGAACCGTTGGAGGATATCCAGATATTCTTCCTCAGGTATCTGAAACCCGATGGATTTCGCTTTTGATCGGAGGCGCTGAGGAACCGTTGAAGGCGAAACGGGATCTTCGCCTCACGACACGGCGCGGTATCAGGTATTTCACCGGAGTTTTGATGCGGAGGTGTCCGGAATTGAAAAAATTTCCGGTCCGGGAACTGACGCCGGAACATGGCACTCATTTTCAGGAGGTTATGTTTGCATCCCACAGGTAGCGTTACAAGGGCCGGGCGGTGATGAGGATTTGATGGAGAGGGGAATTTCGTAAGGTCCCGGACCAGTAAAAAGGGAGGAATTCTGAATGTCTCCGTTCATGCTGTGCTTCGGCGGCTCCTGGCGGGATACGGGGCAGGGGGACGGCCTGTTCTATCCTCCCAATTAGCCGATGCGTTAGAGGTTGCTCCGGGAAAAAGCGGGATGGGGTGGTACAACCGCTTTGGAGAATAGAATGCAGATGCACGGAGACATACTGATGTTTCCTGTCACGCCAAATGGTTCAGGGATTTTTCCCTGCTTCAGCTGAAAATGAGGCATGAAGAAGTCCCCGGCTTATTCCCTGGGCAGGAAGTAGCCGCGCTGTTTTTCTGAGATGGGCATGTCCAGGCGTTCCATAACGGCCAGCATGTCTTCCCATACCTTGCGTTTTTCCCGCGGACTGTCTGATCTGAGCAGGTAGCTGGGATGGTAAGTGACGCGTACGGGAATGCCGTTAAGGTCGTGGAACCTGCCTCTCATGGAGCTGACGGAACCCTGTTCCCCCAACAGGCCTACGGCGGCGGTACCGCCCAGGGCTATAATCATTTTCGGCCGGATGACCCGGATTTCATGCATGATGATGGGCAGGCACGCTTCAATTTCTTCCGGCGTGGGGGCGCGGTTATTGGTTCGCTGGTTGGGCAGGGCCGGGCGGAATTTGACGATGTTGGAAATGTAAACCATGTCTCTGGAGAGCCCCATAGCCCTTAATATCTGGTTGAGTTTTTCCCCGGCACGGCCCACAAAGGGCTCCTGCTGCACTTCTTCATAATATCCGGGAGCTTCCCCGATGAGCATGAGTTTCGTATGGGGATTGCCCGTGGCAAAGACCATGGTGTCCCGCAGGGAGTTGAGTTCCCGCGCCGGTTTCCAGTTTTGCGCCAGATTACGGAGGTATTGCAGCTTGTCTTCCATTGTCCCTTCCGGGAGGGTAATGGCAGAGGCCGGTTCCCTGTTTTGCGGAAACAGCTCCGGCGGTTCCGGCTTTCCGGCAGGTGCGGAGACAGGAACGGCCGCCTGCAGGGGCGGCGGTTCCGGAGAAGCGGGTGCTGATGCGGCGGGACGGCCTCCCTGTCTGGAAGCCACGTACCATGTTCTGAGAACGTTTCTGGCTTCATCCGTCAGGCTCGTTCGCGTTGTTCCCTGCTGGATCAGGGAATCAAGATAATGGCGGAAAAGGCTGTTCGGTGTAGCGCTCATGGGAGGATAAAGCCAGATTAGTCCATAAGAGGCCGTCTGTCACGACGATTCGCAGGCTCCCCGGCCTTCATGGAACGCGCCTCTCCGGGAAATGACACGGTAAAAGATGGTATCTTTTGCAAGGGAGGGAGCAAATTGGAGCTTTCCGGTTCAGGAATGGAAATGCAGCCGGCGCTCTCACAATTTTACTTAGTTCACGTATGTCTTTTTCTGAAGAATTAAACGGTTTGATGGATTGTCCCACTCCCCTGGTGCGCCGTTTCATGGCGTTGCTGGAACCGGTTGACGACGCCCGCCTGGAGGCGATGGCGCAGGAGAGCCGGCGTCTGACGCGGCTGCATTTCGGCCGGACCATTCGCCTGTTCGCCCCCATTTACCTGTCCAACGAATGCATCAATAATTGCAAGTACTGCGGTTTTTCCCGGGATAATCCCATTATCCGCACCACGCTTACGGTGGATGAAGTGGTGCAGGAGGCCCGCTACCTGCACGGCCTGGGGCTGCGCAGCATCCTGCTGGTGGCCGGGGAGCATCCCAAGTTCGTTTCCGACGGGTATATGCAGGAATGCCTGGACGCCCTGCATTCTTTTATTCCGTCCCTGGGGCTGGAGATAGGGCCGTTGCCGGACGACCGCTATGCGGAGATCGTCCGTCACGGGGCGGAACAATTGGCCGTGTATCAGGAAACCTATAACCGGGAAGTGTATGAAACCCTGCATACGGCAGGGATGAAGAAAAATTTCAACTGGAGGCTGGACTGCCCGGAACGCGCCTACCAGGGCGGTTTCCGCCGCATTCAGATAGGAGCCCTGTTCGGGCTTTCGCCGTGGCGGCGGGAGGCCATGGCTCTTGCCGTCCATCTGGATTACCTGCAGAAGCATTGCTGGAAATCCGCGCTTTCCGTGGCGTTTCCGCGCATGCGTCCCTACGCCGGGAATTACGAGTATGAACCTGATCCGGACTTGATGCTGGATGACCGCCATTTTGTCCAGCTCATGGCCGCCCTGCGCATCTGCTTCCCCAAAATAGGCATGTCCATCAGCACCCGTGAGCCCGCGCCGATGAGAAATGCCCTGATGCATTTGGGCATGACCCACATGTCCGCCATTGCGCGCACGGAACCGGGGGGCTACACGGGCGTGGGAACGGCTGCCGCCCATTTGACGGTGCGGGGCAACCGGGTGGATCTTCCCGATGACCGAAAAGGGAATTGCAAGGCGACGGAGCAGTTTGAGATTTCCGACCAGCGCACACCGGAGCAGGTGGTCGGAGCCATACGGAATGCCGGGCTGGAACCTGTCTGGAAAGACTGGGATGCCGCTCTGGATGTAGTGTAGGAGAATCTTCTCCCGTCTCATTTCTCCGGAATGACATTCATATCACCGTGATGTTGTGATGGAGCATTGACGGCATGCTCCGGCTGTCATATTTCCGGTAGCGATGATTCGTTATTATTGGGGGAGGTTTTGGCCGTTCCTCCTGTTTGCGTTCGGCGTTGAGGCGGTGGAAAATCTATTTACGGTATTGTTCGAATACCGCAACATGGATTTCGGGTTGCTTCCCCTCCTGAAAACGGCGTACGTTTTTGTGACGGAGTTTGCCGTCACCATGTGCTACTGGCTTATACCCTATGCCGTTTATTTGTGGATTCTGCCGCGCGGGAAGGCGGGAGGGAAGGCGGACAGGTGGCTCACCTCCGCGTGGTTTTTCCTGTTTGTGCTCGCCAATCTGTTTGAAGATGTGGCGGAAGCCTTTTTCTGGAACGAGTTTGAGGCAAGCTTTAATTTCATTGCGGTAGACTACCTGGTTTACACCAAGGAGGTCATCGGGAATATTTACGAGTCCTATCCCATCATTCCTATTCTGGGCGGCATTCTGGCGGTGTCCGTTCTGGCCGTCTGGGGAATGAAGAGGTTCCTGCTTCCCAGGAACGGGGCGGTTCCCGCCGGATGGAAACGAGGCTGTGTGGTGCTGTTCCTGCTGGCCTGCGTCACGGGGGGATATTGGCTGGTGGATATCAAGGATGCGGATGCCGTGAACAACCGTTATAATTCGGAAATGGCCAAGGATGGCCTTTACAGCCTGTTCAGCGCCTTTCTCAGGAATGAACTGGATTACCGCGCCTATTACCGGACGCTGCCGGATGCGGAAGCGGCGGCGTTTCTGGCCCGGGAGTTCACGGCGGATGACACGTCCGTGCCGGAGGCTTCGTCCGGCAGCGTAAAGAGGCAGGTGCGTCCTTCCGGGGTGGCTATCCGCCCGAATGTCGTGGTTGTGGTCATGGAGAGTATGGGAGCGGAATTTTTGAACGAGTGCCGGGAAGACGGGGCTGACGTCACTCCGTGCCTGAGCCGTCTGGGAAAGGAAGGCATTTTTTTCCCGAATACTTATGCCACGGGCACCCGTTCCGTACGCGGGCTGGAAGCAATCAGCACATCCCTGCCGCCGCTTCCCGGCATGTCCATCCTTCGCCAGGAAGGAAATGAGCATTTGCAGACCATAGGTTCCATATTCAGGGACAAGGGATATGATCTCAAATGGATTTACGGCGGCTACGGGTATTTTGACAACATGAATTATTTTTTCGGGAACAACGGGTTTCAGGTTCTGGACCGTAATTCCATGGATGATTCCGAGGTGACCCATTCCACTATTTGGGGCGTTTGCGATGAAGATTTGTTCCGCCGCGCCGTACGGGAGGCGGATGAATCCTGCGGACGCGGCAAGCCGTTTTTGCAGGTGGTGTTTACCACGTCCAACCACCGCCCCTACACGTATCCGGAAGGGCGCATTGACATTCCTTCCCACACGGGGCGCATGGGGGCCGTGAAATACGCGGATTATGCGGTAGGCGCCTTTGTGGAGGAGGCCAGAACCAAACCCTGGTTTGACAACACGCTGTTCGTGTTCGTAGGAGACCACGGCGCCGGGAGCGCGGGAAAGCAGGCCCTCAATCCGGAAACGCACCGCATTTTTTCCATTTTCTACGCTCCGGCTTTGCTGAAGCCGGAACGGAGGGAAACTCCCGTGAGCCAGATTGACGTGCTGCCCACCCTGCTGGGGCTGTTGAAATGGCCGTATGATGCGGCCTTTTATGGAAAAGATGCTCTGAAGCCTTCCTATCAGTCCCGGTATTTTGTGAGCAATTACCAATATATCGGTTATTTGAAGGGGAAAGACATGGTGGTGCTCAAACCCCAGCGCAGAGTGGAATTTTTCCGGGACGGAAAGGCCGTTGAGCCGGACGGGCGGATGAAAGAGCTGGAAAAGGAAGCGGTTTATTACTATCAGCACGCTTCTGACTGGCGCACCAATTTGAAGGAATAAGGTACCCGCAAGGTGCGGAGGCCGTGATTGTGGCGGCCTCCGCCCGCGCACGGAAAATGCGTTCAGGATTTGCTTCCGTCCCTGTAATCCTGAAGAGCGTCCCAGTGGAACGTGAAATGCTTCTGCATGTGCAGCCCGTTGGCGAGAATGAACATGAGGGAAATGCGGAATTCCTTGTTGTTCAATCCTTCCAGCTCCTTTTTATCAATTTTCATGGAGAATTTTCCGCTCTTTTTCCCAAGGCGCCGGGAGAAGGAAACGGCGTCATAGTCCTGGTTGACCGCATAAGGAGGATCCTGGATGTAAACGTTCAGAGCTTTAACGGTCTGGGGGCTTGTATAATTGCCGGAAACCAGAATCTGGTCTCCTTTGAAGGAGATGGCTACGTCCTTGACTTCCACTTCCGGCCTGCCTTCGTAGAATTGCTGGGCCGGGGTGACGGAGAATACTTCACAGGCGTCCAGCAGGGCGCAGCTGGCCGGAGTCAGGAACGTGGGACTGGTCCCGAACGTGTAATTGCCCGAACCCATCAGGGCTGTGCCGTATTTTTTACCGTCCGAGGCGGTCTGGTGGTTGTGCGGCAGGTTAAGGCCGTGCCCCAATTCGTGAGCCATGCCTCCATACCATTTGGTCAGCAGCCTTCCTTCCCTGGTTTTCTGCCCCAGGTGTTTGATGTCGAAGGCCGGATAATCCAGGGCGAAGCAGTTGCGCCCCATGCCGTAAAAGGGAACTCCGCCGGGATTGTCGGGGCCGTTCTTTTCGTCATTCCAGGTAGGCATGATGATAAGGGTATGCTGGCTTTTTTTCCTGTCCGGATGGGCTTTGAAAAATTCGTCAAGTTCCTGGGCCGCTTTCCAGCCGCCTCCGTTTTCATAAGGATAATGGGCCGCCGGGTTTTTGGCCTTGTATTCAATGATGTTCACGCGGCCTGGGGATTTGATGTCCAGGCCGAAGGAACGCGCGCCATAGCCGTGCCGCTGCATTTCCTTGCCGTAAAACTGTTGGAGGTAAAGGAGCAGTTCGCTGAGGCGCCGTTCATAATCCGGAACGGGTTCCGTATCACTGCCCAGAAAATAAACGATATTAAGCTGCCGGGCCGTTTTTTTCAGGGCAATCCGGTCTTTCAGGGCGTCTGGAACGGTGACTTCCGCAAAGGATGTACCGAAGGCCGCTCCCAGAAAGAACAGAGAAAAAAATGCGGAGAGAAGTTGTTTAAACATACTTGCCAAGGTAGGGACGTCGTTATTAAAGACAAGGAAAATTACTGTTCTCGCCGCCATTGGAGGAAGCGTTGCCGGGCCGGGCTGGGAATAACGGGGGCCGTCTTGTGGCGGTCAATAATTTGGGAATGGCTGAAAGATAGAGGTTGCGCAGATAGTAGATATGTGACATTGTTCACTAAAGCATGCATTTCCAATCTCTATATTTATCTGCCGTGGCGGTAAGTGCCGTTTCTTTCGGGTGGGGGGCTCTGGATAAGCCTTCCGCCTCCAATTTGATCTGGTCTGATGAACCGGCCGTAGTTGTCTATCCGCAGGAAGACAAGAATTCCCAGGGCAGTTTTGGCAAGTACAGGAAGCCAGCCTCTGTTTGGGAAGCGGAGGGGTATCCCATTGGCAACGGTCGCGTTGGAGCCATGATTTTCAGCGCTCCTGGCCGCGAGCGGCTGGCCCTGAATGAAATCAGCCTTTGGTCCGGAGGCGCCAATCCGGGGGGAGGGTACGGTTACGGGCCTGATGCCGGGACGAACCAGTTCGGCAACTATCTTCCTTTCGGGGATTTGTTTGTGGACTTTAAAAAAGGCGACCAGCCGGCTTCCCTGTCTGTGGAAGATTTTACGCGCGCCCTGGATCTCCGGGACGGCATTCATAAAGTGAATTACAAGGCGGACGGCGTAACGTATGACCGGGAAGCATTCTCCAGCACGCCTGCCAACGTATTGGTGCTGAACTATAAAGCCAGCAAGCCCGGCCAGTTCAGCGCGGATTTTTCCGTTAACAGCCAGCTTGGAGCAGATATTTCCGCCAAAGGCCCCGTCATCACCTGGAAGGGGATGTTGAAAAACGGCATGAATTATGAAGGCCGCGTTTTGATCCGTCCCAAAGGCGGTACGCTTTCCGCCGCAGGAGATAAAATTTCCGTGAAAAATGCGGATTCCTGCATGGTCGTCATCGCCATGGAGACGGATTACCTGATGGATTATAAAAAGGACTGGAAGGGGGAATCTCCCGCCAGGAAGCTGGACCGTTATGCGGCCAAAGCCGCTTCTGCGGATTATGCCGCCCTGAAACAGGCCCACATTTCCCAGTACAAGTCCATGTTTGACCGGGTGAAGGTCAACTTCGGAAAAACGGAGGAGGATGTAGCCAAGCTGCCTACGCCGAAGCGTCTGGAAGCCTATAAGAAAAATCCGGCAGATCCCAATCTGGAGGAAACCATGTTCCAGTTCGGCCGCTATCTGCTGCTGTCCAGTTCCCGGCCCGGCACGCTCCCGGCCAATCTGCAGGGGTTGTGGAATGATTATGTCAAACCGCCGTGGGCCTGCGACTACCATAACAACATCAACGTCCAGATGGCGTATTGGGGGGCGGAACCCGCCAATCTTTCCGAATGCCATGAGGCCCTGGTCAATTATGTGGAAGCAATGGCTCCCGGCTGCCGGGACGCTTCCCAGGCGAACAAGGAGTTCAATACCAGGGACGGCAAACCCGTGCGCGGCTGGACGGTGCGCACCTCCCAGAATATCTTCGGCGGCAACGGCTGGCAGTGGAACATTCCCGGTGCGGCCTGGTATGCGCTGCATATATGGGAACATTATGCATTTACCGGTGATAGAAAGTATCTGGAAAAACAGGCGTATCCCCTGATGAAGGAAATCTGTCATTTCTGGGAAGACCATTTGAAGGAACTGGGTGCCGGGGGCGAAGGGTTCAAGACAAACGGCAAGGATCCGAGCGAAGAGGAGAAGAAGGATCTGGCCGATGTGAAAGCCGGAACTCTGGTGGCTCCCAATGGATGGTCTCCTGAACATGGGCCGCGTGAGGATGGTGTGATGCATGACCAGCAGCTCATTGCGGAGCTTTTCTCCAATACCATCAAAGCCGCCCGCATTCTGGGCAAGGACGCCGCCTGGGCCAAGAGCCTGGAGGGCAAGCTGAAAAGGCTGGCCGGCAACAAGATAGGCAAGGAAGGGAATCTTCAGGAATGGATGATTGACCGCATTCCCAAGACGGACCACCGCCATACGTCCCATCTCTTTGCCGTTTTCCCCGGAAACCAGATCAGCAAACTCAAGACGCCCAAGCTGGCGGAAGCCGCCCGCCTTTCCCTGGAATGGCGCGGCACGACCGGAGACAGCCGCCGTTCCTGGACGTGGCCGTGGCGCACGGCTTTGTGGGCCCGCCTGGGCGAGGGGGACAAGGCTCATGAAATGGTTCAAGGTCTCTTGAAATTCAACACTTTGCCGAATATGCTGACTACTCATCCCCCTATGCAGATGGACGGCAACTTCGGCATTGTAGGCGGCATTTGTGAAATGTTGGTGCAATCCCATGCCGGGGGCCTGGACATCATGCCCTCTCCCGTGGAAGCGTGGCCGGAAGGCTCCGTGAAGGGGCTGAAAGCCCGGGGCAACGTCACGGTGGATTTTTCCTGGAAGGACGGCAAGGTAAGCAATGTGAAGTTGTATTCCGCCCAACCCAAGGTGTTGCCCGTGCGCGTCAACGGGAAGATGACCCGCATGAAAACCCTGCCGCTGAAATCGGAAGCGGAATCTTCGCAGCCCGCAGCCAGGTAAAAGAGGAAATCCATGATCCGGTTTTAATTCCGGAACGCAACATAATCATGGCTTCCGGTCCTTTCGTAAGGGCTGGAAGCCTTTTTTATCCCGGACCTTTGCGGGAGGAACGGTGTTTGTTTCAAAGGATGAGCATGCTGAACGGCGCGTTCTGAAAGAAGGAATGCCTCTCCGGATAGAAAGGTTGGGCAGGGGGGGGAAAGGTCTTCCGCTTCCCGCCTTGAGGAAAGAAGGGGGTCGCTCTCATTTCTTTTCCATTTGCCCGAGAAGGGAGCAAATGGCGCAGGAATGGAGAGAGCACAGGTCATCGTGGATTTGAAGCAAAGCCTGGTGGTGCCAGGCTTTCGCAAGAAAGGCTTGTGCATCCGGCCTGCCGCCCAGCAGGGATTGGTGGACGGAGAGAACTTTTGTTCCCGCCTGTCCGGCCCGAAGGGAAAGATAATGTTTCCATGCATGTGCGTCATCTTTCATCGGAAGAAGGTGGTTGATGATAAAGTCCAAGATTCTATCCCGGCCCATCAGGGCCATGGGGCGGGGAGAGGGTGAGGAAGGAAGCGTTACATGGGTGCTCCAGTAGGGGTGTGTAAGGGAGGAGAGGTACTCGGTCAGTTTTTCCGTATGTCTGGCAACGCAAAGACGCTTAAACGTATCAAAGTCTGCTGCGATGACGGACAGCGCCCCTACGCGCCTCTGCGGATGGTTGGCCGGCCTGCTGCCGGAAAATGTCCAGGGGAAGGAGCGGTCCGGCGCCAGTTCAAATTGTTCCCGCAGGGGCCACCATTGAGCCCAGAGTTTTTTGTGCAGATCTACGGCTTCCGGTGTGCAGGAGGCCGGAAGAACGGGAAGGAGGAAGCCCGCCGTACCGAAAAGCAGGGCTTCCGGACAGTTCCGGATGGAACGCAGGGGCGCCCGCAGGGCCAGGTGGCGCATGGCGGTTTTGTTGGCGTGATAGCCCAGCGTTTCCGCCAGGTTTTCAAAAAGGGCCTGTTCCTCTCCTGCGTATTTGGCGCGTTCCGCATGGCGGCGGTGCTTGTTCCGGAACCTGTAGGCTGCCGCTGATTGGAGGAGTGTTTCCAGAAACTCCGGAGCCATGGATGCCAGCAGTCCGGAGTGGCGGCAGTGGCGTACCGGGGCGCTGCCGGAAGGGGATGTTCCTGACCGCGCCAGCGCAGCGGGGGGAATGACAGCCAGAGGAACGCGTTCATGCCTGGCATTGCGGGTGAACCATTTCCTACGGCTGGGCGCGCAGGCGAGGTGCAGGATGACGCCGTTAAACCCCGGGTTGGAACCGTGCCCGTGGCGTTCCCAGTCTTCCGGCGTGGGATCCAGTTCGATATCTCCCGATTGCGGGACGCCATTAATGCATATCCTGGCGTTTAGAAAGTCCGGTCCGGCGGATTTATTCCAGTTCCCGAAATCCAGAATGTGAACGTCCCTGCCTGAATCATCCGTAAAAGAGGTTCCAAATACTCCTTCCAGAAGAAGAAGCTGAAGAGTCCGCTCGTCCGGAAGGGCGGAATGATTGGAAACGGAATGTTCCCTGACGGCGGACGGCCCTTCTTCCCTTGCTGCGGAAAGGGCTTCCTCATACAGGGAGGCCATGGAGCGCAGGTCCATGTGGAGGGGAGGTATTTTTATTGATCTTTCTGCCGTTCCAATTCTTCTTTCAGGCAGTCGGTTACGTTGCGGAATTTTTCTTCGTTCTCTTCGCTCATTTCGCTCAGGGTCAAATGGGAGTTGAGAACGTGGAGAGTTTGCTCCTTGGCATCCAAGTGAACGGAAGGGGCATTTTCAGTACCCAGAGCGGCACGTATCTGCTCTACTTTTCCCCTCCAGGGGGCTGTGGGCGGTTCAATGCTGAGCAGGGCGTCCAGCCCCAGGCTTTCCAGGGCGCTCAGGCAGCGTTCGCTCGGGGAAGCGATTTGGACGGATCCCCCGATGGGAAGCAGCCGTCGGGACAGGCCCGCAAGAGTGCCCATGAAGGTGGAGTCAATGCCGGAGCAAGTTTCCAGATCAATGACGATCAGACGCCCTCCGGAAGCGATGTAATCGTCCCCCAGGGATTTGACAGTCGGACTATTGGCAAAACTTCCGCGTCCGGAACACCGGACCCAAAGAAATTCATCAAAAAGGCCGAAAAGGATGGAAGAATTGTTATTCACGTCGTTAGAAAATGGAAACCATATGAATAACAAGAGAAACCTCTGCGGTCAAGTCAGGATTTAATTTGCGCGCCGCCGGAAGAAGGTTCGTTTTCTCGCATGCAGAACCTTTTCCCGCGGCGCTCTTTTCGTTATTCGGAGGGATGCCTCAGGAGTTCTTGGTGCCTTCCCCCGTACCGGGCAGGAAACGGTAATAGGTTTCCAGCATCAGCGTTGCCAGGCACTGGCGGTAGATGTTTTCAGATTTATTGCTCATGCCGGAAACGTATCCTACGTCATTTTTCCGGAAACTGCCGTCCGCATTCTGGCCGCTGAGCACGGCGTCCCGGAATGCTTTGTTGTAAGAGGTCCATACGTCTCCTCCGCGGTTCATGGCAGCCTGCACGCAGTAGTAATGCATGTAGAGATTACTCTTGACATTTTCCGTGCCGCTTCCCTGGCCCCACTGGAGGGTCTTGACGTTGTTCTTAATCCAGTCCAATCCCTTGCGGGCTGCACCGCCGGAGCCGTCGCCCGTCATTTGCAGAGAAAGCACGCCTACGCCTACCAGGGAGGAACGGGGCATATTACCGTTTTCCTTATAGGAAAATTTGCCGTCCGGCATGACGTTCTTGCGCACGTAGCTTGAGGCCTTGCGCAGCGTAGAGCGGATTTCCCCTTTGGTAGGCTTGATGCCGCCGTGTTCGGCAGCCTTGAGAGCCTGCACGTTCCACCCGGTGACGGAAAGGTCGATGTCCGGATTAATCTTGTTGTTGTAGCTGTAGCCCCAGCCCCCGTTGGGACACTGGGCGTCAATAATCCTGTCCACGGCTTTTACGACGACCTTTTCCAGATTGGAGATGGAGGGGATGTCCATCTGTTTGCAGAAGGTATAGGCTTCGCACAGGGCATAGGTGGCTACCGCGTGGTCATAACAGATTTCCTTCAGGGCGGGCTGTTCCGAAAGGACGGGGTTTTTCATGCCTAAGTCCACCAGGAAGGAAATGCCTTTCAGGACGTTTTCTCCGAATTCCTCGGAAAGAGGGGTTTCACAGTGGGCCAGGTAGGCCAGCAGGGAAATGCCGGTCATGGAAGCGCGGAATTGCCCTTCACCCCAGGAGCCGTTGCCGTTCTGCTGTTTTTTCAGCCAGCGGAGGGATTTGACTACGGCTTCCTCGCACTGCGGGGTGCCCCCGTTTTCCGTGATGCGCTTCATGCGGTCGTTCAAATCGCAGCGCTTGGAGATGATGCCGGGAATGCCTCCCCCGTCTCCGTCGCCCGTGCCGGTGCCGAAGCCGTCGCCGATGTCAATGCCCATGGAGAGTTCTTCCGAGGGGACGTCCACCTCAATATCCGGGTTGACCACCGCGACGTCCGCCGTGGCGACGGCGGCGATGACCTTCACCTGAGCGGAGGTGGAGGAACTGCTGGGGCGCTGGGTGGTCTGGGTGACTTCCGGCGTGTCAATGTCCGGGTTATCTCCTTCCTGGGTGGCGTAGGCGACCATGGGGGGATCTTCCGGAACGGCCACGATGATGTGCACCAGGTAGAGGAGGAGGCCCATGAGGGCGATGCCGAGGAAGGAGACGGAAATGGCGGCGGTCAGTGTCTTGGTCCGCTGCTTCTTCAATTCCGCAAGGGCATTTTCAGTACTTTCAATGTGGAGACTCATAGAGGGAGGTGTCTGGTTGGCATCAAGGCAAAAACTCCCGCATTTCTGAAAAATGGGGAGAATTGCCCTGTACAGGTATGTATTGCTGGCCTGCCTGTTTACAAGGCTGGCAGCGTACTAAAGCCAGACACGCCTGTCTGTCAATCAGATTAGGAATTCCTGGTGCCTTCCCCCGTGCCGGGAAGGAAGCGGTAATATACCTCCAGCATCAGAGTAGCGAGGCACTGGCGGTAAATCTTGTCGTTGATGGAACCTCCATTGCTGTTCACGAGCCCCCCCGGTCCCGGGAATCCGTTCGGGGTGAAGCTTCCATCGGTGGCCTGGGCTCCGAGGGTGGAATCACGGAAGGCCTTGTTGTACGCTTTCCATACATCCCCTCCTCGGTTCATGGCGGCCTGTACCCCGTAATAGTGCTGGTAGAGGTTGGAGGAAGTATTGTTCGCCTTCCAGTTGAACGGCTGGTTGGTGTTCTTGAGCATCCAGTCCAGTCCCTTGCGGGCGGCGCTGTCCGAACCGTTGCCGCACATTTGAAGGGAAAGAACGCCTACGCCCACCAGGGAGGGACGTGCTGCGGCATCTTCCCTGCCTTTCTGCATGTAGGTGAAGAGGCCGTCGGGCTTGCCGCATTTCTGGCAATAGGCCGCGGCTTTGCGCAGGGCCGTGCGTATTTCGCCTTTGGAGGGGCGGATGCCGCCGTGTTCGGCGGCCTTGAGGGCCTGCACGTTCCATCCGGTGACGGAAAGGTCCGTATGAGCGCCCGCCTTCGTGTTGTAATTGTAGGCCCAGCCGCCGTCGGTATTTTGATTGTCCACAATCTTATCAACGGCTTTTATGACGACCTTTTCCAGATTGGAGATGGAGGGGATGTCCATCTGCTTGCAGAAGGTGTAGGCTTCGCATAAGGCATAGGTGGCTACCGCGTGGTCATAGCTGACTTCGTTCCTCTGGGGAACCAGGGAGAGAACGGGATTTTTCATGCCCTGATCCACCAGGAAAGAGATGCCCTTCAGGACAGTTTCCCCGAATTCTTCGGAAAGAGGCGTTTCGCAGTGGGCAAGGTAGGAGAGGAGAGCCATGCCCGTCATGGCGCATTTGTAATTATGAGGAGCCCCGCCCCAGGAACCGTCTTTATTCTGCTGTTTTTTCAGCCAGCGGAGGGATTTGACTACAGCTTCCTCACACTGCGGAGTGCCCCCGTTTTCCGTGATGCGCTTCATGCGGTCGTTCAAATCGCAGCGCTTGGAGATGATGCCGGGAATGCCTCCCCCGTCTCCGTCGCCCGTGCCGGTGCCGAAGCCGTCGCCGATGTCAATGCCCATGGAGAGTTCTTCCGAGGGGACGTCCACCTCAATATCCGGGTTGACCACCGCGACGTCCGCCGTGGCGACGGCGGCGATGACCTTCACCTGAGCGGAGGTGGAGGAACTGCTGGGGCGCTGGGTGGTCTGGGTGACTTCCGGCGTGTCAATGTCCGGGTTATCTCCTTCCTGGGTGGCGTAGGCGACCATGGGGGGATCTTCCGGAACGGCCACGATGATGTGCACCAGGTAGAGGAGGAGGCCCATGAGGGCGATGCCGAGGAAGGAGACGGAAATGGCGGCGGTCAGTGTCTTGGTCCGCTGCTTCTTCAATTCCGCAAGGGCATTTTCAGTACTTTCAATATGCAGGCTCATACAGTATGTGAAGCTTCCTGAAAATAATAGAATGTTTTTCCGGTTGAGGCGAGTTCAAAAATTTTGATGGTCTATAGGGTGGTAAATGACCAGATATGAACAAAATGGAATTTTATAATGAACGGCTTATATTGGTTGCATCATATACCCGACGGGGGCGTCTGCCGGGACATGGGCTGTGTTTCTGGTTTGCCGGAGAGGAATGGAAAAGGCTTTTTGAAGCCGGGAAGGAGAAGCAGCACGCCGGGAACCGTTTGCCTTTGAATGTTTTTAGCTGTGGCCGGCAGAGGAAGAAAGAGCGGTTCCGGGAGAGGAGCGTACGAAGAAATTTGAAAAAACAAGCCCTGCCATGGAGGGCATGGCAGGACGGAAAAGAGGGTGGCCTTTTGCGGGCAGAGGCATTAATAGTGGCCGCGGCGCGGGCCAGTCATCCACTTCCATGCGGTTTCCACAATGGCCCCGGCATCCTTGCACCTGGCTTCCCAGCCGAGGATTTCCTTGGCTTTCTTCGGATTGGCAATCAGGCGGGGCGGGTCGCCTTCGCGGCGCGGGCCGTAGCGGACGGGAATTTTTTTGCCGGTGACTTTTTCAGCCGTTTCCAGGATTTCCCGGACGGAAAGTCCCAGGCCGGTTCCGAGGTTGAAGCATTCTGTGGCCCCGCCTTTCATCAGGTAGTCCACCGCTTTCAAGTGGGCGTCCGCCAGGTCGTTGACGTGGATGTAGTCGCGGATGCAGGTGCCGTCCGGCGTGTCGTAATCCGTTCCGAAGACTTCGATGTATTCCTTTTCCCCGGTGAGCGTGAGCAGGATGTTGGGGATAAGGTGGGTTTCCGGTTCGTGGTCTTCACCGATCAAGCCGTCCTCGCTGCAACCTGAGGCATTAAAATAGCGCAGAAAAACGCTTTTGAGACCCCAGGCGCGGTCGCAGTCCCTGCAAACTTTTTCCAGCATGTACTTGGAACTCCCGTAAGGATTGATAGGATCCTGCTTTTCCGTTTCCGGGATAGGAATCTGGGTGGGAACGCCATACGTGGCGCAGGTGGAGGAGAAAACAAAGCGCTTGACGCCGGCGGCTTGCATGGCGCCCAGAAGGACGAGGGGCCTGGCGATGTTGTTCATGTAGTACTTGAGGGGGTTCTGGACGGATTCCCCCACATTGATGAAGGCGGCAAAGTGAATCACGGCGTCAAAGTTGCCCTTCATCAGGAGAGGATATACCACGGAGGCATCTCCCAAATCCCCTTTGACCAGTTTCACTTCCGGGTCCACGAGGGCTCCCGCGTGGCCGTACACCATGTTGTCCAGCACGGTCACGTCTGCGCCGGTTTTGACGAGCTGGCGTACCGTGTGGGAACCAATATATCCGGCTCCGCCGGTTACAAGTACTTTCATGATTTTATCAAATTTGCTGTTGAGCCGGTTTAACTTTTTCTCCGGCAAAGGCGTCCGGACATTTTGGAGTCTGCGGAACCTTCCGGTTCACTGCAGGCTGAATCCCTGTTCCAGACGCCTGTAAAAGTGACATGTTTTCCCCTTTTTGTCAATTTGCGATATATCTTGCCGCCGTCTCTCCGTTCTTTGCCTGCGGCGGTTGGAGCTTCTCCGTTTTCATGCCGGAAACTGCCCCGCTTTTTACTGGCTCCTGACAGGCATTTTTGCGAACATCACTTCATTATGAAACCGTCCGAGATCAGGAATGTTCTGGAAGACCATGAAGTGCGCCCCAGCAAGTCCCTGGGGCAGAATTTCCTGACGGATGAAAATGTGGCCCGCTGGATTGTGGAGCAGCTCGAAATCCGGCCGCAGGATTGCGTGGTGGAGGTAGGGCCTGGAACCGGCTCCCTGACGGAACATGCCGCACCCCTTTGCCGCAAACTGGTTCTGGTGGAATTTGATTCCCGTCTGGCGGAGTACCAGAAAGAGCGCTGGGCCGGTGATCCCCATGTGGAGGTTCACCATGCAGACGGCGCTTCCTGGGATCCGCGGGGGCTGTTTGCGGAGGCCCCTGTCAAATTCCTTGGCAATCTTCCCTATTCCGCGGGGGGAGCCATCCTCCAGAATTTCCTGTCCAGGCCCAGTGCTGTGGAACGTGCCGTGGTGATGCTCCAGAAGGAGTTTATCGATCGCATTCTGGCGACGCCGGATGATGATGCCTTCGGGCTGTTGTCCCTGCGCATCCAGAAAAACTGGATTCCCCGTGCCCTTAAAACCATTCCGCCGGAAGCGTTTCATCCCCGTCCGCGTATTGATTCCACCGTGATGCTGCTTACTCCCCGCCCTGCCCGCGAGCTGCCTCCATATGACGACCGCCTGATGGATGAACTGATGCGCAAGGCTTTTTCCCAGCGGCGCAAACAATTGAAAAAACAGCTCCCCGCTTCTCCTCCGTGGGAGGGCGTGGCTGCTTCCCTGGGACTTTCCCCTTCCGCCAGGGCTGAGGAATTGAATTTGTCCCAATGGGTGGAATTGGCGCGCGTTTATGATACCAATCCTCTCAAGGATGTGGCGCAGAGCGGAGATGAATTGTTTGACATCGTGGACGAACTCAATCAGGTGACGGGGCAGGGCACGCGCCGGGAAATACATGAAGGCAGCCTTCGTCATCGCGCCGTACATATGTTCCTGGTCAATAAGCATGGAGCTGTGCTTCTCCAGAAAAGGTCCCTGTGGAAAGACAGGCAGCCGGGCAAATGGGATTCCTCCGCAGCCGGGCATCTGGATGCCGGGGAAAGTTATGAGGAAGCTGCGGTGCGGGAGCTGAAGGAAGAACTGGGGGTGTCCGGCTGCGGGCTGCAGAAAATCGCGGATTTTGACGCCGGAGAAAATAACGGCTGGGAATTCATCTCCCTCTATGAAGGGCGGTATTCCGGGAAGGTTCGTTTTCCGGCGGCGGAGGTGGACAGCGTGCAGTGGTTCACGCCGGAGCAAATCCAGGCGTGGGTGGAACGCCGTCCGCAGGATTTCTCGCCTGCGTTCATTCCCTGCTGGAATGCATGGCTGGTCGCGAATAGAAAAAATCATTCTAACTCAAATACATATCATGATAAACCCTGATCAATTATCTCCGGAACAGATCCAGTCCATCCGGACCTGGGCGGAAGAAGGACTGGATTTAAACGCCATCCAGAAAAGGCTGCATGAGGACTTGAACATCAAGCTGACGTTCATGGATACAAGATTCCTTCTTCAGGATCTGGATATCCGCATCAGCCAGCCGGAGCCGGAACCCGAAGCCGAGCAGCCCGGAGAGCTTCCCGGAACAATGCCTCCCCCTGCCTCCCTGCTGGGAAAAACCCAGGTAACTGTGGATGAAATAACGCCTCCCCACGCCCTGATGGCCGGCAAGGTTTTATTCAAGAGCGGCGCCCAGGGCGCATGGGATATTGACCGTACCGGCCGTATCAACTGGGACGTTACGCTTGGAGAACCTACGGCAGACGACCTGAGGGAATTTGAAACGGAACTGCAATCCGTCATTCGCAGCCGCATGGGAGCCATGTGAGGGAAACGGAAAATATTTCGCTTGAAATGGACTGGAAGCAGGAACTTGCCGGGTGGCGGTTATTTCCAATAAAAGCCTTGGCTGGAATGGAAAATGCCGTGTCCGCATGCCATTCGGGAGAGAATGTCTGCCCGGAAAAAATGCGCGTTCATTTGGTTCCATAGTAAAATAAAAGCAACAAAAGGACTATCATGGAAATACCGGAGGAAATGATTGAAACGCTGGTGCCTGCCGTTCGGGAGCAGCTGGAGTCGCCGGACACCGCTTATGTCAAAAACTGTCTGGAACGCCTGACGGGGCGGGAAAAACTGGGAGAACAGGAAGCTCTGGAACTGATGGCGCAGGCTCTGGCCATTACTATTAATGCGATGGTGGTGGGGGGCCGCTCCTTTGATTCGGGAAAGTACAAGGCGCTGTTGAAAGATCTCCCGGCTCTTCCGGATGAGGCTCCGTGATAAATCTCGACAATCTCCGGAATTGATTCATAATCCTTTCTTTCACTTGAAATTTTATGGCAAAAAAACCATTAGAAACAGGTGCTCCGGAAGCGTCCGCAGCTAAAAAAACGGCTGCTCGCAAGACGACGGCCAAAAAGACGGCCTCTACTACCAAAAAGGCCGCCGCAGCTGAAAAAAAAGCTGTTGCTGACGCCGCTTCCGTAGAAGCACCCAAAACCAAAATCAAAACGGTCAAGTCCGCCCCGAAAACCGCGGTGAAGACAAAAACCGCGAAAACAGCCAAAAAGGCGGCTGATGAAAAGGCCCCTGTCTCTGAAACGGTTGTTGCTCCTTCCGAGGCCCCGGCTCCTTCCGCTCCCGTGGAAAAGGAGATGATGCCCGAAGCTCCCCAGAAGCCCCAGGCTGCCGCTCCGGTCAAGGTCAAGCGGGAATCGTTCCGCCCCAATCGCAATGCGGAACAGCAGGAGCGCCATGAACAGCATGGCGGAGATGTCTTTGCCCAGCCGGAAACGGTGGGCGGCGCCTCCGAAGGGCCCTTTAACAAGCGCAAGCGCCGCCGCCGCAATAAGAAAGGCGGCGGTTCCGAAGACCGCCAGCCCATGCAGGATGCCGCTTCTCTCAAGCAGTTGGATTGTAAGAAGGTGGCTTCCCGAGCCTGGAAAATGTTCCTGGCGGAAGTGTCTGAAGAAGGCCTTGCCCTGATGGACGACCAGACGGCGCGTGAGGCGGCCCGCCGCGCTTTCCGCTGTGCGGAATTCTTCATGATGGAGGAAGCGCGCCGCAAGCATGCCCAGAAAGCAGCTCTCCAGCAGCAGGAGAAAACTTCTTCTCCGGAAGAGGAACGGGATTCCGAAGAGGATTCCGGCGAAGAATAATTCCTGTCTGTGTTGATGTTTTTGCCCTGCGGCGGATGCCGCAGGGCGTTTTTGTATCCTCCGGGCTTATTTTCCGGAGTTTGAATGGCCGTGTTTTATCCGGTGCATTGGGAAGCAGCATGCGCCGCCCTTTGCCACCTGGGGGCAAAAAGCAGCCTTTTCTCCAACCAGGGCACTTTTTGAGAATGGGAGAGCGTTGGAGCCGCTTGGATGAAAGCGGACTTTATTTCGTGCCGTTCCCCGTTCTTGTTCCTCCTAAACCTTTTTGCCTCTCCATTTCCCGCTCTTGAGGTACCACCATGCCAGGAAGATCAGGGTAACGCCGTAAACGTGTTCGGAAAACCAGCAGAGAGCCACATCCGGCTTGAGCCTGATGATGCCGTAATAAATGACGGCCGTGTAAACGGCCAGGGAAATCATTTCCATGATGAATCCCGCCCTGGTATTGCCTGTGCCGGATACGGCATTGAACAGGATGAATGACGGAGCCATGATCAGTGTGGAAGAAGCCATCACATACACGGAATTGACGCTGGCGGCAATCAGGGACGGACTATCCGTGAAGGCACGGAGGACGGACTCCGGAAACAGGCACAGTATGATGAGCAGGGGGATCAGGATGGCGTATGTCAGTTTGAGAGTCATGCCGCAGGTTTTGAACAGGCAGCGCTGTTCTCCCGCTCCAATCTGGTTGCTGATGAGAGCTCCTGCCGTGGTGGCAAAAGCGCTGATCACCATGATCAGCAGGGCGGAAATATTGCGGACGATGTTGGTAACGGCCAGCGGGCGTTCCCCCAAATGTTCAATCGCCAGGAAAAAAATAAACCAGATGGAGACGGAAATAAAAGATTGCACCATGGTCCATCCGGAAATGGACAGCATTCCCTTCAGCAGATGGGGGCGGAGTGTGAATGCCCGGCGGAAGCCGTACTTCCGTTTATCCGCCGTCATGCTTGTGTAGATGATGAAAAAGAGAAGGGAGACTGCTTCCGATACGCTGGAGGCAATGGCCGCCCCTGCTATGCCTGCGGCGGGAAAGCCGCCTTTCCCGAAAATGAGGCAGTAATTTAACGCGACATTGCTCAGGAGCATGACAATGGAATTGACCGTCAGAATCTTCGTCTGGGTAATCCCCACGTAATAGGCTCGGAACATGACGCAGAGGAAAGAGAAAAAGATACCGTAGGTGCGCCAGTGCACGTAATCCGCCGTGGCCCCGTACACCTGTGGGGATTCAATGATGTCCCGCAGGATGATGGGGGAAAAATATTGGGATGCGGCAAAAAGGGCTACCGCCAGGACCAGCATGAAATAACAGCCCTGAACCATGGTGGGGGCAATCCTGTTGTAACGGCGTTCCCCGTTGCGGCGCGCAATGATGATTTGTGCGCCAAAGCCGAAGCCGAATGCCAGCATGAACATGGCCATGTAATACACGCCGCCCAGAGCGCATGCTCCCAGCGCCACGTCTCCCACGCGCCCCAGGAAGACGGCATCCGTCAGGCCGATCATATGCTCAATGATCAGGCTGATCATGAGGGGGTATGACATGAGCCATATCTTTTGATAGGAAGTAAAAGAAGGATTATTCATAGCGGGGGCAGCCTGCGGGCATGATCCGCCAAGGGCAGGCGCTAAAGGCCAAATATTCTTGAATTAAAATGTTTTCTTGCAAGAAAGAAATGCGTTTGCTTCCGCACATGTCATGAAAATGGGGGTAATGCCCCGGGTCAGCTGAGCGGCAGTCTGGTTTCCGGATACCGCAGGGGGGATTTGGTTGGTTGTTTCATGAAGGCCAGCACGAAAGCCACCATGCCCACACGGCCCACAATCATGTTGAACACGATGATCCATTTGCCGGCATCACTGAGTTCCGGAGTGACGTTCCATGAAAAGCCTACCGTGGCGAAAGAGCTGACTACCTCGAAAAACAGGCGTTCCAGACTCAACCGCGGTTCTGCAAAACACATGACCGTAGTCATCATACCTACCCAGGCTCCGGCCAGAATGACGGTGATGACGGCCCGTTCCACCACATTGCGGGCAATCCGGCGCTTGTGCATGACCACGTCTTTCTTGCCCTGTAAAATGCGCGCCACCTCCCCGCAGGAAACGGCAAATGCGGTGGTATGGACTCCTCCCGTGGTGGAACCGGGATTGCCTCCGATGAACATGAGAGCTCCCAGAAACAGGGCGTATGGAGCGCTGTTGAGCGCCATGTCCGAAATGTTGAATCCTGCTGTGCGGGCCGTTGCATTGAACAGGCTCTCCCACAAAATCCAGTACCACGGATCGGCAGACGTGAACAGGCTGCCGTCAATTATTTTAATCAGGAACAGGATCAGCCCGCCGCCAAGCACCAGAGCGGCGGTCATGCGTACGACCAGCCAGCTGTATGTGGACCAGTGGCGGCTGACGGTGTTCCGGGCATCCCAGCCCAGTGCGACTCTGGCCCGGCGGACGATTTCCAGATACATGGCGAATCCCAGGCTGCCGCAAAGCACCATGACCATAATGGTAATCTGGCCGCCCATATTGTAGGCTACGCCCGGCGTGGCCAGGTTATCCGCAAACAGGCTGAATCCCGCATTGCAGAAACCGGAAACGGAATGGAAGACGGCGTACCACCAGAGCGTGTCTCCCTCCAGCCCCGGAACATGTCTCCAGGAAAAATAGAGGCCTATGGCGCCCAGCGCTTCCACCCCGAACGTGACGGCAATAATATTCTTGATGAACCGGTCTACCTGGGCAATGCCTTCTTCATCCAGCAGGTTGCTGATGGTTACCTTGGAACGCAGGCTCAACCCCTGGCCAACCATCAGGGAGACGAAATAAGTGAACGTCATGATGCCGAAAGCTCCCACTTGGAAAAGCACCAGCAAAATGGTCTGTCCGTAATTGGTGAAGTGTTCATGAACATTCAGGGGGACCAGCCCCGTGACGCAGACGGCGCTGGTGCTGATGAAATAGGCGTCCGTGGCGGAAAGGACGATGCCGTCCTTGGTAGCTCCCGGCGACATGAGAAGAGTTCCTCCCAGCGCAATGAAGGCAATCAGGGTAAGCAGGAAAAGAAGGGCGGGACGAATGCGCGGGAGGTGGAAGCCCCTGTTCCGGCGGGCGATGCGGAAAAAATATTCCTTGAGGTTCAGCAGAGGGGCGGCTCCGTAGCAGAGGCAGAGCGCGCGGAAAATGTTCTGAAGCTCTATTTTGGAGATAAAGGTGGAATGGAAAAAGTCGCCTGCCAGCATGACCAGAATCACCAGCCCCAGCCCCAGTTCTACCCACCGGGGGTTGCGGATGGCCCTGGCAAGCCATTTTTCCCGCAAAATGCCGATGACGCCCGTGAGCTGGCCCAGCACCAGGAAGGAGAGAATTTCGCGGAAATAGCGCAGGGAAAGCTGGTCTTCATGAATTTCCCCGAAGCCGTTCCACCACAGCAGCCACATCAATGCGGCCAGTGTGCACAGGCCGAACCCCATTTCCATGACCTCAAAACGGTTCAATAGCGGTTTTTCATTCGTCTCATTCACAAGCCTGCAATGGTGATGCCTCTGATGCTGGGGGGGAGACTACTGCATACGGAAAGATTTGAGAAGCCCTTATATCGTTTCCAGGCGGCCCCGGCTGGAGGCAGGAAGGCGCCTTTGGGAAAAATTTTTTTCATGTGAAGGAAAATAGTTGCCAATCCGGCGCCGCCGTGCATAATAAGCCCCGTTCTTACCAAACCATGTGCGCTCGTGGCGGAATTGGTAGACGCGCTAGATTCAGGTTCTAGTGGAGGCAACTCTGTGAAGGTTCGAGTCCTTTCGGGCGCACCATATAACCCCTTTTAAGTTAACAGCTTGGAAGGGGTTACTTGTTTCAGGGGGAGTCCGTGCAAATTTCATCAAACGGCCCCAATCTGTGTACAAAGTGTGTACACTTTGAGGCCATTTTAGCCTTATTTTATAAGGCATTTCTGTCATACGGATCACACAATAGACGGCCCAATTGACCGCTTTGTAAAACGGAAATCGTGAAAATTATTTATAATTGATATAATATGAATATATTATGTTGTTTTGTGTCTGTCTGTACTCGTTCCTGTCAGATGAGGTGACTGGATGAAACGCTCTGTGGCCATGAAAGGAAGTACTCGACCGGGGATGTTCTGTTCTCAGACCCGGGGAAACGAATCGTTCTCGGAAAACTCATTGCGGAAGGCGGTGAAGGATCGAGTTCCTGCGGTCACCGACAGCTTCCCTGTAGCGACGTGCTATCATCCAACGCAACTGATGCGATGGTGCGAATAGAAGCTTCGGCTGATGTGTCCCCGGCCCATTCGTTACCTGTGCATGGCGCGGCCGCACGTGAACCTGTACGACGAATTGCGGTGTTTTGCCGGTTTTGACTGCCAGCTGATGATTGTCTCGATCATTCCTTCAACAGAAATTCTTCCAGATTCATGTGGCGGATACCCTCCTGATTGTCGCCCAGAATCATATCGTTGAGCGTCACCACATACTTGGGATAATTGTCCTGAATGGCCAGCAGATTTCCGAACTCCCGGGCGGCTGTCTTCTCGTCGGCGGCACTCAGACTCACCTGGACATAGAGCTTGTCTCCCGATTTGTCGGCGACAAAATCGATTTCCTGCTCCTTCAGCTGTCCGACATGGACGGAATACCCCTGCTGAATCAGATGCAGGTAAACCGCATTCTCCATCACCTTGTGAACATCCCGTCGGAAATTGAAGCCCCGGATGGCATGGCTGATGCCGATATCCTCGAAGTAAAACTTCTCTCCTGTCTCGAAAATCTTCATGCCCCCCACCTCCGCGCGGGAAACCCGGTGAATCAAATAGGCATTGCTCAAGGCCCGCAGGTAATTCAGCGTCACCTGGGGAGACAGATCCACCCTCTGCGACTTCAGAAACTTGCTGATATTGTTGGCTGAAAACAGATTGCCGATATTGTCGGCCAGATAGGCCACGAGATCTTCCAGGAAATGCACATTGCGTATTTTCTCCCGGGCCACCGTATCCTTCAACAGAATGGTGGAATAGACGGAACGCAGATACTCGAAAGGAACATCGGCTTCCAGCCCGATATGAGCCAGATAAGGCATACCGCCAAACGTCAGATACTTCTTCAGGCTTTCCTGCCCGGCTTCCAGACGATGGAAGGTCAGGAACTCCCGGTAACTCAAGCTGTGAACATCGAAACTTACGGAACGCCCTGCCAGATGGGTCGCCAGTTCCCCCGAAAGCATTTGAGCATTGCTGCCGGTGCAGAAAATATCGCACTTCTCCTCGGCCAGCAGGCTGCGCAGGCAGAACTGGAAGCCCTCAATCTCCTGTACCTCATCGATGAACAGGTAATGAGGGCCCGGTTTGCTCAGCAAAGGTTCCAGATAATGTGACAAATCCTCATGGGTACGGATATCCCGGAATTGCTCCAGCTCCTTGTTGATGGAAATGATGTGCGCCTCCGGCTCCTTCCTGCGAATTTCCTCCATCACCTGACGCAGGATAAAGCTCTTGCCGATACGACGCTGCCCGGTAAGAACCTTGATGATGTTCTTGCCGATAAACGGAGCAATGCGTTCGGTATACTGGGGGCGCGGAATAAGAGTCGTCATTTTTTCTCCTTACGATTGATAAAATACGTCAACTGAATAATTTTATCAATCATAATTGAAATATTTTCCGTCTACGCGTCATCTATATGTGACGGTTTCATTATCTGCCGTCATGTTCTCATGACTCCACTATACACACTCCATCATCAGGTGAGGCGGCTGGATGAAACACTCTGCGGCAACAGCAGGAAGTACTCGACCGGGGATGTTCTGTTCTCAGGCCGGGGAAAACGAATCGTTCTGGGAAAACTCATTGCGGAAGGCGGTGAAGGATCGGTCTTTGTTGCCCATTCGGCATTAGGATCGCCACTCGTAGCCAAGCTCTATCATCCAACGCAACGGATGCGTTGGCGCGAGCAGAAGCTTCGGCTGATGTGTTCCCGACCCATTCGTTCTCCGTGCGTGGCGTGGCCTCAGGAGATTCTGTACGACGAACTGCGGCGCTTTGTCGGCGTACTGATGCCCCGGGCGGACGGTGTTCCGCTCGGGGCGTTCGCGTTTCATGCGGAGCTGCTGAAGAAACAATTCCCCTCATGGACTCGTTACGACCTGACCAGGCTATGTCTGAACTTGTCGGCATCCGTCCATACGCTGCACCGATACGGTGTCGTTCTGGGGGATCTGCATCCCGGCAATGTGCTGGTTTCTCCTGATGGCACCGTCTGCTGGGTGGATGCCGACAGTTTCCAGATCGAGGACTATCCCTGTTCTGTAGGGACGGAACGTTTCTGGGCTCCGGAACTTTGAGGCAACTTCGGAGACTTTCTCCGTACCCGCAGCCACGATGCCTACGCCCTGTCCGTCCTGCTCTTCATGACGTTGACGCTCGGCCTGTCTCCCTTTGCCCGGCAAGGTAGCGAAGAAGACATGCAGGAAGTCGCCAGGAAGGGAGTACTGCCATACCCGCTTGCTTCGTACAAACCGCCTGCGGGATTCTACCCGCCCGATACGCCCGGACGTTATGTCTGGTCGTATCTCCCCCGCAAGCTCCGCGACGCCCTCGGCCACAACCTCACCTGTGTCCAGCGTCGCGATTTGCGTCCACGCGTCTCCCCGGGGTATTTGACGCGTTGTTTCCATCAATACCTCAGGGATATGGAACCGGGAGGCAGAAGAGATCATCCCATGTACCGGGATCTTCTGCATGACCGTTCCTGCCCTCCCCGCAATCTGATGGAACAGATGATACCCAACATCTGTACAGACTGCGGGATTCGCTTCCGGGAGGCTCCTGACGATGCCGCACGGCGGTTATGGCAATCTCATGCTCGTCCCTTGTGCAGGCTCTGTATCAGGCGGCGCAGTGCGTTGAATCAGGCATCCCGGAATCCAACCACCAACCATTAACTCGAATCATTATGCCCCTATCATCGACACAACCAAACAAACAGGAACAACTCGCCGCCATGCGCGAGTTCTGCAACAACACCAACGCCCGGCTTCCCGTTCTCTTTCTGCTGGATGTCAGCAGCAGTATGAACGGCATCGTCCGGGGCGACCATCAACAAGTCCTCCGTCAGGAGCACTCCGACGGAATCAACTGGAATATCGTCACGGGAGATAATCTCGTCACCCGGATGGATGAACTTAATGCCGGCCTTCAACGGTTCATTAGCGACATTCTTGCCGATCCTCTGGCGAAGCTGGCCGCTGACGTAGCAGTGATCACATTCGCCCGGACAACGACCACGGTGAAAGAATTCGGCCCGATCCGTGAATCTGACTCAGAGCTGAAAATCACTACATCCCGAGAAAACGAAACACTCCTTGGCGAAGCCGTTGAATTGGCTTTGACTGAGCTCGACAGCCGCAAGCGTACCTACCGGGAACACGGAGTGGAATACTACCAGCCCTGGCTCGTCGTAATGACGGACGGGGTTCCGACCAGCGCCCGGCACCGGGAGCTGGAGGGACGATTGAAGGTACTGACGGCTGACCGCAAGCTCAGTGTGTTCGTCTTCGGTATCGGCCGTGCCGATCTGTTGGAGCTTTCCTGCATCAGCCTGGGGCGCCCGCCCATGCAGGTCAATGAGCAGAAGTTCCCGGAACTGTTCGCATGGCTGAGCCGGAGTGTCCGCACGGTCAGTATGTCCATGCCGGGAGACGGGGTATCGTTGACTCCTCTCCCGGAGGATATGTGGCAGGTGTAGGACTGGCAACATCAGGAGGTCTTCCGAATGGAGGGCTTTCTTTTAGTTAATATCTAGTGTAAATGGTATTATTTTAATTCTTATAAAACCATATAAGGTAAGGTTAAAAATCAGATACAGGTAAATACGAGTTACCAACTTGCGAGGCATTTCTTATAATTCGTTTTAACACATCAGGAAGACTAATTCTATCGTTTAAAATCAATGAAAATATATGAGTATAGTCCATCATTAGTATCCAACTTCTATCTGAAGAAGCAGATATCAGAGCTGTTTTTTCAAATCCACTAATTGATATAATAAATCCTCTTGTTCCGTCTGCTAATTTTTTTAATTTTCCATTAAAAATATCGACATCAGATACCGATGTTTGTCTTTTTGTAAATTTTGCTTCAACTATATAGTTCTGGCCGTCAAGTGAAAACGCCATATCTATTTGTCTGCCAGAAGATTCTTTATATGATTTTCTAGTATCCAAATCGAATAAAATAAAAAGATTATATAGCCATTTTTCAAACTCATACCCACCTTCTTGTGTTCCTAATTGCGTCTCTGATAAAGACATTAATTCTGTACTTAACTCATTTAGTTTTCCTAAAAACAAAGATCTCTCTATACGTAATTTTTCTTCTGCTAAACGTCTAGCTTCTTTGCGTTCTTCATCAGAAAAAATATTTTTTATTTTTTCGATATGAGGTTTCAAATTTTTAATAGATTGTTGTGCATCTTTTATTTTTAGTTCACTATTCTCTAGTTTTTCAAGGTGTGGGAATGAGCTCATATTTATAATATCAACTCCTATATTATAAATTAAGTCATGATGACAATCGTTTTTATTCAAATCACAAAATAAAATGCCAAGAAACTCCGCTTTTGTCATTGATTCTAATAGATAAAAATTATTATCTGGTACTTTATGCAATCGCAGGAATCTTAATAAATCTTTTTTATACCAAAATACTTTGCAACATGCATCTTGGATTAATTCAATCAATACGGGCGACAACTTTCTCTGCATTGGAACACTAGTCTATCAAAGTTATCTTGTTCTACAAGCCATCATGAAAAATTCCCAATATTATACAAACATGAAAATTGTAATATAGATCAAAAAGATCTATATTACAAGGAGATAATAGTTCTTTACTATCTTCAAAATCCAGCTATTTCGAGGAATTTTTATTCATGTAAACCTCCTAGATTCAAATTTAGGAATATTACTCTTTCGTATCGTACTCAAGTTCTTGATTCAACACCTCCATGCATCGGGCATAGCTGTAAATCTTGTCCCGCTTCTTTCCTGTTATTTCCGAAACGATGTGCAGTTTCTGAAGACGAGTCAAACCGCTGTTAACGGTGGCGGGGCTCAGGCCGGTTTCCGCAACAATGTATTTGCTGTCGGCAATCAGCTTTCGTGCAAAACATTCGAAAATAAGCAATGTCGTTGCCGAGGAACGGCCTGTTTGTTCGATGATCTTCCGGTCATCGGATATTTGCCGGACAATCTGTCTGGCGGTCGTCACTGCCTGCCAGGATGTCAGTGTTACGGCTTCGAGGAAATAGGAGAGCCACGCTTCCCAGTCCCCTGTTGATCTTACGTCGCTGAGAAGACGGTAGTATTCCTGACGGTGAACTTTGAAGAATAGGCTGAGGTACAGGAGCGGGGCTTTCAGGATGCCGGAATCGCAAAGCATCAGGGTGATCAGCAAACGTCCCAAGCGACCATTTCCGTCAAGGAATGGGTGAATGGTCTCGAACTGCACATGCACCAACGCCGCCTTGATGAGAACGGGCAATGGGTGCGCGGGATCATGAATAAACAGTTCCAGCTTACCCATGCATTCCATGACCCGGTGAGGAGGAGGCGGCACGAAAACGGCATTGCCCGGCCTTGTTCCGCCGATCCAGTTCTGGCTTGTACGAAACTCTCCCGGATTCTTGCCTTCTCCCCGTCCCTTTCTTAGCAAGACTTCGTGCATCTCCCGGATCAACCGCAACGACAGGGGCAGGCCTTCCCGGATCTTGTCCAGGCCGTACTGCATGGCGGCAACGTAATTGCTGACTTCCATGACATCTTCCAGGGGAACGCCGGGAATCCCGTCCATTTCCGACACCAGCAAGTCCGACAGTGAAGACTGGGTGCCTTCAATTCTTGACGACAAGACGGCTTCCTTGCGGACGTAGGAATACAACAGAAGTGAGTAGTCCGGCAAAAGAGAGGTCAGGGAATTGAGTTCACCAACCGCAATCAGAGCCTGGTCATACGATTGCTGCAATTCGGGTCTGATATCTATTCCCGGGACGGGAGGCAAGGGCGAAGGGATAAAGGCTTTTACCCGCTCCCCCGCTACCGCCGTAATCTCGTAGTCTCCCGTATGCTCCCTCTTCATATGGCTATGATTAACCTAAAATAACCTGCTTGTCTATTTCAAGTTTATGCGTTTTCCTAAAATAGCGGTTGTAGTTATTTCGAGAAATATTCCCATGGAAGCGATGCCTTTTGATGAAAGTCATCGGATGATATGAGCTTTGAGCTTTGCATGCATGCCGGTTTTGCTATGCTCCATTGGGCTTGTTGTTCCAGAATGACTGCCGTTATTCGGGTTGCAATATGGATTGATCAAAAAGAAGACAAGGTATGACCCATCTGCCGACAGAAGACGAAACCCCGGTTCCCGGAGAGCTGTTATTGTATACTTCTCCGGATGGCAACATCCGTCTGGATCTTCGCATCCATGATGAGACATTGTGGATGACCCAGCAGATGATGGCTGAACTGTTTCAGACATCCGTGCAAAACATCATCATGCACGTGAAGAATATCTATGAAGATGCTGAGCTTGAAAGGGAAGGAACTTGTAAGGATTTCTTACAAGTTCGCCAGGAGGGTATGCGTCAGGTTAGACGTTCCATCACGTTTTACAACCTCGATATGATCATTTCCGTCGGTTACCGGGTGAATAGCATACGGGGCACTCAATTTCGCATATGGGCGACCCAGCGTCTGAAGGAATACATGATCAAGGGGTTTGCCATTGATGACGAACGCTTGAAGAACCCGCCGATTCCCGGAACGACACCGTTGCCGGACTATTTTGATGAATTGCTCGAGCGTATTCGGGACATTCGTGCCAGCGAACGGCGCATGTACCTGCGCATCAAGGATGTTTTTGCCATGGCGGCTGACTATGTGCCGTCCGGAAAGGAAACGACGGAGTTTTTCAGCTCGATTCAGAACAAACTGCACTACGCCATTACCGGACACAGTGCTGCGGAATTGATGATGATGCGGGCAGACGCATCAGCGCCCAACATGGGGTTGACCAGCTGGGTCGGAGACCGAATCCATGCCAGTGATATCACTGTTGCAAAGAACTACCTTAACGAGGAAGAAATCAGCGATTTCAATCGTTTGACCTCCCTGTGTCTGGACTTTGTCGAGGATCAGGCAAAGAACCGCCGTGAGATATTTCTGCATGAGTGGGAAGACAAGCTTAACGAACTGCTTCGTCTCATGGGAAGGCGTGTACTAAAAGGCAAGGGAAACCGGTCAATGAAACAGGCTCGGGAACATGTCCGGGGGCAATACCGGCTTTATGAGGAGCGCCGCAGGCTGGAGGCTGAACACCAGGCGGAACAGGACTATGTGAAAGAACTGGAGCGAGATATCAAAAAGCTGGAGAACAGGAAGGGCCGCAAGTAATTTTCAATTCCAGGCTGTTAAACGCTTCGGTATATGGTGATGTATTTTCTTTGAAGAAAGCAGCAGTATTCTGTTCCCCCGCACTTTTTGATTTTCTGACATCCATTATTGACAATGGGTTGTTGACGTATCGTCATTCTTGAGAAACGGGTAATTCCTGTGCCCGTTTCTGGGCCATGTTCATCAGGAAGCTCATTTGATCCGTGGAGTCCTTACTGATAACATCATTCAACTTCCAGAAAAATGCTGCCACTAGCGCATCATTGCATTCTTTCTGAATCCTGTCTTCCATGGCAGGAAGCAATAGTTCTTCCTCCCTGGTTTCAGCCGGATAGGTGGCAATGACATTATCAGTGATATTTGACAGGGGCAAGATGACTTCGTTGAGATACCCCTTATTCAGTTCATCACAGGTTGCCCCCCATTTTTTCATCAATGCATCATGTCTCTTCCCGATGATGTCGAGGAAATCCATGGCGTCATTGTAGGTCACAAGGGACAGAATCTCCTTTTCCATCTCCTGTTTCAATTCATCCATCTCCTTGAGGCACTGGCGTTGCTCTGTCTCGACTTTTCGTTCGTATTCCTTCGCCTTGCCAAGGTAGTCATCCAGTTTGTAGTAGGCACGGATTTTTCTGTACAGGGCGTCCTTGAATTCCTGAGAAGGTTTGGCGGCCCATTGACCACCCGTATTGAACGCGGATGGAGGAGTATCAGTCCGGGACGACTGTTGCCATAGCCATACGCCGGCAAGTACAAGAATGATGACGGCAGCTGTGACTGCGAAGGAAACGGTTTTTCCGGAAGCTCCCGTTTTCCGTAATCCTCCGGGTTTCCCCTGTTGCAGCCATTCCTTCCACTGACCGGTTGTCTGGCAACGCTCTTCAGGCCTGAGCCGCAGGTTCCGGTCAATGGATGCCAGCAGTTCCCTGGGCCATGGCTGGGAAAGAGCCATGGCCGAGAGCGGGACGACATCATCCCGCATCAGCCTCCTGTCGGCCGATTCAACAGAAATTCCCGAGATCAACTCGTACCAGGTAGCGGCCAACGCATAGAAATCCGTCCATGGGCCGATTGCTCCTTTCCCAGTGATTTGTTCCGGGGAGGCATAGGCATACGAGAACTCTCCCTGAGTAATCGTACAGGTCACTTCCGGCTTGTTGAGCGCCGCCCCGAAGTCGATCAGCACAGGCAGCCCCCGTTCATCAAAGAGGATGTTGCCGGGCTTGATGTCGCGATGATAAATCCCCTTGCCATGCAGATAGTCCAGCCCATCCAGCAGGAGCAGAAGCCACTCGGCGGCTTGCTCCGGGGTGATCGTGCTCTTCCCGGAAGCAGCTTCGTCCATGCGTTCCCGCAGCGAACCGCCTTCCAGCCACGGCATCACATAGAAGATGCTGCCATGGGACTCGAAGACGTCGTAGACCCGGACGATGCGTTCATGGTTCAGGGAAGCCAGCGTTTGCGCTTCCTTGCGGAGTGAATCCATAGCCGTCCGGTAAGCCTGCCGGGACGTATGAGGCAACGGGATGATCTCTCCCGTATCCGAATCCCGGCTGCACAATCCCAGAGGAAAGCATTCCTTGAGAACAATGTTGCGCCTGAGCTGGCTGTCCCAGGCGATGTAGGTGATGCCGAAGCCTCCCTGGCCCAGCGCCTTGAGCAACTTGTAATTGCCCAGCAGAGTTCCCGGAGGCAATGCGAAGCCGGAGGCATCCATACAATCAGGCAAGCGGGGGATTGCCGAGCCTCGGCACTTCGTCGGCCAGGAACTCCTTCAGGGTCTTACCCTGGGAGAAGGCTTTTTTCTCAAGAACCTTGCGGGTATCCGGATCAAGCTTCAGGGTAATCAGCGTTTCCTCTTCTACCTGCACCCGGCTCGGAAGGGTCAACGGGAGCTGCTTGATGAGTTCCCGGATGATGTGTTCCTTGGCGGCGGGAATGGGCTTTTTCGCCATCCAGTTGCGGACGGTCGCTTCCGTCACGAAACATCGTTCGGCGAGCCATGCGTAGTCGAAACCGTTGGCCTTGAGCCACAGCTTGACATTCATTTTCAGCTCATCCTGATTCACTCCCGCCATGTTTCGAAATGTAGCACTATCGCTCAGGAATGGCAATACGGTTATATAACATCCCTATTTTTGAGATTAAAATGAGATTTTCAGGTTGACTAAAATCGTAAAAAGGAGATATACAGGCAATGTAAACGAGATGCCGGCAATGAAAAGTATCATCCAGTTCACCTGTCCCCGATGCGGAGGCCATCAATTGATGCTCGTCGAACGGGCCATGCACCGTTATGTCGTCCAGAGTCTGGAGGCCGATCGTCAGGGAGGGCTGGCTGTCGGACACAAGGTTCTGGTGGACGATTTATGCGGAGAGCCGCTGGGGTACCGCTGCGCGGACTGCCGTCATCCGGATTGCCATGGGAATGATTCATCGGAAGGGTTTCAATGGCATTCCCTGAAGGAGGTGCAAAGCGCCGGAGTCATTACCTGGCCGGACGGGATGGAAACGGTAGAGCACCGGTGCATGGTTTGTTTCCCCGACGGGAAGATGACGCCTGTGATCGTCGAGGTCGTTCATCCCGGTACTCTCACCGAGAAGGAACGCCGCACCGTTCTGGAACGAGAGCAGGCAGTGCATGGCATCCTGATCAGCCAGTCGGATTCCGGTATTCGAACGTTGGCCTGCCGCAACTGGAAGCGGGTTAAGAGGCATATTCTGCAACCATCTTCTTCCATTCTGGAATAAGCCGGATTTTGTGGCTCCGGTTCAACAGCTACATAAACGAAAGGAAACCATATGAAGAAATACATTACAGGCGGCATTGCCGCACTTATTACGTTGGCGGCCGTCTGCATGATGTCCGGTCAGTCACAGGCCTCCTCCCATCAGCAATCTGTAGAGGACGCCATTTGCCATCAACAGAACCAGGGAGTGATCGTTTGCCCGGGGTGCCAGGGCAAAGGCAATATCGGAGGGCAGAAATGCCAGCGTTGCCAGGGGCGCGGGATTCTCAAGTCGAACGGTATGCCTTTGTAGATCATGTAAGAAGCAGGAAGATATTCACGCAAGAGAATATCTTCCTGCATTTAAAATCGTCCATTTCTATTCGTTTGCCACATTTGGAATTTATGAACAACAAGCAATATTATGTCACCTTGCCCGACAAAGCACAGGAAGGGCCATATGATGAAAAAGATCTCATTGCCCGGTATCAAGCGGGTAAATACCCGAAAGGCGCGCTTGTATGGCATGAGGGAATGGATAGCTGGATACTCATTGAAACAATGATGTCGAACGTAGAGAGAATAACAAATGATGAGAGGAGAACTGCCGATTGCAAACCGAACACACCTCCTCTCCCTGCTATTATTCCTCCGCCACCGCCTTCGATTCCTGATAATTTCAAGAAAGAGTATTATGTAGCGGATTATGATGGCAATAAGCAAGGGCCATATTCTTTAGATGAACTAAAGAACTCTGTAAAAACAGGAAAGCTGTATGGTTCCGAGTTGGGGTGGAAACAGGGCATGACAGATTGGGTGTCTTTAGAGGATATTCTGGATACTCGCCCTGTCACTTACTACATGGAACCCCAAAGCTGGGTTGCCTGTAGTTTTTTCTGCGCATCATCAATTCTGAGTATAGCGTTAACCATAGCATTCAGTGAGCGTAGTTATGATGCTTTCATGATTTGCCGATTGATGTGCCGATTGACTTTGTTGACAGCATCTATCTTGCTATTGATCCGGCTTTTCAAGGCATGGAAGGTATTGCAAAATATTTCCGCTCGTATTCGTATTCCTTCTCCCGGCCAAGCTATAGGATTTCTTTTCATTCCACTTTTTAATTTTTATTGGGGATTTGTTGCCTTTTGCAAAATAAGCTCATTAGGAAATAAGCTTCTAAAACGCCCCGGAAGCATTCAATTATGGCCATTTTTAACATATTGTATTCTTAATATATTAGGGTTTATTGTTCTTGTTGCTTCAGGAGGGGCTTCCAGCCTAGGAGCTGTTGAGCATTGGTTGATCGTTGGTAACATTATTTCCATCTGTTCTACTGCTTGCGCTATATTTGTTATTTATTATATCAATAAGTTGATTTTCAAATATAATAAAACTAAATGATCACATTGAACATATCGTTTATGTTACTATAACCCTTTGTAGAACCATATGAATTCGAAGATATATCGAATCGGTCGCGTTGCAGTTCTTGCGTTGATTCCCACTTCACTTCTTCTCTCATGTGAGAGGTACGAAAAAGAAATGGCCTTGGAAGAAATCGCGCTAATTGACTCAGAACTCTCAGAATTGATCGAAAATGGAGCTCGCGTAGATGCAGTAGATGAAGATGGAAGAACAGCGCTTATGGTTGCTGTTGCTAAGAACAATGCTGACTGCGTGAAAGCATTGCTGGTTGTCGGAGCGGATGTGAATGCGGAGGATAAGGGGGGAGAAACGGCTCTCATGAAGGCAGCTCTTAACGGGAATGCCGAGATCGTGAAAGTACTGCTGGAAGCTGGGGCAGATGTAAATGCGAAAGATAAAGATGGTTTTACTCCTCTGGTATGTGCCGCTAAAAAAGGTTATACCGAGATAGTGAAAGCATTGGTCGCTGCAGGCGTGGATGTTAATATGAAAAAGGGCGGATCTGTGCCCCCCATAATGTATGCAGCCAAAAAAGGCCACATAAAAACCGTGCAGGCATTGATTTCTGCCGGAGCGAATGTAAATGCGAAAGATAGCTTTGATCAGACTCCTCTAATGTGTGCAGCTGAAGGAGGTCATACAGAAATTATGAAGGCGTTGATCGAAGCCGGAGCTAATATTGATCCGAAAGATCATCAAGTTCTAATTGATGCTGCCGGAAGAGGAAATACAGAATACGTAAAACTATTGCTCACTACCGTGGTAGATGTAAAAGCGAAAGAAAAAGCACTTACTTCTGCTTCCGGACTTGGCAAAACAGAATGCGTAAAAATATTGCTGTCGGCTGGGGTAGATGACTATGCGAAAGCTAGAGCTCTCATTATGGCGGCTACGTTTGGTGAAACAGAATGCGTAAAGATATTGTTGTCAGCTGGGGTAGATGTAGCAGGAAAGGAACAGGCGCTTATTGAAGCAGCGAGGAAGGGCAAAGCAGAATGCATAAAAGAATTGATGTCAGCTGGAGTGGACGCAAAAGGTACGGCTGCTCAGGCGGCACTCATGTTGGCTACCGAGTATGGTTATAAGGAATGCGTGAAAGTATTGATAGATGCAGGAGCGGTCGTTAACGCGAAAAATAAGGATGGAAATACAATTCTCATGGAGGCTGTCAAAGATGGGTATATAGATAGGGTAACAGAATTGATCAAGAATGGGGAGAATGTTAACGCAAAGAATAAGAATGGAGTTACAGCTCTCATGTGGGCTGCTGATGGTGGACATACGGGGTGCGTGAAAACATTGCTGGAAGCAGGAGCGGATGCAAATGCGGAGGATAAGAATGGATGGACAGCTCTTATGGCAGCTGTTGCTAAAAACAATGTTGATTGTGTAAAGGTATTGCTGGAAGCAGGGGCAGACGTCAACGCGAAAGATAAGGACGGCGCTACAATTCTTATGAGAGCCGTTCTTAAGGGACATACGGACTGCGTGAAAACATTGCTGGAAGCAGGGGCGGATGTGAACGCGAAGATTAAGATTGGGGGTACAGCTCTCATGATGGCTGCTGCTTTTGGGCATGCGGACTGCGTGAAAGTATTATTGAAAGCAGGAGCGGATGTTAATGCGAAAACTAAGGATGGGGAAACGGCTCTTATGTTGGCTGCTAATGAGCGACATACGGATTGTGTGAAAGCATTACGGGAGGCCGTGGCAAATGCGAAGAGTAAGGAGATGAAGGGAAAAGAAAAGATTCCCTTTCCCCCCGAGGAGGCTCAAAAACCAGTAGTTTTGCAAGACATATCGTCCGGCAACCTTAATGCAGGAAAAATGTCCATCGCCAACATTAAACGGGCTCTGAAGGACGCAAAAGAGGATGATCAACTACTACTTAACGATCTCGCTTCCGTCGTTACCGACCTTTATAGGTCAAAGCAAGAGATATCCCTGGTTCGTAAACAGAACATCAAAGATGAAAAGCAAATATCCAGCCTTGAATCATGGGCTGTCTCATGCATGACCCCCAACGCTCTTACTGGCCGTACCGATCCGTCAGGAGCGGAAAACGCCAGGCGTAAAGCCCGGATACTTGAGGGAGCGATTCAACAAAGGAATACCGGGATTCGAAACAAGTTGAATGTCATCGCCGACAGAGCCCGGGAATTGGAGTCAAAGTTGAGAAAAAATGGCAGAGCAGAAGATGCCGACATGTTGAGGAAAAGCGCTCGTTATTTTCTACAAGATCTTTGAGTTATCTAGTACTGCCTCCAAATGATACCTTGCCCTCTCCCATTGGCTTATCCATCTCATAACAATCATGGCAACATGAACGTTATGAAAGATAGGGGCCAGAGAGTCATGTTGAAATAACACCTCCCTCACCGTCATATATACCAGACACAGGAACTTACCTGCCTGTCATCCTTCACAAAGCCGCCATGTTCCCTATTCCGGGCGTGGCGGTTTTCTGTATTCACCATCAATAAGAAAGAACAACCATCATGGCTATCAAACTCATCGCCAATTACAGCAAACGCCTCGGACTACCGGGGTATTCCTCCCACCAGTTCGAAGTCTCAGTTGAAACGGAAATCGGAAACACATCCGAACTGGCTGCGGAAACGGAGCGGCTCTACGGTTCCCTTCAGGCTGTCGTAGACGCTCAAATCCAACAGGTCGGGTTCGTTCCTGACGAACATTACGGCTCACAGGTCACGCAAAGGCCTGCCCTTGGGGCTTCCTGCTCACAGATGATATCCACATCATCCGTGAAACAAACACCGCCTGCAAGCACTCCTGAGAGCTCTATTGCAACTGTTCCTGCATGGAAGTGCTCGGAGAAGCAACAGTCGCTCATCCTGGAATTGGCCGGGAAGGCCGGACTGGATGACTCTGCCCTGAACGAACTGGCTTCTCGGAGATTCAACAAGTCCGTTGCCATACTCAACCGCATGGAAGCCTCCGGGCTGATCGACGAACTGATGAATCGCTCTGGCTCGTCATCCAAACGTTCGACATCAGGCAGGAACAACTACACCCGTCGTCCCGCTACTGCCTATGCCGGCGGCTCCAACCCATACTGACCATGATCGCTCCTGCAACCCAGCCAATACGTTCATACTCCTTGGATCCAGCTATGGCATTGGTGAAGAAGTTTCCTCCGGAGGCTTCTGCTCCTTCCACCATACACCCGGACTATCTGTCTCCCTCGTCGGCCAAATCGTACCTATCGTGTTCTCTGCGCTTCTTCTTCGAGAGGGTGGCACAGATACGGAAACCAACAACGATTGCCCTGCATGTCGGCAAGGCCATCCACGCCACACTCCAGTCCTTCAACCTCGCCCGGTGGCGAGGAGAGGACAGCAGTGAGGCAATCATGGAAAAAGCCTTCTCCTCCCACTTCCTGGAGCTGGAGAAGACGGAAGGCCCCGTGGACTACGCCAACGAAGAAACACGCCAGAAGGTACATTCCTGTGCATGGAACACGGTCAAGGCCTACATGGCCTCCGGCGAGGTTTCTTCACAGATGCCTCTGGGAGTGGAAGTCGGTATGTCGGCTGCCATCCTCGGCCTGCCGATTCCAGTACGAGGCGTCATCGACCTCGTCCAGCACGACCTGACGGCAGTGGACTACAAATCCGCTGCTGCCAAGCCGGATGCCGGGCACGCCGCCTTTGATCACGAGCTTCAATTGGTCACCTACCAGATGATGATCGAAGAAGCCACGGGAGACGCTCCTCCATCACTGGATTTGATCTACCTGGTCAAGACGAAGACTCCCCAGGTGATCCGCGTCAAGACCCCACCAGCCAACGAACAGCGTAAGCAGCGCATCGCCGACCTGTACAAGATCGCCTATGAAGGCATCACCACCGAGCGTTTCCATCCCCAACCCGGGATGCAATGCTCCTGGTGCCAGTACAGGAAGGAATGCGTTGGGTGGTGCAGGCGGTAACAAAATTAGTAAAAGCACAATCTTCTTCCAGAGTTTTTCCACAAGAAAGACTCTGGCGGGAGGTTTTATTTTATCTGCCATGTTCTTCAACACAGGATAGTCTAGAGTGTCTCTTTGAAGCTGTATTTGTTTTACTGCCCCTCACCCAATACTTCGATCCAAGCACTTTCTTTTGCCAAGCTCCATATAATAGGGTAGATTCCCGGCAAGTACTACCTGATGGATTTGATGTGTGAGCATTGATCTGTCGGGAACAAAATTTTTACATCATGATTACTGGCGAACTCAAAAGCAAGGTTGATACCATTTGGCTTACCATCTGGACAGGAGGCATTACCAGTCCGATTACGGTTCTCGAACAGATAACCTACTTGATGTTCATGAAGCTGCTGGACGACAACCAGCTCAAGGCAGAGGCGAATGCCAATATTTTGGGCGTCCCATTGACCAATAAGGTCTTTAAGGACGGCGTGTGCGTGATCAGTGAAAATCCGCTTATTGAAACGGAGTACAGAAATCTTCGCTGGAACGTGTTCCATAACTTTGAGCCGGGTGAAATGCTGGTCAACATCCAGACTTATGTGTTCCCCTTCATCAAGGCAATCGGAGAAGGCAAAGATACTGCATTCAGCCGTTATATGAAGGATGCGGTGTTTTTGATTCCCACAGCCAGGGTTCTCTCGAAGGTCGTTGGTGATATTGATTCTCTGGACATGAACGACAAGGATATCATGGGCGATGTCTATGAGTACCTGTTGAGCAAGATTGCCTCCGCTGGAGACAACGGACAGTTCCGCACCCCTCGGCATATCATCTCCATGATCGTGCAGTTGATGAAGCCTACTCTGAAGGATAAAATCCTCGACCCGGCCATGGGCAGCGCCGGGTTCTTGCTGGAAAGCGCCTCCTACATCAGCTCCCACCAGAGCCGGGAATTGATGAAAACGGAACACATGGCGAATTTTAAGACCAGCCTGTTCTCAGGGTTCGATACGGACCAATCGATGCTGCGCATCGGTGCCATGAACATGATGCTCCACGGGGTAGAAGATCCAAATATCAAGTATCAAGACTCTCTTTCGGGCGAAAACACAGAAAGGGATGCCTATACGCTCATCATGGCTAACCCTCCGTTTACCGGCAGCGTGTTCCAGGAAGAAATCAGCAAAGACCTGCTCGCCCTCTGCAAGACCAGCAAGACAGAACTCCTGTTCATGGCGCTCTTTACCAAGATGCTTACCGTCGGTGGCCGTTGTGCTTCTATTGTCCCGGATGGTGTGCTGTTTGGCGGCAACAAGGCTCACAAGACCCTGCGTAAGGAACTTGTCGAAAACCAGCAGCTACAAGCAGTCATCTCCATGCCTTCCGGCTTGTTCAAGCCCTATGCCGGCGTATCGACGGCAATCCTGATTTTCACGAAGACTAATGCCGGAGGTACGGATAAGGTCTGGTTCTATGATATGAAGGCCGATGGCTTCAGCTTGGATGACAAGCGCAGTCCGATCGCGCAAAACGACATTCCCGATATCATCAGCCGCTTCAATAATCCGGAAGCAGAGGAATCACGTGAACGTACCGAGCAGAGCTTCTTCGTTCCGAAGAAAGAGATCGTTGATAACGAATATGACTTGAGCATCAATAAATACAAGAAGACCATCCATGTTCCTGTCGAGTATCCTCCGACCTCTGAGATCATGGCTGATATATACAAATTGAATGTTCAAATAAACTCTGAACTGGATGCGTTGAATAAGTTGCTTGGTTTGTAGAATTCGAATTTGTAGAGGTGATGAGAGTAAAACTCGGCGATGTTTGTGATAGAGGTTCTTCCAACCTCATGCAAAAGGAAATTGTTAATAAAAGTGGCCAATATCCGATCTATGGGGCATCTGGTCAAATAGGCTCTGTTGATTTCTTTCATCAAGACTCTCCCTATGTTGCTGTTGTGAAGGATGGGGCTGGTATTGGCAGAACAATGTTATTACCAGCCAAATCCTCTATTATAGGCACATTACAGTATCTTTTGCCTAGGCCTAACGTACTTCCTGATTATTTGTGCTATGTCGTTCAGTATATGCACTTGGAAAAGTATTTTAGTGGGGCTACTATTCCTCACATTTACTTCCGCGACTACAAGAACGAAGAATTTAATCTTGTATCCATTGAAGAACAGAAGGCCATAGTAGAAATCCTTAATAAGTTACAAGGTATCATTAAAAAAAGACATCAACAGCTCCGAAAACTTGACGAGCTGGTAAAAGCCCGATTTATTGAGATGTTTGGAGATGAGGCGAGAATGGACAGATGGCCCTGTTGCCGGATTGGTGATGTTGCAGAGGTTTCAGTTGGTGTTGTAATAAAGCCAGCTCAATATTATACCGATGATAGCGATAATGGAATACCAGCTTTTCGTTCACTTAACATCGGTGAAATGTATATAAAAGATAATAATTGGGTATACTTTACGTCAGAAGGTAATGCAAAGAATAAAAAATCCATTCTAAGAGAGAATGATTTGGCAATAGTGCGGTCAGGAGCCCCTGGTACAGCTTGTGTCATTACTGAGCAGTATTCCAATTTTAACGCAATAGATATTATTATTGCAAGGCCCAATACAGAAAAAATTAATCCCGTATTCCTATGCGCTTTTACAAATTATCCGCACGGGAAAAAGCAAATAAAAGCAGGAACGGGTGGTGCTGCGCAACAGCACTTTAATGTAGGAAAATATAAGGAGATGACGTTGATCAAGCCACCAATGCCGTTACAAGAAGAGTTTGCTGCTTTTGTTACCCAAGTCGACAAATCAAGGACAGCTGTTCAACAAGCACTTGACAAAACACAACAATTGTTTGATAGCCTGATGCAACAGTATTTTGCTTGAACAATCTACGAAAATGACCAGCGAGCAGTTAAACAGGATGTTGAGCGAAGTCAAGGATGTCGCATCCCGGGCGGAGCGTGCGAAACTTTGCCGCTCGCTACTTGCCTCTTCCGTTGACTACATTTATGAGCAAGCTGGGGAACCGATGCCCAAGAAGGCAACGCTTCTTGAGTTGCTGGACAGTCCAACGGTGACCGGTTTCGTCAATGATGCGGATACCGTCCAGGCACTGCACTATGTCCGAATCCTGGGCATGAACGCCGAACATGGACGGAATGTACGCAAGAAAGAGTCTTCTCTCAGTCTTGCCAACATGTCCTACTTCGTAGGATTGGTGGAAGCCAAGGAACAAGGTACGGAAGCAAGCTACCAAAAGCCTCCCTACATGAGCGAAGCGGAAACGCGTAAACTCTATATCGACTTGTACCTTCAGGAAGCCGGGTGGGATGTGCTTGACGCGAATCATGTTGCCCAACCCGGCAAGGCCTGTGTCGAGATTGAGGTGCCGGGCATGCCCAACACCCAAGGGGTCGGATACTGTGACTATGTGCTTTATGGCAGAGACGGCAAGCCGCTGGCCATTGTGGAGGTCAAGAAAACATCCGTATCTCCGGAAAGCGGACGCCATCAGGTCGACCTTTATGGTGACTGCATGGAAAAAGAGTACGGTTACAAACCTGTGCTCTATTACACTAACGGGTACAGTACAAAGGTCATTGATGGGATTTACCCGGATCGCAACGTCATGGCGTTCCATTCGATGGAGGAGCTGGAACTGATCATCAGTCGGCGTACACGCGGGGATATCACTGATCTGTGCGTCAACGATGAGATCACGAATCGCCCTTATCAGAAGATGGCCATTACCAACATTTGCGAGTGGCTGAACAAGAAACATCGCAGAGGACTGCTTGTGATGGCTACGGGCACGGGCAAGACCCGGGTCTCCATTTCACTGGTTGATATCCTGATTCGTAATAATTGGGTCAAGAACATGTTGTTCCTGGCTGACCGAACCACACTGGTCAATCAGGCCAAACGAAATTTTGCCAAGCTTTTGCCTGACATGAACGTTTGCGAGCTGTCCGGCAATGGGGAAAAGGATTTGAACGCGCGATTGATGTTCTGTACCTATCAGACGATGATTAATTACATCGATTCTGAGGACAAGAGATTCACGACAGGGCGTTTTGACCTTATCATCATAGATGAAGCCCATCGCAGCATCTTTAAGCGCTACGGGTCTATTTTCAGGTATTTCGACAGTTTTCTGGTAGGATTGACGGCAACACCAAAGAATGAGGTGGACGCCAATACCTACAGCATTTTCGGCTGTGAGGCGGGCATGCCCAATTACGATTACACACTGGAGGAGGCTATCAGGGAGCATTACCTTGTCGGTTACCACCCGATCAACCGTACTTCCCGTCTGATTAAGGCCGGGATTGATTGGAACAGCCTGACAGCGGACGAACGCGAGCAGCTTGACGAATATTTGAGTGATGATCCTTCCACTCCTGATTCTACGGTGCCGGGCAACAAAATTTTCCGTATTCTTTTCAACAAGGAAACTTGTCGGCAGGTTGTGGAGGAGCTTATGCAGGGAGGGTTGAGGGTGAACAATGGTGAGACACTGGGCAAAAGCATTATTTTTGCCTACAATCACAAACACGCTCAAATGATTGTGGAGTGCTTCCATGAGTTATATCCCGATTATCCGGCCAACACCTGCCAACTGGTTGATAATTATGTCAAGTACGCCGATGATCTTGTCTTGAAGTTCGATAGCGACCCTGAGTTTCGTATCGCCGTGTCGGTGGATATGCTTGATACCGGGGTAGATATTCCCTCTATCCTCAATCTTGTGTTCTTTAAGCCGGTGCGCTCAAAAATCAAATTTATCCAGATGATTGGGCGAGGCACTCGCCTTTGTGAGAACCTGTTCGGCCCAGGCAAACATAAGAGCGGTTTTTATATCTTTGATTACTGTGGCAACTTCGAATTCTTCGACAATTTACCGGAAGGAAAGACTGACATTGTATCGCAATCAAGTCTGACGCAGCGGTTGTTCCGCATTCAGCTTGATATTTTGTACGAACTGCAGAGTATTGAGTATCAGGAGAACGAATGGTTCAAATCCTTTTACGATAAGCTCAAGAAAGAGCTGCATCAGGAAATAGTCAAAATCAAATCTCACAGCAACCGCATTCAGGTACGTGCCGCCATGCAGCACGTCGATAAATACTACGACTTGGCTTCATGGACGGCTCTGTCCCCGGTCTCCATACAGGAAATCAAGAGTCACCTGGTGCCATTGTTGGATAGCGGATTGAATGGTGATTCCCTGGCAGTGGCATACGATTGCCGTATGTATCATGTGGTGCTTTCCCTCATTTGCGACAAGAACATCAAAGCTGCGGCTTCAGATGTGAAGAAGGTCCGTGAAATCGCCAGGTATTTATTGAATGAAAAAGCATCAATACCTCAGATTCTGGCTAAGGCCGCAGATCTGAAGCTGCTCATGAATAATACTTTCTGGGAGAACCCCAATATCGCAGAAATTGAACGCCTCCGCGCAAGTCTGCGTGATTTGATGCAGTTCTTGCAGGGTGAGGGACAAAAACAATACGATATAGATATTTCAGATGACGTAACAGAATCGAGCTATCAACCCGGTGATACGATTATTGACATACGAACCTATCGGGAAAAGGTTTTCGACTACCTGATGGAAAATATGGATAGCCCTGTCATTCACAAAATTTACAATTTACAGCCTATTGATGAAAATGATCTCAAGGAACTTGAGCACATCCTGTGGCATGAGCTGGGGAGTAAGGAAGACTACAACGAAACAACGAACATGGACAATCTGGCTGCCTTTGTTCGTAGTCTGGTCGGTTTGAGCCAAGAAGCTGTCAACGAAAAGTTCGGTGAATATTTGAATGGCTCCGTGTTAAACTCGGTTCAGCAGGAATTCGTCCATGCGGTCATTAATTACGTCCGGGAGAACGGTGATGTAAAGCGAGAGGATATGGTGAATACTGCCCCCTTCAACAACTATGATCTCACAGCAATTTTTGGAGTGAAGATACGAGATATCATCAAGGTTGTTGATGTGCTCCACAAGTCCATCACTACTGCGGTTGCTTAATGCATCAATAGTCTTCATGGTATATTTCTCGAACTAACGAGAAAATGCCCCTCCATAAAAGGCATCAGTCAAAGAAGGCACTTGCGTTTAACCTCGAATGGTGAGGGAAGTAGGTAGCCACTATTTATTCAAAGACCTGCCCGGCAGATACGTCTTTCTTTCAACTGGCATTTATTCAGTAATAATATAGGTTTCGTTGTAAATTTCGTGTAGATTTTTACCGTTGTAGAGCCAGTAGTTGGTTGGTTGGACATCGTAACCCAGTCCTAAAAGTTCCCGTGTCAGTGCCGTCAGGGAATATTCCTTTCCTTGATAAATGACTTTCCTGTCATTGGCGACTTCGGCATAAACCGGTTCGTCTCCTTTGGCGAATACCAACTGGTCTCCGATAGGAATGCCCATATCTTTGAAATTCAAAGGCGGGCGCATCTTGCGTTTTAATGATTCTCCGGCGGCTTTATCAACATCAGACAAATCGTTGTTTATCTCTTCTGAAATTTCTGTTGTGATATCACTGCTCTTGTCGAGCAACTTAAGAATGGCAATCGCCTGTTCAGGATTGATTTTGAAAAATTCGCGTTGTGCATGGATGCGGTAGGGGTGGAATGCCATATGCAACGCTTTTTCTACTTCTTCGCAACGTAAGCCGACAACCTTGCATGCGTACCCGCATTCAAAGGGAACGGGAACGCTCGTATTAAACAACTCTTTCATCCGAGCCTCCACATTGTCCCGGTTGGTCATACCGATTTTCACCAGATCAGGCATAGCCGGATTTGTTAACACATAGACAATTCCATAGTTTTGATGTTTTGATGCCATAGACTCAAGGGATAAAATCGATTGAAAACAACAGAAAAACTAATCCAGGTCTTCAATAAGCACAATCATTTATTTCCGGTATTTAAGGCGGCTTACGCCAATTGTTCCTGCAGCAAACCTACCCCCATCCTAACGGTATCATACATACGGATATGCTCTTATACATATAAAATATGTATCATTGCATTCATATGTCTACAAAGAGTTGCTGACATCCTGAAAATCCCGCTCTCCTCACGTCATATATTCCTGAGGAAGCAGCGTCTCTGCCTCCTGCCTGTGCCCGCCTCCCGGCTTTGTTCCGGGAGGCGGGCTTTTTGTTGCAACAAACCAACCATCAATGAATATGAATATTCGTACATCCACACGCGAACTCTATCGCAATCGCGACAACAGCCCGCTGGATAGAAACCAGGTCCGGCGTGTCGCACCCTCCGTCTTTGCCGACCGCGAGGACGAGAGCCGCTCGGAGAAATACCGCTTCGTCTCCTCCGACTCCCTGCTCGACCAGATGGAAGAAGCCGGGTTCCTCGTCGTCGGAGCCCAGGAACAGCGTGCCCGGAAACCGGACGGCACTCCCACCCGCAAACACCTGATTCGTTTTGCCCACCGGGATGTGCTTGAACACAACCGTGACCAGCGCATCGAAGAGGTCATGATCAACAGTCACAACGGCAGCTGCTCCTACCAGCTCATGGCCGGTATCTTCCGGCTGGTCTGCACCAACGGCCTGATTGTCGGGGCACGTATTGCCGCCATCAACATCCGCCACATGGGCCATACCGGGGAGGATGTGATTGCGGCCAGTCTCCGACTGGCCTCCGAAACGCCCCGGATCATGGACGATATCCGACGTATGCAGGGAGTCGAACTCCCCTACAAGCGACAGGTGGACTTCGTTCATGAAGCGGCCCGGCTGCGCATGGGAGACGACTACGAAGACAGGATACGTCCCGAAGCCCTTCTGTCGCCCCGGCGCTGGAACGACATCGGCTTTACGGCGGGAGGTCAGGCTACCGTCTGGCAGTGCTTCAACCGGGTTCAGGAAAACCTGATCAGGGGAGGCGTTCCCTTGAAGCCACAGAAGGAAGGTGCCTATCGTCGTCGTTCCCTGCGAGCTCTCAACGGTATTGACGGCAATACGCGCCTGAACCGGGAGCTCTGGGATTTGGCCGACAGCTATACCTTGAACAACTGACCTGAGATGCCCATGAGAAGAAAACATCATCTGCGGGTGAAGCGTATGAGACGGACTCCGTCCCTGACCGGGCTGGAGCTGTCCATTCTGCTGTACCTTCACGGCGACTTCGAACGCAGTGACGAGGAGATCATGGCGGAATGCCGTGGCATCGAACAAGAGAGCGTCAGGCATGCCGTCCGTGGTCTGGCCGGGAGGGAGTTCATCATCCGCACGAAGGAAGAGGAATTCCTGCTTCGTCCCGACTGCTGGCTGATTACCTATGCCGGACGGCAGGCGCTCAGGCAATGGGTGTCCGCTGCCGCTCCGGTTCGTCGATCATCCCGGACAAAGGTTACCGCATGAGGCACGGCCATGAACATGAAAGGCATCATGATCGCCTTGGCGGCGCTCGTATTGCTGTGTCTGGTGGGGCCGGTTGTCGTCGGCATCCTGTCGGCACTGGTGACCGTAGCTCCCTATCTGCTCGCCGTGGTATTGATCCTGGGCGTCATCGCCTTCTTCCGCAAGTAACTCCGACAGGAAAGGAAGAGAACGAGACATGAAGACGATGCCCATCATCGCGCAACTGCGTTCCACGAGCGGATACGATACGGATGCTCCGTATGTGTATCTGGAATTGGACATGGAGCTATTGGCCCGGATCGAGAAGGCGGTGTCGCTTTACAGCAGTCATCAGAACGATCCTTCGCTGGGGTTGAGCAAGCTGACGATTCACGGGCCGTCCATGACGGCTCTGGTGAACCTCCCGGAACTGACGGAAGAGGAACAGGAGTCTCTGGACGACGACGAAAGCATCCTGCTGGATTCGCCGATTCCGGAGGCGGAGCTGGCTACCCTTGAAAGCTGCATCCGGCTCTGCGGTGAAGCCATCGACATTCTTGATGCCCGGTGCCTGTATGCCGTCGCCTGCAACAGGCACACACGGGACATGTATGAAGCCAATATCGGGGCCGTACTGAGACACAGGCTCGATTCCCGCCATCACCCCGGAAAGGAGGTGTTGCCTGATGCTGACGATTGAGAAGTACAAGGGCACCCGCTTCTGGGCTGTCTTCCGCGACGGAGAGCTGTTGGCCGTGACCGTGTACAAACGAGGAGCCGAGGCGATCGTCAGGACGCTGGAAGCCAGGGACGGATAAGGCCGCCATTCAGCAGCTCTTCTTCATCATGAAGGAGAGCTGTTTTTTAGTTCATAGTGAAAATTTTCGAAATATGCCCTTTATTGATGGCATTCTCAGACTGTGACACATTCCCTCGGACGGTATAACCGTCCTGAGGTGCACCATTCGCTTCGCTCACGGTGCACCTCAGGAATGTTTCACAGCCTGAGACTATCATCAAGACTCGACGAAAATCATCTTTGGGCAATCGTCATTTTCTGCTACCGTGGCGAAGAGGAGATTCTCCCTCTCACCATTGAGCAGGCACGTACTACGCTTCCTCTCGCCAACATTCACCTTTTCGACGACAAGGAAGATCCCATTCCCGGGAAGCTCGCCGATGCGCTCGAAGAGATGGCCGGGGTGCATTATCACCAGACTTCGTTTGACCGTGGGGTCAATCTCAATGGGGCCGAGTGTATTCGCGGCGAATTGCAGTGCATGGTCAATGCCTGTGACGACGACGGAAATACAGACGGCGTTGTCATCAAAATGGACCCGGATACGCTTATTCTGCGCTCCGGGCCATTGCTTGACGCGATCTCGAAGGGAGCCGAATGGGTGTCCCATAATTCCATGAAAGGCCACTTCGCCGGCATGTTCTATGCCATGCGCAGGGGAATTCTCGATATGGTTCACAGGAACGCCAAGCTTATCGAACTCCCGGAAGGCGCCGCAGAGGACGAAACCATCGGGGCTCTGTGCTACCTGGCCGCGCAGCGCAAGTCCTATGTCTGGACGGACATCAGCAACCCGCAGAACCGCCAGTTCTTCGCCGCTTTCCCGGCGCAAGTGGCAGACGAGCCCACGTACGCGCAGGAGATCCGCTTTGTCGCCAAACACGGCTGCATCATCACGGTAGGCAATACGAACATTCTCGGAATGCCTCGTGCCTACCGCGTGAAGATCATGCGTGACCTGCTCAAGGAATATCGCAACCCGACGGAAGACGAGGCTCTGGCCGGCATCCAGGAGGAAGAACCGGATATTCCTCCGGCTCCGGCTCCTGCGCCGAAGGCTGTGGCGGGATTCCCGCCGGATGCTCCGGTTCCGGGAGGGAATGCTCCAGGTATCACCGTCGTTGACGACGAAGAATAACTTTCCTTGTCTATGTATTCGTAGATACATACTACAGCCCGGTCCGTAAGTCTTACGGACCGGGCAATTTTCCAGTGTGTTGCTTTTCTGTTAACTTGAAAGTAAACTATGACCATGAACGAGAAAGAAGAAAAAATGGTAAATCCGAAATCCGATGTAGGCTACAACTACTATAAGTCTAGGTTTGATGAAGAAAACAGAGTAAAGGAAGGGTTTTATCAGAAAACGAGTTTTCTGATTGTAGCAATGACCTTGGTGGCTTCTTTTGCTCTGTACTTTCTCAAAATTTACTTTTCATGGGATCTTTACAGTCTTATCTGCTGTAGCCTGGTGGCCGCCGGAGTTGTTTTGTTTATCAAGGCTTTCTGGCATGTCTACAAGATGACGCGTGACTGCGGGATGAAGTACATGTCGGATGCCATGGAGATCAGGAACTATGAGAAAGAGGTGTCCGAAGAGAAGTTTGAATCGTATCTGGTGGACTCTCTTGCGGAGGCGGTATCAATAAACGAACAGACGAATATCAGGAGGGGAAAGCATTTCTATAAGGCAGAAATGTCTTTGATGTTTTCGTTTGTCTTCTTTGCCGCATTTGCTATTGTCGGTTTCTCTATGAATCTAGTAGTAGATGATAAAGATGTGCCGCAACCGACTCCCAAGCCTATCATAAAGACAGGGAGCGGCAATGGCAGCAACGGTCGCTAATTCCGTTACCCCCTGTTACGAGAGTGCTTGTGCAGGGGGCTTTTTATTGCCCATGCGTGTCGCACTCATCTCATTTCCATGAAACGTTATTGCTACTTTATGACAATAACACTATATTCTGAAATACCGTCTTCCCGGGCGTTATATACACTTGAGAAAGGAGATTCTTATTATGAAAGACAAATCAATCAAACAACCTTGGCCTCGCAGTGCCAGGATCACTGTGTGGGTGATGGGAGTATTGCTTGCACTTTCCTTCGTATGGCATATGTCATTTCGGGTAGCAGCTTATGACTATCTCTGCAACCTTGAATACAAAATCATTCTTGGTGAATCAGATAAGGATTATTTGCGTGCCAAGTTACAAGGCGAGCCTGTTATGGACGAAATCTCGCCGGGCGATGTGATGTTCATGCACTACGAGGCAGAAGACAAAACCCGAGTATTCTGTTTCCCGTGGTGCCCTGACGTGTTTTTCATACCACGCCCATAACCTATCCAACACCCCGGTACAGTACTCCTGTACCGGGGTGTTGCTTTTCTGAACAACTCAACGAAAGGCAAACATCATGAAAGACAAATCAATCAAACAACCTTGGCCCCGGAGTGCGAAGATCACTGTGTGGGTGCTGGGAGTATTGCTGCTGGGCTCTCTTGTGCTTACTTACATAGTACAACATATATTAGGCCAGGAGATCATAGACCTGCAAAATAGTCTTCCTATCTATTGAGTTAGGACAGTGTAATTCTCAACCCTTTGCCGTTCCTGACACGAAACGGCAAAGGGTTGATTTTCTTTTACCTGGCTCGTAAAATATAGGCATGAGATCTTCTTACTGGCAACAACTTACCAAGTCTGCCTCCACGATACACGGTTCCGGGTATGACAAGTTCATGTCTACATTCCCATGGCAGAGGGATGTAAAACCTTCCCCGAAGCCTGTTGACCCGGGATTCACTAACAGGCAAACTTCACAGGAGGCATTCAAGCAACAGAAGTCTTCTGTTCCGTATATTTCTGTTAATAAGGATGCTCAGGGAAATCCTTACCTCGATGGAGCGCAGACACAGAAGAATATCTTTGGCGGGGATGCCGACTTTCAACGAAGAGCGGAAGCCCAGCAAGCATATGCACGATGGAATCAGGCTCGCCCCGGAGGTTTGACTAAAGTACCTAATGTTCCGTCTTTGAACCATCCAGTTGTACTGAACCCAAGCGGAAAGGATGAACGGGGATTTCTCACTGCATTCAGGAATTATGGGCCTTCTGCACCCGGGAATCCCAACAGGAATGTGCCTATTGAGCAAGATACGGGCGAGCATTTTCCTGACGGTGAGCCTAGGAGCAACTACAGGTCTGACATTGACAAGATCAGAATGGAGTCTATGCGGTTCCCAACAAACGGTACTGCTTTCCCGCAACCGACACATTCCCTTCCTCCTAACGAAGCAATTAGACGAGTGCCATCATCTACGCAAGGATACGATCAATACCAAGGGCTTCATAATAATTATGAACCTGTAAATGAAAGGTACAGGATTCAAAATGTTCTTCAAGAAGAAGCAACACACGCCCAGTCTCCTACTTCTTTCTATAAGAGCATTGATAAAAACAACGATCCCAATGTCTTTGCGCCCAAAGATAGACTGGCAGGAGAGTACAATGATACAGGAGTGGAAGGAAGAAGACCTTACACACCCATCGTCCCCGGCATGCAAGGCTCCTACGACCAGTGGCCCGGGGAGTTCGTAAAGTCCAGGAAGCTCGACCAGAATGACGCGCAGGCTACGTACGGGCACCGTATCCAGAACGGCAAGGAGCTGCTGGATTATCACAATATGCACAAGGTGTACGGGACAGATGATGAGTGGACCAATTCTCAGGCGAATTTGACACAACAGCAAGCTCAGGCGCTGGGGAGATTACGGGCACAGTCAGAGATGCAAAGGCAGCAGGAGTGGAGCAGACAACAGGAGGAATACAACCAGGGCAAAAGGCCTACTCCCCCGCCGCCTGTTCAACAAATGCCCTTAAAGCCGGTACAGTCTACATACGATTTCATCGACCAAACTGATCTCATGAAGCAGGTTCGCAACAACCGCCAGCCCGGGAGAATGGATAAGATTGCCTCCACTCTCAACTCATCGTACGATCGTCTCATGAACCCTGACCGCCTAACCAAGATTGCCGCAATCTTGCAAAAGGCAACGGACGATCTGAAACTCTCGGATCGTCCATCAGGCAAGCGTATCCAACCCGCCCGGGTGATGAGCACGCCTACCTCCTCAGAGCTGATCCGGCAGAAGCGGGAGAACGAGGGGGACATGCAGGCCAAGCAAGCCTCCCGGAAGGCTATGAGTGTTGCCTTCCCGCACTGATTTCCTGAAATTACAGGCGTATTCGTGCTATGTATACTTGATGAGAGTAATTAACACTCGAACACATTATATTATGAATACGAAGTCAGATTATCCTGTTACGGACAGCATCACGAATGTTGTCGAAGCCAGCATTATTACCGCAACTGTTGTGTCCCTCATTGCGTGTGAAGTCACACGATGTGTAGGCCATAAGATGGAGGGCGGTGTCTACAAAGGCATCAAGTCTTCCTGGGGCCTCGTGAAAGGAGCCAAGCAGCGAGCGGTGGCTTACAGAGACCGCATCAGCGAAAAGGTTGCTGCGGCAAAGTCAGAAGAAGTTGCCGAGGAATCTTCTGCTGAGCAGGTTCAAGCCGAGGTTCCTACGGTTGCGCCAGTTCAGCCACACGCTGAAGAAGCCGCACCTACCCCAGTCGGAACACCAACTCCGGCGTTTGCATAATCAACCATAGCCAGCATGAGCTTGTCAGAAATGACAAGCTCATGCTGGTGGTATATCAATTTTTTTATCTTATGATAGGCGCGTTACGCAAAAACCGTGTTGCGTAACGCGCTTTTTGCGTATAGGGTTCCGGCTATGAACATTGCTGTTGTTGGATGCGGACATGTCGGACTTGTGGTGGGTGCTTGCCTTGCAGAGAAAAATCATTCAGTTGCCTGCATCGACACAAACACAAAAAGGATTGAGCAGCTGGACAACGGAGAGATGCCATTCTACGAACCCGGACTGGAGGCGCTTGTCAAAGAGAACGTATCCTGGGGAAATCTTTCGTTTACCAGTTCGTTTTCTGCCGGGCTTGCTGAAGCCGATGTCGTGTTTGTCACTGTGCCCGTTCCTGTAGGCGAGCGGGACAGGACAGATATGTCTTTCATGAAGAGCGCACTGCTGGATATTGTAGAAGCACTGAATACCAGAGAGGAGCAGAAGCACTGCACAATTGTCATCAAGTCAACCGTTCCCCCGGGAACATGTGATGTTTTTGAAATGATGATTTATGACCATATTGACGATATGTCGAATGTGGATCTTGCTTTTAATCCTGAGTTTCTTCGAGAAGGAAGCGCCGTGCATGATTTTATGTTCAATGAGAGGATCGTGATTGGGACGAGTGTATCGGCTAATGAGTATTCTGATTTTGTGAAGGATCTTCTGTATGAAGTGTATAAGGTTCGCAATGATGATCAGAGTTTTTGTCGGCAAGTTATCGTGACTGATTTTGTAGCAGCAGAAATGATCAAGCTGGCCGCCAATTCATTTCTGGCATTGAAACTGACGTATGCGCATATGCTGAAAGGGCTGGGTGACAAAATGGGGGCAGACAATAGAGCTGTGGCTATAGGCATTGGTGCAGACGAAAGAATAGGACATGCTTTCATGCAAGCCGGCATTGGCTTTGGCGGCTCCTGTCTATCGAAGGATGTTCGTATGCTTGGTAAAGCATTCGAGGACGCATCATTGCCGTCTGCTGTGCTGGATCATATCGAAAAGATCAACGAGTCCATGTGGCATCAGTTTGTCCACAAGATACAGCTCTATCTCGGGTTTACGGAAGGCAAGAGAATTGCTCTGTGGGGCCTGTCATTCAAACCTGACACAGATGATACTACCAATTCCCCGGCCGTGAAGATTGCCAGATGGTTCACGAAGCGCGGTGCTTCTGTTACCGTGTACGATCCAAAATCAACCCCCCCCCGGAATTTGACTGTGACAGTGGCTACAGACATGTATTCATGTTGTGATGGGGCTGACGAGCTCATTATTGCTACGGACTGGCAATGCTTCCTGGAAGCTGATATGGAAGAAGTGTCTGAGCGGATGTTTGGGCATATGGTGTTTCTCGGTCGTCAGTTCCGAGAGATAACGGAGGGAGACTTGAGCACAGGACTGGAGTTCTTTTCGTAACTCTTGCCATAGAATAGCAATAACGGTTCATGGAAATGAGATAAATGCGACACGCATAGGCAATACTCAGATTACGAATCCATTTCTTCTTCAAGTTCCTGCAGCCTGGTCAGCGCCTTGCGCCCGGGCAGGTCGACTCTGACGACGCGGACAAGCTTGCCCAGGGTTTTGGCCGCTTCCACACGATGGTGGCCGTCCAGAATCCAGTTGTCCCGGGAGATGAGAACGGGCTCCTTGCCTGCGTTGGCCCAGTCGTTGGCAATCCCCCTGGCTTTCGTTTTGTTGATCTTCTCCTGGGTCTTCTTCAGCTTGTCCGGGGAAACGAACTCCAGCTTGCCCGTCGGGATGTCGTCGCTCTCTTCTGCGTCACAGGTACCGACCTGGGGCATCTCTCTGCGAGGGACTTCGCCGAGTTTTGCCTTGGCGTATTTGTTCATCTCGTCGAGGAGGAGCTGCTGGCTGGCTTGCCGGGCGAGTTGTTGTTTCTTTGCTTCTTCCTCGGCCTGGCGTTGCTGTTGGGTCTGGTAGTTCACCTGGCGCAGGGCGTCCGTGTACGGGATGCCTGTGGACGAGGAGAGCTGGGATGCGGCTGCCTGGTCTTTGATGAAGTCGTTGATGGAAAGAAGTCTCACGGAAGAAAGTATAACTTCAGAATGACGGGAAGGCAATACCCGGCGCATCCATGCAAATCGAGGGAAACGCATGTGACGTCACTCTCACCGATCCCGGGAGTTCCTGGGATTGTATTCATCTCGTTTCCGTGAATCAATATTGCTATTTCATGGCAATAACGCTATATCCTGAAATACCGTCTTCCCGGGCGTTATATACACTTGAGAAAGGAGATTCTTATTATGAATGAAGACAAATCAATCAGACAACCTTGGCCTCGCAGTGCGAAGATCACTGTGTGGGTGCTGGGGGTGGCTTTTGTTATTGCGTCAGTAGGCCTGGTGCTTATGTATCAGGAATTACAGGTTCTGGAGAGTGCAAATAAACTTCTGCTGGACTACTGGGGAAATGCTGTTCTTTCTGACCCTATGATAGAGTATAGTGGTACTGATTCACATTAACATCACAACACCCTGATGGAAAGACAGTTCCATCAGGGTGTTGCTTTTCTGAACAACTCAAAGAAAGGAGATAACCATGAAGAAGAATATTGCTATTATCACACTTAGTGTGTTGTTGGCGGTTTCCGCTGTCTGGAATGTAGTCTTGCACGACCAGGCATCCAGGTCAGTCCAATCTGCTTTCCCTACTTTCGGAGATTATGTTATTTCCGGGGGGATGTTGGACCCAGCCACAAAAGGTGTAGACCTGGACTGGTTACATCGTGAAACAACCAAACGTCTTCTGAAAGCTCGACACGATAAGGGGTTGCCGAGACCTGAGTTTCGGGAACTACCTGACATTGGAATAAGGGAGATGACCGGTCTTCATCCAACGGAAGATCCGTTTAATTACGATATTCCCTGGGACGAGATTAAGGAGATGCAGGACACTATCCTTGCGGAACTTGCAAAGGAAAAGACATCTAATAGTCATTAAATCACAACCCCTTGCTGTAGAGGCAACTATAGCAAGGGGTTGTTTTTCTTTTAGCTACGAACTAAAATATTGGTATGCAATTACCAAGAACATCATACATGGCAGATATAACTAAGCAATTCAATAGTTCAGACCTCTCACAGTTTCCTTTGCTGAACGGCATCTTGAAGAGAGCCAGTGAGACAGGGATGGTCAAGGAGGCAGCCCCCATGTGGATGAAGGTACTACGGGGTATAAGAGGAAGTAAGGCCGCACAACAGGCTATGAAGAAGAAGATTAACTCATACGTAGGAAATAGGTATGCTCACGTTCTGGATGGAATGCCGAGCAAAGGGTATCCGTCTATGAGCAGGTCTAGTGGGCTTAACGATTCAGTTCCTGTCCGACTGTTGCAGAAGATGAGAAAAGATATTAACCCCGGCCGTCAGTTTGATACGTCCTATAACTTCAGAACCGGGGAAAGGTATGGATATGAAACAGGATTGAAGCAGAGGGGCGGTCTATTTGACGAGTTTATGGGAGCTAACTTTCCGTCGAGAGAGCAGTATGGGGTTTTAGGAAAGAAAGGAATCCCAGCAAGATTTAGCATAGACAGACCAAGGCATAAAGCTGTTATTGAGGCTCGTAGTAACGGAACAGCTACGTATTCCCCGGTTGACAATGCTGTTTATGATGGGCTCGGAAATAATACATACAAGGCTATGTCTGCTAATAAGAATCCATCCAGTTATTTGGGAATAGCGAGCAGAGGGCAGAATCCGGCCTTGCTGAAACAAGTCACCAGACGACACGAGCTTAGTCACTGGAAACAGTCGGATCTGCCGATGGAACAGCTCAGCCGTAATGCCCGGTATGCTGATGTTGCATTAAGCAAGTCACTGCGGGAACAAGGGTTGAAGTTCGGCAGTAACTGGGATGCTACTTTGGGGCGTAGACCTCAAGCTATTATTGAAGCTTTCAATAATGTGCAAGCTTCTGCAGGATTAGGTAATAGCGCAACCAGGTTCAGGTCGTTTACAAATTACAACCCCGCATATGGTTGGAATATACAACGAAAGGTACTACCTGATACGCTGTTGTATAATGGCCGATCAGGTATAAACCAGGCTTCTGGCAACTACCATATGCCTATGGTTCCAAGACCAAATCTGCCTTAACTGCAAATCGAAGGGTATATGAGTTATATATACCTGATATGCAGGAATTACAGTCATATGGAGTATCCCTGTCCTCATGGGACAGGGAAAAGTTCTCTTCATTCGAAGAGGCAGTTGAAGCCAGACGCAAGGAACTTGTAGGTCAGGAGAAGGATAGGCTCATGAGAGAAGATCCTTCTCTGTCGGATGAAGAAGCTTTGGAAAAAGCAGAGGCATTTGTGTTTAACAAGGAAATGATAGCTTGCAAATACAATATACCGTATACATTCGTAGACGACAGACTCATTCAACTCGAAAGGAGATTATCATGAAAAACAAATCAATCAAACAGCCGTGGCCCCGGAGTGCGAAGATCACTGTGTGGGTGCTGGGAGTATTGCTGTTCCTCGCCAGTGCATATATTGTGCTTGACGCTACGACAGTTAAACCAGGGCCGTATGATGATCGGCTACCTCCTGCGTTAGAAGAACCAAAAGAAGAGGATATTCCTGATTTACATGAAATGGATTTCGAATATCCTGCGTTGGAACCCACAACATAACCAATACCCCGGTACAGAGCACTGTGCCGGGGGTATTGCTTTCTTTTTAGCTTGAGCGTAAAATTAACGACATGAGATCAGCATTTACGAGGTTGCTTGAAGTAGCAAATATGGTGAAGGGGGCCAGTGAAATTAGTCCGAGTAGTGTACGCCCAGCAGTTGATACGCCTGCAATGGCTGATAAAAAGAAGCGCATGAGGAATAGCGGCAGGTATCCTAATGCAAAGATATTACTCACTCCCAAAGTAGGAGAAATTGATAACAAAGCATACGCACAGGCCCCTTACGTAAACCAACTGAATTTTGATAAAATTAACCAGGCAAGAGAGAGTAGGGGAAATTTGCTTCGTATCCCTGAACAAACAAACTTGTTAAAGAATACATATGGCAGCAGAGGAGCTACTATACACGGAGGCAGTGTTAGATTTGCACCGATCCTTCGGTCTGATGAAGCAGCTGTTGTTAATGCCAAGAATCTTTATGTGCCAGAGAAGTTTAATGACCCATACTTCACGAGAGCAAATGGCTACGACAAAGACTTTTCGGCAAGCAACATGTCAGGTCTTTCCCACGAACTAAACCATGCGAACAACTGGCCCACAACCCAGGAAAGAGAAAGCATCAGGAAATACCAGACCGCCCATCCCGGATTTTCGAACGATGTGTACAACTACAAACCGAGCGAGGGGATACAAGCTATTTCGTCGCTCAAGCGAGCAGAAGCGGAACGAGCCGAGAAGCAAGGCCTCCCTCCATCCGAAATCAACACTCCCGGGCAACTGGAAGGAGCTCTTGGACGTCTGGTATCAGTCGATCCATATACCCCGGCGAGTGCAGGCCTGAATGGGGAGGAGAAAAGACTTCGCAACCAAATGAGATCTTCTATCGAAGATTACAATAGACGTAACAAGCTACAGATCAACTATACGCAAGCAACTCGCCCAGACCTATACACAAAGAAACCAATGGTCGAAGTGGAGCGAAAGGAAAGGACGAAAGCAGGCATACCTCCTGTACAGCTGGATGACTACGGAAAGGGATTGCCAGCAGAACCTATGAGGCCGAAGCAGTATGGGATGAAGGAAACCCGTATCGGACTTAATAACCCCATACTTCCTACAACTTCGACTCCATATCAGCCTGGAACATGGGCCGGGCATCCTGTCGTACGTAATATAGCCAGGACGTACGGGAAGACAGCGCCAGATATTGTAAAGGACGAGAGGGGAAGCAAGCCGGTTGCTCAACAACCTGCACAAACACCACAGCAACCTCCCGTCCAAGCCCAACCACAGGCTCCACAGCCACCCGTTCCTCCTGCCCCGGCTATCGCCAAACAGGCCAGGGTTGCCTCCACTCTCAACTCATCGTACAATAGCCTCATGATCTCTAATCGCCTGACCAAAATCGCCGCAACCCTGCGAAAGGCAACGGATGGCCTGAAGCTTTCCGACAGGCCCGCAGGCAAGCGCATCCAACCTCCCCGGGTGATGAGCACTCCTACCTCCGCAGAGCTGATCCAGCAGAAGCGGGAGAGCGAGGGAGATATGCAGGCCAAGCAGGCTTCCCGGAAGGCCATGAGTGCTCCCTTCCCGGACTGATTTCCTGAAATTACAGGCGTATTCGTGCTATGTATACTTGATGAGAGTAATTAACACTCGAACACATTATATTATGAATACGAAGTCAGATTATCCTGTTACGGACAGCATCACGAATGTTGTCGAAGCCAGTATCGTCACCGCTTCTGTGATGGCTCTTATTGCGTGTGAGGTCACGCGCCATATGGGTCATGCACTGGAGGGAGGTGTCTACAAAGGCGCCAAGTCATCCTGGGGTCTCGTGAAAGGCGCCAAGGATCGCCTGGTGTCTTACAGGGAGCGCATCAGCGAGAAAGTCAGCAAGGCAAGGTCGGAAGCTATTGTTGTAGCCGACACCCCGGCGCAACCTCCTGTTGAAGTGCCTGTGGAAACTCAGGCACGAGATGAAGCTGCACCTACCCCGGCAGGAATGCCAACTTCGGCTTTTGCATAAGCCATAGCCATCACGGGCTTGTCAGAAAAGACAAGCCCGTGATGGTGGCATATCAATTTTTATCTCCTGATGGGTATGTTACGTGACGTGGTGAAAGTGCGCCCATAGCCTGCCTGCTGGTACAGGCTCCGGCAATGGGGATGTGGTTTTCATGAGAGATATGTACCATATAGTAAACAAAAACAAAAATTATGTATTATATATGATACATAATCGAAGATATCAGGACTCTCCTGAAGATGAATTGACTGAGTTCGGAAATCCAGCCTCTTTCGGGCGCAGCGAGCCGCCTCTCCATCGGTTCAACCGGCTTCGCCTTGCTCCTTACGTTCACATGGTTACAGCCTTCGCTTCGCTCGGCTGTAACCATGTGAACCATATCGTAGCATTGAACCATTGAGGCGTATGCTCGCTGCTTGCCCCGGAAGGCAATGCCTTCCGGGTTGGATGGAATTATTGTTCAGGTATCACTGGATAAAATCGCCATATACTTCCCTTTTCATTCTTGCCCTTTTGTTTGAAGAAAGCAGGGATTTTTCTCGTGCCTCTTTCTCCTGAGACAGGTTGTGATCGAATGAACTTCAAAGCCTCAGGACTCAGTATTTTTGATGTTGGAATGAATCCAGCTCGAACGCAGGTTATAATTTCCACGCCTTCAAATATTGCGTTGTTCACTATTGCATATTGCAGGAACTCTTTCGTCCACCGTTTACTTTGCTCCGTTCTATACTTGGCATCTGTGTACTCATACCCGCGATTCGTTGCAGGCAGATACATGGAAATACGATCATGCGCTACCAGAATACCTCTCAGGATTCTATTCAACAAATCAGGATAAGAGGAAGCATATACACTTGAACTCACTCCAGGAATCCGTACATACCCATCATCAGAGCTTACTCCATCATGGTGTTTTAGGCGTACTTCCAAGCTGGACAAGGTTGAGATTTTTACATATCCCGAGATCTCAACGCCTTTGCGAGGATGAGCGTTAAATCCATCATGGAAGTATTCAAATGAAAATTTAGTACCATTTTTTCTATCTTCTTCGAAGTCCTTGAATTTGAATCTCTCCTCTCTGATCTCAGGACGAATATTTAATCCCAACTGATGGACAAACCATGTAGCTGATGGCACTCGAAAGTGCCAATCTACTTCCAGACTGCGTATAGTTGCTGTAGAGGGGCAATCCATCCAGTTCTCCGGCATATCGATGGCGTCCATCAGATTATCGACTTTATGAATGGCTCTTCTAAGATCTGCATAGTGCAAAGCAAGGAATGCTTGCAAAGTATTGGTCAGAGCATTTAAAACCGCTTGCTGCGATGTCTGGTCGTCATCAAGGTAGTTGTCTGTTTCTTCCTTGGCATCATAGGCTTGGAAAAAGCTACGAACGCATTCTTGCGGTGTCAGGGACTCTTTGCTCAGAAAAGGATAGTGTCTCAATGCCCGCTGGGGGTTTCCGGAAAAGTAAACTGTATACTTGAGAAATACATCTTTTGCCCCCTCTTGCTGCTCAATGGAAATTTTATGGTATGCCTTTCTGTCTCCTTTTCCTGGCAAGTGTAGCTGTACAGGCAGTTCACCGACAAAATCGTTTCCGGTTACGTCCTGAAATGGAATCGGAAACCTTTTTTCTGCCAGTATTTTCCTCTTCTTTTTGTGATGGTTGATGGAGCAGGCTGTTTGCCTTGCTGTTATATTTTGATGCTTGTCAAAAACGGCATCGTCATCATGCAGTTGTTTCCATGATCCATTAAGCAGACTGGGCGTATCTGTTCTTGAATTGCCTGACAGTAGGGCAGCCAGATGACGGACCAATTTACGTTTATCTCCGCTATGTGAACTCAAGCAGTACTGGAATTCTTCCCGTTTGACAGGAAGGATGAAAGAATAGGTGAAACAGAGCCTGTCGATAGCGATGTAGGGGAGGGACTGAACTCCCTGTACCGTTATCCCGGTCGAGGCCAGTTGGATGATGCGTTCCACTAGTTCAGGGCTAGCCTGACAGGCCGGGAATAGTTTCTCCCCTTTTCCGTCTATAACATGTATTGGGTTGTGCTGCCTTTCAAGGATGAAACGAGATGATTTGGTGTGTCGAATTTGCATTGTAATTGCATGAAGCTGGAGCCAGCTTCCGGGCTAAAAAATGGAGCCTTCAGGCGCTCTTGATACTGAAGGGGGTAAAATAATGAGGGATCTCGTTTGGATCTCCCGTTCAAGTGAAATGAGACTCAGTGAGTCTCTCTCCCGGCTATGCCGGAGTGCCTGCCTTCATCAAGAACGCAGGACAATTAACCTTATTAAGTAATATGAAAAATGCCCCTGTCGTGAAACCCCGTCGAACTCGCTGGGGGGTGGAACTCAAGGAACGGGTATGAGGAGCTAGGCCACCGTTTCTTGTACGTCCCGGGTTGATAGAAACCCAATAAAACGCTTGAGAGCGTTAATATGTCCTGCACTCAATGGTGACTGACGGACAACGAAAACCAGTTACTATATCTGAAGATGGAGGTCAACAAAAACAACAAGCTAATGACTTGTTTCTTCCGGCAACACCTTGAACCATGCTTCGCCTTCGGCAACACGAACGCCTTCCCGGTAGTGCTTTTCCGTCATGTTGGTTCCCGAGTGTCCAAGCCACATGGATACCCGGGGTATATCGTGTGTCTTGGCTGCGGCATATGAAGCGAACGAATGGCGCAGGGCGTTACGTGGCAGCGTGATGCCTGCCTGCTTCGCCAGTTTGGCCAGACGGTTTCCATGCTGTCCCTCGTAGTATTGCCAGTCGGACTGGTCGGGTACAGGTTCATATTCAGCCAACGCAAGCCAGGCTTTGGCTGCTTCAGGAAAGGGGACATACCGTTGCTTCCCGGTCTTGGCTATGGAAGCCGAGACAAATATTTCATCCTTCTCATAGAGAATGGCTTCCGGAGAGATTCTGACACATTCTGAACGACGAAGGCCACAAAAGGCTGTCAGAGCCAGACGAAAGAGCATTCCTTTGTCATGTTCGAGGGCGGCCTGAAGAAGTTTCTTAAGATCGGCGGGCGTAATGATTCCGATTGTAGTCGATCCTGCTTTGGGCGCGAGTGTCCTCTCGACAGGGTTATATGCAATAAGGTCCCGGCTCTGAGCCCAGACAAAAAAGCCATGGAGGGTTGCCCGGTAACGTCTCTTCGAGGCATTGCCGAGGGCCTGGTTTCGATACCGAAAGGAGTTCAGCTTTTCTTCGATCATGTCCGGCGTGATCTGATTCAGAGGAAGTTCTTCCCAATCTTGCGTCCACTTTTGCAGTTCCTTGACCATGTTTCCATGGTGCGCTTTTTTGATGAGGTTTGATTCGAGCTTCTTGTCGATGACTTCCCGATATTGTTCCGCGAGTGTGCCGAATTTCCTTTTGAAATCGACTTTCACTTGTTCTTTCTTGTTCGCAAGGTATCTGGTCAAAGAAAACAAGTTGGTCAATTCCTCAAGGCGATCCAGGTTTTGTTCGTCCGTGCGCGTGACAATCCAGTTTCCGTCAGCGTCTTTCCGGCCATAACTCGCACCACTGGCTATTTCCTGCTTCAGGTTCTTCAAGGCTTCACGGACTACCAGATACAGAGGAAGGGAAGACTGGTTGGTCACTTCATCATAGATGTTCCTGAACTCTCGCCACAAAAGGATGGCGTTGTAGTCGCTTTCATCGACATGTTCCCGCCATTCCTGCTTTCGCAAGTGCTCCGGTAGCATATCATCCAAAGACTGATGCTGAAGGTGTTGATAGGCTTCTAGAGCTTCTTCATAAGAATCAAAAAGGCGGTGCTTTTCCTGATTCCCGGACATATCGCGCACCAGCCACTTCTTCTTTCCCCGGTGCATTCTCGGGGAAAGAGAGGCATGTGAACCATACTGTTTTTTTCGGGATCTTCTCACGATTGAAAGTATCTCATGGCTCATTTTCATTGACAAACCGAAAGTGTGTACAATCTGTGTACAGGCTTATTTTTTGTTGATAATCAGTAGCCAGAGTTAGATTCAGGTTCTAGTGGGGGTTCCCCCGTGAAGGTTCGAGTCCTTTCGGGCGCACCAAACAAGGCCCTGCAAGTTAACTGCTTGCAGGGCCTTACTGGTTTTATGATGTATTCGTGCATTGGCTTTGACGCAACGCCGGAAGATTGGTGAAGGGGCTGGATAAGGATTATTGCTCCGTTGTTAAGGAACGCCTGTGGTTTTCAGGGGAGGGGGCGTTGCCTTTTTGGGAGTGGATGCCTGCGAATTGTTCATGCGCCAGCTTCATGAACATGCAGGAGGAACATTTCCTTTCAGCGGTAATGCGTTGTCTGCGCTCCTGGTCGTAAAGTTTCTCGTAGCGTTCGGCGCGTTTCATTTCCCTCCAGAGGAAGATGCCCATCACGGCTGCCACGGAGGCACCGTTTTGAACGTATTCAAGCAGGGGATTGAGTTCTGAAGTCGCCATGCAAACAACCGCAAGGGTGTTGGCTAAAACGACACTTGTAGTAACGGCAGTCTGGGTCATGGGGCTGGAAAGGTCATGTTTCGAAACTTCTGCGCGCTTCGGAAATGCTTCCGAATTGATGGAGCTGCAAATGCGGCGGATCTGTAAAGGATTTCCATGTTCCTCCCCACTCCAGGCCGTCAATTTTTGCGTAAAGTTTGCCAAGAGTGGTGTAAAGAGGGTGATTGGGCAGGTAGTTGCGGTCCTGGAAAATTCCAAAATCCCAGGCCAGGCCGAAGTTGTGCCAGCTCTGGCCGCCGCGGGCATTCGTTACTTTAGGGCGTTGCCTGTAGAGGTCATTCTGTTCGGCATACGTGCGCGTTCCGCAGATAATTTTTGCTTCATATCCCTGGTTGACGGCTTCATTCCGGGCCAGTTTGAACCACTGCCGGGCGGCTTTTTGCGCTTCCGGAAGAAGGGTGGAGATGTTCCGTTCGGTGCGTTCGTCAAAGCATCCGATCTCCATTTTGTACCGGTCGGCGTCCGTGCTCCAGCGTTCCGTTCCGTTCCGCGTGCCGTTGCCGGGAATGCCGTCAATGGCTCCGTGATAGTACCCGGCCAGGCGCAAGAGCCTTTGCCAGTAGAAGGTATCTTTCTGCAGGTCGGAAATGCTGTCAGCCATTGTCGTGGTTTTCCTGTTCCTTTTTCCGGTCTTTGGTGACAATGCCGATGAGGCCTGCCGCCGCCATGCCTGCGGCGATAATCTGGTCGGCAAGAGCTTGTTCGATAGTGGCCCCGCAGGCTGTGGCCAGGGCAAGGAGGCCCAGCCATGTGGAACGTTCCGTCAGTCGATTGAGAATGTATTTGAACATGTGATGGTCGGTTGGTATTGAAAAGTCCCTCTGTGGGAGAAGGGGGAACCCGCCTTTCCGGGAATGCCAAAGGATGGGGAAAAGGTTTTTCCGAATCCTCTCCGCCAATGGGGAAAGGGGGCTATCGGTTCTCCGCACAAGTTGCTCTGAGGTTGCTGCCGCGATTTGCAAAGATTCCGCGGATACTTTTATTGCTTGCCCTAATCGGCAAAATCCGTCACAGGAAACGATACTTGTCTTTTATTCATGAAGATACCATAATGCGCCAACCAACGCCATTATGAATAACCGTTTAACATCGTTTATTATCCGCAGATTTCTACCATTTCTCCGATATGAATATCTCAGGGAATTGGAAGCGTACCTCAGAAAAGAGGTAACCGGTTTTCCTACTGTAATTCCTCCTGAACCTTTTTCCGACCGCCAACAGCTGGAGGCATACCGCAGGGCTCTCGGGCAAACTATTATTTCCGGCATTTGTTACCGGATGTACGGCCTTAAAAAGGAGACGGACAGGATTTACCGTATTTTCCACCTTTTGCAAACGTGCAGTTCCGGTGAAGCTACTGCGGATTTGCGGGAATACGCCGAATCGTTGGGCGTTTCCGTCAACAGAGATTTTTCCAATGGAATTGAACTCGCCGTTCTGCATTTTCTGGACGGCAATATCAGCTTGCTCAGGCAGATTGAGGAATTGCATTCCATTAAAAAGAGGAAATCGTATCGTATTCTTCCCCCCATGAAAGACGCGCTTCCTTTTCCCATGATTACGGAGAAAGAAAGGGAGAAGGAAAAAGAAGGCTGCCGTCAATATCTGTCCCGAATTTTGTCGCAGAAGGGGATGACTGACGTATGCGTTATCAGCTGTGACCGGATTTCCTCTGATTACTGGTTTACCATCAAACGGGGGCATTATCAGGAAACCGTTGATGAGGTTGACACGTCGGCCAAAGAGATAGTCAGCAGCATACGTACTCCCGGGAATACGGACATTGTCATCTACAGGGGGAGTTCGAAATGCCTGTACATCAATTTACAGGTCAGCGCCAGAATCCAATGGATGATGCGGGCCTATGCCGTCATTGCTGGCCGCATGCTGTTCGGCTCGGATATTTGGGAATTAAGAAACCGCTACACCCTGAGCGTGTTTAATAAGAAGTCCATCGCCGACATTGAGGTGTTCAATAATATTCCGGGTCTGCGAAGGGTTGCTGTTTATAAGCTTGTCATGTCCAGGCCTCTCCATGCAAGGAAGAGGACGGAGAAAGAGGTGTTGATGAGGGGATTTACAGGCACTTACAAAAGCCTTTCCGAGCTTGGCGATGAAGACGGCCCCCTGATTGTCGTCCCCAGCGGGTTCCATGTGGACAAGGCGTTTTTTTATTTTGAGTTTGAAGAAGGAGACCCGAAAACCGTTTCTTTGACTCCCGATTCCAATGGCCTGGAATTGGAAAGCGAGCAATACAGGCTCATTGATATGTATTTTGAACAGGCTGGTTTTGACCAGTTGTACAATAGGATTCATGGAGCTTAATTACGGCAATATCCTCAATATCATTATTGAAAGTGAGAGCCTGGAGTCTCCCGATTGGATATGGAAGGCCAGGGTGGGCGGGGATTTTTATCCGGGGCACTGGGTATGCGGCTGTAAACTTGCCGGAATATCCGGTGACTATTACAACCCCGACGATATCGGCAATCCTTTGAAAGTGGTGGCTCTGCCTCCGGAAGAAGAGCCTTTTTACGAGTACGGAGGGAACCCCGGGGAAGAAGACCGCAGGCGTTTTTATGTATTGAAGGAACCCTGCTGCCGGGAGCCTGTTGAGAGGAGCGAGCTTTTCGTGCATGCCCTGGTGTTCGGGAAAATTGCTTTGAATATTGCCCGTTCCTGCGGAAAGACGGAGAGGGAAATCAGCGGAACGGAGCTGATTCCGGAGTGCCTGATCAGGCTTTTTGATTTTCCCGTAACCGCCTATTTTGCTTTTGCTTTTGATGAGCGGCTGGTTTCCAGATGCCTGCGCGTCATCCGGCAGGCACAGCCGGAAAAGCCCTTTCTTCTCTTGGTGATGGGGAAGCGTTGGCGGACTGCCGCCATGGAGGCTGCAATTGTTGAGAAGTACCAAGGCATCGTTGTTTCCATTCCCGACGTCATGGTGACGACGAAAGATGGATTTGCCTGGGCATACGGCTATTCCTGGGAGTGGCTCAGGCAGGGCATGCCTGTGCATGCGCGCACGGGGGAAAGCCTTCCAACCGGCACCATGTGGGAGGATCTGTGGATTTCCGTGACCGATGAGCGGGAAATAGTCTTTTCCTGTTCACGGGGCGGTGGAGAAGTGAAGGAATTCATGAGGTTTTCCTATCGGGAGGAAAAACGTTTTTTCAGCAGGCAACGGGCGGCGGCGGGTCAGGATTCCACGAAGCCGGCTTATAAGATGCTGTTTTTGTACGTAATGAATCCGGATAAAGCCTGTTTGGACAAGGAGCTTCTGAAAAGGGCCGGGATAGGGAATGAGGCGGAAGCCAGGTCGGATTTGAGAAAAGTTCTTGTGGAAAGGCTGCCCCAGCTGGCGGAAAGAGACCCGTTTGCCAAGAAAAGGGAGAAGTCAAGGCAGGGCATGTACCGCCGGTTCCAGGTAGTGCCCTGTAAATCTTATATCCGTCCTTTGGAACTGATGCTTTCGCTTGAAAGGAAGCCGGAAAGGCACAGGTAGGAGGGCAGGCGGTTATAGACCCTCCCCATGAGCGGCTAGCTGGATGAGCTTATTCGTCCAGCTAGCCGCTTTCTTTTGGTAAATATATGAATTTCAAATAATAATGATGATATGAAAGTGGGGCGTTTTTCGCTAGCTGGATAAGTCCGCACAGGGTTGGCGAATATGCACGAAAAGCAATCACCACCCTTGTTGGAAACCGTGGAAAACCACGCCTTATATCTCGCTCAGCGCCTCCGTTCAAAAGCAAAATCCATCGGATTTCAGATACCTGAGGAAGAGTATCTGGATGTCCTTCAACGGTTCAGGATCCGATGTTGGGAAATTTGCCGCCGTTACCGGAAAAGCGGCGCCGCCGGCATGAAAACATACCTGGGCAATGCGACCGTTTTTGAGCCGGAACGCTATTTGCGCGAGAGGAACCGGAAGAAGAGGCTGCTGCTGCGGGAAGCCCGTCCTCTTGAATATGAGAATGGCCGGGAAATTGATGCTGATGAGCATTCGGAATTCCTTTCCGGGCTGATGTTCCGGGAAGAATTCGCGCGGGAAATGGAATCTCTGGAGCCGCAGGAAAGGGCGCTGGTTGAGGCATTGATTGACGCTGAAGGGAATTTGTCACGGGCTGCCAGAAGCATTCATCTGGAGGAAAGCAGAGCGCGCCGAATCAGGAAGCGCCTCCGGGAGGAAAAATTCACTTTTTTAAGAAATGGGCGGCGAATTTCCGGAAACGCGGCAAGCAATCATAGTGAAGGCAGATAAACGTTCTTTCTTTTCTGGCGCATGCCCTGTCCGGGACAGCTCCGTGAAGAGCCGTTTATTCACTTTATCAAGAACCATAAGCATTTGAAAAACAAAATGATGAATACAACAAAAACATGCGGGGATTCCAGTTCCCGGCCTCAGCGTTCGGAAAATTCCCTTTCCTGTCCCGTGGCGGATGCCGCGGCAGGCCCCTCTCATGAACCCCTGCTTCCCGTAGGCACGGTTACCGGAGATATCAGGAACAACGACATTGTCCTTCCCCGCCTGAACATTGTTCAAAGCGTAGGCGCCCTTTCCGGGATATTTCCCCCCGGCAGTATCATCCTCAACAGGGAGGTTGTTCTTTCCGACGGAAGCGTTCCTCTGGAGCTTTCCGTGCTTTCCGCACGCAAGCAGTTTATAGAAAAACTCCCCTTTGATTCCGTGGAGAAGCCGGCCGTCTTCAATTCTCTGGAAGAAGTAAGAGCCGCCGGCGGCACGGTCGGCAGAGAGCCGGGAAACCGGCCTTCTTTCGTTCCCGTTCTGCATGTGCAGGCGCTTTTCAAGGCTCCGGAGGGCGTGGATTATCCCTTTCCCCTGGAGTACGAAGGAGAGGCTTTCGGGCTGGCTGCCTGGTCCCTGCGCGGCATGGCTTATTACCTTGCGGGGCGCGACATCCTCACGGCTTCCAGATTTGCCCTGAGGAATGAAGTATTCGCCGGCAAGTGGAAGCTTACGACCAGGCTCAGGAGGCTGGAACATAATGGCATTTTCATTCCCGCGCTGCGCAGTGCGGGCCGCAGTACACCGGAGTTTTCCTCCTTCATCAGGAGCATTGGTTAAATTTCTTACCCTCCGCAACGAAGAGCAGCGTTCATGAGCAGTCCAATCAGGAGATTATTCGTCAACGGGTTCCCGAGCCTCTACGGAGGAGCGGGAACGGAACTTCACCACCAGATCATTGTCTGGCGCAAGATGGGCGTGGAAGTCCATCTCATCCCGTCCTGGGATTACCACGGGGAGCCTCTTTACAACGAGATGGTTTCCCTGGGCGTCATTATGCACGCCCCAGCGGACTGGTCGGCCGTCCAACCCGGCGACCCCGTGCTCGGTTTCTGCAATGCCGGCTTCCTCAACGCCTTGCCGGAAATACGCAGGCATACGAAACGCACAGTTTTCATCAACTGCATGACGTGGCTTTTCCCCAGGGAAAAGGAGGCCATGCAAAAGGGGGAAATCGCCATGTTCCTCTATCAGAATGAAGCCGTCCGCCAGGAAGCCATGCCCGTGCTGCGCAAGCTCAACGGCGACCCGCAAGTGCAGTTCCTGACCTTCAGGCCCTATTTCCATGCGGAATCCTTTCCCTTTATCCGGGAACGCGATGAGGATTTCTTCGGTTGCGGGCGCATCTCCCGCCAGGATGCCGACAAATTCGCGGCCAACACCCTGCATATCTACGGCGCATTCGTATCCCCCGTGGAGAAGCGCGGCCTTTTCCTCGGTTTTGACAAGAGGAGCGAAGCCAAGATAGGCCGGCCCTTCGACTGGATTCGGATTGCCCGCAATCAAAGGGAAGTTTCCCAGCAGGATTTTTACAGGCACAGCCGGATCATCCTCCAGCCGACGGATACGACGGAGAACTGGCCCCGCATCGGTTTTGAGGCGATGGCCAGCGGCAGCGTGCTCATTGTGGACAACCGGGGCGGGTGGCGGCAGATGGTGGAGCACGGCAAAACAGGATGGCTGTGCAGCAACGAAAGGGATTTCATCTACTACGCTTCCAAAATGGCCTGTGAACCGAATCTTCGCGACGACATGGCGGAGGCGGCCCGGGCGCGCGGCCTGGAGCTGGGCGGGCTGGATGTTTCCCTGGAGAGCTGGAAGGAAGTGCTGGAGGCGATGGCAAGACTCCCGGAATGAACATGGAACGGAAAACCGGCCTTATGAATAAAAAATATGTTTCCCCGTGTTTTCTGCCCGGCATGCGGCTGGGCAACATCATGTTCACGCTGGCGGCCGCCTGTGCCCACGCCCGTACCGTAGGGGTGGAGTGCCGGGTGCCCTGGGCTTACAATGACGCTTCCCTGATGCTGCGCTCCCGGCTCGGCGGCTGGGTGCTCCCTTCTACGCCGTGCGGCACCAATGAACCTCCATCCTGGCAGGAACCTTCCTTTGCCTATTGTCCGGTTCCCTTCCGCATCCGGACGGGCGGGCTTCGCGGCTACTTCCAGAGCGCGCGGTATTTTGAAGGGCAGGAAGCGTTCATCCGGGCGCTTTTCGCGCCTCTCACCGCGGAGAAGGAGCCCGGCGCCGTTGGCATTCACATCCGGCTTGGGGACTACAGGCTCCTCCGTGACAAGCACCGCATTCTGGACCCTGGTTTCCTGCGGAGGGCCGCAGGGCATTTATCATCCGGGAAGAACCGTCTGGTGCTGTTCAGCGATGAGCCGGACGAGGCGGCGGAGATGCTTGCGTGCGTGCCGGCATTCGGACGCTTTGCGCTGGAAATCGACCGCGGCGCTCCGTGCGAATCCCTCCGCCGCATGACGGCGATGGAGGAACTCGTCATGTCGTGTTCTTCCTTTTCCTGGTGGGGCGCGTGGCTGGGAAATACCCGGAAGGTCATCGTTCCGCGTGACTGGTTTGTCGGCGGTGTGGAAGACTACCGGGATATTTACCTGCCCCATTGGGTAACACTGTAATTCCGCCACGAACCCATACCCGTAAAACAATGAATACGAGAACCGTTACAAGCCTCTGGGTGGGCGGGGAACTTCCCCTGATGTCCGTTCTGTGCATCAAATCGTTCCTGGACCATGGCCATGCTTTCCAGCTTTTCACCTACCGGAATTACGACAATATTCCCGCAGGAACGCTTGTGCGCGATGCGCGGGATATTCTCCCGGAGGAGGCGATTTTCCATGATTCCCACAATAGCCTGGCGCCGTTTTCCGATTGGTTCCGCATGAAATTCCTTTCACAGGAAGGCGGCTTCTGGGTGGATATGGACGTCATCTGCCTGGGTGATGAACTTCCTGCCTCTCCTCTCTGGTTCTGCAGGGAGTGGGCGGAGGTGGTGGCCGTGGGCGCCATGGCCTTTCCTCCCGGTCATTCCGTTCCCGCAACCCTGTGCCGCCTTGCTGAGGATCCGGCGCTCCGCGTTCCCTGGGACTCTCCGGAAGAAGTCCGGGCCAAGGAGGAACTGCTCCGACGTGTGCCGGATGTCGCCGATCGCCGGCGCCAGGTGCCATGGGGATTTTGCGGCCCCACCGGGATGACGCGCGCGTTGCGCCACTGCGGCCTGTTTGACCGGGCCGCTCCGTCTTCCCACATGTATCCGGTCCCCTGGACGAGATGGCGCGACTGCTACAACGGCAACATACGCCTTGCCGGGCCGGAATTGTCCAATGCCTGGTGCGTCCACCTCTGGGGAGAGATGGCCAGGCGGGAGCCGGATGCCTGGGAAAATATGAGCCGCAACAGCATGGCAGGCGAACTGCTGGACAGGCATCTGCCGGGCCACGCCTGGAAGCCTGCCCCCGGGCCGCGTAAAAAAGTGAATATCCTGGTGGGCATCTGCAGCTGCACAGGCGCGGCGAACCGCCGCAAGGCGTGCCGGGAGACCTGGCTTTCCCATCCTCAGGAGGGTGTGGAATGCAGATTTTTCCTGGGGCGGCGCACTCCTTTGCCCAATGAGCCCGATGTAGTGGCCCTTTGGGTGGAGGACGATTACAGGCACCTGCCCGCCAAGGGGCTTGCCTTTTATCAATATGCCCTGGAACATTATGACTTTGACTGGCTTTTCAAGTGCGACGACGATACCTGGCTGGCGCTTGACCGCCTGGAAAGCCTCTGCGACGGCCGCTATGACCTTGTGGGCGACATGTCCCTGGCGGACAGGGGGTTCCCCAGCGGCGGAGCGGGCTACCTGATGAGCCGGGCGCTTGTGGAGGGTATTGTGGCGCACGGCGGCCGGGTTCCCGCCGTCGGGGCGGAGGACGTCATCTTCGGCCGGCTGGCGCGGGAACTGGGCGCGCGCGTCCATGCCACGCCGCGCCTCTTCCTCAGCCATGCTCCGGCGCCCCACCGCCTGAATGACCAGGTGAGCGCCCATTGGTGCTCTCCGGGCAGGATGCACGGCATTGAGGCCCTTTTCCATGATGAACCGGTGGCCGTTTATGACGCCGTGCATCCCCATTGGAGAGACGAACTCCTGTTTTTTGCCCGGGGCCGTTTCATGCGCGGCGCCGGCGGCTGCACCGGGCGCTACGTCCTGCAGGACGGGCTTCTCACGCTGTTCTGGGATGAATGGGCGCCGGAAGCTCTGGAAAAAAACGGCAGCGGATTTTCCCGCGGTCCGTTTTCCCTGACCCCTGCCGCCGGCAGCAGGCAGCTTCCTTTTCCGGAGTCCGTGTCCTGACGGGCATGGCCTCCATTCCCTGTTCTTCCCATCCGTCCGCCGTGGTGCGGCACGGGGAAGGAAGATGAACCAATCCAATCGGCGCCTTTCGCGCCGCACTCAAACCACAATCATCACACCATGTATACCAACGAACAACCAAACGACGCCCCCTCGTTGAACAGGG